>Ga0105051_10005853_pt1 | contig 13501 bp, 17 predicted proteins | sample FRY02_FD_78383 | JGI IMG/M metagenome (GOLD analysis project Ga0105051, IMG submission 78383) | Freshwater microbial communities from Lake Fryxell liftoff mats and glacier meltwater in Antarctica - FRY-02 (megahit assembly) | ecosystem: Environmental > Aquatic > Freshwater > Ice > Glacier... | reverse complement strand
GTTTTCACAGGGGCTTATGTCGTCTCGAATCAAGGCATGAGTGCTCCCAAGGCGCAAGTCCTTTGCCGTTATTTCCTTTCCGATCTTTATGACGCTGTGCCTGTTCTTTTGGAACAAGTGCAAAAGACAAGGAGTTGGCGAGATTTGGCTGGTGCAATGTCCACAATCAAAGGTTTCGGAGGGCGTGGTTTCATGACCAAAGAAGTTCTCCTGGACACAATGATGACTGGATTCTGGGGCGGCGAAATCCAACATGTAGACAACCGCATGTTCACCTATCCCGAAGACTATGATCGCTGGACTCCCGTCGGTCCTGGTGGCGTTCGTGGTGCTGCTCGCCTTGTTGGGCATGACTCCCCAACGACGGTCAACATTGGCAAAGGAAAGCCGATGGAGATCATAATGCGACTTTACGAAGCCCAAGAAGAGTTCTGGCCTGAGGAATATGGAAAGCTGTTCCCAACAGACATTCAATTCCAGCTTTGTGAGTTCGACAAGTATGAGCGCACTCGGCTGGGACAAGGAAAACCGCGGAGCAGATACCGCCCTCGCTGAAAGAGAATAACATGTCCGACTATCGTCAAGGAAATCCCTACTGCGTCCAAATCGAGTTTGCCGAGGGATGCAATCTACGTTGCTCGTTCTGCGGTCTCAATGGTATTCGTGGAAAAGAGAACAACTACAAGATGATGACGGCTGAGACCGTCGAGTCCGTCGCTTTGCAGATGAAGGACCTCGGTTGGAACAGTCGCTTGGAAATCGCCATGCACGGCGAGCCAACGATGAATCCTGACTTCTTGGAATTGATCGCAATCTTCCGGTGGCACTTGCCGAAAGCCTATATCTTGCTTGAAAGCAATGGTGGTGGAATCATGGGCGCTACTTCTACAGAGACCGTCCAAGAAATGTTCGGCGCTGGCCTTTCCACTCTGGCTCTGGACGAATACCAGACGATCAAGCTGGTGCCGAAGATCATGGAGAAAATCAAGCAAGAGCAAGGCTATGGTTTTCTCGAGACTGGTAACAAACTGTTTGATGACAGCGTCACGTTTTACGATTATCCTTCTTGCGGGAATGTTGGCAATCCTCATCAGCGCAATACGAACAAGCGGTTGATATGGATCAAGCCTATCGATGTCAGTACCAGTGGCACTCACAGCAAACTCAGCAATCATGCCGGAGCGGGTGGGCCACGCAATGACCGGGCCTCTGGCAAGCGTTGTGCGAAGCCGTTCAGAGAACTCAGCGTCCGCTGGGATGGCAACGTGGCAATCTGCTGCAACGATTGGCGCGGAGAATATCCGGTCGGCAACATCAACGACATCGGCTTGGATGCGATCTGGCATTCGGATGAGATGTATGCTGCTCGTCGCAAGCTGTATCATGGCGAGCGAGACTTCGGCGCTTGCGACGGCTGCGATGCTCTTTCCATGCGTCCAGGAATTCTTCCCGATCATCTTGGACGTGAAGAACTCCCTGAGGCTTCGGAATACGACCTCGAGGTCATCAACGCAACTTTGAAGAAAGGACCGCTGACCGCGCCTGTTCTTCGCCCATGGGAAATCAAAGCATGAAAATCGCTGTCGTCCTTTACAAGATCATGGACCTCGGTGGAATCATCAATCACACTGAGGACCTGATCTATGGCCTCAAGAGGCAAGGCCACGATGTCGATCTGCTTCAACTTGTCTACAGCGACAAAGACCAGAAAGATGGAAATCCTCGGACGGGGAACTTCTCGAGGTCTGAGTCCGGACTTCTCTATAACCAGAAAATCGGTTGGGTCTTCACCAAAGCGACGAAGGTTCCCTATCAGGGTGGGAAGATGCTTGCTCAAGCGAAGAAGCGGCTGGAAGAATATGACATCATCCTCTGGACGATTCCGGTTCCATCGACCAATGCTGAGAACGAAGGCAACTGGGAATGGCACGATCTTTACGATCTCAAGCACCCTGTCCAGATGGCCTTCGTTCACGACGGTGGTGCCTGTGATCGCTATCCGTATGTCCTGGAAATTCAGGACAAGCTTCATGCTGTTCTGTGTGTCCATCATTCGGCGATCGGCGGCTCCTCGTTCATCAAGACACCAAGGTTCCATGTCCTCAATCCGTTCCGCGATGTCAACCGGGAAGTCCCTTCTTGGGCTGATCGTCGCAAAGGTTTCGTCAGCCTCCAGACTTTCAAAGGTCTCAAGCACGTCGATGACCTGATCCGTGCGATCCGTCACATGCCGCCGAAGGAAGACATGGAGTTCAGGGATATCTTCGGAAAGGGTTGCGAATACCAGTATATGACTTCTGTAAACAAATGCAAAGACAAGTATTTTTATGCAGATGGCGAGCGTATCTGGGAAGCGGCCGAAGACAACGGCATGGTCCATCACGATTATATCGAGCGTGATCAAGTCGACCTTCTTCTGCAAGCGGCGCGGGTTCTTGTCGATCCTTCTTGGTCGACTCGTCTTGGTCGTCGCGGTGGGTTCTATGGTCGTGTCTTCGTTGAGGCAGCGATCAATGGCGCTATCCCTGTCGGTCGTCCTCTTGGCATTGGAAACTCTTTGTTCCTGCCAGATGTTCATTATGTGTCCATCCCGATGGATGCAGACGATCTGACCTACGCAGAGATGGTGCATCACGCGAGTTCTGATTCTGCAGACGTGAGCAGTATGCGTCAAGAAGTCCGCGAACTCGTTCAGCGTTTCGACGCTGACGTTATCGCCAAACGAATTATCGATATCGCTACCGACGATATCGGTGAACCACCTCTGCCTTACGAAGAGGTTCCAGCCCTCGAGGAAAAGGCCGAGGAAATCATGTTCAATCATTTCGGTTTGTGAGGAAATACTATGCGCGTTATCGAAGCAAGAAACGTTCATGAGGCGTTGCCCAAGGGAGTTGCGATGATCCTTAAGGAAGGATTCGATCGTCAGTCCCGTGCCGGCGACGTCAAACTGATCGACGGTCCTGTGACCACGCTCTACCTGAATCCTCTCGAGCGGGTCATGTTCCACCCCGAGCGCGACTGCAATCCTTTCTTCCACTTCATGGAAGGCTTGTGGATGATCGCTGGTCGCAACGATGTCGCTTGGATCAGCCAGTTTTCGTCCAACATCAGCCAGTTCAGCGATGACGGCGAAACGTTCCATGGGGCTTATGGATATCGGTGGGTGAACCATTTCTCCAAAAAGCAGTTCACAGGTGGCGATGAAAACCCTCACGGCGAAGTCTATGTCCCGTTCAATCAGCTGGAATGCGTTGCGGGAATGCTTCGGGAAAACCCTGATGAACGTCGCGCCGTTGTGAGCATGTGGTCGGCCGAAGATGACCTCGGTCGTCAGGGGAAAGACCTTCCCTGCAACACGACGATCATGTTTTCGATCAGCGTCCATGGATCATTGGACATGTCGGTCACCAACCGTTCCAATGACATGGTCTGGGGAACCTATGGTGCGAATGCTGTCCACTTCTCCATGCTCCAAGAGTTCATGGCGGCATGGATCGGAGTTCCCGTCGGTCGCTACTGGCAGATTTCCAACAACTTTCATTCCTATCTGAAGACGTTGGACCCTGTTCGCGAACTGTCGCTGGTTGCCAACCGCGATCCTCTTCCTTTCGACAATCCCTACATTCAGATCAAAGGACATGATCCGGTTGTTCCATTCCAGATGGTGAACAGCGATATCGGCGAATGGATTCGCGAACTGCAAATGTTCATGGACGTCGGTCCTGTTACCGGCTTCAAGGACAAGTTCTTCCGCAAGGTCGTCGGTCCCATCTGGATGGCATGGTTCTCCTGGAAGTCAGACGAAGGCTCGAAACGTCAGCGGGTTGAAGCTGCGAAGAAACACCTTCGCGGCTGCGCGGCGTTGGATTGGCGGAAAGCCTGCAACGAATGGCTGGATCGGAGGGCCTCATGAAGATTTATATCGCTGCCCGCTACAACAAGAGATATGAACTCTTGGATTTCGCCAAGAGTATCGCCGATCTCGGCCATACTCTTACCTGTGATTGGCTCTTTGAAGGGGAGGAAGGCAAGTCCATCAAAGAAGCAGCTGAGAGGGACACCAAGCAAGTCGAAGAGTGTGACTGTCTTATTTTCGTTGGTGAGGCCCAAGGGAGTAGAAACACCGGAGGAGGTCGCTGGTTCGAGATGGGTGTCGCTTGGGCTTGTGGCCACCGCGTCATCGCTCTGCTCAGTTCAGAAATCGCGGAAGATGGAAGGGTTCATCTTCCTCTTGGGCACGAATCTGTATTCACCGCTCTTGATGAAGTGGAAATTGCTTTCTCTCAAGAGGAAGTTTTGCAACGTCTGGGAGAAGTTAAATGAGCGATCTAACGAACTCGGGGAGTGAAACCTTCGTAGCCCAAGAAGGAGGCGATCACTACCAAGCTGAATATCAACATTGGGATTTTGTGCTCGAAGCAGAGATCGGGTATCTCGCTGGCAACGCAACGAAGTATATCAGCCGCTGGCGCAAGAAGAACGGCGTCCAAGATCTGCTGAAAGCGTTGTCCTATATCGACAAGATGATCGCCACTCGCAAGTCTTCGGAATGGCATTATCGTCCAAGTCGTTGGAAGATCGGTGTGCTGACTGATCGCTTCATCGCGTCTGCTGGACTGACCGAAGAAGAAGGAAATCTCATCCATCTTCTCGCAGGTCCGTGTCATCTGGAAATGCTGGAACACGCGAGGGACTGTTTGAACAAATTGCTGAGAGACGCTCAGTGGGCCGCTAGGGTGCAAACCCTGCCCCCGGCACCTATGCCCCCGGCAACGGGGCAAGCCCTGCCCCTGCCCCCGCCCTGTGGCGGCGCTGGCCATGCCATAGGGCAAGGGCAAACCACCAGCGCCACCGCAGGGTCACAAGTATGCGGTCTCACTGGCATGGAGCACCCGTTCGGGTATGATGAAGAGGATGATGGAGCATGAGAGTGCTCATCGCCTGCGAATTCTCTGGAATTGTAAGAGACACCTTTCTTTCTTCGGGTGTTGACGCCATATCGTGCGATCTCCTGCCGAGCGAGACTCCAGGCCCGCATTACCAAGGCGATGTGATGGACGTGCTTCAAAACGGTTGGGACATGCTCATAGCATTCCCACCATGCACCGATCTGTGTGTCAGTGGTGCGCGATGGTTCCCAGCTAAGCGGGCAGATGGGCGGCAACAGGCCAGCATCGCCTTCTTCATGGCGCTGGCAAATTCACCCATCCCGCGCATTGCGATTGAAAACCCGATTGGCATCATGTCGAGCCATTGGCGCAAGCCCGATCAGATTATCCAGCCCCATCAGTTCGGTCACGGTGAAACCAAGGCCACCTGTCTGTGGTTGAAAGGACTGCCGCTGTTGCAGCCGACCGATCATGTTGCAGGCCGCGAAGCCCGTGTACATCGTATGCCACCTGGACCTGACCGATGGAAGGAGCGTTCGCGCACATATGTCGGAATTGCGAAAGCTATGGCTTCCCAATGGCTCACAACATGATACCCGTTCGGGTATGATGAAGAGGATTAAGAATGGCTCGTCAAACAAAACAACAAGAACTGAAAGCCAGAAACGCTGGAAAGTCGCCGTTGCAGATGGGATTCTTCACGCCCGAAAGCGACTGGCGACCCAGAGCAATCTCTGACCTCCCTTCTTCTTGGGCTGGTATCGATCGTATAGGATTTGATTGCGAAACGAAAGACGTTCATCTTCGCGACCTAGGTCCTGGCCCAAGACGAGGAGGCTTCACAACTGGATGGGGAATTGCACTCGAAAAAGACGGCAGGGTTGTTGACAGTTTCTATCTTCCAATGCGTCATGAAGGCGGCGACAACCTTCCGACCGAAGAAGTCCTTCGCTATCTAAAGGGAAACATCAAAGACTATAAGGGAGAATATGTAGGTGCGAATCTCAGCTACGACATTGATTATGCGAATTCTGATGGCTTTGAGTTTAATCGAGAAGCCAAGTTTCGCGATGTTCAGATTGCGGACCCACTCATCTACGAACTTCACCAAAGTTACAGCCTGGAGAATATTGGCAATCGCTGGGGTGTTGAATCGAAAAACAAGACCACTCTTGTTCAGGCGGCTCAAGCGATGGGAGTTGATCCCGGCGCGGGAATGTGGCGTCTCCCAGCGAGATACGTCGGCGACTACGCGACAAGAGACGTGGAATCGCCGCTGGAACTCTATGAGAAGATGAGGAAGAAACTAGACTCTGATGATCTTTGGCAAGTGTTTGATCTAGAGTCTAGACTTCTTCCAGTTCTCGTTCGTATGCGCCAACGCGGAGTTCGCATTGATCAAGACAAACTCAGGATGATTGAAGATCGGGCTCTCAGAGAAGAAGGAGAAGCCTTGGCTTTCATTCAGCACCAGACCGGTGTCAAGATTGACGTCGGCAACGTGTGGAAACCAGATGCTCTCGCTCCAGCACTCGAATCAATCGGAGTAAAGCTGGGAAGAACTTCAACTGGTGCTCCACAGATCGACGCCGATTTGCTGGATGGTCTCAATCATCCTGTAGCAAGGGCGATTTCTAACGCTCGCAAGGTCAATAAGATCAGGACCACTTTCGCAGCTTCCATGTGGAAACATATGGTCAACGGAAGAATTCATTGCACCTTCAATCAAATCGCCCGTGAAGATGAAAAGGGTGAGCAAAAGGGAGTTCGCTATGGCAGACTCTCGGCAGTTGATCCAAATCTCCAACAGCAATATTCTCCTGACCGCGTCCAGCCTCACGACCCACAACTCATTCTGGAATGGCGCAAGATATTCATTCCAGAAGAAGGTGCGATTTGGGGAGTAAACGATTATTCCCAACAAGAGCCAAGATGGACAACTCACTTCGCTGCTGCCATGGATCTTCCTAAAGCTCGTGAAGCAGCGAAAAGATATCGCGACAATCCAAAGACAGACAATCACGAAATGATGACTCGTCTCATCCACACCGATGAACTTGTTGATCTGTGGTTGAAGATTAAGAAAGACGGTGATAGTTCTTACAAGGTGAACCGTGGTTACTCGAAGAATATCTTCCTCGGTTTATGCTATGGTGAGGGCGGACCGAAACTCTGCATGGACATCGGCAAGCCTACTCGTTGGGCTCATATAATGGGATATGGGAGAACCAAAGCAATCGACTTCTTCGATAACCGTCATGATGCGTATAAAGCCAGAGCCTCTTCTGGAGCAGGATTCATCAAAGAAATGGCTGGTGAAGAAGGCCAAGCGATTATCGATAACTTCGATGCTGAGGTTCCGTATGTTCGTCAGCTTGCCCAAAAAGCGAGTGACAGGGCTGGAGCAAACGGTTTCGTGAGAACTATCATGGGTCGTCGTCTTCATTTCCCTACACGCGATGATGGCTCTTACGATTGGACGCACAAAGCCTTGAACAGAGTGATCCAAGGATCATCAGCAGATCAAGCAAAGAAAGCTGTCATCGATATCGATGAGGCTGGCTATTTCATTCAACTTCAAGTGCATGACGAGACTGACGGAAGCTATGGCTCAGTCGAAGAAGCCAAAGCTGTTGGAGAGATCATGAAGAATTCGATACTAGAGGTCTGCACTCCTCTGGTGCCGTTTAACGTAGATACCGAATGCGGTCCAAGTTGGGGAGAATCAGTAAGTGTCTAACATCTGGCGACATAAGAAAAGCGGTGGTCTTTATACCATCATCGGAGAAGCTTTCATCGAGTCGACCATGCAGAAAGCTACGATCTACAAGAGCCTGCATGATGACAAAGTATGGATTCGTCCGAAAGACGAATTTCATGATGGCCGCTTCGAAGTCATGAACTCGATGGAGTTCCGTGGTGGCTGCGTTCAACTTTCACACTCAGGAGCCTTCTGATGGACCATGTAATGCTCGACCTCGAAACTTTTGGAACGAAAGCAGGCTGTGTCCTACGTTCCATTGGCGCAGTTTTCTTCGATCCTACTCACGGAGTTTATGGTGAAGAGTTCTATACGAACTACACCTATGAAGATCAAGTCGCGGCTGGAGCCCATATCGACCCAGATACTGAAATCTGGTGGAGCAAACAGAGCAAGGCTGCTCAGGATGCACTGACAGTTGATCAGAAACCGTTTGAACAGACGACGATGGAATTCATAAAGTTCTTCAAACAATTCAAAGGGAAATATGTCTGGAGTCAAGGCTCCAACTTCGATTGTGTTCTGATCGAGCACAGTATGGAACTCTTCGGCATAAAGGTTCCATGGCGTTTCTTCAACACTCGTGACACAAGGACAGTCTATCAAATGTCTGGGTTTGCCACGAAGTCGATCTTCCGTCGTGGTGAATACCACAATGCACTTGATGATGCGAAACATCAGGCTCGTTGTGTAATCGAAAGCTATAGGAGGATTTCCAATGGCAAAGTATGACCAAGGCGGCGGCTGTCCTTGCGGACGGAAGAAAGTCTGCGACTGCAAGGCTGGCGAATCTGTTCGTTCTGTTCAGGAGCAGGTCTGGGACTGGGCGAAAACGAAGTTCGGGAATCCTTCGCCGCTTGCTCTTTCCATTCGTGGGAACAAAGAGATGTCCGAGTTGATCTCGACTCTGATCAACAAGCCCGACGACACTGAAGAAATCATCGAAGAATGCGCCGACGTCGCTTTCTTCCTACTGCAAATCTGTGAGATCAAAGGCGGCGATCTCATGAAAGCTGTCGCCAAGAAACTGGAAGTCAACAAGAAGCGCTCTTGGGAAATCGCTTCTGACGGATCGTTTCAGCATGTGGGGAAGTCGAAATGATTCTCAGTTCGCAAACCATTCGCCGCTACTGCGAAGAGCAGAATTTGATCTCTCCGTTTTACGAGCGGACGAGACATGAAGGGATGACGTTCGGTCTCAGTTCCGCAGGCTACGACGTTCGGGTCGAGTTCGACCTAGAATCTCCCTATTCCTATCGTGTTCTCAATCCAGGTGATTTCATTCTGGCTTCTACGGTTGAACGATTCAAGATGCCGAACGACCTCATCGCTTCGGTGGCTGATAAGTCCTCTTGGGCTCGTCGTGGATTGGCCGTTCAGAACACCATCATCGAGCCGGGATGGGAAGGCTGGTTGACTCTTGAGTTGACCAACCATGGAAAAGAAACTCTGCGGATCGAAAAAGGAATGGCAATCGCTCAAATCGTTTTCCAGACGTTAGACTTCCCGACCGATCAACCTTACGAAGGGAAATATCAAGACCAGCAACGGGGACCGGTCGGCGCAATTCGCGATATTTCTGACTTGTCAAATGAACCGGGGCAGGGTAAGGTTAAGGGTTCTTGACATGTCTGAGAATAAAACGACCAGAGCCAATCTAGTCAAGGCTTTGAAAGTCCTCGGGGCATTCCCAGTTGAGAATCGTGTCAAATCTGGAACACTTGACGTGAATTATATTGGATGCTGGATCGAGTGCAAATATATGGGAAGATGGCCTGTTCGAGCAGACGACCAGCCAGTAAGATTCCCTCATCCTTTGCTTCAAACACAGAAGATATTCATAGCGAAAAGAGCTGCACTCAACGGCACCGTTCTCGTTTGTGCTCAAGTCGCTCAAGAATGGTTCTTTTGGGACGGCATGTTCGCTGTGTCAAATTTCGAGAAAATGACAAGACCAGAAATGCGTGAGAATGCTCTTCTTCACATGTATGGTATGAAAAAAGAAAGACTTATAACGTGGATAAAATCGATCTCAAAAGGCTAACTCTGGGAGAGTCTTTGCTGATTAGCAGACGCAGGTCAGGACTGTCCCAAGACGAGATGGCGAAAGCCAACGGAATCACTCGTAACTTCTACGGCGAAGTTGAGCGTGATCAGTCAGAATATGATGGAATATACTTCTGTGACGTGGAACCTCTGAAAGTCAACGAGAAGATTATGCTCTGTCGTCGTAGGTCTTCTATGACGCAGGGTGAAGTTGCTGAGCAGATCGGGGTCACTCGATATTGGGTCAATCAAATGGAAATTGGGGCTGCACCAGTTTCTTTTGATCTCGTAAAGTTTTGGGATGACAACTATGCAGGGAGATGAAGAAGCCTCAATTGACTTCTTGAGGAAATGGAGCAAAGATGGTCCTTGGGTTTTAACAGCGATCCAGACTGATCGTAAGAAGATCGAAACAAGAACCTTCAAGTCCGACGAAATCACCGAGTGTCGCAAGTGGTTCTGGACCTACAACGGAAATCGCAATATCTATTTTCATGTCAACTCTTGCATGAAAGACATGAAATCAAAAGCTCACAAAGAAGATATCAAAGCTGCCGGTTGGATTCATGTTGATATTGACCCAGAGCCTGGAGAGACTCTCGAGGAAGGCCGAGAACGTGCTCTTGGGCTTCTCACTGATAAGAGACCAAAGGGAATACCAAAGCCAACCGTTATCATATTCTCAGGTGGTGGTTATCAAGGCTTCTGGAAACTCTCAAAAGAGATTGTCGTAGATGGCGACGTTAAGAAATGCGAAGACTTCGAACTCTATAATAAAAGGTTAGAGCAGGTATTTGGTGGCGATCATTGTCATAACATTGATCGTGTCATGCGGCTCCCGGGAACGATCAACATTCCTAATGAGAAGAAGAAAAAGGCTGGCCGTGTCGAAGAGTTGGCGGTCTGTTTTGAGTTTAACAAAAACGAATACGATATCTCGGAGTTCAAGAAAGCACAGGGCGTTCAGATCGATTCCCATCAAGGTGGTGAATACGGAGTGAGTGTCAGCGTTCCAGGAAACGTGGAGCGTATTCAAGATCTCAGTGAACTAGACGAGTGGGACGTCCCAGATCGCGTCAAGGTGATTGTAGCCCAAGGAAGACACCCAGACCAACCGAAAGAGGGAGATAACTCACGGTCGGCATGGCTGTTCGATTGCATCTGTCAGCTTTTCCGCGCTGGTGTTCCGGACGAAGTCGTGTATGCCATAATCACAGATCGTGATTGGGGTATTGCTGAGAGCGTCCTAGAGTCCAAGAATCCTGAGAAATATGCTGTTCGGCAAATGACTCGTGCCAAAGAACACGCAGAAGATCCAAACCTGCGAATGATGAATGAGCGTCACGCAATCATCGGTAACCTTGGAGGGAAATGCCGGGTCATCGAAGAAGTTCAAGACGAAATCATGAACCGTTCTCGGTTGACCATTTCTTCGTTCGAAGACCTTCGTAATCGATATTCGAATATCATGGTCGACGTCGGCAGTGATAAAGAGGGAAAGCCTATTCAAGTTCCTCTCGGGAAATACTGGATCAACCATCGCATGAGGCGACAGTTCGATTACATGAGGTTCATGCCTCAAGGTGATATTCCGGGTGTCTACAATCTATGGCGTGGTTTCAGCTTTGAGCCGAAACCTGGAGACTGCTCGCTGTATCTCAATCACCTTCGTGATAACGTCTGTGGTGGAGTTGAAGAGTATTACATTTATCTCACAAAATGGATGGCTCGCGCTATCCAAGTCCCAGCTTCTCCGGGAGAGGTTGCAGTCGTCATGAGAGGCGGCAAAGGAACAGGCAAGTCGTTGATGGCGACTCTGTTCGGTAAACTCTTCGGAAGACACCATCTCCATGTTGCCAACCCCTCGCATCTTGTTGGTAACTTCAACGCTCACCTTCGCGATGTGATCTGCCTGTTTGCCGACGAGGCATTCTTCGCTGGTGACAAGAAGCACGAGTCTGTTCTCAAGATGCTGGTCACCGAAGATAGCATACCGATTGAGCAGAAAGGCGTCGACGTCGAAACCTATCCCAACTATGTTCACTTGATCATGGCCGCGAACGATCCTCACGTTATCCGTGCCTCTGGTGATGAGAGGAGATATTTCGTTCTCGAAGTAGCAGATGGCGCGAAACAGAACAAACAATACTTTGGAGATATTGTCAGACAGATGGAGTCTGGGGGATTTGAGGCTCTTCTCTTCCACCTGCAAAACATTGACCTAGAAGGTTTCCAAGTTCGTGAAGTTCCACAAACTGATGCTCTCCAAGAGCAGAAGCTTCTGTCTATGTCAGTAGATGAAGAATGGTGGTTTCGCAAACTCCAGAATGGCCGCTTGGTTGACAGCGATGCTGAGTGGACCGAAGCTGTTCCTTGTGATACAATCATCAGCGACTTCACGGCTTACGCAGAAAAGTGGAAGTTCAGCAGGAGAGGTAATGAGACGGCCCTTGGGAGATTCCTCACAAGAGTTTGCCCTCATATCGAGAGAACTCAGAAGCGCGTCGTTGTTGATGTGTATAACGAAGATGCAAGGCGGAACGAACGGAAGAAGAAACGTCTGTATTTCTACGATTTCAAAGACCTCAAGAAATGCCGAAACTCTTGGGAAAAGATCTATGGTCGAGTAATTTGGGAAACCGAAGTTGATGGTGCAGACGAATTGATATCGGAGCCATTCTGATGGACGATCCTTGTGATGATTGGAGCAAGAACGTGGATAAACTGCGACCCTCAGAGGGCGCTTGGGCGCAAGCCCTGCCCTGCCCTGCCCTGCCCTTAACCGTAGGGCGCAAGCCCTGCCCTGCCCCCGCTCCGAGGCGCTCCGACAGCCCCTGAACCTTTACCCTATGCCCCTGACCCCGGCCTTGCTATACTAGGCAAGGCAAACAAAAGGAAGATGCGATGACCATGAAACTCAAAGTTCCCGAATACGTGTCTTCTTGCAAACTGTTCAAGGGCAGTATGCTGGAAGTGCTGATCAGCATCGATGGCAAACATGCTGTGATCGGGCATATCAAAGATCGCCTCAAGAGATTCAAAACCATCGACGATGAGACTCCGAAAGAGAAAGAGCTCAATTCGGCCGTTGAAAGATGGTTGGGAGAACTGGAATGAAGTTCAACCTGCCGAATCAAGATCAGCAACCTGACTGCAAAGAACCTCAACTCGGTTATGTCTACCGAGCGAAGGGTGGAAGTCCAACGCGATTCTGGATAGTTCTCGCTGTCTCCGAGACCGGACGCACAGTCCATCTCCTCGGTGTTGACGAAGATGGGATTCCTTGCAGCACTACTTCCTATAACAAGAGAGCAGTTCTGGATAGACCTCTCGTTGGAGTCGTCGACCTCTCCGGGCTTGAATTTGATGTGAGGCCATACCAATGAAACCGATGCTCGCAGGCAAATATGAACCAGACCGGGTTGCGAGAATGCTCCCCATGTTCGGTCAACTGAAACTCGATGGTATCCGGGTATTCATTCGTGACGGAGTGGCCTATACTCGCAGTCTCAAACCTGTTCGGTCTGCTCAAGTTCAGTCTTTGATCTCCTTCAACAAAGACCTTCTTGAAGGTCTGGATGGTGAGATGATCTGTGGCGACCCGACAGCGAGACATTGCTATCATCGGACGATGTCCAGTGTGATGTCTTTTGATCAAAGCGACCCTGAACTTCATTTCTTCGTGTTTGACCGTTGGGACGAACCAGCGACTTTCTCTAACCGTTTGAGTCTCTTGCGAACAGAAGCAGAATACTGGCCTGAGAATGTCAGTCTGCTGGAAACCGTCAAGTTCTCAACGATG
>Ga0105051_10005850_pt1 | contig 13505 bp, 9 predicted proteins | sample FRY02_FD_78383 | JGI IMG/M metagenome (GOLD analysis project Ga0105051, IMG submission 78383) | Freshwater microbial communities from Lake Fryxell liftoff mats and glacier meltwater in Antarctica - FRY-02 (megahit assembly) | ecosystem: Environmental > Aquatic > Freshwater > Ice > Glacier... | reverse complement strand
TGTTCGTTGCTTTCGGTGAGAAGAATGGGTAGATAATTCACGCCATTTTCAGTCGTGTCGGTATTGTCCCAGATGTAATTGAACGGACGTAGCAGTAGGTTCTTTTTCGCCTTTTCGGTGAAGTTGTTGAGGTCGAAACGCACGCGATGGTAGGTTTCATATTCGTAAGCATTCAGTCGTTCGGGTGTGTTCAGCGGTTTGTTCTCAATCACCTTCCTTAGAATCTTGAAGGCTGGATTTTCACCTGGTCTGACTTTTACCTCGCCCAGTTCAAACGAACTTGGCTCAAGGAGAATGTCAATCTCTTCAGTCACACCGTTCGCCACGGGAAGCGTTTGTTTGCGATAGCCGATTAAAGAGACTTCCAGCGAATCGAATTTCCGCCTTGTCTCCAGTTCGAAGTTGCCGAGAGAATCGGTGATGACACCCACACTGCTTCCTTGAAAGACAACATTGACGAAGGGAAGTTTCTGATTCGTTGATGCGTCTGAAACAGAACCGTAGATGTTTGTTCTCTGCGCCAACACGGTTGACGAGAAAAGGAGAATTGAAAAAAGGAAAAAGGTGAGTCGATGAAAATGCAGAAGTGTAGTTATGAAGAGGTTCGAGGTCAATTCCGCATATTTGTCGCAAGTTAGAAAACAGGTGTTAACCACCCCTAACCCCTCCTTTTCAGGAGGGGATCTGTCACGCTGATCCAAAATTGGATAGGAGTGCCAACTTGGGGTCAAAAATTCAATTTGAGCAAGATTCTCGGTCCAAAAAGTCACTTCGATTTCACCGCTCCGACCATTATTGGGGCAGACATTCGTACGTGGTTCCGATTTCTTTGGCGTTTTGGTGGTGACATTAACTGGCGGTTCTGGCCAAAGATTTTTGTGCTCACATTCCCCATACTTTTTTACACTCCGCTTGTTTGGTGGGAACGATTGCGATTTGGCCGAAGGATTCGCGAAACAAAGGTGAAAGCCCCGATTTTCATCATTGGTCATCAGCGTAGCGGAACCACATATCTAAATTATTTGATGTGTCGCGATAAACAGTTCGGGTATCTGACCGTGAAGGAAAGTTTCATGCCATGGATATATCTGACTGCAAAACGGCATTTGGATTGGATGCTGGGTCGCAGCATGCCTGATAAGCGCCCGATGGATAATCTCAAGCTTGGGCTTGACCTGCCCACAGAACCCGAATATGCACTTGGTAACATGACCGTTTCTACCATGCTGGCTGGTTACATGCTTCCTAAGCGGCTTTATTCGGTATTCAGGAAAACAGTGTTGTTTGAAGATGCCTGCGACAAAGAAGAATGGAAGCATGTATTGCAGTATTTCATTCAGAAGTTGACGCTCAAGAATGATGGCAAGCAAATCATTATTAAGGCGCCAGAGAATCTGGGTCGGGTGAAAGAGATATTAGAGGTTTTTCCGGATGCGAAGTTCATTCACATTCACCGCGACCCTTATCGTGTGTATTTCTCTACAGAACGACTTTACGGAATCACGTTGCCGATGGTGGCTATGCAGTACTGTTCGGATGATGTGGTCAAGGATTTTATCATGCGGTCCTATCGTGAGATGTTCGACCGTTATTTTGAAGCGAGAAAGCTGATTCCTAAGGGAAATCTTACGGAGATCAGATACCATGACCTTATCGGTGGTGAGCTATCCGAGTTGGAACGGGTTTACAGCGAGCTTGGTCTAGAAGGTTTTGAGGATGCAAAGCCATTCATCAAACAAGAAGTAAAAACCTACGAGAATTATCAGACCAATACGTACAATTATCCGCCTGAACGGATGGCGGAGATTTATTCGGCTTGGGAATCGGTTTTTGAGGAGTTGGGATATTCTGAAAATTGATTTTCGATTGACAAATTAACCACAGAGAACACAAAGGAGGCACGAAGGACACAGAGAAAAGTACACGAATTTCCCCTCCTTGGAGGGGTCAGTGGTGGATTTTTGTGTTTGAGGAGTTGGGATATTTGGCATGACCCCCTCGGCCTACGGTCACTCCCCCGCTTCAAGGTTGACCCCTCTGGCCTCTGGCCACCTCCCCTTTTCAGGGGAGGACCTGGTGCATTGATTTGAAGTTGGCGATGAGGTTTGCTCGGAGTGCCAGCTCCCCTCCTTTGAAAAGAGGGTTTTGGTTAGGTTGAACTATGTTCAAGTTATTATATTTCTAAACAGTCTTTCCATTTGGGCAACCTCATCATCACTCAAAATCTCATCAAAATACGCCCACACGAATTTCAGTTTCCCATTGTTTTTGGAAACGACCACATTGAATCCTGGAGGGCTTGGAACGGGAGGATAATGGAGGGTATTCCTAATCTCAGCACCCAAAAAACTATTCAACTTCATTTTGTCGGTCCCAAGATCTGAGAAACCAAAGCTTGACATTTTGCCTTTGGATGCTAGGTCGACCATTGCTTCATAAATCGGCATTGGCATTAGCCGAAGCGAATTCAAAAGGTCGGTGTAGCGTTCCGTTATTCGGTCTTTTATCTGTGCTTTCAGTTGTTGGTTGATGGAAGAAACAGCGGTTTCAGGTGCATTCAATTCTCCCGAATTCAATCGAAAGAACAGGAACGAAAGCTGATTGGAAACCAAATGTCCTGCTGTGCCTTTTTTGCGTTGGTCGTTCGGAATGGAAAACCACAAATAAGGTGGATTCTCATTTCGGTTTTGAAGGGTTTGCTTGACAATCTGAGCTGTTGCAGCGATGTAAAAAGTACTCTGCCCAATTCGAGAACCTGCGCTCCAAGCATTCTTTTCAACCTGCTTGGTTTCCTCTTCCGAGAATTCAATCACTTTAAATTTAGGAATCGATTTTGGCTTGAGGTTCTTGTCAACCAACGTTCCGAGTTTGCCGCTGCTTCTGCTCAACATGTAAATTGTCATGTGCGCTGCATTACCAAGCGTTCGGAAGAAAGACGGTTTTTCTGATTTGGGAAAAAGCGGAAACGCTTTGGAATTATCTGCCAAAGCATGCAAGAAATTCACCATTCCTTGATGGTCGAATAGCACATGGTGCATGGAAATGAGCAGGTGTTTGGTGGCATCTTCCAATTCACATAGGTCGATGAAAACCAGACCATTTTCATTGTCAACCTTTCGGTTTAGAACTGTTGAATTGAACACAGATTTCGAGAGTCCAGTTCTCACCTCAATAGTTGACCTTTTTCCTTTTTCCTTTTTCCAGACAGGAAGAAAAGGCCAGCGATGAACCACTTTCAGTTCAGAAACGGTTTGCAGCGTTTCATTCTCAGAAAGTTGCCTCTGAATTGAATTCAAATCCGCACTTGATTCCAATTCCAAATGAATCCTTGAGATATTCCCGGCCAAACCGTTGCGCAGCATTTTGCGGTCGAGTAGGAGGTGGAAGTAATCGGAACCAGAAAGTGTCCGTTCGGCTGTCATGCTGAACTTGTTTCAGCATCTATTAGTGATAGACCCTGAAACAAGTTCAGGGTGACGCTTTGATTAAGTGTTTTTCGCAACGTGCTCATTTGTTGTTTGAAACGGCACAGTTCACAAGCGATTCCAACGACCTCAAGTTATCGCCAGTCAACTGGTCAGCAGGAATTTCGATACCGAATTCTTCCTCAATAAACATCACAAGTTCGACCACGGTCATAGAATCAATTCCAAATTCGGCAAAAGGCGTGGCTGCTTCCAAATTCACGCCTTTGGCGAGAAACCGCTTGGATAGATAGTCCGAAACTTGTGCTTCTATATTGTCCCGTGAAACCATGTGGGCAAATGTAGCCGATGTTATTCCGAGTAGAGCATTTGCAACATGCCGCGAAGCCTAACCGTTGGTTTATTAGCCACGAAATAGCGGAGATAAACCGACCGAAAACGATAGAGCAAAGCGCCATTTCTTATTCGGGCGATGCGCCTGTTGATGCGATTCTTTCGTTTCTCTTTTTCAGAAATAGGCCCAAAAAAACTGCGGAAAGGAGCAAAGCCAATCTGTTCGTCTCTGCCTTCTGCCTTTGCTTTCAACGCTTGGCTCATTTGGGTAAAGAAGGCAATCTGTTCATCCAAATATTGACTGTAATTCACCTTCTTCGGTCGTGTCATCAATCCGATGGCACTTTCAATGAACAACCGTTTTTGAGCCAAATCGCAGAACTCGAAATGCTCCTCAGTTTCTGTTCGTTCGGCCCATTTCCTGAATTCCGACTGAAGCTCTCGGTTTATGGCAGATAGTTTCTTCAGCTTCTCTGAATACATCCGTATGAACTCAAAATCGGAGAGAAACCCGCACAGGAAAGGATGCGAATAAACGCGCCAATAATAAATGGTGTCCCAAAGAAATTTGGTTGCCGCCACTTGTGTAGTGCCAAACGTATGGTAACCGTTGATAAAATAACTCAGCTGGTCAGGAAACCGTATGTCAAGGATTTCTTGGTTAAGTAGAGCAACTTTTTCGTTGGTCAATTCTCCATGAAAATCAGCAAGAATAAGGTTGCTGGTGTAAGTGTTTGTTAAGGCAATCATGTCCGAACCTGGACTATAGAATGGATCGGAGAAAACTCCTGCTTCACCTACGCAAGCCCAACGGTTTTCAGAGAAAAGCTGAGTTGAGGCGTAGCTATAATTCTTAATTTTTCTGAAGTCGAGCGGTTCTTTCCCTTTCAAATACTTGGCAAGAATAGGTTCGTACTCTTCAAGCCATTGAAAACTTGTTTCGTACGAACGCGAATGAGTCGCAAAGTCATGAATGTCATTCTGCGTTACAATTCCAATGCTCGTATTTCCTGATGCGAGTGGAATGAGCCAAACCCAATATCCTCGCCCCATCAAATGGTTGGTAGAGTAGTAGCGGTCTTCAATGTTGCGCTGGTGCCATTCAACATTAGAGGTCGGGACAAGGTCATTGACGGAAACTTTTCCTTCCATCCTAAACCAAACCGAGCTTGCCGAATGTGGACTGTCCTTCTTCAAACCGAATTTGGTCTGCAAATACCTTCTTCGACCCATAGCATCCACCACCCAATTGGCTGCAATGCTTTGAGTGTTGCCGTTCAAGGAATAGGTAATGGTGTGCTTGTCTCCACTCTCCGAAAACTCGATTCCATCAAGCGAAGCGCCTTCCAACAGATTCACTCCTGCATCCTGTGCCATTTGCCGCAGGTCGGTTTCAAACGTGCCACGGTCAAGTTGATAGGAAGGAACGGGTGAATACATGCTCGGCCCCAATTCGGGACGGTCTTCTATTGATAGTTTTCCGCTTCCGTAGAAGTAGCGAAGTCCGAGTTTTGGTAATTGTCTTTTTTCGAGATACGTTTTCAGTCCAAGGACGTTACTGAAATAATGAGCGCCAATTTCTACGGTCGATTCGCCCACTTTATGGGCCGCATCGGGTAGAGGACGAGTGGTTTTTTCGAGAACGGTTACCTCCAATTTGGATTGCAAACGCTTGAGTTGCAACGCAAGTGTAAGCCCAGCCAAACCGCCACCGCAAATCACAACATGAAAAGAGGTTTGGTCGGTTTTCATTCTGCCGTAGGCTTAAATTTTTCCTCAATAAGATTGCTAACAATTTTGGCCGACAGCAAGCAAAGCGGAATCCCGGGTCCGGGGTGAGCCGTTCCTCCACAGAAAAATAGATTTTCCAGTTTGGAGGAGAAGTTTGGATGACGCAAAAAAGCGGAAAACATGCTATTGGAACTATTACCAAAAACAGCCCCGAAAGCGGCTCCCGATTCAGTACTCACTTTTGGCGGATCTAGCACATCTTCAAAAACAATGTGCGGTTCAATATCGGTGTTCAGAATGCTGTTGAGTTTCTTGATCATACGCTTGCGAGATTGTGCCACCAATGCGTTCCAATCTTGCCCCGTATCATGTGGAACAGAAATAAGAGCAGCCCAATTTTCCTGACCAGCAGGCGCGTCAGTCGCGTTCATTTTACTACTGATTGTGAGGTGAATGGTTGGGTCTTCGTACAGCGTTCCTGTCCCGAAAAGATGTTCGTATTCCTGCTTAGAATCGTTGGTCAGGAACATATTATGTAATCCTAATTGCTGAAATGTGTGGTTCATTCCCCAATAGAATACAATAACCGAACTGGACCATGGTTGTTCAATAAATCGTTTGGGTTCGGTGAGTTTTGGAAGTAGCTGTTTGTATGTGTTGTAGACGTCTGCATTGCTCACAATGAGGTCAAAGTTATCCAAACCATTCTTTGTACGAATGGCGGTGGCATGGTTTCCATTCGTCAGAATTTCCTTCACAGCCGTGTTGAATCGGAATTGAACACCGATTTCCTCTGCGAGTCTATGAAGTGCAGTTACAACTTGATGAATTCCACCCTCAGAAAAGTAGGTTCCGAGGGTGATTTCGTAATGCGCAATCACATTGAGCGTGGCAGGGGCGAGGTACGGATTGGAGCCGTTGTAACTCGCATAACGGTTGAAAATATCGACCACTTTCTGATCTGCAAATTGCTTTGAATTGGCCGTATTCATTGAACGGAACACATCCACTTTTCCAAAGTTGAGGATACCGCGGAGTGTACCCCAGTTAAAGTAATTCTTGATTTTATGCAGCGAGCGCTGAAGGAAAACCTCATCCGTAAGGAAATGCTTGGTTTCCGATTGTTTGAGGAATTCAAGAACGGATGAAGCCGATGCGTTGGTGTTGGCCTCAACATCAGCAGCAAATTGCTGTGGGTCTTTTGATGAGCGAACCATCGTTCCATCATCAAAAAAATAGTTGAAAATAGGATCAACAGCTTGATAAGTCCAATAGTCTGAAGCGCGTTTACCACAGAGATCAAACAGTTCCTCCACATATTCGGGTTTGGTGAGAACGGTTGGACCTTTATCAAACCGAAAACCGTTGGCGCTCAGTTCACTCATTTTGCCACCTGCGGAGGCATTCTTTTCAAATACGGTCACGGCAAAACCCTGCTGCTGCAAGCGAATGGCTGCAGCCAAACCGGCAATGCCAGAACCGATGACCGCGCATGTCTTTGCTTGTTTCACAACTGCAATATTCGGAAGAAGGAGCCGAAGTTCAACTCAGGCAGGCAAGGAACCTTAATTTACGGAAACATACTTGAATGCTGCGGACTCAACCCCATGTTGGCTTTGAACTCGAATCAGAAACATCCCGTTTTCATTGGGAAGCGACAGGGATTCTCTCGTTGATGTGATTGTTTGACTTTGAATCAACGCACCATTAAGTGAATAGACCCGAAGCGTTGCTGGCAGCACATTTCTGTCAATTTCCAAGACATTGCCGTGGAGTACGAACTTGGCTTCTTCGTTACTTGATATTGGTTGGATAGAAGTTACAATCTCTGCAATGCAACTGACGGGGCTTTCGTTGTCAAATCGGTTTTTGGCAGGAAGCAATTTCTCACCTATACTCAGCGGATAACCAACCATCGGGGGCGTTTCTTGATAAAGAAAATCAGGCAATTCTTCCTCATTCAGATAAAGGGAATTGGTCATTACGTTTGATGTTCCCGAAGGATTTGTCGTGCCACTTACATTGTTCCCAAATTTGTAATGACCGATGCCGTTAACCATGAAAAGCCCAAGCGGAAAACCGGAATTGGTAATCTCGTTTCCAACCACATTCATAGAATCGGTTGTGGTACTGTTGTCTGAGAAAAAGCCATAAAGTTCTGCCCGATTACGAAAAAAGGTATTGAAAGGGCCATTCTTTCCATGCGAGGCATCGACCACAATGTTTTGAATTGTGTTCCCTTCAAACAGATTCATGTACGTGTAGTTTCCGTGAAGCACGGCATCGCCCGCTGAGTTTGCAGGCAGGCTGGTTCCAGACCAAAAGGGGTCGTAAGAATAATTGTAGCCGAATACATTGCCGTTTGCCCCGCTCTGAATGAGCATGGCGTGGCGCAGGTAGTTAAAAACGTTATTCTGCATAAGACAGAAACTGGTAGCGGACTGGGTTACCATGCCATATCCTTGTCCGCCACCGCCATAGGCGAATGCGTGATGAAGATAGCAACCTTCCACCTGTATGTGTGCGGAATTGCTGATGCCAATGTGGGCAAAGTTGCAGTTTTCCATTTCCACATTTCGAATCACGCAGTTGAAGGCGTAATTAATGTTGATGTTGTCGGTTTGATTTGCTGTGGCATCCTCTCTCATAATCTTCATACACTCAATTCCGGCAGCTTTTATTGGGTTCAATTTTTTGAGATACGGATTTCGAGAGAGCGGATAATGATGGTTGAGCGGGTCGGCAAGCGTGAGCACATTTCCGTCAATGGCAGCAATTTCCACCACCTGACCGAGCGTTTTGTAGGCCCAAGATGAGAACATGTAATCTTCATCAAATTGATAGAGATGGATAATATCGCCTGCTTCGAGTCCTGTGGCATCCGAAAGTTCAATCTCTAATGTTCCTTTAAAGGCATTTTGAGCAAACCCAAATTGGGTGGAGTTGATGGAACCGTTCATCAGAATCAAATCACCATTTCCACCTAAATTAAAGCGCAATTCTGTATCGGAAGATTCACCTTTTAAGAATATACTGTCGGGAATGGAAACACCAGAAGTGAACAGGTATTCTCCCTGCGGAAAATAGATTGTTCCAGCATCACCATTCAAACTAGCAACTGCTGCAGTGTAAGCGGAGTTGCTGCTATTTGTGCCTGTGTTGTCTGCACCAAAATCAGTAATGAGAACGTAATTGGATGGCGCTACAAGTTCTGTAGTCAACCCAGCGTTTTCCCAGGCGGTAACACGTTCTGGCGAGAACGTTTGCGCACCGCTTTCGATTGAAAAAAAGGGTAAAAGAATAATGAAAAATGTTAGACGAATGCGTTGAGTTGTCTTAGTTCTTACTTCTGTTCCCTCGTTTCCCATCCTTTGTCTCTTTAAAACCATTGCGTAAATAATTGACCAATTGCACCACCTGCTTTGGCGGTGAACAGGATCAATACGGCAATACAGTAAATAAGTTTGATTGAAGTTCCAACAAGGAAGCCGAGCAACGAACCGATACCGCTATTTAAGGCTTTAGTGAACGTTCCGCCAGCAATCATGTCGCCTACAATTGTCCCAATCAGCGGGCCCAGAATAATGCCAATCGGAGGGAAAAAAAATAGACCAACGACAATCCCAATCATGCCACCGATAACGCCTTGGCGCGATGAACCGAACTTTTTAGCGCTCAGAATCGGTACTATATAATCCAGTGCACTTACAACTGCCATCAGCGCACCAGTTACCACAAGTGTGGTCGTTCCCACTTCGTGTTCGGGGAGGAGGAAAAACAGGAACAAAGAAATCCAACTGAGCAGCGGGCCTGGAAGTGCTGGAATGATGCAACCTAGAATGCCCAATCCGTTAAGTAGCAATCCAATTACGAGAACTGCTACTTCGGGCATTTTAGTAGGCTTTTGGCATTATTAGGGCAAGAATCAGATATAAAAGAACTCCTGTTCCTAGTCCAAAAACGAGCAGGAGAAATCCGATGCGGATAACAGTTGGATCTATGTCGAGGTAATCTCCTAATCCGGCACAAACACCTAGGATTTTACCTTCTTTTCTGGTTAGTTTTTTATCGCTCATGATGGTTGGTTTTGATTAACGCTGCAATATAGCACGATGGGTGAAAAGGTTGCCATCAGCATTTAAAAAGGTTATGAGATAGATGCCGTTTTCGAAATTGGCAAGGTCAACTCTTGTGGACTTTTCTTTTTTCTGTACCAACCGTGAGACGAGTAATTTTCCCTGTTTGTCAAACACGCGCAATGTGCCGCCATTATTGTTTTCAGGATATAGAATCTGCATATCACCAGAAGTTGGATTTGGAAAGGCGGCAAGTTCCTGAATTCGCCCTTCAGCGATTCCGACAGAGACAATAACTTCAACTGTTTCAGAAGTAATTTCATTGCCACACGGATCATAAACGATGCATCTAACAGTCCAGCCATTTACCCCAACCAAGTCACCAGGAATGGTAAGTTGGTCGCTATTCGCCCCCCAAAAAGTATAAGGGTTAAAATTGAACCATTGGCCCGTTGCTTCATCTTGGAATTGCCATTGATACCCTGCCAAACCACTTGTTTCAATCGAGAGAATTACGGTGCTTTCTTCAACAACTGTGGTGTCTGTAGGCTGTTCAGTTATAGTAAGGGGCAATCCACTCAGAACAAATGCCACCGAATCAGCCAGACCCAAATTTCCAGTATTGTCATACGGAGTAACGCTGTAATAACCGGAGCAATTGATGGTTTGGTCAATAATCTCAAAGATTGGGGCTTCCACATCGCCCACCAACACGCCATTGTAATGAATCTGGTAGCCTTCAACGCCCATGTTATCGAAAGGCTCTTTCCAGCTCAAGGTATAATTTGCCGAATCAACATAATCTGCCACATTTAATCCTTCCAATGGTTTTGGGGCTTCGTTATCGGGGTTATGCAACACGAAAACGTGCATGCGGTCATTCAACATTCCGTTGGGCGTAAGCGTGACAGAATTGCCGTTGTAGGACACACTGAAATCCTGAGATTTGCCTTCAGGCGTAACACGATAACTCCCGTAACCCGTGAGCCACGAAGGAACATCAACCGTAACAGAATAATTCTGAGGATCTATGTTGGTGGTAAAACCTGTAAGTTGGTTTCCACCGAAAGAAAGGCTGTTGTTGAGCGCAATAATCACTATTGCTTCTGGCCCAACCAATGCGTAAGTCAGCACATCTGAATTGCTCGAAGTTGATATAGCAGAAGGTTCTCCGTAGAGGCAGGCGTTTCTTATCTGTTTAAATTCTTTGAAAAGCGATTCTCCTTCTGCCCACAGGTCAGGAAAATCGTCCATTGTCTGTACTTGCGCCACAAAATATTCCATGCCTTTGGCACCTGCCGCAATGTGCGCCCAAAACTGATAATTGACGGCAGATGGTTCGGGCTGCACATCCCACGTGCTTGCCGCAAACTGCACCCAACTCCACATTCTACGTGGTTCGGTGTTTAGTTTTAGTTGATGCGAATAGGCGTATGCTTCCTCAATCTCACTCATTCTTCCAACAATGGGAATATTGGTAAGCGGAATCACATTCGGAGCGCTTGGCGCGGCATAGTGGTCCATGCTTACAATATCGGTGTACCATCCATAACGCTGATATTTTTTCTGCACCGCCAGGTTTACGTGCGTTGGCGTATCAAAATCTCTATCTCGGTAAGCTTTGGCTTTCAATAATTGTTCATCAATGGGTTTGCCATTCAGGTCGGGTTCGTCATCAACCGTCCAAGCCAACACGTTCGGATTCAGGCTTTGCGCCACTAATTCTGGTGCTGCGTTAGCCACATTAAACGGATTTCCGAAACTCGGTTCTCTAATAACCTGAATGTGATATTCGCTGTTCGCATCTTCAATGAACGGGTAATTGCTTGGCCCATGAAGCGTTTGCACACCCACTTTCCGCAACCGTTTCCTGCCAAATTCATTTTCAGAATTCATTCCGCTCGAATTCCAAGACCCAATAGGGAAATAAGGTGCCACTATTCTCACCGCACCAGAAACCCATTGGTCTGTATCGTACTTAATGCGAATGGCATAGGAAGCAAGGTCAGCTAGATTCAGATTTGCCTGAATGTTGATGATACGCGTTTCGTTGGGAGCGATAGTGCTGCTTCCATACAGTGTTGCTAGTTGCCCCGTTGATAGTAGCGGAATTTCCATTTCGTTGAAGTAAACGCTTTCGAGTTGAACGGCCGTTGCGCCATCGTTCCTAAGATAAAGCCACAGCGCATTTCGGTCAAAACTCGGAACGTAATTGGCAATTCTTAATGAAGGAGTTGCCAAATCGGTGAAATCGAAACTAGACGAATTACCATCGCTTGTAAACACCATAACTCGTGCATCCGATCCTTCGGAAAGCGGTGCATTTATCCCTTTAATCAACAGCGAAGAGATATTTCCGTTTGATGCCGCTATGTTCTCAGGCCAATTGTACCAGCCATCAAACACCTGATTTTCTCCGGCAAAATTCTGCACATGAACCGAATCAATACCTACATCTTGAGTTGATGGGTTTTGAAGGAAAAGATATAATTGTCCTCCCAAATCTGGAGAGCTTACATCTTCCAGTTGGCCGAATTCAGAATCCCACACCGCATCGTGGAAAGTGGAGCCGGGAAGGAGTTGAAGGGATTGGGGAAAAGCTACTTGGGAATAGAGTAAGATAGAAAGTGCGGAAAGGAAAAATATTTTCACGTTGACGAAGTTTGGGTTTCAATGATAATTGTAAAAGTATCAATTGTTTATAGTGCTAAGAATGCAATAACACCATATTTTGGGACGAGAGACGGGTTGCGAGAGATAAAAATATCGCCTACTTCTTGTCTGTTTTTGCGGTAGTACTAACAGGTAGAGACGCGATTTATCGCGTCTCTCTATTCGTATGCGGTATTTATTTCCATCAGGGTTTTTCTATTGCTTCGCGATTTTGTGTTCAGACGCAATAAATCGTGTCTTTACGCTATGGGTTTACCGTGGCAAAATCAATTTTGTAAGGGTACGTGTTTGGAAAGGCTTGCCATCAGGTAAAAGGAATGTTGAATGCTGGGTAGGCACGCGTTACGCAAAAAGCTAAACGAGCGTTATCGGGAACCACCGGACACGCTAGAACCTAGGTAACGATAAGTTGAGCTACGCTAGAAATTACACAAACAGATTGTATGATTAGTTCTTTTGACACATCAGCAATTGAATGTAAGGCGCATTTGTTCCTGCTACAGTTCCTGAGTTGCCTGAATCGAACTGCGGTATATCTACATCGTGCGTATGGCTTCCGGCATTCTGTATTGTTGTGTTATTCTCTGTTCTCTGCCGTCTGTCTGTGGTTCTGAATGCGGTATGGTAGTCATTGACAGGATATCCCTGAGATTCAGCACTGTTAACATCATGATTGGCCGTATAAAAATCGTGATTATGACTTCCTCCAGAAGTTGTGGCTTGGTTAGGTGGATTTACCGTATGCAAATGCTGTCCTGTTGGCCTGTTCTCCTGATTACTGAGTGCGGTGCCAGCAGTTCCTGCAAGGGTGCCACCAGATGGTAATCCTACCGCATATCTTCCTCTCCCTGCTGTCAACTCAGACCAACCGGTCGGACAACCTGCAAGGTTAAAATACATAACTGCGCCAGCAGGAACCCCTGCATCTTGCCAAGTGGCAGTTCCACCAGCATCAGAGGTAAGTACTTTTCCCAAGGCTGGTGATCCGCCAGTTAGTTTTATTTGACCCGCCACTTCCAGTCTAGCTGTAGGTGCAGTTGTTCCAATACCCATGTTACCAACCCCATCAATAGTGACCATGTCTGCGCCATTACCTAAAATACGAAGACGCTCCGTGTTATAAGGTGAAGTGGCGGTAGAAGTAGCACCCACTTCAAAACTCCATTGTTTCCAAGCTCCAGGACCTCCGTTACTTCCGCTAATTTGGAAGCTGCCCACATTGGGTGCAGTATTAAGATTGTTGCCTATTTCAAGTAACTTAGCAGGG
>Ga0105051_10005848_pt1 | contig 13507 bp, 17 predicted proteins | sample FRY02_FD_78383 | JGI IMG/M metagenome (GOLD analysis project Ga0105051, IMG submission 78383) | Freshwater microbial communities from Lake Fryxell liftoff mats and glacier meltwater in Antarctica - FRY-02 (megahit assembly) | ecosystem: Environmental > Aquatic > Freshwater > Ice > Glacier... | reverse complement strand
GTTGACATAACAAAGATTACCGACACAACATTTTATGACATTGGTATAGATTCGCCACATTTATACTATGATTCAGGTGGCACATTGCATCATAATACTTTAATCACGGCGGTACTAAGTCACAGTTGCGAAGAACACGGCCGCACTATAGTTATAGTACCAAACAAATCACTCGTTACACAGACCGAAGCAGACTATATCAACATGGGATTAGACGTAGGTGTTTACTTTGGTGATCGCAAGGAGTTTGGTCGTACACACACCATATGTACTTGGCAGAGTCTAAACATCCTGCTCAAAGGTAGCCGCAATCATGAAGTAGATATTACTATAACTGAGTTCTTAGAAGATGTAGTTTGTGTTATGGTGGATGAATGTTTTGACGGTAATACACTTATAACTACACCTAAAGGTAAAAAACCTATAAAAGATCTGAAGCCCGGTGATAAAGTTATAAATCTTTGCGAGAAATCAAAACAATACAAAGAAGACACAGTTGTTAAGATTCATAAAAATTTAACTCAGAGTGCAAGTGAGAAAATGCTAGAGTTAGATTTTGATAATGGTATTAAAACAAGAGTTACTGCTAATCATAAGTTTCTTACAAATAAGGGGTGGGTAAGAGCAGATGAATTAACAGAGGATTTAGAGATTATTAACATAGATACATACAACTAAAGGAGATGTAATTATGCCAAAACAATTAAATATAGACAGATTTAACAAACTATTGAAACAGCATAACCAAACACTTCAGGCAGAAAAAATTAGGAATCTTTATGAAACTTGTTAGGAAAAAAGAGATAGAAAAAATTCAAGAAACATATAATCTCCACATTAAAGAAGATCATAATTACATTGCAAACGATGCTGTGGTAGCTAATTGCCACATGGCTAAGGCAGATGCACTTAAAAATCTGCTTACTGGGGTCATGGCACACATACCTATCCGTTGGGGGTTAACTGGTACCATACCCAAAGAAGAATTTGAGTTCATGAGTCTAAGATGCTCGCTTGGTGATGTTATTGGTCGATTAAGTGCTAGCGAATTACAAGACCAAGGAGTACTTGCTAATTGCCATGTAAATGTGTTACAATTAATTGATCACGTGGAATATAAAGATTATCAGAGTGAGTTAAAATATCTACTGGAAACAGAGGGTAGATTAGATTACATTGCTGAATTAGTAAGCAAGGTTATTGAGACTGGTAATACGTTAATACTGGTAGATAGGATAGCACCAGGTAAGGCATTGCAGGAAAAGATACCTAATTCAGTATTCGTATCTGGAGCAACTAAGGCCGCAGATAGGAAAGATGAATATGATATGATTGCTACCGAAGATGCAAAAGTTATCATTGCAACATATGGAGTTGCCGCAGTAGGTATTAACATACCACGTATATTTAATATGGTCTTGATAGAACCTGGCAAGAGCTTTGTGCGTGTGATACAAAGTATAGGGCGAGGTATACGTAAAGCAGAAGATAAAGACTTTGTTCAGATCTGGGATATAACGTCAACATGCAAGTTCGCCAAGAGGCATTTAACAGTACGAAAGAAATTTTATAAAGACGCAAACTATCCATTTATAGTTGAAAAGGTGGATTGGCAAACTTAATAAGGAAAATTATGTACATATTAACACTAGAGAATAAAGCATATGAGATGAACGAGATACCCGACGAAGTTGAGGATATGCGTTTCTCTATACTAGACAATAGCGATCCAAAGAATCCGGACTATTTCTTTATTCCTTTAATCTTCTTAGAAAGTTTTAACAGTCCGGCACTAGTATTAAACATTGGTGGCAACTTGGTCAAGATGCCTGTGGACTGGCAGATACTGATAGGAGAACCCGATTTTGGCGACTTGGAAGTTATCCCATTGACCAGTATCAATGATCGCGGCTTTTCGGTATACACGTTCAATCCATTGACCAGTTTCAAACCAGTATTTGAAACAGTTGAGATCGTGGACATCTATCAAGATGTTAAATGGTATTTCCCCAAACTTAAACCAGGGCAGTTACTGGCGGTGCCAATCAATGACGGTGATAAACCAATGTGTGCCTATTTTGTTAAGGAAATTAGCCGCCAGAGCGAAGTCGTCGACTACGGCAAAATTTGGTAAAAGCAAAATTTAACTTTACAACACACGGTCAAAGAGTGTATAATTATATATATGAGAGATGATAAATTAATGGCGGTAGGTGATAACTTAGAATATGATTACCTTACCCAAACTAAGGATGAGTATAGTAATACTGGACCCTGGGACACTGATTGGGATTCTGTCGCTCTATGGAAATCTATTAATAAACAGGCAAAAACACATCCGGCTGTACAAGCGGCACTTGATCAATTAAAAATGATATATAATTTAAGTAAAGAAGACCACAACGACGAGGACCTACCATTTTGAATCCAAATATGTTTAAGCAAAAAAAGAAACGAGCAGTGGATCCAAATGCTCCACCGCGCCCAAATCTACTCAGCCAAGACAAGAAACTGCGTGAGACCACAGAAGCATTTGGTAAATTACACGACATGGTAGCACGACAACAGTCCGCCATTGATGATCTACAGGCCAAATACAATCGCATGCAACAGGCAGTTGATCAATTGGTTAGCGTCGTTAGAAGTAAAAGTTGAGTTCAAGTTTAGAAATCAAGTATGAGATGCAGGCCTTTGATCGCAAGGATCGTGCATATTATGATAACTTCACTGATGAAGATCGCAAGAAGTTTTCAACTTATCTAATGTTGAAATATGGTGCCAATGTTGGTGGCAACCAAGATCTACAGGCCTATTATCTAATGGCTACAAATGGTCGGGTCAACAAGAACTTCTTTGATCTAGGCACCAAACACACTAAGCTACAATGGCTGACCTGCACCACTGTGAGTCCAGCAAAGGAGCCACAGTTCCATTATTGGTTAAAGGCTAAAAAGAAAGAGGGGGATAACAAGAGTCAGAAGTTTTTGGCCAAGCTATATCCAAACATGAAATCAGACGAGATAGACCTACTAGCGAAAATCAATGATAAACGAGATCTTAGAGACCTGGCGCGAGAGCTCGGACACGATGACAAGTCAATCAAATCCGACCTATAAGTGTAAGTATTGCGACAAAGAGTACCGCAAGGAATCAACTTTGGCGGCTCATATGTGCGAGAGCAAAAGACGTGTTCAGCAAGAAAAGGAAGTAGGAGTACAATTAGGCATGCAGGCCTACTTACGGTTTTATGAACTCACGCAGGGCAGTGCTAAAATGAAGACATACACGGACTTTGCTAACTCATCATACTATTCAGCATTCGTTAAGTTTGGCCGCCACATGATTGCTATCCGTGCTGTTAATTCTAAAATGTTCATTGAATGGGTTATAAAAGAAAATAAGAAATTAGATCATTGGTGCAAAGAAATCATTTACGCAGAGTTCCTTGCCACCTACATAAAGAAAGAATCAATCAATGATGCCGTTGAGCGTGCCCTAACAGAGATGCAGGACTACGCAGACGAAACAGAAGGTTTACAGTTCAAAGACTATTTCCGTTTTGGCAGTACGAATAGGATATGCTCGCATATTACCAATGGACGCATCAGTCCATGGATAGTGTTTAACTGCGACAGCGGGATCAAATTCTTAGAAACGCTTAACGAGGAACAGATCGCTATCATAATGCCTTGGATAGATCCAGAGTATTGGCAACGAAAGTTTACTGACTACATGGCGGACACTGAGTGGGTTAAGATGATATTGAAGGAGGCCAGCCTGTGAAATTTAAATCAGACATTGACATAGACTTCGCAGACAGAGATCAGGTATTAGCAGTGCTTGATGTTACTCCAGCTAGCATCATGCGTGAGGGTAAGTTGGTTAAACACAACTCAGGGGTATATGCTTCAGATATTCCAGTGGACCCATTTACCGGATGGGCGAGCCTGGCCTATGATGTTGCTGAAGACCGCGGATACATGAAACTAGATCTGCTTAACGTTAACCTCTATAAACAGGTCCGTGATGAAAAACACCTAGTGGAGTTGATGCGAGATCCCGATTGGAGTAAACTTTATGATAAAAATATTTGTGATCAACTAATACACGTTAATGGGCATTATGATTTGCTATTACAAATGCCAGAACCGGTTGACTCTATCCCGAGATTAGCTATGTTCTTAGCTATTATTCGTCCAGCGAAACGACGTTTAGCTGGTAAAACTTGGAAGGAAGTTGCTCAAACTGTTTGGGATAAACCTACTGATGATACTTACTATTTTAAAAAGTCGCACAGTATTAGTTACAGTCAACTAGTAGTGGTAAATCTTAACTTACTTTCCGAACTAGGGTAATACTTCTACGCTTGCTTCTCTTGCTGGCGATTTCTTTTAGGCTTATGTAAGGACCATGCTCTATGTTCACGTCCTTGCTGTTGAATGTTTTTAAGCAGGCACGGAACTCGCTCCAGTCAGATTTCAAAAACACATTGATCGGTACTAATCTATTTGATTCCCACCACCATTGATCTGCCATTTCTAAGAAACGTGTCTTCTGGTCTATAGTTTTTAATGCCGCAAAATCATAGATTGTAGTTATGATTTCATCGGAGTTCTGTATGATTCCAATGTAATCATTGCCGCCATAGGTTATGAAGCTGATGAACGGATATTGGTCTAATAGTTTCTTATATGTGTCTTCCATGTCTTTGCGATAAATACTCAATAAGGATCGAGACTGAAATGCCCCTAATCACAAGTTATTTATATGATAATAAACACACCGTCCAAATTCTGGACTATTCCGATCCCACAATTAAAACGAGGAACAGACCCGTGTATCAAAGACCAGTCGTAGTTTACCAAGGGATCGACAATCCAGTGGTTGTTGAATTTAAGAATCAAGATCAAAAGGCCGTGAATCTTACAGGCTATGCGGTGCAGGCCGCGATACAAGATCCTATAGGGAAAATTACGGTCAACACCTACGCGGTAACTTTTGCCAATGCCGCAACTGGGCGAGGCACATTTACGTTTGATTCATTGACAATCAGCAACCTAGAAGCAAGATTGTACAAAATTACGTTCAAGTCCAATAGAGAGATAGACAACGTGGAACAACCTATGTACTTTGATGACAATTACCAAGCACCATTGGATCTGGACATACGCCCAGCCTACTATAACGCAGAACCATTTGCGGCCAATGTGTCCTACGATGGAGGAACTATATAATGGCCGTGGCTAACGTACAGATATTACACAAGCGTGGCAATGCCACAGTAAGTTCAACATATATTGGACCGGTGGGTGAGATAACTATTGACACCACATCAGACTCTATAAGGATACAGGATGGTCTTACTGCTGGAGGATTGTTATTACCTAACGCCGCAGTGATCACCGGCAACATCACGCAGGCCAATGTGGGCATGCGAGGATATGTTGACTATTCGATATCAGCAAACATTGCCGCATTGGTTGGGTCAGCCCCTGGCATATTAGACACCCTGGGTGAGATAGCAGATTCTATCAATGATGATGCTAATGTGTTTGTGACATTGAATAACACTATTAATTTAGGCAACACAATACAGACTGAACAAATGCTAGCAGGTAATGCGGCTTTGGCTTTTGCAAACACAATACAATCAGAACAGATGCTAGCAGGTAACACTGCATGGGCTTTTGCAAATACTATACAATCAGAAATTTTAACTGCCTCCAATATTGGTATGATTGGGTATGTAGACAACTCAACCACCACTGCCAACGTTGGCATGACTGGCTATGTTGATTTTGCTAATACTGTACAGGCTAGTGTAATCACTCAAGCAAACACTGGTGTTGTGGGGTATGTTGATAACGCAGTTACAACTGCTAACATTGGTATGATTGGCTACGTTGATAACTCAACCACAACTGCCAACGTTGGTATGGTCGGTTATGTAGATAACTCAACTACAACAGCAAACATTGGACAAATAGGTTATACTGATAACGCAGTTACAACAGCTAACATTGGTATGGTTGGCTACGTTGATAACTCAACCACAACTGCCAACGTTGGTATGACTGGCTACGTTGATTTTGCTAATAGTGTCCAGGCTAGTGTGATTACCCAAGCAAACACTGGTGTTGTGGGGTATACAGATAACTCAATCACCACTGCCAACATTGGCATGATTGGCTATGTCGGACAACAAGTAACCACTGCCAACATTGGACAGATAGGATTTACCAACGAGACAGTTACACAGGCCAATGTGGGTATGAAAGGCTACGTTGACAACGGAATTACTGCACTAATAGGTGCCGCCCCCGACGCATTAAACACTTTGGTCGAATTATCTGCGGCAATAAACGATGACGCTAACATAGCAACTAACCTTACTACAGCAATTACAAATGCAAACATTGGTATGGTCGGTTATGTAGATAACTCAACTACAACAGCCAACATTGGACAAATAGGTTATACTGATAACGCAGTCACTACAGCCAATATTGGCATTATTGGATACATAGGTAATGAAGTAACAACTGCTAATACGGGAGTGGTAGTGTATGTTGATAGTCAATTAACATCTTATGCTGTTAACGTAGCAGTACAAGGGTATACAACAAATGCGGTAAACACTGCTAACATTGGTATGACTGGTTATGTTGATTTTGCCAACACAGTACAAGACAGTGTTATTACATCAAGAGTAAACACTGCCAACATTGGTATGATTGGATATGTAGATAACTCAACCACCACTGCTAACATTGGACAAATAGGTTATACTGATAACGCAGTCACTACAGCTAATATTGGCATGGTTGGTTATGTTGCCAGCCAATCTCATTATTCAAATGTTAATCTTGCGACATATCAAGGAAACATACAATCTACAGTAAACGGATACGCAATTGGATATAAAAATATTCCACAAGTTACAGCAGGTAACGTTACTATTGCATTAACTGACTCTGGTAAACACTATTACTCAACGAGCACAGCACCAACGACGTTGACGGTGCCAAGCAACGCCAACGTGGCATTCCCAACAGGTACTGCCATAAGCATAGTGAACAAAGGGACTGGTAACGTAACCTTGGCACTAGAAGTTGAAGTATCAATGTACCTAGCAGGCAACGCAACAACTAGCACAAGAACAATCACCACATATGGTATGGCTACTCTAATGAAAGTAGCAACAGACGCTTGGTTTATTAACGGTAATGGAATAGTTTAATGACAGGTATCATGCAAATGGTGGCTAACAATGTTGCAGAATTTGGATACACACCGCCAGACTTTGTAAGTTCTGGTTTGGTAGCATATTATGATCCAGCAAACTCTCTAAGCTATTCAGGAACAGGTTCAACATTCAGTGATTTGTCAGGAAACAGCAACGATGGAACCATTGTTGGGGCAACTTATACCAACAGCAGTTATTTTTCTTTAGATGGCACAAACGATTATATCCGCTCACCAAACTTATACAGCGACATAGGCAATCCAGATACATTTTCAGCAGGAGCATGGGTATATCCAACAGCCGCAGGTGTTGTGCTACAAGTAACTAGCACACCAACACCAGGACTAACCTATTTCTTTAGTGCGTTAGAGTTTGTTGGTGCAGGAAGTCCTGTTCCTAACTTTGGACTTTGGGGCGGTGCAGGCATCATAAAAGACACAGGCTCAGCATTGAGTTACAACACATGGTATCACATGGTTATTACCTATGATGCTACTACACTCAAAGGTTATATCAACGGCGCAGAGGTGGCATCTGCCACAGTGATTTTTGATAGCCCACACGATGATGGCCTAACAGTACATCATCTTCTATGGGGTGCAGGAGCCGCAACCAATATGGGTGACGGCACATACTTTAATGGACGAATGGGTATTATTCGTGTCTATGATCGTGCCCTGAGCGGTGCAGAAGTTACTTCAAACTACAACAACGCCAAATCAATCTACGGGTTATAAGCTAAAAATCATTGATTTCCTCCAAAAATGAGTGTATAATATAGTATATGCTCAATACCGTACAAGATTATGTAAAGTCAATCTTACCTAGTAAGAAGAAGACCAGTGCCAGTAACTGGACAAGTTTTAATGCTGTCTGCTGTGAACACAATGGCGAGACCCCAGATCGTCGTGGTAGAGGTGGTATAGCAAACAACACTGACGGCTCAGTATCATACCACTGTTTTAATTGTAACTTCAAAGCCAGCTATCAACCTGGCAGACATTTAACGTACAAATTCCGCAAACTGCTCGCATGGTTTGGTGCAGACCCAAATGAGATCAAACGATTGGTCATTGAAGCCATACGTATCAGAGAATTGGTAGCACCAGAAGAAGTCAAAGCGGAAGAAGAAAAGATCGAGTTCACCGCCAAGCCACTGCCAAAGAACGCCGTGAGATTTAAAGACCTAACGGTAGCACACCCAGCCTTGGAATACTGCTACAATCGAAAGATTGATTTAGACAAGTATGATTTTTATGTGACAGAAGACTCTGCATATAATCTACATAAACGAGTGATCATACCTTGTTATTGGCAACATGATCTAATAGGTTATGTAGGACGTGCCATAGATGACACAGTAAAACCAAAATATTGGAATCAATTTGACACTGGTTACGTGTTTAATCTCAACAAACAGGAACAGGATTGGAAGTTCGTTATAGTATGCGAAGGACCGTTTGATGCCATGAGCATAGATGGTGTCGCAGTCATGCACAACCAGATATCAGAACAGCAGGCAGACATGATTGAAAGTTTGGGTAGAGAAGTCATAGTGATAGCGGATCAAGATCGTGCGGGTAGCAAACTATTACAGGACGCACAGGAGTATGGATGGAGTGCCAGCTTTCCTGTATGGCAGGAAACATGCAAGGACATCAATGAAGCGGTACAGAAGTATGGCAAACTGTTTGTGCTTAAATCAATCATTGACGCTAAAGAAACGAGCAAACTCAAGATTGAACTTATGAGGAAGAGGCTCTATGTTTGACCAGATCAAAGGGTTTCATATTGAGCCCACTAACATGTGTACTCTTAAGTGCCCACGGTGCAGTCGCACTAAATTCATTGAAAAATTTCCAAAAAAGTGGACAAATACAAACTTAAATCTAGCTCATTTAAAAAGTTTTTTAGATATAGATCTTAAAGATAAAAGTATAACTCTCTGTGGCAACTATGGAGATCCGATATATTATCCGCAAATATTTGATATTATTGATTACTTTAAAACCGTTGGTGCAACTATTAATATTTCTACAAACGGAAGTTATCAAACAAAAGATTGGTGGCAACGCCTGGCGGCCAATTTAGACAATCAAGATACTATAACATTTGCTATTGACGGCATACCTGAAAATTTTACACAATATCGAATCAACGCAGATTGGGACTCTATTAAAATTGGGATAGATGTACTGTCAGCAACTGAAATTAATACAGTATGGCAATACATTCCATTTGCGTTCAATGAAACTAATATCGAGCAAGCCCGGGCATTGTCTGCAGAACTAGAGTTTACTAAATTTTCATTGTTTCAAAGTGATCGCTGGGACAGCGACAATGATGTATTAAAACCAACTAACTACATAGGAAAGAGAACTCCATCGATCATTGAGTGGCGTGCTAATACAGATAGTCACCGCCAAGTTGAGGTTGACCCCAAATGTAAACAGAATAATAGAGAGCATTATATATCAGCCAATGGATTTTATATGCCATGTTGTTATGTGGGAGAACATAGTTTTTATTACAAGAGTGAATTTTATAAGAACCAATCACAATACGACATAAGTAAAACTACTATCAGCGAAATATTAGGATCAACTCAATCAAAAGACTTTTATAATTCATTAGAAGATGCTAAACTTAGTTATTGTACTTTTAATTGTCCTAAACTATGAGCAAAGAATACACACCAGAACTACAGAAACTATTTCTTGAAATGATGATGCAGGATGCACAGAGCTTTGTGCGTGTGCAGAACATCTACAATCCAGAAAACTTTGATCGCAATCTTAAAGAAGCGGCAAAATTCTTGATGGATCATGCTGACAAGCACAAGACACTTCCAACACCAGAACAGGTGTTAGCAGTAACTAAGGTAGAACTAAAGCCAATCAAGGATCTAACTGAAGACCATTATGATTGGTTTATGATTGAGTTTGAAGGATTTACCCGCCAGAAAGAACTGGAACGTGCGATCTTAAAGTCAGCTGACCTGCTTGAGAAAGGTGAGTATGATCCAGTAGAAAAATTAATCAAAGATGCAGTACAGATATCACTTACCAAAGACATGGGTACAGATTATTTTGAAGACCCTAGAGCAAGACTGTTAGCGATCAAAGACAATAACGGACAGGTATCAACAGGATGGCCTACCCTGGACAAAAGATTGTTTGGCGGCATGAACAGGGGAGAACTAAACATCTTTGCAGGTGGTTCAGGCTCAGGTAAAAGTTTATTCATGCAGAACATAGCGATCAATTGGGTTACACAAGGACTTAACGGTGTATTCTTAACACTAGAATTGAGTGAGGGCTTGTGTGCTATGCGTATGGACAGTATGGTAGCAAACTGTTCAACCAAAGAAGTGTTTAGGGACCTAGACACTGTGGAAATGAAAGTTAAAATGGTTGGGAAGAAGTCAGGCAAACTACGTATCAAATACATGCCAGCACAGAGTAACGTCAATCAGATACGTTCATATCTAAAAGAACTACAGGTACAGACGGGAATGAAAATTGACTTTATCATGGTTGACTATTTAGATTTAGTTATGCCAGTAAGTGCTAAGGTATCGCCAAATGATTTATTTGTTAAAGACAAGTATGTGTCGGAAGAATTGCGTAATCTATCAAAAGAACTTAACATGCTAATGATAACTGCATCACAGTTGAATCGTGGAGCAGTAGAAGAAGTAGAGTTTGATCACAGTCACATTGCGGGTGGGTTGAGTAAAATTAATACTGCTGATAATGTGTTTGGTATATTTACAAGTCGTGCAATGCGAGAACGTGGTAGATATCAAATACAGTTAATGAAGACTAGATCAAGTTCAGGGGTAGGTATGAAAGTAGACCTAGAGTTTAATTTAGATAGTTTACGTATCACAGACCCAGGTGAAGAAGCCCAAGAAAGTAGTCGACAAGGCACTGGATCAAACATTATGGGTCAGATTAAAGCAAACTCCTCGTCAACGGTAATGCCACAAGAAAATACTCCCAAAGTAGACGCCAAAATTGACTCAAGCAAGCTAAAGAACATGCTGGCTGGGTTGAAAAAAAATGACTGATACTTGTTTAGACTTATATAAAAATTTAAATATAATGATAGTTGATGGTGATACTCATGTATCACCATGTTGTTACTATTCTCCAGGCGACAAAGTACAAACCATTGATTTTGTTAATAACCAATATTTAAAGAAAATTAGAGAACAAGTTAAAGAAGGTAATTGGCCAGATACTTGTAAAAAATAGTGCCTCAAACAAGAACAACAAGGGCAAATTAGTCGCAGGCAGGGAAGTAATCAATGGTACAAAGATCATAATGTAGATAATGCAGAGCTTGATCTTATAAGATTAGATTACTGGACCGGTGATGGGTGTAATCTAGCTTGTGCAATTTGTGGGCCAAGCTATAGTACATCTTGGAAAAAAGAATTAAAAATACCAATTATTGAAAGAAAATCTACAGTCAATACGATCTGGCGAACTTTAGATTTATCCAATCTTAGATTTGTGCATTTCAATGGTGGAGAACCTTTACTTAGTAAAGAACATGTTACGTTTTTAGAAGCAATGCCTGATGCCAGTAAAGTTCACATTAACTATAATACCAATGGTACTGTCAGACCTGGTCAATCTCTAATAGATTTGTGGAGTAATTTTAAATTAGTCCAATTGGATTTTAGTATTGATGATATAGGTGAAAGATTTGAATATCAAAGATATCCAGCGAAATGGAATGATGTTAAAGAAAATCTACAATGGTTTATTGACACTATGCCAGTAAACTGCATGTTTGGGGTAAACACTGCTGTTGGTTTGTTAAATCAGGATAATATTCGTAATTTAGATGCTTGGCTCAGTAAAAACTTTAAGGAAAATAGAGTTACTGATCCAACTAATTATAGGAAACAATCAACTATTGGAGTACTTAATAGCGAAAATACCAATTGGAAACAAATTATGGAATATCTAGACAGTTTAGATCAGAGACGTGGGACTAGTTGGAGAGATACTTTTCCTGAATTATTTCAAAAAATTCAGGCATATAATCTTTAATATTAATTTTCTTTAAATAATCCTGCGTTTTTAATTCTTGGATAGCCTCATCAAATTTTACATTATCTAACTCATTTGTTACCTGTGGTATGAGAGGATTATTTAATTTTTTCTTAATCTCAAAAGGAAGATGTTGCGGACTAAAATACGAAGGATATGATACAACAATATGATTGTGAAGTATTTTCTCTTTTTTAAACCAATCGATAGTTTCTTGATAATAGATAGCATTTATGTTACTGATTACATAACTAGCACTAATGTTAAAATTTAAACTTCTAAAGAATTCTAGATTTTCTAATAGCAAGTTCCAACCCAATGGGTACCTCATGTATTCAAACCTAGACTCTATTCCGTCAATGCTCAAACAAATGTTTACTTTTTTAAATTTTGATAAAATATTTTTTTGATTATCATTCAATGACACGCTACTGTTAGTTACAAAACTTATAAAGCAATCGCTATTATTATGTTCTAGTAATTTTTCTAATACGTAAAAGTTTTTCTTTTCAAGTAACGGTTCACCCCCAACAAAACTTAACATCTTAAGATTTTTATAATCAATAGGATCTAGAGCATCATTTGATATAATTTGGAAAGTTTTTTGTTTTCTTAGTGTAGCCCAAGCACTGCTAGCACTACTGCCACATGTAACACACGTACTATTACAAAGATTAGAGGTATACAGTTTGACAATTTGTGTGCTATGATGTCCTTGCTGGCACTCTTCTTCTATTGTTATTATGTCTTTGTTAGCATAGTAATCAAATGCTTCATTTTTAATTTGCCTATCACTTTTTCTTCCTTGATCTTCTATATCCCAGCATTTTTGACAAGCACTTGGTCGTTGACCATTTAACATTTCTTGTTTAAGAGTGTTTAGGTCTGCGTCAATTGGTAGTAGACAGCAAGGAGTACTTTTAGAAGAAAGTCCGTTAATTTCTTGACTGTAAAAAGGTAATACACAAAAATAGTTATTCATTGTGTATCTATTTATTATATGCTATAATATAAGAAAAATAAATCATTGTACCATAGCATAAATATACTAAACCTGGAGTAAAAAGTGCAGAAACGTACCCGCAGTATATTAACAGAGCTTGACGAACTACTAATACACAAGGACAAGGAAAATCTCCTAGAAAGTCGTGCCAGCAATGTGATCAAGAGTGCCATCAACATCATACAGCATATC
>Ga0105051_10005839_pt1 | contig 13530 bp, 18 predicted proteins | sample FRY02_FD_78383 | JGI IMG/M metagenome (GOLD analysis project Ga0105051, IMG submission 78383) | Freshwater microbial communities from Lake Fryxell liftoff mats and glacier meltwater in Antarctica - FRY-02 (megahit assembly) | ecosystem: Environmental > Aquatic > Freshwater > Ice > Glacier... | reverse complement strand
TACCCATTCTTCAAAAGTTTTTATATTATAAATATTATTATTTTCACACAATTCCACTAACGTTTGACTGATAATATATATAAATTTAATAATTATACTTAAATCAATATCATTCTACCAACTTTTCAAGTACTACATCCCCCATTATTAATCCATTTTTTAGATTCAGGAATATCAACATCTCGTAAAGGCAAACAATTATTCTTCATTAATCGTGTTCGCATGTATTCTTCGGAACTCATGTCATGATTTAAATCTTTGGTATAATGATTTCGTAATATTTTACGACTGCCGATATAGACAGAATGATTACATCCATCAGCACATCCGTCTACAACAGCATTATCTACGGTAGTTCCAGAACAATCTCTATGAATCTTTTTCACTAAATTCTCAATATAAATACTTTGACTTTGATTTTCTGGTGTATAACTTTTCACAAAAATCTCAGGGCATATGCCATCAAGACATATAGGATGTGTAAAAGCAGACGAAATATGACCTGCTGTATTTTTCGTAGATGTTTTAATAACAGATGTGTCATTTGAACAACAACTTTTATGGGAGCGCATAAGATTCGTTTGTCCCATAATTCCAACAGTCCTGTATCCTCCGTTTAATGAAAAAACACCACTAGAAACCGGTTTATTCGCACCTCGTGATTTCCGTTTCATTGCAACAATAGACATAATAATATAGTATAGTAATATAATAATATACAATACTATAAATAAAAATAATCAAATTATCCAATTATAATTACATAAATTAATTATGTATTGTTCTTCCCATCGGAAAAGTTCTGCTAATTGAACAACGCCAAAAGTATGGTTCTTCATAAACTATTTTTAATTGATTGCCGCCCTGTAATCGTTCCCGAATATGTTGGACTTTTTCAGTTGAACCCCAATAATTAATTTTTATAAATACACGATGAAATTTCGGTTCATTATTATTTTTCACTAAATCTATTTTTCCGATCGATTTTTCACCCAATAGTTTTTCAAATATTTTTTTTATATAAAATGGAGTAATAACATCATTTATAATTATACGAGGAATACAAAGACTATCTATTCGCGGATTAATGATTATATGTAATACTTCTTTTTTTAATTTTTTTATTTTTTTTATATTAGTGTTAGTAATTGAATCCATAATTTATATATATATAACTAATTAATACATATCTAATAATGATATTTCATAAAATCAATTTTAATAATAATAACAACCTGAAATAACATGAGATAACCTGAAAATTGAATATAAATAAAACAATATATTAAAAGATATAAGTATATAGATAGTCATTCTATAATTAAGTTTATACTAAATTACTTCTTAAAATGTCGTCATCAAAATATATACCACCTGTTCAACGTAATAAAAACCCAAATAATAATAATAATAATAATAATAAACCAATGCAACAAACACTTAATACTAGACTAAATAAAAAAGAAAAAACATTTAATTTAACGAATGAAGTAATTAAAGAATCATTCCCGACAATTGGGAATTCATTGGGTGTTAATAATAAAGAAAGAACATCAGCAACAACAACTACAAATTTCTCATCAGCGATTAAAAACTCAAAATCAGATAATAATAAAGAGTCAAAAACATCATATCAAGAAAATGATAATGATATTCTACCAGGATGGGTCTACATTCGTAGACATAATGGTAACATTGAATATAAGTATGGAAAAGAACGACTAAATGATTATTTAGAAAAAGCATTTATTAGAGAAACGTTAAAACATGATAGGTTAATTCTAAAATATATGATTGCTCGTGAGCAATGGGACCGAGACCGCGAGATTGACCATTTGGGCAGTTTATCTCCTTATTATAATGAACCTACAATTAAAGAAAAGTTAGATTCAGTAAGTCGTCGAAGAAAATATATTAATGTTAGCGATGAGAACTCTCAAAATGATATAGATTATGATAATGAACATTTTAACAGTGATATTAATAGTGATAGTGATAGTGAGTATGTGAATAGTGATTTAGAAGCAGAACAATCCAAAGAAATACCCGAACTACCAACGAAATAAATATTAATACATTATTGCCTATAATATTAAATTCATTTATTACTTTTTTAGTTTTGGATTTATATTTAGATTTAACTTTTGTTTCTTTTTTTGAAATTGTCATTTTAAAATTTAATAAGTTTTTTATTAATATATAAATAATTTTTTTAGACCTTTTTACATTTTAAATGCCTATTTTGAATAAGTTAAATCCTTTTTACTTGGATATTTACCGAATCTTAAAATTCCAATCTGTTTGAAACATTCTTCCCATATTTTTAATTCATCAAGTGTAAATGCGGGTGCTCCGTGAAAACTTTTTAAAGAAGTAGTAAATGTTATATTTTCTTTAAAAATTATTTCATTATTATCACACCATCCTGTCATAACATCTTCATTTACCCTATACCATTTCCCTCCAGACGCACCAAAATTAACACATAATCTTACTGATTTATACCATTTTTTATCAAATTCATCTTTAAAATTGTATAATATTCCACCTTCTGAAATACCTTCCGGTGTAAATTTGCATAAGTCTGAATATTCACAATTAGAATTTAATAAATTACAGATAGTAATAATATCGTTTTTTGTAATATTTTTTTTAGTTTTAAAACTAAGACCACGTGTGTTCATTTTTGTTGTATATATGTTGTATATTTATTTATTTATATTATATTTATTTATATTATATTTCAAATTTTTTTATAAAATTATAGGCATTTAAAATGTAAAAAGGTGTAATAATCTAAAATTAGTTTATAATTAATTTATAGAAAAAAATATATAACAGTAATATATAAAGAATGGAAACTGGTCTAACAATGGTATTACATTCTTTAATAATTGGTATTTTATTATACCTTTTTATGTTTTTTATACTTGGTCAAAAAAAAATTGTTGCTGAAAACAGAAGTATTCTTTTGGCGTCTTTGATTTTGATGTATATGATTTTATTTGGTCATGGATTACCAAATACAATAAACAAAAATTTATAATATATTTCAAATAATATTAATATGTCACAATTAATATGATTTAGATCTTATGATTTTTCCCATAATTAAATAATTTTTTATAAATTCATTGCATAAAAAATTGTGTATAAAAGTAAAAAAATTATACCTGAATTACTAATAAAATAAATAAGTTTAAATTATTGTTTTGATAATATAATTATAATTTAGTACGACATATTTAATCATTTTTTCATATATAATGATACATATTGATAATAAAATAATTAACGAGAATGATACAAACAACGATAACGAAGATAACGAAACAATAGATGAATCATGGGTAACTAATTTCAAAGAAGAAGAAAACGAATATAATGATTTTTATAAAGAAAAAGTAGTTAGTATAACTCTTTTTTTTCTCTATGTGAACAAAGAAAAAGAATTAGAAAGTATTTCAAAAGAACCTTATTTCTTAGAGAAAGATGGAATAATTACAAAAGACCAATTAGTGACTTTAATTAAAAAACGCCAAGAAAAATATATGAAGAATAATTCAAAAAAATATAAATTAAATTCTCTCTATCGATATAATCCGTGCATTGATTCAGAAGATGTAAATAGTTTTATAGAGGGTCATTATGATAATGATAATAAATTTTTTATTCCTGAAAGGTATTTAACTGATATTATATTTACTGATACTATTACTATTTTTCAAGATTTGAATTCACTTTTTTTTATTTATTATGAAAAAGAAAGATGTTCGCATAATAATAATAATAATAATAATAATAATATAACTAAAAAAATCATACATGTAAATTTTGATAAAAAGAAAGGTAAATATAATAATAATAAAAATAAAAATAAAACACGAAGAATATAAGACTATCATAATACAGTTATTTTGAATAAAACTTAAAGATATTTATGTATTTAAAATTAATTATAATATGGCACAAACATTTTCGAAATTTCACTCGTCGGCAACCAATACAACCGACGAAAATGACCAACAAAAAATGAAATTTAAACTTTTCATTTTAAAATTAATTTCAAAATCTCATCAAGAAGAAGAATTAGAAAGAGATTATCGCGAATTAATTATTAACACTGTATATGGATTTTCTAATGCAAAAAAACGTGAATATTATACTTCTTTATTGTATAGTCTTATTCTGTATACTCGCGATAATATTAATGGATTAGGAGATCCAACGCTTTCGTATATGATGATTTGTGTTTGGATTCGATTATCTAATGAAAGCAATGATATTATATTCAAAAATGAAACAAATAAAATAATAGAAAAAGCAATTGAATCTTTTATTTATTTAGAAAATTATTATAAACCGTATGGAAGTTGGAGTGATATGAAAGAGTTGTGTAATTATATGAGAAATAATATTGATTTTTCAGTATCATTTAATAATTCAATATCTGAGTCTCCAATTTTCAATTATATTATTAATATCATTAATGAACAGTTATATAAAGAAGAATGTATTTTAGAGATGAATGATGAACCAAACTCATTGTTGTGCAAGTTATTGCCTAGAGAGAAATCAAAAAAGTTTGGTTGGATAGTGCCATATATTGCCAATGCTTATTATTATGAATGGATTGCAACAATAAAAAGTAATTTTTCTAAAAAAAAAGCATACCGTAAATGTCTTACACATTATCGTGTTTTAGTTTCATCGGTTACGAAACAAATTGTTCGTTTTAATTTAGACCGTGATGAATCGTATTTTAATGATGATGAAACATATGATGATAATCATGATTATAATACGGTAATAAATGAATTAATAACAAATCAAAGGTATTCATGGTCGGATAATATAATTTTTGAATATACCCAAAAACTTAATTATTTAAATAGTAATACTTTTATTCCTCTTCATAGTGAAGAAGAACAAGAACAAGAACAAGAAGAACAAGAACAAGAAGAACAAGAAGAACAAGAAGAACAAGAAGAACAAGAAGAACAAGAAGAACAAGAACAAGAAGAACAAGAACAAGAACCAGAACAAGAAGAACAAGAAGAACAAGAACAAGAACAAGAACAAGAACAAGAACAAGAACAAGAACAAGAACAAGAACAAGAAGATTTTAAAAATAGATCATATGAAGGCGGTGAAATTGAAAATGAAAATGAAATTGAAAGTGAAAGTGAAAGTGAAAGTGAAAGTGAAAGTGAAAGTGAAAGTGAAAGTGAAAATGTCGAAGAGATTGAAATACATAAAACCGAACAACACACAAGAACTGGATGGTTTGAATGGTTGGGTTGGAATTAAATATTTTTCATTAAAAAATATATTAATATTTTTAATGAACAACAATGCTATAAATATGGCAATACTATTAAATATCATCTACATTAATTTGTTCTTCTTGGTTTAACCAATCAGTATCATTATTTGTATTATTTTTATTATTCGTAGTCATAATATCTTTTAAACTTTTGGTTATTACTTTTTCTTTAGTGTCATTCTCATCATCAGTGCTTGATGAATCATTTGTTGGTATGTGTTTATCATTACAATTTTTTAAATTATTTGAAAAGATTAAATCACTATTTTTATCTTCATTAGTTAAATTTTTAAAACTACACGATTCTACCTGTTGGAGTTTATCTTTTTCAGTTTGCGAATAAACCTCCAACAAATCACACTTTTGACCACCGTTTGGTCGAACTTCCCATGTGCGAATGCCAACAAGAATCCATACACCGATACTAATAATATTATCACGTTTTCCAAAAGTCTTGAATTTATTCCTAATAATACAACTGCGCGAAACACCGTCATTACACATGACTTGACAATTTGGTCCGCCAAAAATTTTAGTTACTATTGCGTAAATTTCTCCTTCTTCTGTTGCTTTCCTGACATGTTGTGTTTGTTGTGGAGTAAAACTACAGCGTGCTTGTTTCTTTGACTTATTACCACCAGTTAAATTCTTAACCATTTTATTGTATATTAATCTGGTTGATTATAAAGATATATATATTATTATTAATTTCTTTTTATTATAGTTCAATTTTTACATTAATATATCATTTATTTTTATTAATACAAATAAATAAAAATAAATAAGAATAACTTCCGGTGAATTTGTTGAAGATGATTTCATAAGAAATAAATTCTCATAATATACGCTATTCTATAACTCATACCTTTGAAACACGTCTAGATCCATTTTTAAAGTGTCGTGATTTTTTCGCGAATTTCAATGCTCTACTATCGTGATTACAACCTTGTTCTAATATACTAAAATCAATAGCGGATGCTTTTCCACCTGTAATTGTGCTTGCTAACCTAGCGTATCCCCAAGATTGCGCGGTTTGGTTTGGTCTAGAACCTGATGAAAAATACGCGCCTTCCCCCTTATTAACTATTTTCTTGAGAACGTCAATTGAACATCCCGTTTTTTTTGCCAATTCAACAGATGGTACAATCGATTTAATTCCATATATTTTACGAGCGCGAACAATATGTTTTGAAGGTTTTGAAGTAAACGATAATATATTCTTTCTAGTGTAATATTTGCCCTTTTTATATAATTTTTTAGAGAGATTTAGTTCTTTTCTAATTTTTATAGTATCCTTTTTACTTATCTTTTTTGGAATATATTTCAATGGATAATCTGTCATATATAATAATGATTTATTATATATAATTATGGAAAAACAATAAAAAACGAAAAACAATATAGAATATATTCTTTATATTGTTTTTTAATTTCATAGTATAATATATTATATAATTAAATAAATGATTTATAAATTATTTTTTTCTAACATTATTTTATAAGAAGAAGAATGAAAACCCCTATTACTTGGATTGAATTATTAAAACAAAAAATTAATTTGATGGGTAAAGGCGCATCGATTAGAGATGTTGCTCCAGAAGCAAAAAAGGATTGGATTCAAATCAAAGAAGGAAAACACCCCAAATATACACAAGGTAAAATGACAAAATCTAAATCTAGCACAAAGAAAAAAGGTAAGAAATCTTTTAATAAAACAAAAAAGAATATCAATGAGTTAATTTCAATGTTGAAAAAAGCAAATTTGTGCCCTAAATGCACAAATCAGTTAAAAAAAATAGTGAAGAAGCAAAAAGGAGGAGACGATGGTTGTGCTGGTGGTAGTACTGATATGGCGGACGAAGCGGCAGCAGCAGCAGCAGCAGCAGGAGCAATGAATGGCGGCGGCAGTTGTAGTTCCGAAAATGGAACTGTTATGACTGGTGGCAATTGTGGTTCTGCATTAACAGGCGGTGCTAAGAAGAGCAAGAAATGTAAAAAGAACGACATGAAGGGCGGTAAGAAGAGCAAAAAAAGTAAGAAAGGTAAAAAGAGTAAACAACGCGGCGGTGATAGTGTAGATGATGCTGATGCGGGCAGTGTAGATGATGTTGATGCGAGCAGTGTAGATGATGTTGATGCGGGCAGTGTAGATGATGCTGATGTGGGTAGTGTAGATGATGCAACTAGTGTAGATGATGCTGACGCGGATCCTGATGCTGGTAGTAATTAAAATTTAATTTCGATTGATTATATAATAACGATTTTTATATGTTTTCTTAATTTTACCAGAAATTTCAGTAGTATTCATTTGATTTTCAGTAACCATTCTATTTACTTCTGTACGAATGATTGCGGTAAAAATCATACAGAAGTTATTAAATCCAGAAGCAGGGGTAAATTCACCATTTGTTTCAAGTTGTTTTTTAATGTGACTATCCATTGTTTCTAATGTAGTTTGATCCATTGAAATGTAATTGCGTCCTTTTTGTTTATCATTTGTATTTTTTGATTCTTGCTCGGTGTTAGAACCTGTATTAGAAACTGTATTTTTTTGTTCACTTTTAATATTTTTTTTTCGAAAATAGTATCGCCCTGCTTTAAACATTTTATCTTGAACATCGCCTTCGTATCCCGATTCGGTCATCCGCATAATTTCTCTTTCCATCATTTCTTTGTGTTCTTGAAACCAATTATTCCATAGTTCTTTGTATATTTTACGGTCATCATACTGATGAATTAATGAAAATTGTTTTATCATATCCATTATATCTCGTGTAAATTCAAACCTAAATATTTTTTTTTTTTGTACCGATTTTTCATCATTTTTAGGGTTTTTAGGTTCTATCACGGTATTGGTTTCGGAATCCATTTTTGTTAAAAGTTTTATTGTATATTGTATTTATAATGTATAACACATATTAAAAAGTAATTCAATTTTTAACATTAATGAATTAATTATATATATATATAATATAAATGGTATTAAAAACATATGCAATTACTTTGCAAACATATTATGATAATATTTTAACCTGTTATAAAAATATATTAGTAATTAATAATTTACCTATTGGTGAATTATTAAAACATGTAAAAAGATTAAATATGCCAAAAATCTCACCATTTAAACAATCAACCGATTGTTGCCCTATAAAAACGTGTGAATATGTAATTTATAAAATAGATAATTCACATGAAATAATGACAGTAGATGATATACCGGAATTATTTGGATTTTTAATGGAAAATGGTTATACTATAAATACGTCTTTAACAAAAATGCTCAATAAATCAGATATAAAATCAAGTATTAATAAATTAGTATGTTATATTACTTTGGATATTTAATGATTAAATTGATAAATTGAATTATTTTAATTATAATAACTTAATTATAATTAAAATAAACATATCAATAAAATGGATAGCAAAAAGCATGCGATCGACAAGGACATACAAACCTATATATCACAATTATCTGATATTGAAAAAAAGGTATTAAGTATAGCAAAAGACCATTTGGAGACCTCTTTCAGTATTGAAAAAAGTTTAGGATTTAAAGACTGGTTAGAAAAACAAAATGTATCATCAACCCAACTGAATTAATAAAAATAAATGTTTTATATTTTAATGATTATTTTTATTTTTTATTTTTAATAGTTTTACGGCGGTATTTTTTGTTTGTTTTATGTCTATTACAAAAATTTTTAATAGTTTGTTTAATTCTTTGGGTAGTTAATTTAATATTTTTTTTTACATTTATCAAACCACCTGATTGTCCTTTTTCTAGTCGTTGGTTAATATCAGAAATACTTTTATCTATCATAGTATCTCGTTTTTCTTGTACCTTTTCTTTAATTTTTTGTGAGAATTCTTCATTTTTTTTATCTAAATAAGCGACTGGATTAGGTATTGCGGATCTAACACGATTACTTAAATTCTCTTTTAATCCTTCCATTGATGGTATAGTAACTAATGAATTTATGTTTCCTATTTGTGAATTAATTTTATCAGTAACACCTTTAATGCGTGTTTTAATATTATTAATACTATCTAAACTAGTGCCAAAGAAGTTAATAAACATCGTGGTGCTTTTAATCATAAAACCAATAACAGCCTGTATTTGTATAACAACATCATCAATCGCGCGTATCGCCTCTAATACTTCACCTACACCAGGGATAATACCTATCGCGTCAAGTATGATGTCTACCATCCGTTTAATTATTTTATGAGAGGCATCTGATCCAATATCTATAAATTCATAGACAACCTGTTTTATAGGTTCCTTTAATTCATCTAAAAAGATAACAAAAATTTCACCTAAACTAGTTAAAATTAATCTTAATTGTTCGCGTGTTTTAGGGTCTTCTAATGCTTTATTGAACTGCTCTAATATATAATTCAAATCTTTTCCTTCTGTTTCTATTCCTAAAATAGATGACATTTCATGAATAATAAACAAAACGCCATACTCAATTATGCTAATAAAAAATCCAAATATAGCACTACCAATTCCAACTATACCTGTTTGAGCAGGATATTCTGTTTTATTCATATTATAATATCATAAGTTTTTATTTTTTGATATAGATTTATATTCTTACGATGAATCATTTTTTCCCTCATAAATCATTCTTTTTGATTTAAATGTAGCATAATCTAATTTGACTATGCCATCGCTATTATGATTATAAATATTATTGGAATTATTGTATTTAATATAATCTTGTAACGACCCTTTATAATTAAAACGATTTGATTTTTCTGGGATAATATTATTAATTGTCCCCTTATTATTGGTGCCCTTATTATTGGTGCCCTTATTATTGGTGCCCTTATTTGCTGAACCTCCATTATTATTTGCGTTTACATTATTATTCTTATCATTTGTATTATATTTTTTAAATGAAGCAAACACAGATTTTTCCTTTGGGTTAGTTTCCTTTTCTTGTTCCGTTTTTTCTTTCTCTTCTAATTCTTTCTGACAACCCATTTTTTCATCATATTTTTGTTGTGCTTTTTCTAATTCTTTCTTATAATTAATACAAATTGTTTTACAATTATAAGTAATAGCAAATAAACGAGAAATTTTATCTAATACTAAATAAGAAACACTCTTATAATCACTATAATACCAAAAAGTTTCATTATCGCTATTATAAGTCATAATAACTTTTCCATTTGGTAGTTCTTCTTCAATTACATTTAATCGTAAATTTTTTAATTCTTCTTTTGTTAATACTCGTTCAGGTAAATCAATTAATTCTTGGTAATATTTATCGTTTTCATTTTCCTCTGGTTCATTTGAATCATTTGAATCATTATATTCATTCTTATCATATACAATATAAGATACAATAGCAAATCCTGCGGTTACGCCGAATAAGTTTGTCCATATGATTGTAAATAATAAATTTAATAAATTAAATAAATTCATAAATGCATTATCATCGTCATGATCATTATCTTGTGTATTATTATCAACAATATAATTATTAATCATGTTATAAAATAAAAAAGTTCTTTTAATATTACATATAATATTATCATTATATTTAAGTAATTATTGTATATTTCATTCATCACATCTTTTTCTCATCACATATTTCTCTCATTCTTAATTCGAACAATTCTTTTATTTCCTTCTCTAATTCAGGAACAGGAATTAATTGAAAAGATTTATTTTTATTGTCAGGATGTAAACAAACAAGACATAATTTAGTGACCTTTTTTTTGTATTTTTCTTCAATAATTGCTTTATATGTATTTAATTGAAGAGCATAATGCCAATAATTTGTATCAGGAATATGATTAATACAATCCGTTTTTGCGTATTTCATAAAACAATCTGTTTTTTTAATTTCTTTTGACCGTTTCCAATCATAAATCATTAATGTTCCATCAGGATTTTCAAACACCATATCAATTGAACCTGCCAACAACAATTCTTCATGATAAATCATCCATTCAGTTCTATAAGGGTTAAGGTCTTTTAATGTTAGTTCATTAAATTGTTTAAAATACATGTATTCAGTTGAATTATTATTTGTTGGATTTTTATTATAGTAGCATTCAATATCATAATGCATTTTTGTCCCAGCATCTGCTGCTTCATCCCTATTTTTATCCCATAAATCTTTTATTTCTTTGCGTGTTTTCCCATAATATTTATTTATTTCCCAATTTTTTGATTTCATCATTGATGTAATAATTTTATCAGCATCAAACGGAGTAAAATGACTATGATTCCATTTGGTAACTGAGGTATAATCTTTATTTGTGTCGCCGTTAATTGTGTATTTATGTGGTCCTGCTTCAAATGAAATTGCTGCGTCGCGTTCGTGCGGATAAAGATTAGAAAGATATTTATTATTGTACAATGAATCAGGTTCAGTGTCAAACTTAATTAAAGTATTCATTATGTTAATACTAATATAATGATTATTAATACTAATATAATGATTATTTTTATTATATTAGTATTAACCGAATAAAAATAAATCAATTTTATTATTTTTTGGTTTTAAATTTTTTAGATTTTTTAGACTTTTTGGAAATAGATTTTTTAGTCTTTTTAGTATTTTTGGAAATAGATTTTATTTGAAAATCTTTCATTAATCTATCATTTAATGACATTTTATGCGAAGGTATTGAAATTAATTTCATGATATCATCATTATTAAGATTTTTACTAAAATTATTCTTATTATCATGTCCAGTAATTTTCATATGTTTACCATCATATGTTGCGTCAAATGCTTTATCCGTAATTACATTTCCATTTAATGTTGATTTTAATTCACCAGTAGAATAATAATGAAATACACTCATTTATATTAATATTATATATTATATATTAAATTAAAAACTTCTAAAAGCGTGTTTTCTGAAAAGTATGGAGAGAAATTTGCAAATCCTAGAAATTTAGTCACCATATTTAGAGATAAATAAACTATTTCAAAATTAGAAAACATCGGAGCAGTTCAAATTGCTATTATAAATAAAACAACTTTTTTATTGATTGTTAAAAAAATTGAAAATGAAAACGACAATAGCGTAAAAATAAATGAAGCAAAAAAATTAGGTATTCCTATGAATGTAGTATACTTAGATTATGGTTGTGGTCCTGGAAATGATTTAGTTGGAATTTTATTATATTATTAGAAAAAAATACTGATAAAATTATATGGGGTATGGTTTCATACAATGAAAATGCTATTCCTTTATTAGATAAAAATACTGATAAAATTAATTGAAAGAATTTATCAAGCAATCCTAATTTATTTGAATTTGATTATCTTGCTGACAAAATCACTACACCCCTCCAGAGTTAGTAAGTCATTACTTATAATAAAAAAAGATTTAAATATACTTAAATAGAATTAAATAGAATTAAATATCAAGATGACTACAATATATAAATATCAATCTTTAATTAATAATGATAAACTAAATTGGGAGATGTTATCAAGCAATCCAAATGCTATTCATTTATTAGAACAAAATACTGATAATATAAATTGGGAACGGTTATCAAGCAATCCAAATGCTATTCATTTATTAGAGAAAAATACTGATAAAATAAATTGGTCTAATTTATCAGAAAATCCAAATGCTATTCCTTTATTAGAACAAAATATAGATAAAATTAAATGGTGGGAATTATCACGAAATCCAAATGCTATTCCTTTATTAGAGAAAAATAGAGATAAAATTGAATGGGATACGTTATCACAAAATCCAAATCCAAATGCTATTCCTTTATTAGAGAAAAATATAGATAAAATTAAATGGGAGGCTTTATCACTAAATCCAAATGCTATTCATTTATTAGAGAAAAATATAGATAAAATTAGTTGGGCTTGGTTATCACTAAATCCAAATGCTATTCCTTTATTAGAGAAAAATAGTGATAAAATTTATTGGGAATTTTTATCAGAAAATCCAAATGCTATTCATTTATTAGAGAAAAATACTCATAAAATTCATTGGAAATGGTTATCACGAAATCCAAATGCTATTCCTTTATTAGAGAAAAATTGTGATAAAATTAAATGGGATTCGTTATCAGTAAATCCAAATGCTATTCCTTTATTAGAAAAACATATTGATAAAATTAATTGGAAGAATTTATCAAAAAATTCTAATTTATTTGAAATTGATTATCTTGCTATGAATAAAGAAAGAACTATCAAGATGAC
>Ga0105051_10005835_pt1 | contig 13535 bp, 8 predicted proteins | sample FRY02_FD_78383 | JGI IMG/M metagenome (GOLD analysis project Ga0105051, IMG submission 78383) | Freshwater microbial communities from Lake Fryxell liftoff mats and glacier meltwater in Antarctica - FRY-02 (megahit assembly) | ecosystem: Environmental > Aquatic > Freshwater > Ice > Glacier... | reverse complement strand
TCTTCCCGCTTCGCTGGATTGGCGGCGACACAGTGAGCGCCACATTCTGTGGTCTCGACAACCAGGAGGCGATTGTGGGAGCACCAATCAGAGCGCAGCTTCAGCACGTCGGACTCTTCATGAGGTCTGATGGAATCTTCACCAGGGGTGTCTATGCCCACCTCAGGTGGACATCGGCAACAACAGTCCAGCTTCAACTTGGCGAGTGGAGCGGGTCTTCACACTCGGGCGGGCTCGCCGCATCGTCAAACCTGACGCTCCCTGATCTTGGAAACTGGATCGACGATGTCATCATGACGCTGGTAGATAATGGAACGAAGGTCACGGCCACTGTGACATCTGCAACGCTGTCGTGGAATGCGTCCATTGAGTACTCCAGCTTCTCTGTGGCTCACGACTCAGAAAAGGCGAGGTGCGGATTCGGGGCGTTTCAGGCGCCGGATGCCGGAACCTCCTCTGTCACCGGATCAAACAAGTTCCGGTATGTCAAGAACTTCTCAGCGACCGCCTTCAAGCCTGCTGCCCTGTCTGTACAACACTCCATGCTTGGAACCGACAGCAATGGTGGCTCACAGTTCTATGTGCCGAGCGGGCTCTCCTCGATCTATGGGCAAGGATCAGGACTGTCGACGAACTACTCAAAGATCGACGGAGAAGCCAACAGCGCGGCGAGATCTTCGACCTTTGCGGACATCGTCGTGATCGACCAGATAAACGCCAATCTCATCTCTTCAGTGAACGAGACAACCACCCCAAGACACCACGTTGTCATCCCGACATCAGAGCCCACATCACGACTGACCTGCAACTTCCGGCTTCTCACCTTATTCAATGCCAACGAGCGCTTCCCCGGATTCTGCACAAGGGTCTCTGAAGACGGAAAGACCGCAGTGGTCTTGAAGTTCTCCGCCTTCACGGCAACAACGTCCACAGAAAAAACCGTGAAGAAGTTTGGCGTCGTCACGGGAAACGCTGGATGGGATGTCAATGCGTACTACTTCCACAACGGCACGGTCATCGCATCAGAGATCGCTTTCGATCACATCTCAGGACAGAACTCTCTCTCTATCTTTGTGAACACCGAAGACACCTGCACGTGGCTGGACACAGGGACAGTTGTGAAGCTGTTGGTCAACGGGGTGGTGATGTTCAGCTACACACTGAACACAACCAACTTGACCACCATGGGCGCCACCGACTTCAAGCGGACCGGGTTCTCTGGAAACTTCAACAGTGCTACCACGCTTTATCACGGCTTCACACTGGGATCGGCCCCAGACCTGTCCACGGTCAATGTCGGAGATGGGTCGTTCACGGTTGCGGCCTTCACAAGAGAGCGTGTCTATGTTGGCAACTCTGTCACCGGGACGATGAACCCAGCGGCGGGACAGGGGCTCGACAAGCCGCTCGTCAGCACGGCGATCCTCTTCAAAAAGCTCTACGCCGTTGACGGAGAACGATCCAAAGTCATCGACCCAGCCACGCTCACTGTTTCCAACTGGGTGGCAACAGCGCCAGCCACGCTCCCTCCCGGATGTCGTCTCGCCTGCACGTACCGCGGTCGCATTGTTCTCGCTCGTGATGCTTCCAGTGCTCAGAACTGGTACATGTCCAGGCTTGGAGATGCTCTTGACTGGGACTTCGGAGCATCTCCTGAGTCAACGACAGCCGTTGCTGGAAACTCATCCGGCAAGTTTGGCCAGCCTGCTGACAGCATCACAGCCCTGATTCCATACTCAGATGACCTTCTGATCTTCGGATGCTCGAAGTCCATGTGGGTCATGGAAGGTGATCCGGGCGCTGGCGGACGAGTGCAGAATGTCTCGTACAAGACCGGAGTGATTGGACCGAGATCTTGGTGCTTCGATGATCAGGGTCATTTGTACTTCATGGGGTCTGGCGGCTTGTATCGGATGCCCAGGGGAACGAGAGACGCTGTTCCTGTTTCTGGCCGCAGACTCACAAGGCTTCTGGATCGTGTCGACACCAGCAAAACATTCGTTCAGATGGGATTCGACTCATTCAAGCAGTGGGTGATTATCTGCCTCACGCCCACCGACTCCTCTGTCGTGGGTGTCCACGTCATCTACGACACGATCTCTGATGCTCTGTGGCCCACCACGTTCGCCACCTACGACCACAATCCGTGGTCGATCTTGGAGGTTGTTGGCGTTGAAGACGAGCAGCGTCGGGTTCTCTTTGGTGGCTCTGGCGGATACATCCGCCGCATGGACGATGCGTCTGCTTCTGACGACGGAACGGTGATTGACTCCTACGTCCGCCTCGCAGAGATGGAGGTTGGATCTGGAACGATCGAGTCTGTGGTGGCAGAGATGCAGGCCGAGTTTTCCAAAGATCTTCCAGCGACACTGAACTGGTATCTGGTCAGTGGTCGCTCAGCCAACGAAATCGTCAACATCCCAACGGCTGACATCTTCAGTGGAGCGGCAGACAGTCTCACTGGCCAGTTCAGCACTTCTCTTGGGTTCCAGACACCTGTTCGGATGCGTCGTCGAGGCGGAGCTCACTCGCTGGTGCTCCGAAACAACACAGCCACCGAACAGTGGGCAGTCGAGAGAATCCGCCTGTACCCAGCAGTTGCTGGACGGAGGCGGTAATGGGCGAAGTTGATCGTGGTGTACGGAGCATCGCTCGGGCCAGGAAAGCCTTTCAGGCACTGTCTGAGGGCTTTGGTACCACCTACTCACCCCCTCTGGCCTACGACGATGACACAAGCACTGTCACGACCTCAGTGGGGTCTGGGATTGGGGTGGTTGCCAACGCACTGGTCGTCAGTCTCAGCGCCACCACTCCATGCCTCTCAACGACCAGCGGGCTGACGCTTGTGGTCGACACCAACTTCGGACTCTCGCTGAATGCTGCCGGAGCCAGAGTCGATCTAGCATCGAACCCAGGGCTGGAGTTCTCCTCTGGAGACCTCAGGCTGGATGCCAACTTCATCAGGGTCTCTGGGACGACCAGCATGGCGTTCTTTGGGAACGCGGCGATTGCCCGTCCAGGCGCCTTCGCCATTGTCAACGCCCCTGCTGTGTCAGATAATCTCGACGCTGACGCCAATGCAGGAGCGTACACTGGTATTGATAATGCCCAGGCTGGCACGGTGTATGCCCAGGTTTCTGACCTCAATGACCTCCGTGCAGACGTGGCAAGTTCCGTGGCTGTTCTGAGATCCCTGATTCGTCATCTCGGTGATGACAACGGACTTGGACTCGTTGCAGAGACCGGATACTAAGGAGATTGCAATGGCTCTCAACCTTCTCGATGTCCAACACGCCTCGATGCTCGTGAACGCAGAGAAGAGGGCGGTCATCGCCTTTGAGACGTTCAGGTCCTATCTCAACGACTTCAAGGCTCTGGCAACTCGGCACAACTTTTCAGGAGCCCTGACGGATCCAGCGGCCTCTTTTCCACCCAACTACACACTCACTCCGGCAGAGGCCAACTCAGCCCTCACGAGCCTGACTTCTCTCAAGAGCATTCTCGACACAAACGTCACGAACCAGGTTCAGGCAAACCTCGACGCCGTACGCCTGAACGTCTACCCGTAAGGGGATTGCCATGACCCAGTTGAATATCAATGCGTCTCCTATGGGTCGCCACATGGGAGGACTTCAGCCCAAGAAGAAGAAGAAGCGGAAGAAGACTCCGATGATGAGCCAGGGGGCTCAGCCTCTTGGTCATGGCGCCAGGTCCCTTCCTGATTCTCCGAACGCCATCATCAGTGAGATCTACAACTCGTCTCCTCAGGCTCAGATCACCAAGAAGAAGGTGAACGACCCGGTCCAGTTGTTCGTGGACGCCATGAACAACGCGAACTCTGCAAACGAGCAGCGGTATCAGCAGTCGATTGGATTGCTGACAGGACAGGGCCAGGCATCCAAGTCTGATGCTCTCCGCCAGAGGAACGAAGGGTTTGGTCAGGACACTCAGTCCCTGATTGACCGCGGGCTTGGGAACACGACCGTTCTCGATTCGTCTCGCAGACGCAGGGACGAAGACCTTCAGCGTGCCAACCAGAGGATTGACGAGTCTGTAGCTGACCGCATTAGCGGGGCTGTGGAGCGTCGTACTGACCAGGCTCCTGATTACGGGCTCCTGACAAGCCTGCTTCAGCAGCAGTCATCGGCAACGGCCCAGAACCAGGCTCAGTCCAAGAAGACCAATTCTCTGGTCATGGGAGCCAGTGGCTCCAACTCATCGTCTGGAGCAGGCGGAAGCAGCAGCGGTGGAGGCGGAGGTGGTGGAGGCGGCGGAGGAAGCCGAGCTCAGGGTGTTCAGACCTACAGGAATCCCAATGCCTCTGTTCCTTTCTTCTCTGCTAGTACGTATGGACGTGCCGGTGGTCCTGCGATGGTTGGTCCCCAGAACAGTGGCGTGAACATCTTTGGTCCCAACAACGCAGCCGCTGCTCAGGCTGCTCGCAAGAAGAAAAAGAAGGGCGTCTTGACGCGTAACTGGTAACACATGCCAATCGTTGTCGACTGGAATCCCGTTCAGGCTCTTGGATCTCTGGCTGTCAGCGCAGGCGCCGCTCAGGGGCAGACCGCTGGCAACAGGGACTTCATCTCACGTCAGTTCGCTGTTGATCAGCAGACCGCTGATATCAACCAGAGGAACCGAGAGATCGGAATGCAGTCTCGTGAGGAGCCTGCTCGCTTTGCTCGGGAACAGCAGGCAGCCGCAGATTCTGACGCTCGCCGATTCCAGTCAGCCGCTGATCTTGAGGGCCTCAATCAGCAGGGCGATGTCCAGATGGAGGGCGTTCGTTCCCAGCGTGCCATGGAGACTCAGGACTTCCAGCTTCGCCGCCAGGAAGAGGGCATCCAGCAGCGTCAGGAAGCTGACTACCAGTACGACAACCAGCGTCAGCAGGACCAGGAGAACCGTCTCCGTGAGTCCCTCAGCCGCACTGGACGCTCTCCTGAAGAGGTTGAGTCTGTCATTGACCAGGTTCGGATTGACCAGGGGATGCAGACTGGGAACTTCGCCAGAGGTGGACAGAGAGGCTCTGTGGAAGCCAAGCGTCCTCCTGGAACTATCCGCTCCTTCGGATTCGATGCTGCTCGCTCTGGGGCACTGGATCAGATCACGCCTCGAATGATCCGTGAGCTCAAGATCTCTGGCTCTGGCATCAAGCCTGAGTCCATGGTGATCGGAGAGGTCCTTGGCGGCGCCTACGACTACTGGGCCAGCGAGTCCACTCCGATCGAAGAGGTTCAGTGGGCTGCCAGCAACCCTCAGTACCCAGACTTCGTTCGCCAGGAAGCCGCACGCGTGCTCACAACCCGCGGAGACGTGAAGTTCGGAGCCAACCAGGCTCGTCCCAACCAGAATGGAAATGGGTCCGGGGGAGTGCCCCAGACCCAGGGTGATGGACTTGAATCAGCGAGAACAGAAGACCTGATGAGAATCATCAACCAGGGCTTCCGTAACGCTCCCTAAGCAAGAGCCAGAGCGAAGCTTGTGAGCTTGGTAATGGCTCGTCCCAGAAAGTCGTAGAACGCCTGCTCTGACTGTGCCTGGGCCAGAGCGGTCTGAGACAACAGCGTGTTGTAGTTGTGTGCGAGGTCCTGGTCGTAGATGTTGACGTTGGCAGGGTCAGTCAGCTTCTTGGCTGTGAGCTCTCCAATACGACGCACTGCCATCTCAACCACAGGCCGCTGTTCGAGCGTGAACTTATCCCACAGTCCAGCGCCGCTGCCCTTGAAGTCGTTGACCAGATCGTCAATGAGTGGCTGGAAGTTCATGGATTACCGCCCCTCAATCTTCTGCTTCACAGTCGCCTTGAACGAGTCCACGTTGCGAATGCGGTCAGCCTTCTGGTCTGTATCCAGGGCCGGATCAGCCATCACGTAGGCGCGATACTCAGGACCAACGGTCTTGTTCACAAACATGTCAGCAGAGGCGGCGAAGGCTTTGTCAGATCCACCACACCCAACCATGGCTGTGCTGGCGATCACTGTGCACACGAGCAAGATCTTCTTCTTCACTAGTTGCTCCTTTTGGTTTTGAGATCAGCGAGTCTGTCCACGACAGTGTCCATGGACTTCACGATCATATCAAGAGCCTTGGTCTGAGCCGCCTGAAACTGTTGATTGTCGTGCAACACCTGAGCAGCAAGGGCTGACTGCGAGTTGACCATGGACTGTAGAGAGGACAGCATCTCCACAAAGGCTTTGCTTTGCTGTGCCTGAGCATTCAGTTGTGGCGCCACTACGGCGAACCAGATGATCAGGAACATGGCAAGTCCGAATCCGATGGGACCCATGCTATTGAGAAGTTCTTCCATTGCGATGACTTCGATCATTGATCAGTCTTTCTTCTCGTCACGGAGTTGATAGATGTTGTTGAGCGCTTCCTTTGAGATCGTCTCGATCTCCTGGAAGATCTCGCTCTGCTCTTCGAACATGTCCTTCTTGCTGGCCCCGGACTCGGTCGTTCGATACGTGCGGCGGAGGCTCGCGTACAGCTTATCGAGCGTGGCCTTGTAGGGCTGCATGTTCTTGTAGGCTTCGATCTCGGCTTCGTGAGAGGTGAGATACTCGTCAGCACGGTCGGGAGTTTCCTTGCGACCAGTGAAGCCTTTGTAGACGTTCTCAAGCTCGTCCCACTGCCGCCAGAAGCGACTTGTGATCTCGGTGAAGCCCTTTGACTCTGTTGTCAGAACACGACGCAACAGATACATCTGCTCGATGCTGAGTGGGTCCCTGATCACCTTCTGAGGCTTCGGTTCACCTCCCATGACTCCGACACGAATAGCGCGCACAGCAGGCGAGATGATGAAGTCACTCGCGCTCTTGCCAAGACCAGCGAACACGCCGTTGATCGCGTAGTCGATCTTGGGTGGCTCGACGTTCATGATCTTGCCAAGGGCAAATGCCACTTCAGACGAACGCTCTGCTCCACGCTCATGGATCGGTCCTGACTGCTCTGAGGTTCGAACGATCCCGCCTTCGAAGAAGATGGAGTAGTTGGCTACGAGCTCGAACAGAGGGGTTGCGATCGGAATGGTGTAGGGAGGACGCACGGGGTCAATGAGCACAGATCCTGCGGCTCCTTCGAATGCTCCAGAGTCTCCGCGTTTGCCAGTGACAGGATCAATGCCGTCGAACTTGGCCAGCATCCGCTCTACAGCGACAGAGAAGGCTCCGAGTCCATACGGCTTGGGGATCTTGATCCACTCTTTCTCGCCGTCAAAGTCAACGTCACCGATTGGGATGTGCCAGTACCGATCTCGCTCCTGATACGGCTTCTTCCAATACTCCTCGTCCTTCCGATTCATCATGTGCAGAGTAAGTGACGGAGCAATGATGTAGTTGAAGATGCGACCGAAGGCTCGGGCTGGGTTCTTCTTGATAAACCTGGCAAGGCGATCAGCGCCCTGGAAGGCGGCATTGAAGAATGGGACAAGCTGGTTGACCGAAAGAGCAGACGTTCCGCCACGCTGGAAGTCCAACGTGATGTCAGCAGCCGCCTGACCAGCAGCCTCGATGTCTGCTCTGGTTGGATCGGTCTTGCCCAGAAGCTGCACTTCGAACTCAGACAGACGGTTGGCCATTTCAGCACGCTCGTTGATATTCCGAATCAGGTCGAGAGGGCTCTTGGCGATCTCTCCCATCATCTTTGCGTACTTCTTCTCCTTCATGGCCATGCGAATGACATGCTTCTTGCCGAACATCCGGTTCAGATCCAGCTTCTTGGTCCTGGGGTTCATGTACTCACCGAAGAGTGAGCTCATAGAGGCTCCGGAAGCAGTGAACATCTCTCCGGGATCTCCAGTCTTGAACGCCTTCATCCAAGCTTTGGAACGAGTGCTGACAGCAAGCTGCTTGTCAGTCATCGTCAGGGCCTGGAAACCGTCTCGAATGAAGTTGATCACCGAGAACTCGGGGTTCAGAGTGGTGGCGCCTGCCCGGTAGATGTTGCGGAGAGAGCGGAAGAAGAGGTTGGCAGTGGGAGCGTTGCCGAGTCCCTCAAGGACATCAAAGATAGCCTGGTTCTTGGCCTCCCAGAAGGTTGGCTTGCCGTCTCGCATCACGATGAACTGACGAGAGCCCTTGTCTGTGCGGATGCCAGGACGGAATGCTCTGAAGTCGTCGTCTTCCATCAGATGGAAGATGGCGTCCAAGTCACCGCTGTCCACGTCGTAGCCAGCAGCCCTGAGCCGCTTCTTCATCTCGCTGACAACCAGGTCACCTTCAACCTTGGACATCTCAAGGGGCCGGTCGATCTTGTCGAGCCAGCGACCCATCTGCTCAACTCCACCAAACGATCCTTTGGGCAGTCTGGGGTCCTGATCAAACAGACGGACGATGCTCTGGCCGACCCGGTTCAACTGGGCACGACGCATGATGCCCTCCATCGAAGCGATGAAGGACTCAATGGGGGGATCAATCTGTTCGCCCTGGAACTTGGCGAACCGGCGAATACCAGAGCCTGTGTCCACGAACTTCCTGGGCTGGCTGGTCGTGCGGGCAGGAGGTCCCTGATCTTCGGTCTTGACCTTCTTGAAGGTGATGTAGTGAAGGTTCTTGGAGATAATGGCTTCGGCCTGTTCAGGAGTGATCAAGCCGTGTCCAACTGCGTAGTCGCGGATCAGCCACTCGTTGAACTCCTGGAACTCCTTGGCGATCTGCTTGAAGTGCGGGAAGATCTCCTCGATCTCCTTCACCGCTTCCTTGATCTCGGCATCAGAGAGACCCGCAAAGACTCCCTTGTGGTTCTGCTTCCGCTTCTCAATGACGCGAAGCAGAGCCATGTAGGCGTCAAGCTCAGGGATGTTGTCCTTGGCTGGAGCCAGGATCTGAGTCAGACCCTTCGAATCTTTCTCTGTCGCCAGCGTGTGGGGGTCCCAGCGTCCGTAGTCAAGGGCACGCTGAAGGTCTCCGTAGGCGCGACCAGTAGCCCGAAGGGCTGAGGTGTGCGGATCTTCATCAGCACGAAGCTCTCCGTCCTTGATCCCAAGGTCACGCTTCATCCGAACGAGAGCCTGGAAGCGATCGAACATCAGGGTTCTGGCTCTGTCGTACGCAGCAAGAAGCTGCTTGCGGATCGGGCCTCTGGGCTCGTTGGCACGACGGATGTACGTCATGGCCTTCGTGGCTGGTGAGCTCGTGTGATACAACTGGTACAGGTTTCGGAAGTCCAGCAGTGCCTTGTACTGCTCGGGGAAATCTTTACCGAGCATTCGAGAGAGATCAGTGAAGGCGTTGGGGGCCTTGGCGAATGCCTGGGCCGGATCGGTGAACATCAGACGGCCAAGCTCAGCAAGGCCCTCAGACACGTATCCAGCAAAAGGCTTCGTCTTGCCGTACAGGGCCTTGCCCATGACTTCGAGCTCGGCGTGCCAGGAAGAGGGGATCTTGCCTTCAACAAGGCCGCTGGCCGAAAGGCGCGATACACGGCCACGCTTGTCCACGCGGTTACGCATCTCGGTCAGTCGGTCCTGAAGAACCAGCTTGTGCAGGAAGTGACCGATCTCATGGGCGTAGGTGTCCATGTCATCAGCGAGCCGCTGACGAATGGCTTCTGGTGTGACCAGAATCCATCCCAGGTACCTCTTTTTGAGCTTCCTCGCTCCGACTCCGATCGGGCCAAGATCCAGAGCCTTGGCAAGGCGAGAGATGATCTGGTGAGGACCATTGATATCACCCAGGCTTCGTCCGAGCTCCTTGCCCCTTCTGCGAGCCTGAATCCTGTCACGAATCTTTGACCCCGTCTCCTTGGTCCCAACGAATGGCAACCCAGTCTCAGAACGACTGGGGCTACCGGACTCGCTACCACTCGCAGGGGAGCCTACTTCTCCAGAGCCTCCGCCCCTGGGTCTGCTCTCTCGAACGGGAGTGACACCACGCTTCTTGGCCTCTGCCTGAAGAGCCTTGAAGATTCTGCCTCCACGCTTCTTGACAGCAAGGATTCCCAGGATGTCGCTGGGGAGGTTCTTGATTGCGGATGGCAAAAGCTCTGGAGACACCTTGCTGAGCCGAGACTCGTACATCCTGGTACGAATCTCGGCGTCAGTGATCCCGGCCTCAGAGAGGCTGCGAGATTTTCTCTGGATCTCAAGGGCAGCAAGGATGCTGGAGCCAGCCTTGCCTTCTCGGATGGCCTTGAGGAGAACCTCATCAGGCACATCCGACCACTTCACCTTGAGCGGATCTTTTTCTAGAAGCGTGCGAGCAGCTTCCGTAGTCTCCCGAAAATCGTCGGGTACCTCCGTGTCTTTTGGCTCTTCTGGGACGGGCTCTTCCTTGGGCTTTGGCTTGGTTTCATCTGGGGCCTTTTCCTTTGTTTTCTTGGCCGCTTCAGCTTCGGCCTTCTTCTCATCAGCGATCTTCTGACGCTCAGCGTCACGCTGCTTGAGGTACTCAGAGCCCTTGGTGCGGGCCTCTCTGGCCTGAGCCAGGCGGGCGCGAAGAGTGGTCTGGCCCCTCTCGTTGTCGAACTGGGGCACTCCATACTTCTTGGCTTCTGCTCGAAGCTCACGGACGGTCATCTTGTCGACCGGCTTCAGTTCTGACTCTGCCTTGACCTCGGGATCGGCCTTCACAACTGGGGGTTCGGTCTTTACCGGAGGTTCAGGTACGGCTTCGGCTTTCTTGGTTTTGGCTTCTTTGGCATTGTTTTCGATCTCCTCAGCAAGCTTCCATGGGAGGTTTGCCTTGATGGTTGTTTCACCGCGGGCCAACGCAGCCGCGACACGGTGGTTTCCGTCAATGACGGTCAACTTGCCTCCGGCCTGTCCCTTGGCACGGCCAGCAATGATCGGTGGGGACGTGTTTGGATCACGGGCGGCAAAGTCAGAAACGGCTGCCTTGCTTCGAGGACCAGAGACCTTGGAAGGGTCCAGTTCAAGCTCGCTGATGGGGATGTCAACAGCCCTGTAGAGACCCTGTCCTCCTTCGAGACCCTTCATCTGCTCAAGCTGGTGAGCAGCTTCAGCCTTCTGAACCTCAGGATCAGAGTCCGCAATCTCGCCAGCAAGCTTCGCCACGTTCTTGGCAGGCTTGAGAACATTGATCGGAGCTTCCTGTGTCTTTGTGCCTTCGACTGACTTCAGAGCAGGCTTCGGTCCTTCAAGAGCCTCTCCCTCGGGAACATGCTTCTCCAGAGGAGACTGGATCTGCTGGCGTGCGGTCTCAGCGTCAGGAGCGAAGCCCTCTAAGAAGAAGTTTCCCTGCTCGTCCAAGGCGGCATAGCGGATGGAGCCGTCACCAAGGGTCTGGATCTGATACTTGATCCCTGTGTTTGGATCAGTCTCAACAGTGACGCCTTCATGGGCTTCTCCGCGCATGAGGCGACCGAACTCGTCCAGGTTGGGAGCATCTCCTTCAGGGCCTTTGAGAGTCAGGCCCTCATTCGGATTCTTCTGAATCGGAGCATCTTCCAGGTTCTGCTGTGGGACTCCCCTGGTCTCAGGGTCCAGAGAGTCCATGACGATCTTCTCGATCAGCTTCGGATGAACAGGTTCATCTGACCTACTGAGAATCTCAGCCAGAGCAAGGGCCTGCTGCTCACGAGGAGAAAGCTTGGCGAACTCCGCGGCCCGAACCTGCTTTCGGTACATGCTGAAGTCGCCAGGAAGCCCAGCAGCATCAAGAACCATGAAAGCCAGGTCGAGTCTGTCTTCTATGGTGAGCTCTTGATCACCAGAGAGGATGGATGGCATCTTGGCCATGAGCACAGGGATGGACGTGGCTGCGTCGAAGCCAGCCATGGCGGCGTCACCGACATCTTGTCCTTGGCTAAGAGCTTGTCCAGCCATAAGAGGGGCTTGAATCGCTTCGCCGCCAATGAATCGGCCCGCAACCTTTGATGCGATCTGCCCGGTCGGACCAAGTTTTGAAGCGATCCCTCCAGCGATGGCAGCGCCAGTGCGTGCGGCGCCAAGAACCGGGGCCGCGGCTCCCACCAACTGTCCAGCGAAGTACGAACGCGGACTCTCTTCTGCGATGTGACCCTCAAGACCCTGGAGCTCTGGTTGGATCAGGTTCCGGATGGCTGGACCTGCTCCGAAGCTGGCAGCAGAGGCAGCAGACAGGGCCATGGAAGAGGCGACACCCATTCCCGCGGCTGTTCTCTGGAGGTTCTGGTTCCTGAACTCGTCTGCTCTGGCAGCCATCGTCTTGCGGATCTCGTCATGCTCCTTTGGCATCAGAGTGATCTCGCCAGATTCATGGGCAGCCTGGAGGGCAGCAGCCTTCTGGGCATCAACTGTCGTGCTTTTGACGCCAACCCCAGGAGCAGTGAACGGGCCAGTGCTCGTCAGTCTCGCCTTGTTCCGGGCGTACTCGACCTGCTGGTCATAGGACATGTTGCGGAAGTGAGGAAGATTCGTCTTCCGCTCTTCAGACAGAATCTGGGACGTACGAAGGTCAGGGTCAGTCGCAGCCCCAGTCGACAACAGAGCCTGCTCTCCATACGGAGTCATGGTCGGGGTTCGAACGTCAGGAGCAATCTCCTTACGAGGATGAACCGTGGGCCACGAGTCAGGTCCGTATGTAGGAGTCGATCTGTATGTGGAGCCAGGACCTGATGGCTGGGTCTGAAGGATCGGATCGTCGTCTTCGTCCGCTGCTGGTGGTGCGAGCATGTCCGTGCCACCGGATGAAGGAGTGGCTGAGGGGAGATTGGAGGCAGACCATCTTGGATAGCTACGAGCACCCCCCGGCAAGCGGAAGGTTGGGTCTGTGTAACCAGCAGGAGCCAGTTCACGACCGCGAATCGTCATGCCCGGAGCATTCAATCCGGGCGTTGGAATCTCTCCTCTGCGACGGGCTTGATCCAGCGCAGAGCGAACATGACCAGGAAGTTCCACGCCGCGGCGTTCAAGCTCCATCGCTGCCGCCAAAGGATTCGTGGATTGCATGGTTGTCATGCCAGTATTATCGGACCTAAAAGAATATGAGGCAAGTCGCTTGACACGGGCAAAATCTGAGTCATGCTTGTGGTGCAGCGTTTCTGACAAAACCCCGTTCAGGACGCCGTTCGTCTCTGTTCGAGCACCGAAAGGTGTTCGAGCAGGGTTCCAACCTGCCATGCAACGTGCCGCGAACAACATGGAGTTCAGGCGACGGGGCTTGGGTGAAACCCAGGTGAGCCTCGTTATCAAAACACTTGGGCGGTGAAGCGAAGCGTGGCTCCGAGAGGAACCATCAGAATCGCTGAACGGCATACCCCGTCAGATCCTTCAAAACAGGGTCGTTCGACGGGGTCGGTTCGCTCAGCGTTCACCAAGAGGAATCAAAGCGCAGTCAGAAGTCAGAGGCTGAAGGCATGGCAGAGCCATGTCTGAAGACTCTGAGGATTTCTTCATGTTCTTGGACATTAGCCCTTTGGTGCATCGCCGACTCATACCTCGCCCCCGCCTCCGCCTCCGCCGCCTAAGTCACTCTCCCTCGGCCTGTCCGCGCGAGAGCGCAGATTAGGCTCTTTTTTACACTCACCCTTACCCTCTGGAGCCCTAGCCATGCTGACTGCCAAAACCGCCTCCGCCGACGCCCTCGCCGAAGCCG
>Ga0105051_10005832_pt1 | contig 13537 bp, 9 predicted proteins | sample FRY02_FD_78383 | JGI IMG/M metagenome (GOLD analysis project Ga0105051, IMG submission 78383) | Freshwater microbial communities from Lake Fryxell liftoff mats and glacier meltwater in Antarctica - FRY-02 (megahit assembly) | ecosystem: Environmental > Aquatic > Freshwater > Ice > Glacier... | reverse complement strand
TCGTCGCATAACAACTCGCCATTCCGAAGCCTAAACAGCTACGGTTTGATCACACCGTATTTTGCGGTCCAACCAGGACAGCCAAAACACTCCCTGATTCAAGCTCGTTGAACGAACTTAAAAGTCCGCGAGTTAGATTCAACAGAACATTCACACTACGATTCCGACAATACGAAGGACCGCGCCATGAGCGATCTTATTCACCTGCCGCCAAAGCAAGGCTTGTACGACCCCGAGTTCGAGAAGGACGCGTGCGGTGTCGGTTTCATCGCCCAAATCAAAGGTGTGCCCAGCCACCAAATCGTTCTTGATGCCGACACGATTCTGCAAAATATGGACCATCGAGGTGCGTGCGGTTGCGAAACCAATACCGGTGACGGATCAGGCATCCTCTGCGGCTTCCCCGACGAGTTCCTTCGCAAGGTCGCCAAGCGAGATATCAACGTTGAGCTTCCCGAAAAAAGAACCTACTCCGCGGGTCTCGTTTTCTTGCCGATGGACGACAAGCAACGAAAGCATTGCAAAGACACGGTTGAGCGTTTGATCGCCGAAGCAGGCCAATCACTCATCGGATGGCGAGAAGTTCCTCAGGAAACTGACGCCGCGGATATCGGTCCCACGGCAAGGAAGAGCGAGCCGTTTATCGAAATGCTCTTCGTCGGTGCCAGCAAAGGCCTCAGTGAAGATGAGTTCGAGCGAAAGCTGTATCTGATCCGCAAGCAAGCGAGCCACGTTCTGCGCGGAGACAGCACGCTTTCGCAGGCGTTGATGTTCTACGTTTGCTCGCTCAGCACGAAGGTCATCATCTACAAGGGAATGCTGACGCCAGCTCAGGTATTGCCTTATTTTCCAGATCTTCGCGACGAAGATTTTAAGACACATCTCGCGATGGTCCACAGCCGTTTTTCGACGAACACGTTCCCTTCGTGGGACCGAGCTCAGCCGCTTCGTTTTATGAGCCACAACGGCGAAATTAATACGCTGCGCGGCAATAAAAACTGGATGCGAGCGCGTGAAGGAGCCGCAAAGAGCGAACTGTTCGGCGACGACATGAAGAAATTGTTCCCCGTCATCGAACCGCACCTCAGCGATTCCGGGACGTTTGACAACGTGCTCGAATTCTTGCTGATGAACGGACGGACGCTGCAAGAAGCGATGATGATGATGGTTCCCGAAGCGTGGCAGATGCACGAAACGATGCCTGAAGAGAAGCGCGCTTTCTATGAGTATTTCTCATGCATGATGGAACCATGGGACGGTCCCGCTTCGATCGTGTTTACGGATGGACAATACATCGGCGCGACGTTGGACCGGAATGGTCTGCGTCCAAGCCGTTACTACATCACGCACGACGACCGCGTCATCATGGCCAGCGAAGTGGGCGTGTTGCCGGTGGATCCCGCCATCGTCAAAGAGAAGGGACGGCTGCAACCAGGCCGTATGTTCCTGATCGACTTCGCACAAGGTCGACTTATCCCGGATGAGGAACTAAAGTCCGGCCTTGCAAAGAAAAAGCCTTACGGTCAATGGCTACGCGATCAAAGGATTCGCCTCAGCGATTTGCATCCCGAAGCCGAGGGTCATGGGTTCGATAGCGAAACGCTGCTGCCTCGCATGCAGGCGTTCGGCTACACCGCCGAGACGATGAACTTCATGCTTCGTCCGATGATTCAAGAAGTTCGCGATCCCGTCGGTTCGATGGGCAACGACAGCGCGCTGGCGTGTTTGTCGGACAAGCCGCGAATGATATACGACTACTTTAAGCAACTTTTTGCGCAAGTGACCAACCCCGCGATCGATTCGATTCGCGAAGAGGTCATCATGTCGCTGGAATGCTATATCGGACCAGAGCGAAACTTGCTCGAAGCCGAACCGGAGCATTGCCATCGTTTGTTGGTCGATCACCCGATCGTCACCAACGAAGAAATTGCGGCCATGAAACACATCAGCCACTCTGGTTGGCGAAGTCGCGTGATCGATATCACCTTCGATCGCGAACTCGGCAAAGTAGGCCTGCGGCAAACGCTGGAGCGAATTGCTGCGGAAGCGGAAGCGGCCGCGGATGAAGGCATCGAGCTATTGATTCTGACCGACCGCGAATGCTCCGCGACTCGCGTCCCGGCCAGCTCGCTGCTTGCCATCGGCGCGGTCCACCAACACCTGATCAAGCAAGCGAAGCGAACTCAGGTTGGTTTGATTATCGAAAGCGGTGAGGCTCGCGAAGTTCATCATCATTGTTTGCTGGTCGGTTATGGTGCCGACGCGATCAATCCGTACCTCGCATTTGAATCGTTGTGGCAAGCTCTCCGTGACGGATTGTTGACCGACGATTTCAAGGACGATAACAAAGTCGTCTCGGCTTATCGAAAGGGCGTCGCCAAGGGGATGCTTAAGGTGATGGCGAAGATGGGCATCAGCACGCTTCAAAGTTACAAGGGCGCACAGATCTTCGAAGCGCTCGGTTTGAAGGACGAAGTCATCGAAGTCTGCTTCACGGGCACGGCCAGTCGAATCCAAGGCGTGACGTTTGATGTGCTTGCAGAAGAAACACTGCGTCGTCACTCGCTCGGTTATCCACAGCGTGCCGATGACAAGCAAACACAACTTCCCAACCTTGGCGAATTCCACTGGCGAGCCGAAGGTGAAAAGCACGCTTGGTCACCCTCTGCTATTTCGGATTTGCAGGTCGCCGCCCGCAACAACAACGAAGACGCGTATTGGCGATTCGCTCGCACCATCAACGAAGACAACAAGAACCGTTGCAGCCTACGTGGCCTGTTGGATTTCAAAGAAGGTGTCGCGGGGCCATCGATTCACCTCGATGAAGTCCAACCGGCGAAAGATATCGTGAAGCGTTTCTGCACCGGCGCGATGAGCTTCGGAAGCATTAGCGCCGAGTCGCATGAGACACTTGCGATCGCGATGAATCGAATGGGCGGCAAGTCCAACACGGGCGAAGGCGGCGAAGACCCTGTTCGTTTTGCACCGCTGCCAAACGGCGACAGCAAACGCTCCGCGATCAAGCAAGTCGCTTCGGGCCGCTTCGGCGTCACGATTGAATACTTGACCAACGCGGACGAGTTGCAGATCAAGATTTCACAGGGTGCGAAGCCCGGCGAAGGCGGTGAGCTGCCTGGTAAAAAGGTCGATAAGAACATCGCGCGGATCCGGTACAGCACGCCGGGTGTCGGTTTGATCAGCCCGCCGCCACATCATGATATTTATTCGATCGAGGATTTGGCGCAACTGATTCACGACTTGAAGAATAGCAACCCGGCGGCGCGGATCAGCGTAAAGTTGGTCAGCGAAGTGGGTGTCGGCGTAGTCGCTGCGGGAGTCGCCAAAGCACACGCGGATCATATCCTGATCGCAGGTGACACCGGCGGAACCGGTGCCTCGCCACTAACAAGCATCAAGCATGCGGGTCTGCCTTGGGAAATGGGCATCGCGGAAGCACACCAGGTCTTGGTGCTTAACAACTTGCGGAGCCGCGTGGTGCTGCAAACCGACGGCGGTTTAAAGACAGGTCGCGACGTTGTGATTGCGGCTTTGCTGGGCGCTGAAGAGTTCGGTTTCGCAACCGCGCCTTTGATCGCACTGGGATGCATCATGATGCGGAAGTGTCACTTGAACACTTGCCCTGTCGGCATCGCAACGCAGGACCCGGAGCTTCGCAAGAAGTTCGAAGGTCGTCCTGAACACGTCGTGAATTACCTGTTTATGGTCGCCGAAGATGCTCGCCGAATCATGGCACGGCTTGGCTTCCGCACGATCGATGACATGGTTGGACGAAGCGAAGTGTTGCACACCGATGACGCGATCAAGCACTGGAAGAGCGACGGCTTGGATTTGACTGCCGTGCTCGCTCCGGCGATAAAGCTTCACGAGAACGTGGGCACACGCTGGTCGATACCTCAAGATCATGGTCTTGAAAAGTCGCTCGACATGACCAAGATCGTCGATGCCGCGAAGCCAGCGCTGGAGCGTGGTGAAGCGGTTGTGATCGAGTCGCCCATCGTGAACATCAACCGCACGGTCGGAACGATTTTGTCCCACGAAGTGGCGAAGCGTTACGGTCAAGCCGGTTTGCCGGATGACACGATTCGCATTCGTCTTTCTGGTTCGGCTGGTCAAAGCCTTGGCGCGTTCTTGGCGCACGGCATCACCATTGAACTGGAAGGTGATGCGAACGATTACGTTGGCAAAGGCTTGTCAGGCGGTCGTGTGATCGTGTTCCCACCTCGAGAAAGCAGCTTTGTGGCCGAGGAAAATATCTTGGTTGGCAACGTTTGCTTGTATGGAGCGACGAGTGGTGAAGCGTACTTCCGCGGCCGCGCCGCGGAGCGTTTCTGCGTTCGTAACAGTGGCGCAAACGCGGTTGTCGAAGGCGTAGGCGATCATGGTTGCGAGTACATGACTGGCGGACACGTCATCATCCTCGGAAAGACCGGACGCAACTTTGCCGCGGGCATGTCCGGCGGGATTGCTTACGTCTGGGACCTGAATGGCAAGTTTAACTTGAATTGCAACTTGGCGACGGTCGAGCTTGAGAAGATCACTGCCGGTGAAGAAGAACAGATGGTGAAGGAAATGATTCAGCTTCACCATACTTTTACGGGCAGCGCCCAAGCCGAACGAGCGTTGGCGGATTGGTCGTCGTTCATGAAGAAGTGCGTCAAGGTCATGCCGACCGACTACAAGGCTGTTCTTGAAGAAGCCAAAAAGAATCAAACGAAGCCCGAACCGGCGGCGGTTTGATTCATTGAAGTGACAGAAGGCTCTTTCTGATCCTGACAGAGCCGGTGGCCGTTGGTCGTTTCCAGTAAACACCATCGGTTTGGCGGACAAAAAATAGCTTAAGCAAAACTCATCAAAGAAGAACGTAGGGACCATCATGGGTAAGCCAACCGGATTCACAGAGTTTGATCGCAAAAAAGTGCCTTGGCGTTTGCCAGTGGTCCGGATCAATGATTATGACGAGATTTACACCGAACCACGTAACGAACAATTGCGAGAGCAAGGGGCTCGGTGCATGGATTGTGGGGTGCCGTTTTGTCAATCAACGACCGGTTGCCCGATCGATAATTTGATTCCTGAGTGGAATGACTTGGTTTACAATAATCGTTGGAAAGAAGCGATTGAGCGATTGCACAAGACCAACAATTTCCCTGAGTTCACGGGTCGCACCTGCCCGGCACCATGCGAAGGCGCCTGCGTTTTGGGTATCAATGCTCCGCCGGTGACGATCAAGAATATCGAAAACGCAATCGTCGATCGTGCTTGGGCCGAAGGCTGGATCACGCCGCAGATACCTGTTGAAAGAACAGGCAAGAAGGTCGCGATCGTCGGCAGCGGTCCTGCCGGATTGTCTGCCGCGGATCAATTGAACCAAGCGGGGCATGAAGTCACTGTTTATGAACGCGCCGATCGCATCGGTGGTTTGTTGCAGTACGGCATTCCGAACATGAAGCTTGCCAAGGCAGCCGTGAAACGCCGCGTTGACAAGATGACTGTGGAAGGCGTCAAGTTTGTCACCAGTGCCAACGTGGGACAAAACGTCGATCCGAAGATGCTGGTTGATGATTACGACGCACTGCTGCTTGCTTGCGGAGCGACCAAGCCGCGTGACTTGCCGCTCGCGGGTCGCGATCTCAAGGGAGTTTATTATGCGATGGAGTTTTTGACTTCGAATACGACGCAAAGCGTTCACGGTGATTCGTTGAACGGTTCCTTCATCAGCGCCGAGGGCAAGGACGTTATCGTCATCGGTGGTGGTGACACGGGCACCGACTGCATCGGCACGAGCTTGCGTCACGGTTGTCGTTCGCTTGCGAACTTCGAGCTGTTGCCACAACCGCCAATGGAACGTGCCGCCGACAATCCTTGGCCCGAATGGCCGCGGACGTTCAAGGTCGATTACGGTCATGAAGAAGCCGAAGCAAAGTTCGGACGCGACCCACGCGAATACCAGATTTTGTCCAAGGAATTCTTGGCGGATGAGCAAGGTCGCCTGCGTGGCATCAAGACCGTTCAAGTCCGCTGGACCAAGACCGACAAGGGTGGATGGACGATGGAAGAAGTCGCCGGTTCTGAGAAAGAGTGGCCAGCACAATTGATTCTCCTCGCCATGGGTTTCCTTGGTCCGGACGCGTACTTGGCCGAGAAGCTTGGTATCAAAGTTGACCAACGTAGTAACTTCGAAGCCAAGCATGGAGAGTTCACGACCAGCATCCCAGGCGTGTTCGCCGCGGGCGATTGCCGGCGAGGTCAAAGCTTGGTGGTGTGGGCGATCAATGAAGGTCGCGGTGCAGCCAGATCCATCGATGCTTATCTGATGGGCTCAAGCAACCTGCCAGCACCGGGTGTCACAATGGGCACATCGATGGCCGTGGTGTAAGTACACCAAGAAACGTGAGTGCCGTTCGGGGAAACCCCATGGCACTTTCATACTCGTTGGGCATCATTGCAAAGTGCCAGACTAAGCTGGAGTCAAGCCATTCATGGTGCTCTTGCCCGTGGCGAAAGAATCGATTTCTAATCCGACGCTTTGCAAAACATTGACGAAGAGATTCGGCAGCGGGTAATTGTTCTTGGTATCAAAACCCAAGTGTTGTCCATGCTTGAAGCCACCACCGGCAAACAATACTGGCATGTTTTGGTTGTTAAGGTTCGATGCGTTTCCAAGATTGCTGGTCAACAACACCGAGGTGTGATCGAGCAGCGAACCACCGGGCTCATCAATCGCGGCAAGCTCGCGAAGGAACTGAGCCCAGGTATTGATGATCTCTTGTTCGACGATCGCCAATTGGCCCATCTTTTCTTCATCCAAACCATGATGGCTAAGGCCGTGATAGCCCTGGTCGACGCCAGGAAGCGGAATGACGCTGCCGCTGCCTCCGAGATGGTAGGTGACGAATCGCGTTGAATCGGTCTGCAACGCCAGTAAGATCATATCATTCATCAGCTTCTGTTGACCGATAAAATCAGCACCGTTTCGAATATCGACCGGCTTGGCGACATCGACGCTTGGCTTTGGCATCTTCGTCCACTTCTCCGACTCTGCCATTCGTTTTTCCAAGTCACGAACGCTGCTCAGATATGCGTCCAGTCGATCGCGATCGCCCGCGCCAAGTGTTCGCGACAAGCTTTTCGCGTCATCGTTCACCAGGTCCATGATCGTGCGTCCGTGTCGAACTCGATCCGCGTGCGCGGCTTGTTCCGCGGGCGATTCATCGATGAACATTTTTGTAAACAAACGAGAAGGGGAGTTCTCCGCCGGAATCATCGCACCGCTATCCGTATATGACGGACTGTTGCTACCGTTGCTGGCAAGCACCATTGATGCAAAACGTGTCTGGTCACCAAGAAATTTCGCCATGTATTGATCGATCGAAATGCTGTTGCGTGCGCGACCTGAACCCGCGGCGGGGTTCGCGGTCAGCAAGCTTGCTTCTGCGCGGTGCCCACCGGTGACACCTGGGTGCGAGCTTCCTGAGATGACGGTGAACTTGTCGCGGATGTCTTGGACCGGTTCTAAGTATCGACTCGGTTCGTAATCGACACCGTCTGATTTCGGATTGAGGTTCTCAGCAAGCAAGCCAAGCCCAAGAGTCATCGCGACAAAACGCTTCGGTCTATCCGACGACGGATTGCTGGCGATGGCGGGCTGCATCGCTGACAACCATGGCAACGCCATCGAGACGCCGGTACCGCGAAGAATAGAGCGGCGATCAAGTCGGAGATTCATCATGATTCGGTTTTCAACTTATGTTCGAGGAGAACGAATTGTCTTGCTCTATTCGGGAGGGATAGGTCGCTAACTATTTGGTCAAAAACAGATCGCTACAAACCACGTGCTCGACGATCGAGCGGAGACCATAATGGTTTTGGGACGAACGCTCGGCGATTTGATCGATACTGGTTCGATCCGCGAATCGCGAATGAGCGCCGGTTCCGTAAGTCATCAATTTCTCAGCGACGCAGGAGGCGATCTTTTTCGGATTCTCCAAAATCAGTTCGCGGAACTCATCGAGATCATCGAATTCGCGACCATCGGCAAGCACATAGCTCGGATCGATCTTTTGTGTTTCCTTGGCGTTCTTCGACGAGCCGTAATAGTCTCGCCATTTCCCAGCCGGGTCGAAATTTTCAAGCACAAATCCAGGCGGATCCATCTTCACGTGGCACACGGCACAGGCCTCGTGGCTGCGGTGTTTTTCCAGCATGTCGCGAATCGATGTGGCGCCTCGAATGTCTGGTTCAATCGCGGGCACGTTTTGCGGAGGTGGAGGAATATGTTCGCCCAGCAATCGCTCCGCGACCCAAACTCCACGAATCACGGGAGAAGTCGTTGTGCCGTTTGCGGTGACCTTCAAGATCGCTCCCTAGGTCAGCACTCCGCCACGTCGATCATTGTCAGAAAGCGTGACTTTACGAATCGCATCGCCACTGACGCCATCAATGCCGTAGTAACGCGCCAGTCGGCTGTTGAGAAATGTGTAATCGGAGTCAATCAACTCTTCGATGCTCCGATTGTCTTCGAGCAAAGTGCGCAGGAAGGCTCGCGTTTCATCCAGCATTGACTGTTGAACGATGGGGTCAAAATCGCGATGCAATCGCGGATCAGGCTGCGTGAAATCAATGTCTCGCAGATCAAGCCATTGGTCAGCGAAACGATCCATGAAATCCGCGCCGCGTCGGTCACTGAGCATCCGGCGAGTCTGCAGCACCAAGGTTTCCTTGTCAATCAGCTTCCCTTGCGACGCAAGCGACATCAACGTTTCATCGGGCATCGACTGCCATAGAAAGTAACTCAGTCGCGACGCGATCGCGAAATCGTCAAGCTTGCCTGGGGTTTCTTGGAGATAGAGAAATCGAGGAGAGCAGAGCAGCGACCGGTAGCCGTTGAGCAAAGCATCGGACAGCGGCTTGCCCTGATCGATCGACAAATGAACTTCGCGAACATAGGCATCGATCTCTGACGCTTCGACCGGACGGCGAAAGGCACGCGTTGCAAACGCAGCCATTAACTTGGTTGCGTCTTGCTTCGGTTCGCTCGATCGAATCTCAATCGAAAACGATTCGTTGTCATCATTGTCATCGCGATTTCGAGAGTACCGATTCTTCTTATTGCTTTGCTGCATCAGGTTTTCAGACCGCACCTTCAAGTCACCAAACAATCGCTGAGCAATCTCGTCGTTGGCTGGTCCGTTATGGATTCGCTCCATCCTGATTCGGTGAAACGCAACGCCGGGAATGTTTTGTGACTCACCTTCGCCGGTACCGACTTGGCCGCCCGCAAACTTGCCCACCGGCAAGCGGCTGTCCGTCGGCCGGATCTCGATCATGTGCCCTTTTTCAAGCCACGCGTCGAACGTCCATTCATTCGGCGTTTGGGTTGCTTCAAAGATACCGATCGGGTTGAGGAGCGGAGCACTGGAAACGCCTCGGCCGCTTCGAACGGTGCACCACACACCGTGCTCTTCGGGTTGTTTCAAAGCAGACGCCGTGACATGAAATCGGTACCAACCGTCTTGCTTCGCTGTCGTCACAGGTATTCGTCCATAGAACTCCATTCGGCACGACCAAACGATCGCCAATCCTTCTCTCATTTCGGGTTCGCGCGTTCTCGAGTCGGCACGAACTCTCGAGATTTCCTCGGGGCTAAAAACGACAGATGTTTCATCAGGAGGACTGGCCGCTCGACGAACGGCCTCACCTAGTGCAAGATCAACCGCCGCGAGATGTTGCTCTAGCTGAAACATCGACATCGCTTGACCATCCGCGACGGTGGTGAAGCCGCCGGTGCGGGGCTCATCGGAAAAATGTTTCGCCAGCGGTATGTCGACGCCGAGCAGATCATGCAGGGATCGCTCGAGCTGCAAGTTGTTTAACCGGCGGCCGCGAACACGTCCTAATTCCGCCGCCTCGCGATTTTGATGATCACGCACCCAGCTTCCCGTGGATGCAAGAAAGCTTTTCGCTTCTTTTGGCGATGGTTGCTCGTTATCCGGCGGCGGCATCTCACCCGATGCGACGCGATCGAACGCTTGAACCCATGTCGTAATCGGATCACGTTTGGAATCTTCTGATATTGTCGTGCTCGGTTCAAGAATGAATGTCAAATCCAACCCGGCTTCGGCACTGTCACCTTGATGGCAGTCGTAGCAATGGGTTTGCATGAACTTGATTGCATCGCCCGGAGCGGAATGGGAACCGTTTGACTCAGGATCGGATGCCCCGGCATTTCCTTGTCCGCCGCTGACAAACAAGCTGGCGATTAAGCAAAAAATGGAGCGGCGGAAACCGCGTGCTAAAACGCCCATCGTGATCATCGTTAACGGAGGTGGGGGATGAAGGCGGGAATCGATGCGTTGCGAAAACGACAGTCGACCACGGTTGATTGTACAGCAGTTTCGCGATTGCCACAAAAGAAGGTTTGGCGTGAAACCAGACGCCGCATCGGTGCGGGTGGGTGGTCTTGTGGTTTCCTGATCGCAGTCGCATCGTTAAACCTATTCAATCGACCGGGGATGCAGGGTTGCAGACTCGCGGTTCTTCCCTATTTTCTTGATGATCGCTTTTGATGCAGCTTTACCTGATCCGGCACGCGGAAAGTGAAAACAACGCACGCCCGGGCTACCTGAGAGTTGAAGACCCGTCGATCACGACGATTGGTCGTCTGCAGGCGAAGTGTCTGGCCGAGTGGGCGAAGACGCTGAAGATGGACGTTCTGATCACCAGTCCGTTTTTAAGGACGCTCCAAACGACGCGGGCAGTCGTTGAAACCACCAAAATGCCTGTTTCGGTTTGGCATAATGTTTTTGAGCGGGGCGGTTGCTATCGGGGATTCGGCGACGGTGCGACCGAAGGAGGCCCCGGGCTGGGGATAACGAAGATTCGCGAGATTTTGCCCGGTGCGATCGTGGATGAAACGATTCAAGATGCCGGGTGGTGGTCAGGCCGCAAACGAGAAACGCATGAAGAGTCGGTCCTGCGATCGTCGACCGTGATCGAACGCTTGGTCGCGGCGTTTGGAAATAGTGGCAAACACGTTGTCGTTATTATTCACGCGGACTTTAAGCGGCAATTGCTGTTACACATACTCGACGGTGTCGCAGATGCCACCGTCTTTGGCCCGCTGAGAAATACGGGGATCACCAAAGTCGATTTCGATGGGGAACGCTGGCGACTGGATTGGCTCAATTCAGTTTCGCATATGCCAGCAAGGCTGATCACGGGCGTGGAGTGATCAACGCTTGCGAGATTTTAGTTGCGAAGCGATTGACCCTTGAGGCACATGAAGCCGAAAGCGACCGCCGAGGCACTGATAATTGCCCATTCGGTGCTATTAAGGTGGTCGAAGTAACGAACCAATTCACCGAGGGAATCGGAAAACCAGCCGCTGATCGAAAATGCGATGATTGAGGTCATGATTGGCTAGCCGGCGCGAGATAGTACGAATTTATTGAAAACGTAGGTCACCGATCGGCGCAGGTGCGAAATCCGAAGGCGTTGTCTGCAAGCTTCGGTTTTTCTCTCGTGGCGTAACACGAACTTTTGATTTAAGCGACAAAAGCCGCATGAGCGGACCGTAAATAAATAGAGTTCGTAAAGTTATTGTTGAACGAACCTAACCGGGGTTGAAGACATCAGTCAGGGAGATATAATCGGCCCACGCCAATTAGAAAGGAAGTCGATCACGGGATCAAATTTGCTTTCGACTTGGTTGGAAGGCGTTGTAGCTCAATTGGTTAGAGCACTGGACTGTCGATCCAGAGGTTGCGGGTTCGAGCCCCGTCAGCGTCGCTTGGTGGATTTGCCGTGATTTGTTGGTTGATTCCGCAACAATCAAACGTGATTGGAACACATTTTCGCCACTAGCTAAACGGGAGCTTTCCCGTTTGGAGGGTTGTTCCATGCCACGTCTTACCAGTGCCCTTCCCAAATATCGCAAGCACAGCAGCGGCAACGCTCACGCGACGATTATCTCCTCGGCCCACATGGATCATAGGCCAGCAAACGCGAGTACGATCGGAATATCTGACTAGCGGTCGCAGCCTCGATTTTGGCGTTGCTGAAGTGTTGGTCGAGTATCTGAAGTTTGCAAAAGGGTATTTCGGCACAGGGATTATTTCGGAACTTCATCGAATCAAGTTCGCGTTGCGCCCGGCCCATGAGGTCTACTCGGATCACGACGCAGCGGATTTTGGCCCCAAGCAGTGCAAGGCCGTCCGCAAGTCGATGGTCCAGGCGGAACTGTCGCGTCCAGGGATCAACGCCCGGATGAAGCGGCTTGTCAGAATGTTCCGTCTTCATCGAAAGCCTTCTTCCACTTGCGAATCAACGTGTCGCGAATCCCCAAGTCTTTGGCGACGGCGGTTTACGACAAGCCTTGTTCGATGATTTTCTTGACTGCGGCCAGCTTGAATTCGCGGCTGAATATTCGACGTGTGTCCATGAATCGGTTCTCTTGCCAGAGAAGTCTGACATGCGCCGGTCCACTGTCAACTTTTCATGCGAATTCCAACCACCGATACTCAATGATGCTGAGCAGCAAACGCTCCGATGGTTGCTTCGGAAGTACCCCAATCAACCAGGCAAAGCCCTGAAAGCCCTGAAAGCCCTGAAAGCCCTGAAAGAGCAGAAGGAGAAGACAGGAAAAGAAATCAAGAGGCCCACTCTGCGGATGGCCTGATAAAAATGTTTGAATGTGGTCCGAACGTCAAACCCGAGAATCACCCTCCCGTTTCGGGAGGGTCGGACGCGGTAGCGGCCGGGGAGGGCCGTGTTCGCAGTCAATTGCATGCGTGCTACTCACAATCGTTGAACGCTCCGCTCGCCTGGGGCTCGACTTTCCCGGAGGAAGAGTGTTCTCGAAAGCCGGACGAAATTACCAACTCGAAGATATTTTCATCAGGCCCACTCTGCGGGAGTACGCCAAGCGACTCCGGCTCAGTTGGAAGCGTTACCGTCGAAGTTTGCGACAAAAGGGTGATGAAATCGCTTTTCAAATGGCCAAGGAAGAGCTTGCCGAGTTCCTTGCGGAGCCTGATCTGAATGTCGTCTATCTTGACGAGGCGGGCGTCTCGCTCAAGGGGGTTGTTCCCTATGGATGGCAACCGATCGGCCAATGCTACGAGATACCGGTCACGGGTGCACACGGCAGTAACCTTCAGACCCTCGCTTTCAAATGGCAAGACGGGGAAACGCACATGCACGTTCACAAGGGATACGTGAACAGCGAAATGGTGATCTCAATTTTTGATGATTATTGTCAACGCTTGAAGGGCCAACGGTCGTCGTTCTTGACAACGCCTCGGTGCACAAGAACGCGGCCTTTCAGGCCCGTTTAGAAGACTGGGCGGAGCATGGACTTTATATCTACTACCTGCCACCATTAGACTATCATGTGGTTGGTTCTTCTTGGATTTTAGTGGCAAGGGTGAGGTTCGATTTCGGTCTTTCGACCTCGGAACAGGGCGGTGGATTTTTGCAGGCATCCGCTCCTGCGTCCAATGATTTGGCAGCAGACGTT
>Ga0105051_10005830_pt1 | contig 13542 bp, 12 predicted proteins | sample FRY02_FD_78383 | JGI IMG/M metagenome (GOLD analysis project Ga0105051, IMG submission 78383) | Freshwater microbial communities from Lake Fryxell liftoff mats and glacier meltwater in Antarctica - FRY-02 (megahit assembly) | ecosystem: Environmental > Aquatic > Freshwater > Ice > Glacier... | reverse complement strand
AGACTAAAAAAGCTCCAGATCTGTTTTAGGATTGTTTCAATAAATTCCATGTTTAGGGATTGATAATTAAATAAATGTAGAGATTAGAATTTTAGTATAATCAGCCTTTTGGCTTTGTCCTTTTGGCTTTAAACTTAATCAATAACCTGCAGCCTGTCCGTCCTTACGTGATTCAGATGCTCCAAAATAAACTTTGCGAACCGTATCCCAACGGATTGCCTGATAACCACCATACATACCGCTTATATAGCCAACCTGATGACCCTTTTGCATTAATTCTCTGATTACATCATAAGGATAACCACTCTCCAATGTGATCATTCCCCCTTTTGATGCCATCCCTTCACCGGTAGGTTCAGAAGATCCTTCATGGTTCATTCTCGGAAAGTCTCCAGCTTCTTGAATATTTAAACCAAAATCAACCACATTCATCACAATTTGTACATGGCCCATTGGCTGAAATGCACCGCCCATAACCCCAAAACTCATAATCGGCTGGCCATCTTTGGTCATAAATCCTGGAATTATGGTCTGAAATGGCCTTTTCCCGGGTGCATAGGTATTATTTTCACCCTCCTTAATTACGTTAAATAGCTCTCCGCGATCCTGAAATATAAAACCAAGTCCATCGGGCATCATCCCCGAACCAAAACCTCTGAAATTGCTCTGGATCAGGGAAACCATATTCCCATCTTTATCTGCAACGGTAAGATAAATGGTGTCTCCATCCTTCATGGCAGGATTTCCAGCATCTGGAACCATCGATGCTTTATCAGGGTCAATTAGTTTTCTACGCTGTGCTGCGTAGGCCTTAGAGATAAGCTCTTTTACGGGTACTTTTGCAAATTCAATGTCGGCATAAAATTTAGCACGATCTTCAAAGACCAGCTTTTTTGCTTCAGCAAACAAATGCACATGCTCAGCACTGCCTAATTTGATCTTTGAAAAATCATAACCTTCCAAGATATTGAGCATTTGCAAAGCTGCTATTCCTTGTCCGTTTGGAGGTAATTCCCAAACATCATAACCCCTATAATTCACAGACACCGGATCAATCCAGGTGGAAGTATGTGCAGCCATATCTTCATAACTCAAAAAGCCGTCATTTTTCTTCATAAAAGCATCAATCGTACGTGCCATATCCCCTTTATAAAACACATCTCGACCCTCTTTACCAATTCTCTCAAGTGTGTTGGCAAGATTAGGATTTTTGAAAATATCACCCTCTTGTGGCACTTTTCCTTTCGGATAGTAATGTGCTTCAATATTAGGATAAATTCCATATAAAGCAGGGACATTCTTTATTGAAGAAGCCAATTCTCCATGCACAGGAAAACCATTTCTGGCGTATGAAACTGCTTTTTCAAGTACTTTACTCATGGGCATAGAACCAAACTTCTGATGCAGCTCAAACCAGGCATCTACACAACCCGGCACTGTGACCGGCAATGGGCCCCTGGACGGAATATGAGAAATCCCTCGTTTTCTGAACTCAGCCAAACTCAGTGATTTTGGCGAACGACCGGAACCATTCAATCCATATAATTTTTTGGTTTTCGAATCCCAGACGATGGCATACAGGTCTCCACCAATTCCATTCATATGAGGCTCAACAACTCCTTCCATTGCATTGGCCGCAATAGCTGCATCAATGGCATTACCGCCGGCTTTTAAAACATCAAGCGCAACCTGCGTGGATAGAGGATGCGATGTTGCAGCCATTCCATTTTGAGCGATAATTTGTGAGCGTGTTGCCCATATTTTACCGTATGGTCGATCTTGAGCCAATAGACTTAAAGGAAGAAACAAAAGAAGAAGGAGTTTTTTCATTAGCGGGGGTTTTGAATAGCTAATATAGTAGAAATGGAGGGAATTTATGATTTGAAAATTTGACGCCGGATGAATAAGAGTTGGTTAGTTGGTTGGTTGGTTGGTTAGAGAATTATCAGTTCAAGCATAATTATCTAAATCTCGTTAGATCTCTCCTCGCCAAACAATTCCTATGTTTTCAAAACAGGTTTCGCTCGTCGACATGACGCCGAATGAATAACTGAAGGTTAATTTGAAGATTTGAAAATTATCATCTCCACCTAAAAATTTCCCTGCATCTTCAAATTTTCAAATCTTCAAATCAACCATTATCCAATAATCATGTCATTTTATTTTGCTGATACAAAATCATCCGTTTCAATAATTATTTTTGGAAAAAAAAAGGGATTTGTAATCAGCTTACTCAATAAATAAAATGGAAGAACAAGAAGAAAAGCCTGACTTAGTTGTTTGGGAGAAGGAAAAAGGCTATTATCAAAAGGGACTAAGCTACGGTACTAATGTGAGTGCCCCTGCAATAAATCTTGAAAATGTAGGCGGTTGGAAACAAGCCAATGCGGAGCTGGCAAACAAAAATTTTAAAACAAAATTTGATGAACTAAGAGAAGAATATGAACGGATGGTAAATGAAGTTCAACTAAATGAACTTGTTTATTCCGCTAAATATAATTTCACACCGGTAATGGGTGAGGTATATCATCTTTATAGCAAAACGGATGATACCATATTTCTTTCTTTAATCTCTCCTGATAGCTGGAACCAGAAATATCTGGGCTCTTTCAAATTAGATGCGAGTCACAAATGGTCAAAAACCGAGTTTAAGATATAATTCCTAAAATTTTAATTGGTCTAAACTCAATCCGAATAGTTTCAAGGAAATTTCATTTAGTTTTTCTACCGGACCACTCAAGTGAATCGTTCGATGAATATGTTCTGCATTTGCCCCAGAAGCCAAACCTAAAGCAGGTGAAGAGCTTTCCAGTTCATAGAATTTTCCCATTTGTTTTCCATCAATAGGTCCATCAGTATAGGCATTAACCGCATCGCCTACAAAGGGGTCATCCTGTATTTTCCAGGTAGAGTTTACATAGTCTGTAATTCCTTCCGGCAATGTAAATTGCGCGATTGTTAGTGTTTTGTTTTCCGCATCATAGCTCCCAACCATTGGTAAAGCCCGCTTTGGGGAAACTCCAATTTTACTTCGCTGTTTTGCATCAGCTTTAAATAGAAGATGCCCATCTCCTATTTTTAATCGCTCTGCACCTAATTTGCCGAAATAATCATCTGTTACAATTTTACCCATACTCAAGCTATCACCTTTTTTATATGGGATTACCACATTGGTTTGATCATTAGACTTAAGCATGCTTAATATCCATATTGAAAGTAAACCTGTTTGTTTATCCCATGTGTTTGATCCGGTATTTGTTATTGAATTTTGGGACTGAAATCCTACAGTACGAATTTCAGAACTGAGCTCAAGTCCCAGAAATTCACTAATTGATTTCTGATCAAGAAGTGAAACTGTTCTGTTAACCTTAATATCAAAGCCGGTACCGGTATAATTTTCCAGATGCATTATTTTTTCAAACTTTGCTTCTGTTACATTTGAGGAAACTAGGTTAAACGACTCTGAATCAATTGCTTTGGGAACGTACCAATTGTTAAAAGTAAAATCTGATCCTTTTTTAAAGTACAGGGAAAACTGCCCGCCTTCAGGTCCAAGCCAAAATCTTTCCTCACCGCCAATGGCGGTAAAATGTTCTGAGAAAGTTTGTTTAGCTATCAGATCGTAATTGATCCAACCAAAGCTCATTCCCTTTTCCCCATCCGCGGTACTAGTCATCACCCGGCCTTGATAAGCAGGTAGAACAATAAGCTGAGCCCCACTGGAAGCATCCTTTAGTAGAACCAGATCCGGATGATGTTTTTTTAAAAATGCGAGATCATACCCAAAAGTTCCCTTTTGATCAGGCTGCTTCTGACAGGCACTCAATAAAATAAAAAGGATTAAGATGCTAAAATATTTTTCCACTGAATGATAATTAAGTATTCGATTATTTACTATCCACAATATACGAAAGTATAATTATTCAGGAGCACTTCGAATCCTGAATAATACATCCCATAAATCATAGAACTTACTAATCTAAATTGCAGTTTAAACGTTCCAAAACACAATAGGGCTTTTATACAATAAAAGACCGTTGCAAGGCAATTCCGTTAAAATTCTTATGAATATAATAATTTAAATATCTCTTTATCAATTAATTATGATTATTTTTAAGCTATGAAAATAGCCCAAAACCCATCATTTGCAGATCTTGCTGTAGCCAACCGAAAGATAAAATCACAGTTTTTTGCATAGATCAACCTGATCATCGATTGGCGGCCTATCTCTAACCTTATCAATAAACATTATAACAGAGGAATGAGCGCTACAGGTCAGCCTTTATACGATGGCTTGTTGCTTTTCAAGATGGGCTTGTTACAGACTTGGTATGGACTTATTGATTATGAGATTGAAGATAGGTTGAACGACAGCATCTCTTTCAGCAAGTTCTGCGGACTGCCTCTTGACAGATCTGCGCCGGACAATTCTACCCTAAGTAGGTTCAGGACAGACCTTACTCAGAAGAAGGTTTATGAAAAGCTTTTTAAAGCGATGAATAAGCAATTAGAAAAACATCAGATTATTGTTAAAAAATCCGTTTTGGTGGACGCCAGCATAACCGACAGTCATTTGAAACCAAAAGGCAAAGCGAATTACGAAATAATAACGGACCGAGAGGAGGAAGAGGTGAGTGAGCAGGAGATCGCAGCGGTAAAAATAGTAAAGATAAATGCTCCAGGAGTAGATATCGAAGCGTCATAGATAAAAAAGGCAGGCAAACTTCGCTATGGCTACAAGAAACATGTAGTTACCAATGAAGAAGGTCTGGTGATGGGGCTAATTTCCACAGCGGCGAACCTCAACGAAATTACAAATCTAGAAGATGTACTGGACACATTAAAAATAGCAGAAGGTACGCCAGTAAAAGCAGATAAAGGTTATCAATCCCAGAAAAATAGGGATCTTTTGGAAGAAAGAAAGCTGAAGAACCATATTATGAAAAAAGCTAAAAAGAACCAACCGTTAACAGCATGGGAGATGAAGTTCAATAAGTTGATAAGCAAGACCAGATACAAGATAGAGCGAACTTTCGGAGGGATGAAGCGGTTGTTCAACTCAGTGAATGCAAAATTTAAGGGACTGGCAAAGATGCACACTCAGAACATGATGGAAGCCATAGCCTAAAATTTATATAAAAGTCCGGGGATAATTGTGTCTAATGCAAAAAAAGACTAACAAAAAGCTGATAAAAGGGCTTTCCATCGATATTTCGATCGAGCAAGGAAGCTGATTTTATCGAAAAGAAGCAATAAAAATCCCCCGAAAACCATAAAATAGAGTTCAAGAAAATTTATACGAGGCCATGCAACGGTCTTAAAGAATAATGACGAGCTAGTAATATTATTTGTAAAGCCAAAAATTAAATTTTCCCCAGACAATACTGATTCTCAACTCTCAACTCTCAATGAAGCATCGTCCATATTTTTTACAGATTTTCCATATAGTCGGACTGGATGCCTGATTTCAGGATTTATTTTCTTTCACTGTAAAAATTGAAGAATTAGAAATACATAATGAATAATTACACTTCATCAAGGGTTACCTTTTATCAATAATTGTATTAAGTGTGGTATTATCTAAAAACATTAATCACGAAAAATGAAAAATTTATTCAAATTTGGATTCTTAGCTTTAGCTATCTCTTTATCAGTTGCTGCTTGTAACTCAAACAAAACTGAAGAAGCTGCTGCTGACACTATTGACTCTGTAGCAGAAATGAGTACTGATTCATTAGAAGCACAAATCGATACTGTTGATTCAACTGCTTCAGCTGCTGTTGATTCAGTAAAAAAGTAATTAACCAAAAATTACAATAAGAACCTTCTCATTAATTTGAGAGGGTTTTTTTGTGTTTAATTTTTGCCGAAATGCGCGCGCCTCTTGTAATGGCTTCAAGGATTAATTCTGGTTCGCAAGCATGTACACGCTCTCAGCATAATAACCAGCGATTATCCAAATGGATTCGTAAATACAACATGTCCTAACTATTGCATAATTTAACAACAACCTTCTGCACCTGAACAAGCACTTACCGCAGCTAATGGTGTACCTGCTAGTATTTCTTCTTCTCTTGCAGGTCTCACTTCCATAATTCTTAGCTGATATACCAGGGTTTCACCTGCCAATGGATGATTGGTATCCACTACAGCAAAATCATGATTTTTTTCCAGCAAAACAGCCTCACAACCATCAGGAATTTGAATAAAATCTCCAAGCTGCAGATCAGCAATATCCGGAAGATCAGCATTGCTGATCTGGATGACCAGATTATCTTCTCTTGGGCCGAAGGCTTCTGAAGGCTGGATAAGTACCTCCACTTCATCACCAGAGAACTTCCCATTCAAAGCCTCTTCAATTCCGGCGAGAATATTTCCAGCACCATGTAAATAGATTTCAGGTGAATACCCAGCAGTATCCTGAATTAACACATCCTCAATACTTTTAAGAGTATAATGAATTGAAACCACTGTATTTTTTTGAACTCGCATAGCTTACAATTTAAAGACTAAATTTTGACCGGGCAAGAGCCTGATTGTGGATGAAAATTTCATGGTACATCTGTTCCCTTCTTGTGTAATTGAAACTGGTATGTTCTTGTCGCCAAGCTTAACCTCAATACCAGAAACCTGATGCAAGGTTTTCAATGAAAAACTGTTGAGACTTAGCTCACCATACCGAATCTGGAGTTTTGCCTGAAGTTTTTGGACCGATCTTTCCTGCTCGAACGTTCCCCAAGCTGCTGCAGATGTAAATGGAGCTTTGAACTTCTCAGGATTTAATTTCGGGTCGAATGCCATATGAGCATTTGGTCCATGATATTCAAATCCACAGGCGCTAATAAATGTCCCATAGCTTGCCATTGCTCTTGCATAATGATCACTACATTCAATCTCATTAAATGGATTTCTTTTGGCAGCATGGTATCTGTCATGGATCATTCGGGTGATGACTAGTGCCTCTTCAGTCATTCCCTCTGCCATCATATGGGATGCTACCTGATGCTCAAAGCCACTCATACATTCATGGAAATAGCCTAATTGCCAGGTAATTTTATCCCCATAAGGCCTTGCATCATTTTTTGGATTAGTATTCATCACCATACCCCCTTCTCCTGCTAGAGCATAGGGTCTTCCTCCCGGACGATCTTTAATATAGGGCCCAACGTCGGGGGTAAAATTATATTTCCATAAAGATCGGAGCGCTTTGAGTGTTTTTTCTTTATCAATGATCCGACCCAAAGCTACCTGATGAGACCAGCTTTGTCCGTAAACCTGATCTATATGGCAGGTGTTATAAGATCCCAGCTTTTCTCTTCCTTTAATCTCATCAGGTCTGTGAATAAAATATTCGCCATTAAATAGCTTCTCCTCCATATTCTTACTTCCCTTGCTACAATAGTCTTCACATATTTTTTCAAACTGCGAATCATTCATTTCAGCCGCCATTGCACCTGTAGCTTTAACTGCGGCAATGCACAAGCCAACAAGCCATGCAATCTCACCATCCCAAACCGCATCCAATGTATTCTCAATCGGAGTATCCTCCATTCCATCCTGATTTTTATCCTGCCGAATAATCCATTCAGTTGCTCGCTTAATTTTCTCCCAATTTTTAGTCAAAAACTGTTTATCTGCACTCATCTGATGCTCACGGTAGATGCGTAATATGGTACCTGCCTGACCATCGATTGCCGCAGTTTTAACTACCTCCCCTCGATACCAAATCATCCCATCAGCTTGCAAGGATAATCCCAGATCTATACGTTCACGGGTATCCCTCTCAATTCCGGGGAATATACGGCCTACTGCTTGTGCGTATTGCCAAACATGAGTACAAGTACCCTCACAACATCCAACGCCTTCCCATGCATAAAATCTACCGGATTGGAATCGATGTGCAGTTGTTGTGGCCATGGTTGAAATATTCGAAAAGGTTCGTTCAAGGAACCACCAGGGAAGACTTGAATCAAACCAGGTATTTTTCCATAACTTACTTTCATTGCTCAGGGAAGAGAAATTCTGATGTACATAAGCCAACACTTCGAAAGCTGAGCTAAACCAATTCGCATAATATCTGCCACGGTCTTGGATAGCCTGATTTAACTTCAGATTTGCAAAATGCCAAGCAATTGAAAAATGAGCCTCCACTATATTTTTAGGCTTGACCTGATAGTCAGTACATACGGCAGCCACAAGCTGCTGATCTTTAGATTTCTCGGTAAACTCCCTTTTCTGCTGAGTAAAGGAAGCTAGGCTAATCGGAAACTGAAGATCAGTAATTGTTTTAGAATTTCCATTCAAAGAGGCAATTGCTAAAGTACCAAAATCTGGTTCCTCTAATTGCAGTGCTGAGCCATTGAAATTGATGCTGCCTTGAACAGATTTTAACTTACCTTCTGATAAAACTTCATTCCTGCGAATGTCATTTACCCCCGCCGAGCGTATTGAAACTTTATTTTCAAGCCATCCGAGTATAGATATGCTGACAGGCTTTTCAGATTTATTAAGAACAGAAAAAGAATATATTGTACATGGTAGACCAGATTTTTTTTCATCCAAGGGAATAAATGGAGAATAAACATTTGCAGTAATTTCTACCGGCAGATCTTTAGAAATGTAGCGTACAGTAGCCATTGGATAAGTTGCTTCAAAAATAATTTCATCCCAGTCATCTGCATTCATTTTCTTTAAAAAGCTTTTATCGCCTATTTGAATTTTAAAGGCAAAACCTTGTTCCAGTGGACGTATATCCTTTGCAGGTTGTACATAGGCTGAGCCATCTCTTGACCGGACTTTCTTTCCAACGTGAAGTTCGCTGTCCCAATCCACAGATTTTGGATCTATACCCTCCTGCTGAGAATTAAAAATATCCCATAACCATAGGCGCCCATCACCCCCCAGATAGACTGTACCGGTGTTGATGCCACCAACCGGCATTCCAATGTATTGAAGCTCATTTTTGCTCTTAAAGTATTTACTTACAGAACCCCGATTATATAATGATCTTACCCATTGCGGGTTCAGCTTTTTATCGGCAGGAATATTATGTACCAGTTCTCCAGGTAAAAATGGCCCGGCAATGGCTCTAGCCCTCGAGGCATACATACCGGCAGCAAATATCCCGGAGGTCTTTAAAAAAAATCTTCTTTGCATAAGGCATTAAAAGAATGTTATGAATTATCAATCTTAAAAATATAAAAGAGAATCAATGATGAATTCGTTCCTTTATGAAAAATACAATAATTTAATTTTTTAAATGAGATCTTACACAAATTTATTTTTATGATTTTTCCTAAATCAAACATACTCAGAGTTACAATTCTTTTTTTCGGATTAATATGGCTGTCCCAGTCCTCCTTTGCACAAGTTTCATTTATAGCAGGCGAATTGAAAATGAGCCTAAGCAAGCAGGGATCTGTGACAGAATTATCCAATTTATCAACAGGCAAAAACTATATTTCTACTGATACTCTATCTCCTCTGATTACACTGATAAGCAAGAATATACGGTACCAACCAAGTTCCATGAATTACGATAAGGTTCAGAAAAAAATCACACTTGGATTTAAAGAAGCGGGAGTAAGTATTGACATTCGTACAACAAGTAAAAGCACCCATCTTGTTCTGGAAATTATTAAGGCAGCACCAGAGAGTAAAATCGATGCCATTATTTGGGGTCCATACCCAAACATAATCGCTAAGACCATAGGCGAAATCATTGGTGTAGTAAGAGATGGCGAAGTATCACTTGGCATACAGGTTTTAAACGTCAAAACAATGGGAGGTGATTATCCTAGCGCAGAGGGCAGCACTTGGGCGAGGGGTATTGCGGCAGTTTCATCAATATGGGGAAGCAAACTGCAGGCCTATTCCATTAACAGGGATCATAACCGTTTTGTGGATGCTTGGGGAGGCCTTTACAAAAACATGCCTGTGAAAGCTTTAAAAGGCGAAACAGTTGTCGGAAGTAAGATCGCAGTTTTTTCCTGTAAAGAGCCAATGACATTCGACCGTTTGGAGCAAATTGAAATCGCCGAAAACCTTCCTCATCCAACGATAAATGGGGTTTGGTTTAAAAAATCAAATCTTTATGGCAAATCCTACATGATTTCATCCTATGGTGAAAAAGATATAGATGAGATTATTGGATATACCAAACGCGCAGGACTGGTATCCTTGTACCACGAAGGACCGTTCAAAAGCTGGGGTAATTTTGTATTAAATCCCGATCAATTTCCAAATGGAAAAGATGGTTTAAAAAACTGTGTGGACAAAGCACATGCAGCAGGTTTGTTTCTGGGCATGCATACACTTACCAATTTCATCAATACCAATGACCCATACGTATCACCCGTACCCGACAATCGACTGAGTTTTACTGGAACGTCCACTTTAAATAGAAACATTGATGCTGATCAAAATACAATTGAGGTTATTTCACCGGAGTATTTTAATGATGAAAAAGGGAATAACCTACATACCGTAAAAATTGGATCTGAATTGATACGCTATAAATCTGTGAGCAACACTGCCCCTTATTTGTTATTGGATTGCCAGCGTGGTGCTTTTGGGACTGTCAAATCTGAACATCAAGCCGGTGAACAAGTAGGAAAACTTTTTGATCATTCATACAAGGTGTTCTTTCCAAATCTGGAAATGCAAAGAGAAGTTGCGAAAAACATTACTAATCTGATGAATGAGACGGGTGTGGATCATCTTGATCTGGACGGTCATGAAGGTGCGCTTGCATCCGGTCAGGGCGATTATGCTCTTGAGCTATTTGCCAAAGATGTTTATGATCAGGTAAAACATGATTTTATTATCGGGACCAGTCTGAGCAAAACATTCTACTGGCATATCGGTTCCTATTATAATTGGGGTGAGCCTTGGTACGGTGGTTTTAAAGAAAGTATGCAACAATACAGGATTGATAATCAGGGTTTATTTGACCGAAATTATATGCCACATATGCTGGGATGGTATCTTCTTGCAGATAATACTACCCTTCCGGAGATGGAATGGATGCTGTCGAGAGCCGCCGGGTATAATGCAGGATTTGCCATGGTTGCAAGGCCTGCTGCCTTGAGAAAAAACCCGCTTTCAAACCAATTGCTTGATGCTATCCGTGAATGGGAAAGCGCACGTAATGGAAATGCTTTCAGCAAAGCTCAACAAGAGAATTTAAAAAACCCAAAGAACGAATTCCATCTTGAAAAAAGAGATGAAGGCAAATGGACGCTCCATCAGTATGCGATGTCACCAGTTTTTACAAGAGAAAAATTTGAACGTCAACCGGGCGAACCCACGCATACCACTTGGAATTTACAGTATAATTGGAAAGAACAGCCACTACAATTTAGAATGCAGATCACAGGCGAAAAAGGCAGCGTGAAAAATATTAAAATGCAAATTGACAATTATAAAGAACTTTTGTTCCCTATTGAGTTAGCAGCAGGTGAAAGCCTGGTTTCTGATGGTACAGAAACTATCCGGCTTTACGATAAAAATGGAAAACCAAAAGGATCATTCAAATTGCAAACTATGCCTCCTGTTGTTTCTTCAGGAGCATATGTAATTCTGATGGATTCTGATTTTACTGGAGATGATAATCCTAAAATTGAAGTACAATTTAAGGGACTTTCTGGGAGTGAGGAGATACAAGTAAACTGATTTTAGGACTTGAAACAATTACGAAGTGAATTGTTTTGGCTTCTAAACGAGTCTGAAAGTCTCTTTTGTATTGATGAATCCGTAGAGACGCTGCGCTGAACTCTACTGACAGTAGGGTCTTCAAATTTTTTAAACAAAATCTATCTTATAAATTTACCAATTTATACTTTGTTTCATTTATATTAATTGGTATAGTTCTGGTAGTATTACTAAGTTAGAGTACCTAATCAATCTAGGAATTATTAATTAACCTGTATAGCTATTTCAGGACAAGACTAAATGTCGACCAAATTACTTCTTTGAGTAAAATTTCTTAAATTTTCTTCTTTAACTATAAGGCTCCTAACAGCTTTAATCGACTAAACTAATGTGGTGAACGTACCATATTAATGTCATATTATTGGTCGAATATAATTATCAATCCCTTCTGGATATTCAAAAGTCATTTTACTATTTTTTGCTATACTCCATTTAGAAAAAACAAAAATAGTTTAACGTTTTTACAAATTAGCCAACAGATTTAAAAAAACGAATATGAAGCGTAATCTGATTTTAATTCTACTTTTTGCAATGGTAGCTTGTGAAAAAGAAAATACTTCAAATCTTAATTTAGATGAAAAAGTAGACAAAACTACCTCTGTGGAAAAGGCTAAGGGAAGTTTTTCTAATGGGGGCCCATGGAATGGTATCTGGCGCTGCGAAGATCTATACTACAAGCTCTAATACACAATTGGCTCTGGAAAATTTCTCATCTAGCAATGGCCCTAACCTTATGGTGTACCTCAGCAAAGAAAAAGATCCTATCAACTTTATCAATTTGGGGGAATTGAAAGCTACCGGAGGAAACCAGCTATACAACATTCCTCAAAATATCAAATTCTCCGATTATAAATATGCACTGATTTACTGCAAAGCACACAGCAAACTCTGGGGGTTTGCTGAAATTAACTAACTAATTTAAAAAAAGCGAATGAAAACCATAGTCGCCTACTTTCTTATTTTCCTTTTCATTAACACAGTTTCAGGACAAAATGCACACAGGGTTAAAAATTTTAATATCGATAAAAACACCCTCGCAATTGAAGGATATGATCCGGTAGCCTATTTCATTACAAAAAAAGGAATCGAAGGTAAAAAGGATATTAGCCTAAGCAGGGAAGGCATCACTTATAATTTTTCAACTATTCAAAATCGCGAATTATTTAAAACCAATCCCTCAAAATATGAGCCTCAGTTTGGAGGCTGGTGTTCATATGCCATGGGTGAAAATGGCGATAAGGTAGCTGCAGATCCTGAAACATTCAAGATAGTAAATGGTAAACTTTATTTGTTCTACAACAAATTTTTCAATAACACCTTAAAAGATTGGGACAAAAATGAAAATGTTCTAAAACTAAAAGCTGAACAGAATTGGGCAAAATTCAAATAAAATCAATTTAAAACATCAAAAAGATATTTAGTGCATTGTAATTGTACTTTATACTGTCCGGAAAGTTTAGTGAATCGCCTCGGATTGTAAAATAAAGAGGAGTCTCAAACTTAATACAGCAAAAATGATAAGAATATGAGTGGAAGCCTAGGATTAAAGCTTCTTTTATGCAAAGTTGAATTTGTGTGCCATTCAAAAGCACCTGAATTGCTGTGTTCTTTGGTTATGTATAAAAAGCTTGAAAGTTAAAAACTCAATTTAAATTTGTCTGAACAGAAATTAGTAGAGTTTTAGAATGAATTATTTTACAGCATAATATTCAAACCAAGCAAAATTTTCTTTGATAATATTTTCCTTTTCTGCTTGAACATAATCCAAAAAGGAATTAGCAGCCATTGAAAACCCTTTATCTTTTAGCCAAATTAAATTCCAAACAGATT
>Ga0105051_10005823_pt1 | contig 13551 bp, 9 predicted proteins | sample FRY02_FD_78383 | JGI IMG/M metagenome (GOLD analysis project Ga0105051, IMG submission 78383) | Freshwater microbial communities from Lake Fryxell liftoff mats and glacier meltwater in Antarctica - FRY-02 (megahit assembly) | ecosystem: Environmental > Aquatic > Freshwater > Ice > Glacier... | reverse complement strand
TTACGCCAAGATGAAAGGCGAGCTCAAGAAGCGCGCGATGGCGGTTGGCCCAATCGGGTTCATCGCGCCCGGCATGGTCAGCTCAACCCGAGAGGCCAAGCATTCATAGAACGTTCGGATCAATCGCGCTTGCACTTGCGCCGTTCGCCCAGCGGCGGCAGCGTTCGACCGAAGTTGTCGGTGAACGGGCTTCGGCCCATGCCTGCCGAACGGCGCGCGGTGGGAGCCGGAGTGGATGGCTGGGAGTCGGTCTGGTCGTCGGACAAAGCTGCGCCTTTCGTGCGTCATGCAGGAAGTGCGAACCCGTTTTGTCCGGGTTATCCGGCCAGGGTTAAGATGGCGTAACCGGCGACGCCGTTTTCGCGCGCAGTCAAATCGGAAAGGCCAGCTTCACCTCGATCCCCGTGGCGTGGAAATCCCGCTCGAAGGTGCCGTACAGTTGCTGCGCCAAGGTCCTGATCAGCACGCTGCCGAAGCCTTCGCGCGATCCCGCTTCGTTTCTCGACCGGTCCAGCTTCTCCCCGTCCTCGCGCCACACCAGGCTGACGCCGTCCTCGGTCCGCCGCCAGCACACCGAAACCGTCCCGCCGCTGCCACGCCACGCGCCGTACTTGACGGCATTCGTGATGAGTTCGTGCAGCACCAGACCCAGGGGAATCGCCTGCTTGGCCGAAAGCGTCACATCCTCGCCGTCTACCTCGCAAGCCTCACTGTCCGAGCAATAAGGCGCGATCGCGGTCTCGACCAGTTCGCGCAGGTTCACCACCGGACGGTCGAGCGCGCCCTGGGTGACCTCGTGCGCGGTAACCAGCGCATGGATCCGTGCCGAAATCTTGGCGACCACCGGCTTCGCTTCGGGCGAGCCTTTCGCGCTCATCTGGACTATCGCGAGGATCATCGCGAACAGGTTCTTGACCCGATGATTGAGTTCGCGGGCGAGCAGATCGGCGCGGTCGCGCGCATCTGCCAGGCTTTGCGCCTGGCTCGCCGCCACCTCCGCGCGTGCAGTGCGCACCACCTGCCATAGCCCCAGCGCGAGAGCCGCCAGCATGGCGACCAGCAACAGGCCGAGCAGCGGCAAAATCCGCGCTTCCGCAGCCTCGGTCCGGCGGCTGGCATCGTCAAGCAGCATCCGCTCGATCGCTTCAAGTTCTCCAAGGGTGCCGCGCAGCCGTACCATCATACGCTGGCCTTCGTCGCTCAGGATGCGAACCTCGGCATCGATCCGTTCGCCACGCTCGACCTGCGCGACGGTGTTCGCCAGTTCGGTCCATTTCTGGCCGGACAGCCGCTTGACCTCGCCCAGCAGTTCGCGCTGGCGCGTGGTCGAGCCGGTCGCCATCAGCGCGTCCAGCCGCGCGAGCGCCGGGCCAACCTGCCCTTCGCCGAGCAGGTAGGGCTCGAGATAGCGCTTGTCGCCGGTGATGAAATAGCCGCGCTGCCCGGTCTCGCCGTTGATCGCGGAGCGGCCGATGTCGCTCAGCGCACGCAGCACCTCGGTGGTACGGGCTACCTGCGCCCGATGGCCGCGCTCGTTCTGGATCGTCCCGAAGATCAGCGCGACAGCGGCCAGCAGCGTGATTGCCACCAGCGCGAGCAGCGCCAGACTAGGTATGCGCGGCCCATCGCGCCACCGCGCCGAGCGGCGCCGCGTCGCCGACCCGTCGAGTTCCCCATCCATCAAGTCAGGCTAGGGGCGCGCGAAGTTCGCAGCAAGCGATTGCTTCAGGAGGGTTATCAGTGCGCCGCGCCCCACGAGTGGCCAGTGCCGATGTCGATCCCCAGCGGCACGCTGAGGGTCACGGCGGGCAGCGCCGCATCGGCCATCGTCTGGCGAATGACCGGGGAAGCGGCTTCGACGTCGCCCACGGGAAGTTCGAAAACCAGTTCGTCGTGAACCTGGAGCAGCATGCGGACGTGTCCCAGGCCTGCCGCCTCCAGTGCGGGCATCATCCGTGCCATCGCGCGCTTGATGATGTCGGCCGAGGTGCCCTGGATCGGGGCGTTGATCGCGGCGCGCTCGCTGCCCGTGCGCTCGTTGGGATTGCGCGACGAGATGCGCGGGAACCAGGTCTTGCGCCCGAACAGGGTCAGCGAATGACCGTGTTCGCGGACCTCCTCCAGCGTCGCGACGATATAGCGCTGGATGCCGGGAAATCGCTCGAAATAGCGGTCGATCATCGCCTGCGCCTCGTCGGACGAGACCCCCAGCCGCCCGGCCAGTCCCCACCGGGAGATGCCGTAAAGGATCGCGAAGTTGATCGTCTTGGCCCGCCCGCGGGTGTCGCGGTCGACCGTCCCGAACATTTCCAGCGCGGTGCGCGCATGAATGTCCTCGCCGTTCTCGAACGCCTCGCGCAGTGGCGGCACGTCGGCCATGTGCGCAGCGAGGCGCAGCTCGATCTGGCTGTAATCGGCGGCGAGCAGCACGTTGCCGGGTTCGGCCACGAACGCCTCGCGGATCTGGCGGCCGATCTCGGTCCGGATCGGGATGTTCTGGAGGTTGGGGTCGGTCGATGAAAGTCGCCCGGTCTGGGCCCCGACCAGACTGTAACTGGTGTGGACCCGCCCGGTGTCCGGATTGATCGCGGCCTGCAACGCTTCGGTATAGGTCGAGCGCAGCTTGGACAGCTGGCGCCACTCGAGCACTTTGCCGGGAATTTCCGCGCCTCCCTGTTCTTTGGCCAGTTTGTTCGGCTGGGAGGCCAGCCCTTCGAGGATCGCCTGATCGGTCGAATAGAGCCCGCTCTTGCCCTTGCGGCCACCCTTGTAGCCCATCCGGTCGAACAGCACTTCGCCCAGCTGCTTGGGGCTGCCGATGGAGAACGGGCCACCCGCCAGCCCATGGATCTCGCCTTCCAGCGCGGCGATGGTCTCGGCAAATTCGCCCGACAACTGCGCCAGCCGGTCGCGATCGACCTTGATCCCGTGGCGCTCCATCTGAGCCACCACGGCGATCAGCGGGCGATCGACCGTCTGATAGATCCGCGTCGCGGCCTCTTCGGCGAGCCGCGGCTTTAGCAGGCTGTGCAGCCGCCAGGTGACGTCGGCATCCTCGCCGGCATATTGCGTCGCGCGGTCGAGCGGGACTTCGCCGAACGGGATCGCCTTCTTGCCGGTGCCGCAAATGTCCTTGTAGGTCATCGTGGCGTGGCCGAGGTGGCGAGTGGCCAGTTCGTCCATCCCGTGTCCGCCACCGATGCCGTCCTGGCTGCGCCCGGCGTCAAGATCGAAGCTCATCACCATCGTGTCGTCGATCGGGGTGACCGCGACCCCGTGCCTGGCGAGGATCGTCAGATCGTATTTGATGTTCTGGCCGATCTTCAGCACCGCATCGCTCTCCAGCAGCGGCTTGAGCAGCGCCAGCGCCTCGGCGCGGTCGATCTGGACGGGCTTCTCGGCAAACATGTCGCTGCCGCCATGTTTCAGCGGAATGTAGCAGGCATCGTTCGGACCAAGTGCGAGGCTGATCCCGACGAGTTCGGCGCGCATCGGATCGAGCGCGCTGGTCTCGGTATCGATCGCGATGGCGCGCGCGGCAAAGCCCCGCGCGACCCACATGGCGAGCCGTTCGGCGGTCTGGACGCATTCGTAAGCGGCCAGATCGACTGGCGGCAGGGCGGGCAGGGGTTGGCGGTTGCCGCCGGGCGAGGCGGCCGCTCCGGGCGTCATCGGCTTGGCCGGGCTGAGCTGGGTCTTGGGTCCGGGGGCGGTGCCGCCGCCATCCAGCCGTTTCAACAAGCTGGTGAAGCCATGTTCGGTCAGAAAGGCGGCGAGCGGTGCGGGCGGGATCGCCTGCAATGCAAAGTCCTCCAGCGCAATCGGCAGGTCGCAGTCTTCCTTGAGCTGGACCAGCACGCGGCTGAGGCGCGCCATTTCTGCCTGATCGATCAGACTCTGCTGCATTTTCGATGGCTTCATCGCCGGCGCCGCAGCAAGTGCCGATTCGAGATTGCCGTAGTCCTGGATCAATTTGGTAGCCGTCTTTGGCCCGATCCCCCGAATACCGGGGACGTTATCGACCGCGTCGCCCATCAGCGCGAGCACATCGCCGACCAACTCGGGCTGCACGCCGAACTTCTCGACCACTTCGGGAATGCCGATCCGCAGGTTCTTCATCGTGTCGAGCATGTCGATGCAGCCCCCCCCGGTACCGCCTGGGCCTTCTGCACACTTGCCGACCAGTTGCATCAGATCCTTGTCAGAGCTGACGATGGTCACATCCCAGCCCCGGAGCGTGGCGGCGCGGGCATAGCTGGCGATCAGGTCGTCGGCCTCGAGATCGTCCTCTTCGATGCAGGCCAGGCTGAACGCGCGGGTTGCATCGCGAATCAGCGGGAACTGCGGTATCAAATCTTCGGGCGGGGGCGGGCGGTTGGCCTTGTACTGGTCATACAGCTTGTTGCGGAAACTGGTCGAACCTTTGTCGAGAATCACCGCGAGGTGAGTCGGCCCGTCGGCCTTGTTGAGGTCTTCGGCCAGCCGCCACAGCATCGTGGTGTAGCCATAAACCGCGCCGACCGGCACGCCGTGCGGATTGGTCAGTGGCGGAAGCCGATGATAGGCGCGGAAGATGTAGGCCGATCCATCGACCAGATACAGATGCTGGCGGGTGTTCATGAACCGGGCCTAGCAGCGGTCCACCGGCGCGTCACCCGCTTGCCAACAGCGCGATTGCGGCGCGAAATCGACACGCTCCGTCGCAGTGGTCATGGCGCTGCCACATTCTGCGATTACCGCCTCGTTCGATCAGTTGCGGCGAGCCGTTGCGCTCGGCGCTTGCGCGCGCCTGTGCAAGGCCCTAATGGGCGCGTGAGGTCTTCTGATTTGGTAGACTTTACGCCCGAGACCGCCGACCGGTCTGCAAGCGTGGTTCATTCCCACAGTTCAAGGAACTCACCCATGCGCAAAATGATTCTGGCCGCGATCGTCGGCACCTCGTTCGCTCTCGCCGGTTGCTCGGAAAAGACCGAAGACGCCGCTGCCGAAACCGCCGATGCTGCGGCCGCCGATACGGCTGCCAACGTTGACGCCGCCGGTGCCGCCGTCGAAGGCGCCGCCGATGACGTAGCCAATGCCGCTCAGGAAGCCGGCAAGGCGACCGAGAACCTCGACGATGCCGCTGCCGATGCCGCTGCCGGCACCGAAGCCGCCGTTCAGGGCGAGACCAAGGCCGAAGCCAAGGTCGACTGATTCGACTTTCGGTTCAGAACGACAAGGGAAAGGGCGCGGCCGATGGTCGCGCCCTTTTTCTATTGTCGATTGCAGCCGTGGACTGTGCCGCCGGGCAAACAGGCGATCGCCGCGCTGCTAGCGCCGCGCGACCTGGCTGGCTTCGTAGGATCCGCTGTTGAAATTGTCGTAGACCGCACGCGCGATCGCGGCGATCTGGCGGTTGTGCGCGGCGTGGCTTTCGGGGCCGGCGATGAACACCGCCAGCGCCACGCTGCGACCGTCGGGCAGGCGAATAATCCCGACATCGCTCGTTTGGCTGAACAGCGTTCCGGTCTTGTGCGCGATGAGCGTTCCGACCGGGAGCAGCCCGGGGATGCGGGTCTTGCCGGTCTGGCAGCGGCTCATCGCGCCGAGCAGCACCGCACGGCTCTGTGCGCTCAGCACATCGCCGCGGTGCAGCACGCCGAGTAGCTGGGCCATCGCGGCCGGCGTGCTCGAATCGCGCTTGTCGATCCCCAGTGACGGGTCGTTCTTTGCCAGATCGTCGCGCAGCAAGGTGGCGATATCGCGATCGACCCGCTGGCCCATGATCCCCGCAGAAGCCAGCCAGCGGTTGACCGCCGCCGGTCCGCCGACCGCCTGGAGCAGCGCGTCGGTCGCCTGATTGTCGCTTTTGGTGATCATCAGCTCGATCAGGCTCTGCGCGGTCAGGCTCATCCCCGGGCGGGTGACGATCCGCCCGTCGGGCCCGGTTACGCCGGTTCCGATCCGCAGCGGGTACTCGCTGTCAAGCGCCAGACGCCGTTCGTCGACCCCTTGCAGATAGGCGGCGGCGACCGCGATTTTCATCGTGCTGGCCATCGGAAAGGCGTGATCGCGGTTAAGCGCAACCTGGCGTGCGCCGTCGATCTCGGCGGCGTAGATCCCGACTTTGCCCGAAGTTGCGGAAGCGATCATCGCGAGCTGGCGTTCGAGTTCGCGATCGAGCGACGATGGAGTGAAGCTGGCAGAGGCTAATTCGTAGCTGTCCCGGGCAGAAGCGGAGGGCGCGGCCACCAGCGCCAGCGCGGCCAGACCGATGCTCAATGACGTGCGCGCGAAGGCTCCACTCATAACTGCCACTCCCCAATCAAACACAAATCATTCAACCCTTCACAAATAAACGAGTTTAACGCGTCCTTGGCAAGCCGCCGGTTCCACGGATCATCGGAATGCAGGCTCGACTGGGCTGGATAATATGCGCGACACGGCTAACGAAGGATGAATGGGCGAGGCGAATCGGCAGTTGGAGGACGTCCTCAAAGGGGGGCTCAGGACGGCTCTGGCGCGCGCCGGGATCGTCGGTGAAGTCGCGCAGCTCGAACGGCTGAGCGGCGGCGCCAACATGGAAAGCTGGGCCTTTGCCTGCAGCGGAGAGGCATTCGTCCTGCGCCGGGCACCCTCGGCGGAAATGATGGTGGGGCGCAGTCTCGATCACGCGGGCGAGGCCGCCGCTATCCGCGCTGCGCGTGCGGCCGGCGTTCCAGCTCCCGAAGTGGTCGCCGAACTTGGGCCTGACGATGCAATTGGCTCGGGTTTCGTGATGCGCCGGCTTACCGGGAGCGCTGTGCCTGCCAGCCTGCTCGATACGGGTGGGGCAGAGCTGCTGGGCGATCTCGGCGCGGCGCTGGCAGCGATCCATCGGGTCGAACCGGATAAGGTCGCGCACCTGCCACGGCTCGATGCAGCCGCTGGGGTCGAGGGGCTTGCCGCGCAGTTCGATTCTTATGGTGGCGACCGGCCCATCATCGCGCTGGGGCTCGCCTGGCTGCGGGCCAACGCGCCTGCTCCCATCGAACCGCGCCTGATCCACGGCGATTTTCGGATCGGCAACCTGATGGCGCGGGCAGAAGGCGGGGGCATCCGGCTGACCGGGGTGCTCGACTGGGAGTTAGCCCATCTCGGCGATTTCCACGAGGATCTGGCCTTCGGCTGCATGGCGGTGTGGCGGTTCGGGCGGCTCGACCGGCCGGGTTTCGGACTGGGATCGCTGGACGAGCTGTTTCGCGCCTATCGGGAGGCCGGAGGCGCGCCGGTGGACCCTGCGCGGTTCCGCTTCTGGCTGGTCTATCGTACCGTCTGGTGGGCGCTGGGCTGTCTGCAGATGGGGGCCTATTGGCGTTCGGGCGCGGATCGCAGCATCGAGCGCGTGGTCGTCGCGCGGCGCGCTGCCGAGCAGGAACTCGACCTGCTGCTGCTGCTTGAGGACGAGGCTCCGCTGGCCGAGCGAGAGCGCGCCTTGCCGCCTTCGCCGGCCAGACTTCCAGCGCCCACCGGCGAGCCCGACACCGGCGAACTGCTGGTAGCTGTTTCCGAGTGGCTGGCCAATATCAAGGAGCGCTTCTCCGGGCGGGAACGCTTCGACCTCGCCGTCGCGCGCAATGCGCTGGGGATCGCGGCGCGCGAGCTTGCGCTGCGTCCCGATCCGCACGACCGGATACTCGCCGACACGCTGCTCGCCGGCGAAACGACGCTCGGTGAGCCCGGCATGCTCGCCCGGCTGCGGCGCATGGCGCTGGACAAGCTTGTTGCCGATCAGCCTAAATACCCTTCGCTCGCGCTCGCGCGTGATCGATGGCCTGCCTGAAACATGGAGCTTTGTGATGGATTTCGATCTGCCCGCCGATCTCGTGGCCTATCTCGCCGAACTCGATACGTTCATCGCCGACGAGATCGCGCCGCTCGAAGCCGCCGACGACAATATGCGGTTCTTTGACCATCGCCGAGAATGGGCGCGCACCGATTTCGAGGATCAGGGCCTGCCGCGCCCCGAATGGGAGGCGCTGCTGCGCGAAGCGACGGCCCGCGCCGACAAGGCCGGGCACTGGCGTTTCTCCGCGCCGAAGCAGTATGGCGGCAAGGACGGCGCGAACCTGTGGATGGCGGTCATCCGCGACCGCTTCGCCGCCAAAGGTCTCGGCCTCCACAACGATCTCCAGAACGAGCATTCGATCGTCGGCAACTTTCCGTTCGTGGCGATGTTCGACCAGTTCGGAACCGAGGCGCAGAAACAGGAATTCATCCTTGGCGGGTTCGCGCGCGAGCGGCGGGTCGCCTTCGGGCTGACCGAACCCGATCACGGCTCCGACGCCACTCACATGGAAACGCGCGGCGTGCCCGAAGTACGCGATGGTGTCTCCGGCTGGCGGATCGACGGGTCGAAAATGTGGATCACGGGCATGCACATCGCCAGCCATGTCGCGCTGTTCGCGCGCACCGGCGGCGCGGCGGGTGATGCCAGGGGGATCACCTGCTTCCTCGTCCCCAACCCGACGCCGGGGCTGAAAATCGACGAATACCTGTGGACATTCAACATGCCGACCGACCACGCGCGGTTCTTCCTCAACGACGTGTGGGTGCCCGATTCTGCAATACTCGGCGAGGAGGGCCGGGGCCTCAGCCTCGCGCAGAGCTTCGTCCACCAGAACCGCATCCGTCAGGCCGCCAGCTCATTGGGCGCGGCGACGTTCTGCGTCGAGGAAAGCGTAAAATATGCCCGCGAGCGCAAGCCGTTCGGGGCGGAGCTGGCGCGCAATCAGGCGATTCAGTTCCCGCTGGTCGAGCTGGCCACCCAGTGCGAGATGCTGCGCCTGCTGATCTACAAGACCGCGTGGGAAATGGACCGGATGCCGCACAAGGAGCTGGAGCACCGCCTCTCGGACAAGATTTCGATGTGCAACTACTGGGCGAACCGGCTCGTCTGCGAGGCCGCCGACCGCGCGATGCAGGTGCATGGCGGGATCGGCTATTCGCGCCACAAACCGTTCGAACACATCTTCCGCCACCACCGCCGCTATCGGATCACAGAGGGCGCGGAGGAGATTCAGATGCGCAAAGTCGGGGCCTACCTGTTCGGATATCTCGGGCCGAGGAAGGCGGAGTTCAGCCCGGCTTCCTGAAGCGCAGCGCGAACTGATCGGTCTTGCCGCGGATCGCCGGGTCGAACACGTTTGCGCTGCGCGGGTCGGCAGGGTGGGCGTAGAGCGGGCTTTCGGCCTCCAGCTCGAAGCCTGCGCCGGTCAGCGCCGAGATTACCGCTGCCTTGTCGATCCGGTGAAGCGCATCGGCCAGGGTTGTGCCGGTGCCGGAAGCAGCGCTGTGATCGACCACCACCAGCGCCCCGCCGGGCTTGAGCGCCGCGAAGAGTGAGGCGACAGCCTTGGGCCCGGTGTCGGCGGGGAACGGCTTGAGATACAGGTCGTGAAAGTTCTGGATCGTCACGATGGTGTCGAGCTTGACCGGAAAGGCAGGTGCCGCGAACGGCCCGGCGACCGCATCGACGTTGGCATAGGCTGCATCGACTGCCTTCTGGTCCACGCCGTACTGCGCCCTGAACGCGATGAACTCGCCCGGCTGGAAGGCATAGACGTGGCCCTTTGAGCCGACCGCAGCGGCGAGCACGCGGGTGAAATAGCCGCCCCCCATGACCCAGTCGCCAACGCTCTCGCCAGCGTCGATCTGGGCGAAGGCGAGCAGTTCGGCGGGCAGCCGCACTGCGTCGCGCTCGCGGTCGGCGGCGGGGCGGGCGGGGTCGGCCAGTGCTGCGGCATAGTGCGCGGCGGGCGTCTGGTTCATCGCGCTGTGCGATTTCGGGTGCGCTTTAGGGCCCTTGGCCAGCGCGGGAGTGGCGAGCGAGGCAGCTGCAAATATCGCTAGCGAAACGAGGCGGGCGGAACGGATCATCGTAAGCACTCCAAGCTGAACGACGCACACCTTAGACCCTTGACCACAGCCGCCAAGGGTCGCTCGGCGGTCGTGGCCGCGCCCTTGTCGATTGCGTCCTTTCCAGACCGGAAAAGACGAAGGGCCGGAAGATCGCTCTCCCGGCCCCTATCTGTAGCGAAGGTTGGTCGGACCCTAGAAGTCCATTCCGCCCATGCCGCCCATTCCGCCGCCGCCCATGCCGCCCATCGCCGGCTTGTCGTCAGCGCGCTCGCTGATCGCCGCTTCGGTGGTGATCAGCAGGCCTGCAACCGAAGCTGCATCCTGCAGCGCGATGCGCACGACTTTGGTCGGATCGATAACGCCGGCCGCGGTCAGGTTTTCATAGACGTCGGTCGCAGCGTTGAAACCGATCGCTTCGTCGCCTTCGCGCAGCAGATTTCCCGAAATCACCGCGCCATCATGACCGGCGTTCTCGGCGATCTGACGCAGCGGGGTGAGGATCGCCTTGCGGACGATGTCGATCCCGCGGGTCTGGTCGTCGTTGGCGCCCTTGAGGCCTTCGAGCGCCTTGGTCGCATAGAGCAATGCGATACCGCCGCCGGGGACGATGCCTTCCTCGACCGCCGCACGGGTCGCATGAAGCGCGTCGTCGACACGGTCCTTGCGCTCCTTGACCTCGATTTCCGAGGCCCCGCCGACCTTGATCACCGCAACGCCGCCGGCCAGCTTGGCCAGACGTTCCTGCAGCTTTTCCTTGTCGTAATCGCTGGTGGTGGTCTCGATCTGGGCGCGGATCTGTTCGACCCGGGCCTTGATGTCGTCCGCCGAACCGGCACCGTCGACGATCGTGGTATTGTCCTTGTCGATCGAGACGCGCTTGGCCTGGCCGAGCATGCCGACAGTGACGTTCTCGAGCTTGATCCCGAGGTCTTCGGAGATCATCTCGCCCAGCGTCAGCGTGGCGATGTCGCCCAGCATCGCCTTGCGGCGATCGCCGAAGCCGGGAGCCTTGACCGCAGCGACCTTGAGGCCGCCGCGCAGCTTGTTGACCACCAGCGTGGCAAGCGCCTCGCCTTCGATGTCCTCGGCAATGATCAGCAGCGGACGACCCGACTGCACCACGGCCTCGAGGATCGGCAGCATCGCCTGGAGCGACGACAGCTTCTTCTCGTGGATCAGGATGTAGGGGTTTTCCAGCTCGACAGTCATCTTGTCGGGGTTGGTGATGAAGTAGGGGCTGAGGTAGCCGCGATCGAACTGCATGCCCTCGACCACATCGAGCTCGAACTCGAGACCCTTGGCTTCCTCGACGGTGATGACGCCTTCCTTGCCGACCTTGTCCATCGCCTCGGCAATTTTCTCGCCGACTTCGACGTCGCCATTGGCTGAGATGATCCCGACCTGGGCGATTTCGCGGTTGCCCGAAACCGGCTTGGAGCGCGCCTTGAGGTCTTCGACGACCTTGATGACCGCAATGTCGATCCCGCGCTTGAGGTCCATCGGGTTCATACCGGCCGCCACGGCGGTCATGCCGTCGCGGACGATCGCCTGGGCAAGCACGGTAGCGGTGGTGGTGCCATCACCGGCCTGATCGTTGGTCTTGCTGGCGACTTCGCGCAGCATTTGCGCGCCCATGTTCTCGAACTTGTCCTTGAGCTCGATTTCCTTGGCGACGGTGACGCCGTCCTTGGTGATGCGCGGAGCGCCGAAGCTCTTGTCGATCACCACGTTGCGGCCCTTGGGGCCCAGCGTGACCTTCACTGCGTCGGCGAGGATGTCCACGCCCTTGAGGATGCGTTCGCGCGCATCGCGCGAAAAGCGTACGTCCTTGGCTGCCATTGTCTTGTTCCTTCAGAATGTCGTGAATTGGGGAAGTACTTGATCGTTCAGGCAGTCGTTCAGGACATCACGCCCAGAACATCCGATTCCTTCATGATCAGCAGGTCTTCGCCGTCGACCTTGACCTCGGTGCCCGACCATTTGCCGAACAGGATGCGGTCGCCCGCCTTGAGGTCCATCGGGGTGATCGTGCCGTTCTCGGCGCGCGCGCCCGAACCGACCGAGACAACCTCGCCCTCGCTGGGCTTTTCCTTGGCGCTATCGGGGATGATGATGCCGCCGGCGGTCTTTTCCTCGGCTTCGATACGGCGCACGAGCACGCGGTCATGCAGTGGACGGAAATTCATGGGTTTCTCCCTTGGTCCATGGTAAAAGCAGGCTTGGCACTCACATGGGTAGAGTGCCAGCGCGGCGCATATGGGTCCGGGAGGGCGCAGCGTCAAGCGCCGCGCGCAAGAAACTACGCGAGATTTGGCGTCGGCAGCAGCCCCAGTTTTTCGCGCGCGCGCCAGCGCAGCAGCAGCAGGGTGGCCACCACCACCAGCCCGACCGCCAGTCCGGCCCACACCCCGACCCCGCGCAATGGGGTGAAGAATCCCAACCCGACCGCGGTCGCCATGCCCGGCCCCCAATAGCCGAAGATCGCGAACAACATCGGCTTTCTGGTGTCCTGCAACCCGCGCAAGGCGCCGGCCGTCACCGCCTGCAGCCCGTCGAACAGCTGGAATGCGGCGGCCAGAACCATGAATTGCAGCGCGAAGCCGACCATCGCGGCGTTGGCAGGGGCGTATGGATCCACGTAGAGATACAGGATCGTGCGCGGGAACAGCACCATGATCGCGGCGGTCAGCAGCATGAAGGCCGCGCCGAGCGCAATTCCGGTGTTGCCCGCGCGCCTGATTCCCTCGTGGTCGCCTGCGCCGTGGAAGAAGCCGACCCGGATCGTGGTCGCCTGGCCAATCCCGAACGGCACCTGAAAGGCCAGCGCGGCGAGTTGCAGCGCCAGCGTGTGCCCGGCCAGTTCCAGCTCGCCGATCAGCCCCATAAGAAACGCCGCGCCCGAAAACAGCCCGGCCTCGGCCAGGATCGTGGCAGCGATCGGCAGACCGATCCGCAGCATGTCGCGCAGGCGGCTCCATTCCGCGCGCCACCAGCGCCCCAGCAGGCGATAGCGCCGCATCCGCCGGTCACGCGCAATGACGACGGCATAGGCCCCGACCATCGCAAAGCTGACGATTACGCTCGACACCGCCGAACCGACCAGCCCCCACGCGGGTGCGCCAAGGTTGCCGAACACGAAGGCATAATTGCCCAGCGCGTTGAGCGCGAGTGCCAGTGCGCTGATCCAGGTCGCAATGCCGGGACGACCCAGCGCCGAGACGAACACTCGCAGCAGCGAGGCCATGATCGAGGGGATTGCGGCGAACATCAGCACCATCAGGAACGGCCCCGCACGCGCCGCCACCGACGGGCTCTGCCCCGCCAGCAGCAGCAGCGGTTCGCCGAACGCGCAGATTGCCATGACCACCAGCCCAGCGCCGACCGCCAGCCACCCGCCCATCCGCACGCTGCGGCGCACTTCGCGCACCGCGTGGCGGCGCGCGCCAAGCTCGGCCGCGATGATCGGCGCGGCGGCCCCGACCAGCCCCGACATCGTCCACAATAACAGCCCGAACAGCGCGACCGAGAGCGATGCCGCCGCCAGCGCCTCTGGCCCCAACCGCGCGACGAACACCACGTCGACCGCATAGACCGCCATCTGCAACAGGTTCGCGCCCGCCAGCGGCAGTGCCAGCGCCAGCGTCGCGCGAACCTGTTGCAGATGGCGGTCTA
>Ga0105051_10005815_pt1 | contig 13559 bp, 7 predicted proteins | sample FRY02_FD_78383 | JGI IMG/M metagenome (GOLD analysis project Ga0105051, IMG submission 78383) | Freshwater microbial communities from Lake Fryxell liftoff mats and glacier meltwater in Antarctica - FRY-02 (megahit assembly) | ecosystem: Environmental > Aquatic > Freshwater > Ice > Glacier... | reverse complement strand
GTCAAACTGCCGTCCTCACCCCAACCCAGCCAGCGATGGCGCATGAAAAACTGCACCCCCGAGGCGCGCAGGCGATGCAGCCAGGCCCTGAGGAGCGGCGCAGCCTTTAGGTCTTTCGGGAAAACGCGGCCAGAACTGCCCACAAAAGTGGCTATGCCCAAGCCCTGCGCCCAGTCGCGCAATTGCTGCGCGCCAAAAGAAGCCAGCAGCGGCTGCAAGCTGACACTGGCCGAACCATAGCGGTTTACGAAAGGCTCAAAGCTTTCGGAATGCGTCAGGTTCAGCCCACCCTTGCCGGCCAGCAAAAATTTGCGCCCGACCGAAGCCATGGCGTCATACACCAGCACCTGAACAGCACTGCCAGCGCTGGCAGCGTTTGCGATGACTTCAGCCGCCATCAGGCCAGCCGGGCCGCCACCAATAACAACAACCTTGACAGGATGGGCAGAACTTGCGGAGGCTTGAGTCAAAAGAAGATATCCGAATGCTATTATTTCAGGAGCTAATAACGCCTGAATTTATTAGGCTAAAGCCACTTATGCTACTAGAAAAGGCCTAAAAAGCGTTAAAAAAACAGTTCTCAGGCCTTGTTTGTACCGCCATTATCCGAGATTGTCTCAGGCGGCTCAGCACGTGGATCAACTACATCAGTCAATCATCACGACAGCTCCATCGGACGTCAGAAAGGCGGCTTTGACCACCTGCTCAGGGTAAATGGCTGCAAGTGCCGCCTTGTAGGTTCGCATTTTGGCCACCAGCTCAGCTTGGCGCTCCGGGCGAGCGGCTGATTTGTAGTCGAGCACCCACCAGTGGCCTTGATTCTCAGCATCTTGACGCTGCACCAGGCGGTCCAGCCTGAACGTTTCGCCTTCGTGTGTCAGCTCTACCTCATTGCCCTGCCAGGCGATCGCCGCAGCGTCCCAGGCCCAGGCCGCTGCACCCGTTTTGATGCGCTGGGCTTTGCTTTGAGCCTCCTGCACCTGCTCAGGCGTCAAACCAAATTCACGCGCTACCCGGCGGGCGGCCAGCGCACTTGCGTCACCCCGCTCCAGCAGCCGATGCATGGCTTTGCCAACGCGGGCGCTGGGTGAGTCAGCCTCCGGGGTTGGCAGCGGCGGGTTATCGATCAGCGTAAAAGCTGGCAAGTCGGGCAAAGTGAATTCAACGGGTTCGCAACTTTCGTTGCCAGGACTATTCGCCATCACGCGCTCAGCATCGGCCAGCCCGTGCAAGCGCTGCCACCAGCTACCGGGCGCTTCACGGTAGGGCTCAATCGAAGATATCACCAGGGTGTTTTTAGCCCGCGTCATAGCCACGTACAGGGCGTTGAGCTCTTCGCGCTGACGCGCGGCCTGCTCTGTGGCCAGCGTTTGCCTTGCGCAGGCGGGCGGCGTGCTTTCGCTGATTAAAAATACAAACTTTTGCGGCGCCAGCGCCTGCCCCGGCCAGTCGACCAGCACACCCATGCTGGCGGCGTTGCGCTCTGCGGTGTCGGTGTCCAGCAGCAGCACGGCCTGGGCTTCCAGACCCTTGGCACCGTGGATGGTCAGCAGGCGCACCGCGCCCGGGTTGACAGCCGCCGGGGCCTTCAAACCGCCGGCCTTGAGCGCCCGGACAAAAGCATACGGCGTGGCATAGCGTCCACCGTTGAGCTGCAAGGCGTTTGACAACAGCGCCCGCAAGTTAGACAGCACCACAGCCCGGCTGGCGGCCGGCGCAGCAGCACCAAAACGGGCCAGCACATCACCCTGGTCATAAATGGCCTGCAGCGCATCGTGCGGGGGCAAAGCGTCTACAAGCGCTTTGTAGTGGGTCAAAGTAGCCCCCAGGCCAATCAGTTCGGGCGCAAGTTGATCATGATTTAACAGCACGTCAAACCATGATTGCTGCCCAGCACCTTTGGCCAGAACAATCCGCACCAACGCATCGTCGCTCAGGCTGAACAGCGGCGAACGCAGCGCCCGTGCCAGCGACAAGTCATGCTGAGGTGACACCAGCACATCCAGCAGCGCCACCACGTCCAGCACCTCGCAGCAGTCGATGAGCTGCGTTTTTTCACCGATCTGTGCGGGAATGTGCAGGGCGCGCAGCTCTTCTTGCAGCGGCAGCAAGCTGGCGCGTTTGCGGCTTAAAGCCATCACTTCAGAGGGTTTGATGCCACAGGCGATTTGGCTTTCTATCCACGCCGCCGCTTGCCGCGCTTCGTGGGTTCTGAGTGTTTCTTCAGGCAATTCACGCGGCGTGGTCAAGCTGTCACGCCATTCCAAAGCATCCAGCGCCTGGGTTTTTTCTGCGCGCAGGATGGGGGCCAGCCTGAGTACCCTACCCGCCTCTAAAGATGCTGTGGTGTGCGGCCTAAAGCCCTCGTAGCCATCGCTTTCACCTGCTCCGCCCATCACGGTATTGACCGTTTCAACCACTGACTGGCTGCTGCGCCGCGTGTGGTCGCAGGCCAGCACGTCGCCACCCAGTGCATCACGCATGAAAGCCTGCGCGGCGATGAACACCTGCGGCTCGGCGCGGCGAAAGCGGTAAATGCTTTGCTTCGGGTCGCCAACGATAAAGACACTGGGCGCCTTTGCGGCGCCGGCATAGCCAGACAGCCAGCTTGACAGCGCCTGCCATTGCAGCGGGTTGGTATCCTGAAATTCATCAATCATCAAATGCCGGATGCGCGCGTCCAGCCGCTCCTGCACCCAGCCCGACAGCACCTCATCGCTGAGCATGGTTTGCGCGGCGCGCTCCACATCATTCATATCGACCCAGCCGCGCTCGCGTTTGAGCGCTGCAAACTCGGCCAGCAGCAGGCGTGAAAGCCGCGCCATGCGTTGCTGGTAGTCCCAAGCCTGGTGCTGCCGTGTTGCCTCAGCAACGCGCAAGGCCAGCTCTTGCGCTTCACGAACCGCGGCGATGCCGATGATTTTTTCGCCAAACTTGCGCGGCGTGCCTTTTTCGGTCAACAGGCTGAGCAACACCCCCGCTGCGTTGCGCGCAGTCACAGCGGCTTCAAGCTCAATGCCTTTGGCCGAAAACGTAGCGGCTGATGCCCTGCCCAAGGCCTTGGCGGCAGCCAGCAGCAGTGTGTTGGCGGCGTTGGTGCGTAGGGCTTCTTCTGGCTGCGCCAGCCCCGCAAATTCAGGCCATTGCGCGGTGAAATGCTGTACTGAGCTGTCGACCACACCGCCGGCGTCAGCCAGTAAAAACTCTGTGCGTTTGTCAAGTGCGCCCTGCAACGCCTTGTCGGCCTGAAACCGGCCATGCGCCAGCACCACGCTTTCAAAATCAGCCTTCAATTCAGGGCGGGTCAGCAATGCCGCATAAAAGCGCCTCCAGACCAGCGCCTTGGCCGGGCTGTCGTCTTCCAGCAGCTCGTAATTGAGCGGCAAGTCGAGCTGCTGCAAGGTGGCCATGGGCGCGTTGCGCAGCAAGGCGGCAAACCAGCTGTGAAAGGTTCTGATCTGCACCGGACGGCCATTGGCAAGTACTTGTCGATATAAATTTGATAGCTCCTTTATTCCGTATTCATTGGACTGCAGGCCATTCTTCCCATCAAGATCACGTATAACACCACGTACTTTGAGCTCTTTTTCAAGTGTTTCATCATCCGCATGGGCAAACTCCTCCAGCCACTCGTAGAGCCGTTCGCGCATCTCCCCCGCAGCCTTTTTGGTGAAGGTGATAGCCAAAATTTCATGCGGCTGCGCATCACCTTCAAGTAGCGCCCGCACCATGCGCGAGACCAGCATCCAGGTTTTGCCAGCCCCGGCACAGGCCTCGACTGCCACGCTGCGGCGTGGGTCGCAGGCGATGGCGTAGAAGGCATCAGCCGTGATACTTTGGCCGTTGTGGAGATACGCTGCATTCATGTCCAAAAGTCCTTACGGCATAAACCTCTAGCCGCGCAAAAATCGCAAGCCTTACCTTCCCCCAGCGCAGGCAGCGGCGCACCGTCTGCAATTCGCTGCATATCGCTCAAAATTCCGCCAATCAGGTCATCACGCAGGTCAACAATTTCGGTTTGCAAATAGGTTCTGGTGGCTTCTTTTTCACCCAGGTTTACATAGGCGGCAGCCAGCGTGTCGTCATGCAGCAGTGCGGCGTAAAAGGCCAATTGCGTGTCTTCACCGGCAGCGTTGATGCGCTCCTGCGTGGTACTGCGAGCCTCGGTTTTGTAGTCGATCACCCAGCGGCTGCCGTCAGGCATCTGGTCAATACGGTCTATTTTTCCGACCAGTGTGAGCTGGCCCAGCGGCATGTCTTTCCAGACCTCGCCTTCTGCATACGTTGCACCCGTGGCCTGGTGCGTGGCGAGCCATTCCAGGTAGCCGTCACGCACCCGCGGCCAGATGGCGGCGAACGGCAAGAACTCATCTGCCGTCAAACCCAGGGCTTGCGTGGCATCATCAGCAGCTCTAGTAATCATGGCCTCTTGCGCCTGTATTTCATCGGTTGGAGCTGCTTTCAGTGCCTCATGGAAGCGGTTTAGCAGCCAATGCAGCCAATTGCCAAAGTCCCGCTTGCCCAGCTCACTTTCCAGCTCGTCGGCCTCCTGCAGCTTGAGTTGCCTGAGCGCAAAAAACCGGTAGGGGCAGCGACGCAGGTCTTCATAGGCGCTGGCGGAGAGTTTGTTGATGGGCAGTGCATGGCCTGTTGGCATAGGCCGCGGCGTGGGTTGCACCAACACGCTGCGAGCCGGGCGTGGGTCTGCAGCTAATTCAGGCGATTCCAACAACAGCTCTTGTACAAAACCACTGGGCATCAGGCGTTCACCGCCTTCGCTCAAGCGCCACAGCAGGTCCAGGTGTGGCGCAGTCAAAGCATGGTGCCAGGCCGCGCGCTGGGCATCAGCCAGCTGTTGGCGAGTTGCCAAACCCAGCAGAGCGCGCTGCGCAGGTGTCCATTGGCCCGGCGGCTCAGGTGACACAGCCAAACGAATTTCATCGCAGCCCGGCAATACCACCGCCCGCATGGTCCGGCCCAATAGCTGACTGAGCGGCAAAATCACGACCTGGGCCGTGGGCGGATGCGCGGGCGCAAAGCTGGCCGCCTCAAGCGTCTGGTTGACCCAACTGGTGAAGTCTTGCAGGCTCATGCGCGGATTGCCAATCTGGGCTAGGTCACTGCACTCGTTCATGTGCAACGCGGTCATCACGGCCATGCCCGCCACATCGCTTGCCAAAGGCGCCCATTGCGCTGTGATTTGCAGCGTGTCACGCACAGCGCTCAGCCAGTCAGCCAGTGGACGGGTAGCTTGCAGCGGCGTGCGGAGCGCCGCCACCCGAAGCGCAATCGGCGCAATGTCTGGCTGGGTAGCTGGCACGGCGAGCCAGATGCGGCTGCCGATTTTCCGCAGGGCAATCTCGGCCAGCGTGATCTGTGCAGCATCAAAGGCCGGCGCGTTTTTCAGCCAGTCGAGCACGCTGTCAGTTGATGCATCCCAGGCGAGCGCACCCAGCAAGCTCATCAGCGTGGCGGCAGCTCGGGTGGTAGACAGCTTCCAGCCGGTTTCATCACGCAGCGCCACGCCTTTCTCAGCCAGCATCGCACGCACCCGGCGGGTCAGTACCCGGTCTTGCGCAATCAGCGCCACCGGGCTGCGCCCCGCCTGCAAATGCGCCAGCACGCAGGCTGCAGCCAGGTGCGCCTCGTCCTCCAGGTCTTGTGCCTTGTGCAGAGCCAGTTTGCCTTGCAACTCGGGCGTTTTAAGTGGGATGTTGGCAGCACGCTCGGCAAAATGGTTTTTCAGCGCTTCAGTCAACGGCTCAGACTGAAAGCCATCGATCACCACCAGCAAATCAAGCTGCGTCCCCAACTCGGCATTGAACAGCACATCGGTCGGGTAGCTTGACGAAGTCGCCCACGCCAGCGCAATGCGGGCAATGGCCAGCTCAAGGGCCAGCGCATCTGACTCCATACCCGCAGCCAAATCCTGCGCCTTGCCAGCGCCCCAAGCCAGCCGGCGTGCAGGCGGCTGGGCTGCGGCTACCCGGCAGGCGGACCAGGCGGCCTCGACCAGTCGCCCAGCGAGCAAATTTTGCTGCGCAGCCAGCCCGGCACGGTGCAGCAAACTGGAAGCTGGCAGCACCTCAATGGCCACGTCCATCTGAATGTCTTGTGGTGAGGCTGCAAAATCTGTAGCGCCGGCTGCAGCGTCATTGGCCCAGTTCATGGTGGTTTCAAAGCGCGGCACAAAGGCGCTTTGTTGACCCACCGCTTGAGCGTGAGCAGCCCAGGCCGCGCGAGCCTCGTGCATCAGCTGGGCATAAGGCAACAGCACCACCGCCCGCGAGGGATGCACATTCTTGGCCTGCAGCAGACGGGCCAATTGCGTCATGGCGTCGGCCCAGCCAGCTTTTACGGCAGCGCAATCTGCAGATTTGGCAGGTTCGGCGGGTTTGTCTATCAGGGTCATGGTTGATACGAACTGGCAATAACCGACAGGCACACTTGGTTTCTGACAAAATACTCAAAACTCTTTAGCCTTTGCAACCCTTTTTGAAGGAGCCACCATGGCCAGCGAACTGATCAAACATACCACCGATGCCACCTTTGAAGCCGATGTCCTGAAATCATCGCATCCTGTGCTGGTCGATTACTGGGCCGAGTGGTGCGGCCCCTGCAAAATGATTGCCCCTATTCTTGACGAAGTAGCGACCAGCTATGAAGGCAAACTGCAAATCGCCAAAATGAACGTCGATGAAAACCGCGATATTCCCGCCAAATTCGGCATTCGCGGCATCCCGACGCTGATGATTTTTAAAAATGGCGAACTCGCTGCCACCAAAGTCGGTGCCATGACCAAATCACAACTGACCGCGTTCATCGACCAGCAACTGGCCTGATACTTCTTTAAACCCGGCTGGGACTTGCCCCGGCCGCTCTCAAAAAAATCGCATCCGGAAGTCTCTTTTTTTCCTGTCATAATCCTCACCAATCGCGGGGCAAGGACTTATGCCCGCTCGAATTTTCGGTTTGTGAAGCCCGCCTTTCACCCCGGCTTCAAATAATACCTCCCCCGCTTTTCTCATCGACTCGCCAGCGAGTCATCCCATTTCGCCATCACAGCAGGGTAATCCATGCACTTAAATGAACTCAAGGCACTGCATGTGTCTGAAGTCCTCAAGCAGGCCGAAGCCCTTGAGATTGAAAACGTAGGCCGCATGCGCAAGCAGGAGCTGATGTTTGCCATCATCAAAAAACGCTCCAAAACAGGCGAGACGATCATTGCCGACGGCGTGCTGGAAGTGCTGCCCGACGGCTTCGGCTTTTTGCGTGCGCCAGACTCCAGCTACACCGCCAGTACAGACGACATCTACATCAGCCCGAGCCAGATTCGCCGCTTTAACCTGCACACCGGCGACATGATTGAAGGCGAAGTCCGCACACCCAAAGATGGCGAGCGCTACTTTGCACTGAACAAGCTCGACAAGGTCAACGACGGTGCGCCTGAAGACAACAAACACAAGGTGATGTTTGAAAATCTGACGCCGCTGTTTCCGCGCGAGCAGTTCAAGCTCGAGCGTGACATCAAGGGCGAAGAAAACCTGACCAGCCGCATCATTGACATCATTGCACCCATCGGCAAAGGCCAGCGCGCCCTGCTGGTGGCGTCGCCAAAGTCTGGCAAAACCGTGATGATGCAGCACATCGCCCACGCGATCACCGCCAACTACCCCGAAGTGGTCATGATGGTGCTGCTGGTCGATGAACGCCCAGAAGAGGTCACCGAAATGCAGCGCAGCGTGCGCGGCGAGGTGATTTCATCGACCTTTGACGAACCCGCCGCCCGCCACGTACACGTCGCCGAAATGGTGATTGAGCGCGCCAAACGCTTGGTCGAACTCGGCAAAGACGTGGTGATTTTGCTGGACTCCATCACCCGCCTGGCGAGGGCTTACAACAACGTGCTGCCTTCATCTGGCAAAGTGTTGACGGGTGGCGTGGACGCCAACGCACTGCAACGCCCGAAGCGCTTTTTTGGCGCGGCTCGCAAGATCGAAGAAGGCGGCAGCCTGACCATCATTGGCACCGCTCTGGTCGACACCGGCAGCCGCATGGACGAAGTGATTTTTGAAGAGTTCAAAGGCACTGGCAACTGCGAAATCCACCTGGATCGCCGCCTGTATGAAAAGCGTGTGTTCCCGGCGATTCACCTGAACCGCAGTGGCACCCGCAAAGAAGAGCTGCTGCTGGCGCCTGAAATCCTGCAAAAGTCGCGAATTTTGCGCCAATTCATGTACAACATGGACGAAATCGAGTCAATGGAGCTGATGCTCAAAAACATGAAGGCGACCAAAAACAACCACGAATTTTTTGACCTCATGCGAAGGGGCGGCTAGAAAGTAGCCTAAGTCATTGATTTCATGGCATAATTTAGGGCTTCACGGAAAGTGCTCAAAATGGTTTTGAGTGGCTGCCTAAACGACGCGAGAGCGATACAAGGAAAGATTCATGAAAGACGGCATTCACCCCAATTACCGCGAAGTTTGCTTTTTGGACTTGTCCAACAACTTCAAATTCGTTACTCGCTCGTGCGTCAACACCAAAGAAATGGTGAAAATGGACGATGGCCGCGAATTGCCTTTGTACAAACTTGACACGTCAAGCGAGTCACATCCTTTCTACACCGGCACACAAAAATCTGTCGACAACATGGGTGGCCGTGTTGAGAAGTTCCGCAACCGTTTTGGCAAGACGCCAGCCAAAGATGCTGCTGCTGCAGCCGCTGCCTGAAACGTCAATTCAGTCGCAATTTGAATTGCAAAAAGCAGCCTGAAATTCAGGCTGCTTTTTTTTCGACTGAAAATACGCGTAAATTGTTGTTTCCTTGATTTGATCACCTCGCCGTTTTGAATAAGCCTTCTCCTGCGATCATTGCCCAGTCCGCCGTGCGCCGCTTGCCCCGGCTGGCGCTGCTGCTGTTTTGCGCGGCTTATGTGCTGCCGGGGTTTTTTGGCCGTGCGCCCTGGAAAAACGACGACATTGCCGCCTTTGGCGTGATGCAGGAACTGGCTGCCAATTGGGCTAACTGGCTTGCCCCCCAATTGTTGGGTCAGCTCAACGGCTTTGACGCGCTGGTGCCGTACTGGATCGGCGCTGTAGCCATACAGCTCCTGCCTTTTCTGGACCCGGCTTTTGCCGTTCGCATTCCGTTCATGTTACTGCTGGCTCTGAGTCTGTTGGCCACCTGGTACGCTATTTATTACCTAGCGCGCAGCCCACAAGCCCAGCCTGTGGCCTTTGCCTTTGGCGGTGAGGCCAGCCCAACCGACTACGCACGCGCCATTGCCGATGCGGGTGTGCTGGCACTGATTGCCAGCCTGGGCTTGGCACAGCTGTCGCATGAGACTACGCCCGCATTGGCGCAGTTGGGCTTCACGGCATTGGTTTTTTACGCCATGTCTGCCAGCCCGTACCGCCGTGCCACCCAGATATTTGGACCCGCGCTGGGCTTGCTGGTGGGTTTGACGGGCTTGGCCTTGAGCGGCGCACCCACGCTGGCCATATTGCTGGGCACTGGTGGCGCGCTGGTGGAATGGACGCACATGCGCTGGGGTAACAATGCTCGCACGGGTACGCCAGACAGCACCGAAAAGCGCCAATCCTGGCAATGGCTGCTGCTGATTGTTGGCATCACTGCGTGCGTGGCCTTGCTGGCCTTGATGCTGGACTTGTGGCGCTGGCGCATTCATTTGCCAGGCACGGGCGAGCAAAGCGCGTGGACGGACTGGCGCAAACTGGGCCGCCTGCTGCTGTGGTTTACCTGGCCGACCTGGCCACTGGCCATGTGGACACTTTGGCGCTGGCGCAGGCAACTTGCCAGCCGCCATGTTGCCTTGCCGCTGTGGTTTGTTGCCGTCGCGGTACTGGCCACTTTGACGACCCCAACCGCTGACCGCAGTTTGCTGCTGAGCCTGCCGCCCATGGCAGCGCTGGCGGCCTTTGCGTTGCCGACACTCAAGCGCAGCGTGGCATCGCTGATTGACTGGTTCACCCTGCTGTTTTTTACCGGTTGCGGCATCATCATCTGGGTGGTGTGGATTGCCATGCAAACTGGCGTGCCGCGCCAGCCCGCCGCCAACGTGGCCAGGCTCGCACCGGGGTTCGAACCGAGCTTTTCGTGGTTTGCTTTTTTGATGGCACTGGGCGCAACACTGGCCTGGGCCTGGCTGGTCAAGTGGCGCACAGGCGCACACCGCACGGCCATCTGGAAATCGCTGGTGCTACCAGCGGGCGGTACAACGCTGTGCTGGTTGCTGCTGATGACACTGTGGCTACCCTTGCTCGACTATGCCCGCAGCTATGCCCCCATGTCGCGCCAGGTGGCAAAACTGATGGGGCCAAACGCCTGCGCTGAAATTTACGGCATTAACAGCGCGCAAGCCGCCGCCATGCAATACCACGGCCGGCTCACGCTGCGGCAGACTGCACCGGATGCAGGTTGCGATTTCCTGATTGTCGATGCCGACTTCCAGTCAACATTGGGCAACGCCGTCAATCTGCCCGACTGGGCTTTTTGGGCCACACTGCGCAGGCCTGTAGATAAAAATGAAAACGTCTTGCTGTTCAAGCGTGTCGCCAGCAGCGCGGAAAATCCGCGCCCAACGCGCACGCCGTGAGCGAGTTAAGAATAATTTCGCGGCACGCCGGCACGGTGCTTGTCGGCCAACTCGCTGTCATGGCGTTTGGCGTGGCCGATACAGTGATTGCAGGACGCTACAGCGACACCGCTTTAGCGGCGCTGTCGGTTGGCTCGGCCATCTACATCAGCGTGTATGTCGGTTTGATCGGCATTGTGCAGGCACTGCTGCCGATTTGGGCAGAATTGCTGGGCGCTAACAAACATCACGAAATAGGTCGCTCGCTCAGGCAAAGCATTTACTTGAGTGGCTTCATCACTATAGCGGGTATGGCTGCGCTGTTGTTCCCAGGAGCGCTGCTGCGCTGGGCGCAGGTACCAGAAGCCATGCTGGGCGAAGTACAAAGCTACCTCACGGTGCTGGCTTTTGCGTTTGCGCCCTCCATTTTGTTTCGGCTTTACAGCACCTTCAACCAGTCGCTGGGTAAGCCGCTGCTGGTCACCTGGCTGCAGGTGGGTGCGTTGATGGTCAAGATTCCGCTATCGATCTTGCTGGTGGCTGGTGGTGCAGGTGTTGAGCCCATGGGAGTCGTTGGCTGCGCCTGGGCTACCCTCGTCGTTAACTATCTGTTGCTAGCCCTGGGGCTGGTGATGCTGCGCACTCAAACGCTCTACAAGCCATTTCGTATTTGGCGGCGCATGGAACGACCAAACTGGCCTACCATTGGCAACTTTGCGCGGCTGGGTATTCCGGCAGGTATGGCGTATCTGGTTGAAGTCACATCGTTTACCTTGATGGCAGTATTCATCGCCCGGCTTGGCGTTACCGCATCAGCCAGCCACCAGATAGCTGCGAGCGTGGCCGCAGTACTGTACATGATGCCGCTGTCGATGGCGATTGCTTGCAGCGCACGGGTAGCGTTTTGGCTGGGGGCTGGCAGACCAGACCATGCAAAACGCATTGTGCTACTCGGTTTAAAGCTCACAGCGGCTATGTCAATTACACTGGTAGCTATTCTATTAATAGCAAAAAACAGCCTGGCAGGTTTTTACTCGGCCAATCCGGCTATCGTCAATACCGCATCGTCGCTGCTTTTCTGGGTGGCTTTTTACCATCTGGCTGACAGCATTCAGGCCGTGTGTGCGTTTTTACTGCGCTGTTACCGCATCACGCTAGCGCCATTGGCGATTTATGGCGTGTTGCTGTGGGGGCTAGGGCTCTATGGCGGTTATCTGCTGACATATGAAGGTTTGCCTGGCTTGGCAGCCAGGTCCTCGCCAGACACTTTCTGGATTGCCAGCAGCTTGGCGCTGTGGCTGGTGGCAATCTGCTTTCTGGTTTTGTTATGGCGTGTCATACGCAAAACTCAACACGCCGATGGTGTGCCCGCTCAAGCTGTTTGAATGCCGCGTACGCGTGTGGATGGAAAAGTGATTGAAAACCGCGAGCCTTGCCCGGGCTGGCTCTCAATGTGCAGTTCTGCGCTGTGGCGTTGCGCTACATGCTTGACAATCGCCAGTCCCAAACCCGTCCCGCCAGTCTCGCGCGAACGGCTACGATCAACCCGGTAAAACCGCTCTGTCAGGCGCGGCACATGCTCTGCTGCGATGCCTGGTCCACTGTCCTCGACCAAAAACTCGCCTCGTCCGTCGTTGAGTATTTTCCAGCTCACATGGACCTTGCCACCATCCGGCGTGTAACGCACTGCGTTGGTCACCAGGTTTGAAACCGCGCTGTACAGCTCGGCCTGCACGCCTGCAATTTCAAAACCCGCACCCACATCAAACTTGATGTCATGGCCGTGCGGCGCCAGCAACTTCGACAAGGCCTGCGCTTCCTGTTCGGACTGCGCAAACAGCGCACTGGTGTTCACCCAGTCATTGCCGCCGGGATGCGGGCTACCTTCAAGCCGTGACAGGGTCAGCAAGTCATTGACCAATGTCTGCATACGCTGCGACTGTTGCGCCATCAATGCCAGGTAACGCTCGCGTTCCGGTTCTTTCAAAGGCAAGGTTTGCAGCGTTTCAATAAAGCCCGACAACACCGTCAATGGCGTACGAATTTCGTGCGAGACATTTGCCACAAAATCGCGCCGCATGGCTTCAGCAAGCTCGATTGCTGTGATGTCACGCGAAAGTAATAACTTACGATCTTTGCCGTAAGAGTGCGCGTGTACCGACAAATTAACCACCCGCCCAGGAACACTCGCGCTGCCCGGAATCACCACATCATGCGAAAAGTCATTGGCAGCTATATATGTTTTGAAAGCCGGCGCCCGCACCAGATTGGCGATCTGCTGCAACACATCGCGACGCGCATCAAAACCAAAGTGCCCGGCTGCCATCTGGTTGCACCATTCAATGCGATCTTGCGCATCAAGCAACACCACACCATTCGGGGAGGCCTGCATCGCCGCCAGAAACTCATCGAGTCGAGCCTGACTGTCTTGCAACAGCTGATCCTGACGTCTGGAAAGCCTGCGAATACGCTCAGCAGCCTCTCCCCAAAGACCTGGCAAGCCGGGTGGCAAATGGGTGGCAGCAGACGCGGACTCGCTGTTTTGCGCAGAACGAAGCCAGGCTAAAAACCGCACCACATAAAAACTGTCAACCAGTAGCCAGACAAAAGCTGCAAGCAAAATACCGGCAACCAGCCCCTGTTTTGATGCCGCCCAAAACCCCAAACCACCACCTGCCAACAAACAGGCAGAAAATACCAGCCAACGATTGATCATGTACCTGATTGTGCAGCAGCTATCGACGCCATTGCAGTCAGGCGATAGCCTGAACCACGCACCGTTTCAACCATGTTGCTGGCGGCGCCCAAGGCTTCCCGCCAGCGCTTGACGTGTACATCAACGGTGCGCTCTTCAATAAAGACATGGTCGCCCCACACCTTGTCCAGCAACGAGCTGCGGCTATGCACACGCTCGGCATGCTTCATGAAGTAATGCAGCAGCTTGAACTCGGTTGGCCCGAG
>Ga0105051_10005814_pt1 | contig 13560 bp, 14 predicted proteins | sample FRY02_FD_78383 | JGI IMG/M metagenome (GOLD analysis project Ga0105051, IMG submission 78383) | Freshwater microbial communities from Lake Fryxell liftoff mats and glacier meltwater in Antarctica - FRY-02 (megahit assembly) | ecosystem: Environmental > Aquatic > Freshwater > Ice > Glacier... | reverse complement strand
TTTCGGAAAGCCTTCAGGCGCATGGTCTGTCGGTGCGGGCGCGGCTGGACCGGCTGAACGAGGGTGAGCGATGACCAACCGCATCTGCCATATCGAAATTGACGATCACGGCCTTGTCACCCCCACGCCCGAGATCGAACAGGAACGCAAGGTCGCCATTTTTGACCTGCTGGAGGATAACTCGTTCGTGCTTCCGGTTCGCGAACGCGCGGTGCCAAACGGCCCCTACCGCCTGGCCTTGGCGATCCGCGAGGGGCGACTGGTGTTCGATATCACAACCGAAGCGAATGAGAAAGTTGGCGAATTTCATCTGTCGCTTGGTCCGTTCCGGCAAGTGGTGAAGGATTACTTCCAGATTTGCCAATCGTATTTTGAGGCTGTGAAACGCCTGCCCCCCAGCCAGATCGAAGCCATCGACATGGCCCGGCGCGGCATTCACAACGAAGGGGCGCGGGTGTTGCAGGAACGGCTGGATGGCAAGGCCGAGATTGATATGGATACTGCCCGGCGGCTGTTCACATTGATCTGCGTTCTGCACTGGGGCTGATCATGGCAGACAAGGTTCCCGCTTCGGTGCTGTTCTGCTGCGACCACAACGCCGTCCGGTCCCCCATGGCCGAAGGTCTGATGAAACAGATGTACGGCCAGCGCGCCTACGTGCAGTCTGCGGGCGTGAAGAACGATATGGAGGTGGACGGCTTTTCAGTCGCCGTCTGCAAGGAACTGGGGATCGAGCTTGCGCGCCACCGCTCGCGCAGCTTTGATGAGATGCAGGAGTGGGGCGATGATCTGTCGGGGTTTGACCTTGTCGTTGCGCTGTCGCCCGCCAGTCAGCGCGTGGCGTTGGAACTGACGCGGTTTTACCACCTTGATGTCGAATACTGGCCCATCCTTGACCCGACCGGTCTGGGCGAAGGGCGCGAAGCCAAGCTGTCCGCCTACCGGCAGGCCCGCGACCAGATCCGCGAACGGATGGCGGCTCGCTTTGGCGTTCCGGATGCGGAAACCATGGGCTAACCCCGGCCTCAGTGCCAACCGCGATGCGCCACGATCTTCGGCATCGCAGATTTTGCACAGCCGGTCAGCCCGGCCACATGCACGGCATCGCAGCCAAGCGGGGCAAGGGCGGTCCCGCCACGCCGCTTTGGCCCGGGGGAGCACTCGCACGGACCGTTTGGGCGCAAAGGTCTTGGCGGCCCGCCCTTTTCCGTGCCAGAACAGGCCCGCAACCTTCCAGACGGAGAAGACCATGACCCGCGCCGCGATCGAGACCTATTATGCCGCCTTCAATGCCGGGGATGCGGCAGCCATGCTGGACGCCGTGACCGATGATATCGAACACCGCGTCAACGAAGGCGGCATCCGGCGCGGCAAAGCCCTGTTCGCCGCGTTTTGTGGCCATATGGGCGTGTCCTACCGCGAGCAACTGCGCGACATGGTGATTTTCGTGAATGACGACAGCACGCGCGGTGCCGCTGAATTCGTTGTGCATGGCGAATACCTGCAAACTGATCCGGGACTGCCTGCCGCGCACGGCCAGACTTACAGCCTGCCCGCCGGTGCATTCTTTGATCTGCGGGATGGCAAGGTTTCCCGCGTCACCACCTTTTACAACCTCGCCGATTGGGTGCGTCAGGTATCATGACCGTCACGCTCCGCACTCTGCGCGGCGCTGAACTTGAATCTGCGCTGGATGACGTGGCGCGCCTGCGCATCACAGTGTTCCGTGACTGGCCCTACCTTTACGAAGGCTCGCTCGACTATGAGCGCGGCTACCTGCAATGGTATCGAAAAAGTCCGGGCGCGCTGCTTGTAGGGGCATTTGACGGTGATATTCTGATCGGGGCCGCCACAGGCACCCCGATGGAAGACCACGCGAACGATTTCGCGGCCGCCTTCGCAAACACCGGAATACCGCTGACCGGCATTTTCTACTGCGCCGAATCCGTGTTGCTGCCCGCCTATCGCGGCCGGGGCCTTGGCCACCGCTTCTTTGACGCCCGTGAGGATCACGCCCGCGCCATGGGCCGCAGGCATGTCGCGTTCTGCTCGGTTTTGCGCCCGGATGTCCACCCCCTGCGCCCCGCTCTTGCCCGCAGCAACGGCGCATTCTGGCGCGGCCGGGGCTATCATCCCTTAGCGGGCGTAATCGCCGAATTCCGCTGGACGGATGTGGGCGACACCCGGGATTCCGCGAAACAGTTGCAGTTCTGGATCAGATCCCTTTGAGTGTTCCGCTTTGCGGCGCTGACCGAAGCGTTTCACCCGCTTCGTCAGCACCCCCCGCAATGCGACGCGCGCAACAGTCCTGCGACCTGGGCCACGGAACGGTGAGGATCGGCCTAGTGTGGCTCGGCCCTGAGACCTTTCACCAGTGCAACACACGCGCCAAGCAGCACGATGGCAAAGGGAAACCCCGTCGAGACCGCCATGGCCTGCAACGCCGTAAGCCCGCCGCCCAACAACAGCGCAATGGCCACCAGCCCTTCGAGCGTTGCCCAGAATACGCGCTGCGGCACTGGCGCATTCATCTTGCCGCCCGCCGAGATCGTGTCGATCACCAGCGAACCGGAGTCCGAGGAAGTCACGAAGAAGACGACCACCAGCACGATCCCGATCAGCGAGGTGATGCCGGTCAGCGGAAGATGGGCCAGCATCTCGAACAGTTGCAGCTCCAGCGCGGCATCCTGCACCGATGTCAGCCCTTGCGTCACAAGCTGGCTGATCGCCGTGCCACCCAAGGCGGTCATCCAGATGGTCGAGACCAGGGACGGGATCAGCAGAACCGCGATAAGAAATTCCCGCACCGTGCGGCCACGGCTGACGCGGGCAATGAACATGCCGACGAAGGGTGACCAGCTGATCCACCACGCCCAGTAAAACGCCGTCCAGCCCTGGCGAAAGTTGTCGTCATCCCGTCCGAAGGGGTTCGACAGCGCAGGCAGATATTCCACATAAGCCAGCAGGTTCTTGAAGAAACCCGTAACGATCTGAAGCGTTGGCCCGACGGCGACGATGAACGCCAGCAGCAAAAACGCGAGGGCCATGTTGATCTCGGACAGACGCTTTACCCCCTTGTCCATCCCCGCCATGACCGATGCCGTTGCGATGCCGGTAATGACGATGATGAGAAAGATCATCGCTCCGGTGGTCGCAGGCAGGCCGAACAGGAAGTTCAACCCGGCACTCGCCTGCTGCGCCCCGATCCCCAGCGAGGTGGACAGGCCGAAAATCGTCGCGAACACCGCCAGAATGTCAATGATATGGCCGGGCCATCCCCACACCCGTTCACCCAGAAGCGGGTAGAAGATCGACCGCAGGGTCAGCGGCAGCCCCTTGTTGTACGAAAACAGCGCAAGCGACAGTGCGACAATGGCATAGATCGACCACGGGTGCAGTGCCCAGTGGAAGATCGTGGCGGCCATCGCCAAACGGCGCGCGCCCTCGGCGTCGCCCGGAACGCCGTTCAGCGGCGACCAATCCGTTCGCAGCCCATCTTCCCCGACCACCGGCCCGCCGAATGCAGCGGTATAGTTCCCCAGGGGCTCGGATACGCCATAGAACATCAGGCCGATGCCCATACCCGCCGCAAACAGCATCGAGAACCACGACAGATAGCTGTAATCCGGCGTCGCATCCGGCCCGCCAAGGCGGATGCGGCCCAGTGGCAGCACAATCAGCGCAAGACACAGCACGACAAAAATGTTGCCGACGATCAAAAAGAACCAGTCAAGGTTCGCGGTCAGAAAGTCCCGCAGTGCGGCGAAAAGCGGCTCCAGCGTGGTCTGGAATATCAGCGTTAAAATGGTGAAGCTCACAATGCCGATCGCGGAGACGCTGAAGACGACGTTGTGAATATCCAGCTCGAATACAAAACGCCGTCGATAGTTGACGTTGTCCTGACCGATCTCGTAATCGGTCGCGATGATCTGAGTTGCACCCTCGGGCGCCGGGATCGCATCGGCCGAAACTGTGTCGGTCGGATTGTGAGTATTCTCTGCCAATAGTCATTCCTTGTATCGTTTCGGTCGTGCATCTGCACTGGGGCGCAAGGGGGAAACGCGCATCCGAAAGGCGTGTGGCGGCGGCCTGTGTACCGCCACCGATCAGAGCGACCTTACCGGAATTGACGTAAAGTCGCAAGGTTTCCGGCTTATTGATCGGCGCACCGCAGCAAAAGACCTGCGATTGCGAAAACGGTGAACCCGCAGAAGCGGCCCGGGGTTCGTCAACCCCGTTGCGGTGTGCCTTCGTTTCCGTCAGATGCCGTGACGAACGCATTCCCATTTCCCGGACATCACATGAAAAACGCCGCAGCCGCGCTGCGTCACACAAAGATGACTGTCAGGGAAGACCGGGACGGCGGGCCATCCAACGCCCTGCGATCTTGCGAAACCGGGCGAAACCGGGCGGCTTCTTGGGGATTGAACCGTTTGGCTGCCTGCCGCAAGATGCCCCCTGAAGGGTCTGCTGCCATGGCCTCATCGGGTCACCCGCATTTTCCCCTTGAAAAACAGGAAATCCGGGCGCAAGTAGCGCCCGAGCCTGCGCAAGACGCGGGCCATACCTTATTGGAGAGACCATGGCCAAGGAAGATACGCTCGAATTTCCCGGTGTCGTCAAGGAACTCCTGCCCAATGCGACATTCAAGGTCGAGCTAGATAATGGCCATGAACTGATCGCAACGATGGCAGGCAAGATGCGCGAGAACCGCATCCGTGTTCTGGCTGGTGACAAGGTGCAGGTGGAAATGACCCCCTACGACCTGTCGAAAGGCCGCATCAATTACCGCTTCAAGTGACACTGGCGACGACAGCCGAGGTCGGCCCATGCGCCTGATCCTTGGTTCCGCAAGCCCGCGCCGGCGTGAATTGCTGGCGCAGCTTGGCATCACACCCGACGCAATTCTGCCCCCCGACATCGACGAAGACCCCCGCAAGGGTGAACTTCCGCGCCCTTACTGTGCCCGGATAGCGGCGCAAAAGGCGGCGGCGGTGCAGGGCGGGGCGGATGACATCATCCTGTGCGCCGATACCACGGTGGCCTTGGGGCGCCGGATCATGGGCAAGCCTGCCGACGCCGGGCAGGCGGCTCAATTCCTGCTGATGCTGGGCGGGCGTCGGCATCAGGTGATTACGGCAGTCGCAGTGCGGCGCGGTGACCGCCTGTGGACGCGCGAGGTGGTCAGCGACGTGAAGATGAAGCGGCTGTCTGACATTGAACTCAACACCTACCTTGCCAGCGATGAATGGCAGGGCAAGGCCGGCGGTTACGCCATTCAGGGGCTGGCGGGGGCGTTTATCCCGTGGCTGTCGGGTTCGTTCACCGGGATAGTCGGGCTGCCTTTGGCGGAAACGGCGGCATTGTTGGCTGCGGCAGGCTATCCCCTGTACCGCCATGAACAGGATCGGAGAGACGCATGACAGGCCGGGTTGTGGCACTGGGGACATTGCGGGGGCGCACGGCTGCCGCGCTTATCGTGGATGGTCAACTGCAAGATCTGCTGATCGACGCTGACAGCGATGCTCCGGTGCCGGGGGCGATCTACCGCGCGGTGGTGGACCGGCAGATGAAAGGGCAGGGCGGGGTTTTCGTGAAATTGCCGGAAGGGTCAGGCTTCTTGCGGCAGGTGTCGGGCCTGGCCCCCGGCCAGACCGTGCTGGTGCAAGTGACGGGCGCTGCCGAGCCCGGCAAAGCCGTGCCGGTGACCGCGCGCCTGCTGTTCAAAAGCCGCCTCGCCATCGTGACGCCGGGTGCGCCCGGCCTGAATATCTCGCGCCGCATCCGCGAGGAGGATGTGCGCGAGGCGCTGGAGGCTTTGGCCGCAGATGCCATGCAGGGGGTGGCGCCTGATCTGGGACTGATCGTGCGGTCCGCCGCCGAAGTCGCGCCCAAGGATGAGATTACCGAAGACATCCGCATGATGCGCGATCTGGCGGAAGCGGTGTTGGCCGATACCAGGGGCGGGCCGGAACTGCTGGTCGATGGTCCCGGCGCGCAAGAGATCGCGTGGCGTGACTGGTCCGACCCCGCGCCTGATGAGGTCGCCGAGGGCGACACTGCCTTCCGCGATCATGGGGTGGAAGAGTTGATCGACGCGCTGCTGACCCCCCGCGTACCGCTGCCGGGTGGCGGGCACATGACGATAGAGCCGACCCGCGCCCTGGTCGCGGTGGATGTGAACACCGGCCCCGATACCTCGCCCGCCGCTGGCATGAAGGCCAATGTTGCGGCGGCCCGCGATCTGGCGCGCCAGTTGCGCCTGCGCGGATTTGGCGGGCAGGTGGTGGTCGATTTCGCGCCGATGCCGAAGAAGGACCGCGCGACACTGGAACAGGTGCTGCGCGCCGCCTTCAAGGGCGAAGCGGCGGAAACCAGCCTTGCGGGCTGGACGCCGCTGGGCCTGTATGAACTGGTGCGCAAACGCGACCGCCTGCCGCTGTCCGAGGCGCTGGCATGACTTGCCCGATCTGCGCGAAAACAACGGATGCGACATACCGCCCTTTCTGCTCGCGCCGCTGTGCCGATGTCGATCTTGGCCGCTGGCTGACCGGCAGCTATGTGATACCGGGGGAAGCGGTGGAAAACGATACCATTCCCGACAGCGATGGCGACGACGCGGCGCCGCCGTCGCAGCACTGAACGTGGCCCGGTTACGTCGTTCCGCAGCACTGACTGGCCGAAGCATCGGCCCTGCACAACCCTGACCGCCGCTGGTCCGGAGCGTTTCCCGCCGCACCACAGTTTTTTTGCCGAACCCACTGGACAGCCCCCGCACCGTCGCATAATACCGCCCCACCAGAACGGCAGCGCCGTTCACCGTGCCCGGATAGCTCAGTTGGTAGAGCAGCGGATTGAAAATTCGCGTGTCGGCGGTTCAATTCCGTCTCCGGGCACCATATATTTTCTAATATCAATAAGTTACTCAAGCTGCGGTAAACGCAGGGGTTGGGTTTTTCTTTGATGTAGATTTTGCACACGGACGAGTGCCTCTCAAGTCTGAACACACTACATATGGCAATTTATTGATTTTTGGTGGCGCGCTGTGGCGCGGTATCAGCTTTGGCAGAGATCGTGTCCCGAGGCGTGGTGCAGGTTATGGTTGAGGTGATCACCGGCGTTTTCCGGCCAAGGTCTGGTTGCTTGCGCCAACCCACGACCGAAAGGACCACCGATGACCGCAGAGATGATGAACCTGCGGGCGCTTGTCGAGAAGAGCCCGGACGCTGACTTGCTGCGCGCGATGATCGGGTTTGCCGCTGACCGCCTGATGGATCCGGAAGCGGGCACCGCGCCGGTACTTCTTGCGGCGAAAAGGGCCCTGCCAGACGGGCGCAGCGCAATGGTTACCGGGATCAGGACGGGGAGGCCCGGACCGGCACAATGTCGGCAAAAGGCCCCTACGGGGAGCGGCGCAGCAGGAGGCGAAAGGCCGGGTGGCTTCCTTAATGACCAAGGAAGGCGACCAACGTTGAAGCTGTATTATATTCCATAATTCAAGAATTATGGAAATGAAAAACGCGACACATGAAGGTCTCACGACACCCGGCCACCCGGAAAAGCAAAACGGTAGCCCGCAGGCTGCCGTTCGGGATGTCGAGGCGAGGGTCAGCGGGTGCCGACATCCGCATAATCGCGCTTCGGGGCACCGGTATACAACTGGCGCGGACGGCCGATTTTCTGGGTCGGATCGGCGATCATTTCCTTCCACTGCGCGATCCAGCCTACGGTGCGCGACAGCGCGAAGATCGGCGTGAACATCGAAGTTGGAAAGCCCATGGCGTCCAGAATGATGCCGGAATAGAAATCGACGTTCGGATACAGCTTTTTTGTGACGAAATATTCGTCTTCCAGCGCAATCCGTTCCAGTTCCTTGGCGACTTGCAGTGTTGGATTGTTGTGAACGCCCAGCATTTCCAACACCTCGTCGGCGCTTTCCTTCATCACCTTGGCGCGTGGGTCGAAGTTTTTATAGACCCGGTGACCAAAACCCATCAGGCGGAACGGGTCGTCCTTGTCTTTGGCGCGTGCAATGTATTCCGGGATCCGGTCCACCGTGCCAATTTCGCGCAGCATTTCCAGACAGGCCTGGTTGGCCCCGCCATGTGCCGGTCCCCAAAGGCAGGCGATGCCAGCCGCGATGCAGGCAAACGGGTTCGCCCCGGACGACCCGGCAAGGCGCACCGTGCTGGTTGACGCGTTCTGCTCATGATCCGCGTGCAGCATCATGATCCGGTCCATCGCCTTCGCAAGCACCGGATTCACCACATAATCTTCTGCCGGGACCGAGAAACACATATGCAGGAAATTTCCCGCATAATCGAGCGAGTTCCTGGGATAAACGAAGGGCTGCCCCACCGAGTATTTATAGGCCATCGCGGCAATCGTCGGCAGCTTGGCGATCAGGCGGAAGGCCGCAACTTCGCGCTGCCAGGGGTCAGTCACGTCGGTGCTGTCATGGTAGAAGGCTGACATCGCGCCAACCACACCCACCATTGTCGCCATCGGGTGCGCGTCCCGGCGGAAGCCACGGAAGAAGTTGTGCATCTGTTCGTGCACCATGGTGTGCCGCGTCACTGTGCGTTCAAAATGCTCCATCTGTGCGGCAGACGGCAATTCACCATAAAGCAGCAGATAGCACACTTCGAGGAAATGCGAATGTTCGGCAAGCTGTTCAATAGGATAGCCACGGTGCAGCAGTTCGCCCGCATCCCCGTCGATAAAGGTGATCGCGCTTTCACAGGCCGCAGTGGAGGTAAAGCCGGGGTCGTAAGTGAAAACGTCGCCTTGCGCGTAAAGCTTGCGGATATCCAGAACGTCCGGCCCCAATGTGGGTGAATGCACCGGCAGGTCGATCACCTTGCCGTCAAAGGTCAGCGTTGCGGTCTTGGTCATGGTCAATCCCTCTCCTGTGGCGGAAGGCGCGGGCGCGTTCCGTAGGCTTCAGAAGGCCCGGCAGCGGGCCTGGCAGCGAGGGGGAGCGTGGGCACGCGGCAGATCAGGCCGCAGCATCCTCCAACCGCGCAATCGTCTCATCTCGACCGATGACCAGCATCATGTCAAACACACTCGGCGTTACCGTGCGCCCGGCAAGAGCGGCGCGCAAGGGGGCGGCCATCTTACCGAATCCAAGACCGTTTGCCGTGGCTACTTCGGTCAAAGCAGTCTCCAGTTCGGCCTTCGACCAGCTAACATCCCGCAGTCGCGGCGTCAATTCGCGCAGCATACCACGGGATACCGCATCAAGCGATTTCGACGCGGCCTCGTCGGGCGCAATGGGACGGTGATCCAGAACAAACCGCGCCTTTTCAACCAGATCCGGCAAGGTCTTCGCACGGTCTTTCAGGCAGTACATCGCCCGCAGCAATCCGGCTTCCTGCACTTCAGAAAGCGCCGCGCGACCCGATGCTGCAAGATATGCCTGAATTTCAAGCACCAGTGCAGCATCGTCGCTGGCCGCGATATGCTGCCCGCACAGGTTCTCCAGTTTCTTGAAATCGAGTCGCGCGGGTGCCCGCCCGATTCCATCCAGATCAAACCATTCCTGTGCTTGCGCCGAGGTGAAGAACTCCGCATCGCCATGCGCCCACCCCAGCCGCGTCAGATAGTTGCGCATGCCTGCCGCCGGGTATCCCATCACTTGATATTCTTCGATCCCCACTGCGCCATGACGCTTTGACAGCTTTTTGCCGTCTGGCCCGAAAATCAGCGGGATATGCGCCCAAACCGGGATATCCCACCCCATTGCCTGATACACCATGGTCTGACGGGCTGCGTTGTTCAGATGGTCATCTCCCCGGATCACATGCGTCACACCCATGTCGTGATCGTCCACGACCACGGCAAGCATGTAAGTCGGTGTGCCATCAGAACGTAAACAAACCATGTCGTCCAACTGATCATTGCCAAAACGCACCTTGCCCTGCACTGCGTCGGCGATCACCGTCTCACCGCCGCGCGGCGCTTTCACGCGGATGGCGTAAGGCGCATCCGGATGCGCAGCATCGGGCGCGTCGCGCCATGGGCTGTGGAAAAGGGTGGAGCGGCCGTCAGCGCGTGCCAACTCACGGGAGGCTTCGATTTCCTCTTGTGTGGCAAAGCACTTATAGGCCGCGCCCTTGGCCAGCATCGCATAGGCGACCCCGGCATGCCGGTCCTTGCGTTCGAACTGGCTGACCACATCGCCATCCCAGTCCAGCCCCAGCCATGTCAGCCCGCGCAGGATCGCCGCCGCCGCATCCGGCGTATAGCGTTCACGGTCGGTATCTTCGATCCGCAGCAGAAACGTGCCACCCTGACCGCGCGCATACAGCCAGTTGAACAGCGCCGTCCGTGCCCCGCCGATATGCAGATAACCGGTGGGCGAGGGCGCAAAACGGGTGACAACAGGGCGGGCCATAAGACTTTAACCTTTCGGAAACCAAGACGGCGTTAGGGTGAGGCTTGTCTAGGCAATCAGGGGGCAGGAAACAAGGTGCGGGTGTTCGGCAACCCCTTGCGGGCTTTGGCAGAGGTGCGCGGCATCCTGTTTCCGTGGGTGCCGGTGTTCATGGCACTCGGGATCGGGCTGTGGTTCGGGTTGGACAGCGAGCCGGGAGTTGGGTGTTATGCCGGGGTGTTGGCGGTACTGCTGGCGACCGCTGCCTGTCGCCTGTGGGGGCCGGAAATGGCACATCCCTTCGTCGTGGCGGCAGCCTGTCTGGCCTTCGGGATTTTGGCTGCGGGTGCGCGGGCGCATCTGGTGCAAGCGCCGATCCTTGGTTTTCGCTATTACGGCCCTGTGGAAGGCAGGATCATCGAAGTAGACCGGTCGCAATCCGACCTGATCAGCCTGACGCTTGATCATGTGGTGTTGGAACGGGTTTCGCCCGACCGCACGCCGGCGACAGTGAGAATATCTTTGCACGACGAACAGCCGTTTATGGTGCCGGAACCGGGGCTTACCGTCATACTGACGGGCCATCTTGCCGCGCCTCAGCCGCCGTCCGAACCCGGAGGCTTCGACTTTCAACGCATGGCGTATTTTGAGCGACTCGGCGCAGTTGGCTATACCCGCACCCCGGTTCTGGTGCTCGCCCTGCCGGAACCGGGGGCGCAGGCCGTCAACCGCTTGCGTGTGGACCTGTCTGCGGCGGTGATGGAGCGAATACCGGGGCAGGCGGGGGCCTTTGCGGCAGGTGCAGTGACAGGCGACCGTTCCGGCATCACGCAGGCCACAGTAGAATCGTTGCGCGATTCCAACCTCGCGCATTTGTTGGCGATTTCGGGCATGAACATGGCGTTTCTGACCGGCTTTGTTTTTGCCGCCCTGCGGTATGGCATGGCGTTGGTCCCGTGGGTTGCGCTGCGGGTGAACTCCAAGAAACTGGCGGCTGTGGTGGCGCTTGGCGTCGCCGGCTTTTATTTCCTGCTGTCGGGAGGCAACGTGGCGACCGAGCGCGCTTTTGTGATGGTCACCGTGATGCTTGGCGCTGTGCTGCTGGACAGGCGCGCGTTGTCGCTGCGCACTGTGGCGATTGCCGCGACTATCCTGTTGACATTGCAGCCGGAAAGCCTGCTGCACCCTGGTTTCCAGATGTCTTTTGCCGCGACCATTGCGCTTATCGCAAGCTTCGGCGCGCTGGAGGGGCGGATACTGCGCGAGAAGGTGCCACGCTGGACGATGCCGGTGTTTACGCTTGTTTTGTCATCCGTGGTGGCAGGCGCGGCGACAGCGCCTTTTGCTGCGGCGCATTTCAACCGGTTTACGGATTATGGTCTGCTGGCAAACCTGCTGACGGTGCCTGCCATGGGTTTGTGCATCATGCCGGGTGCAGTGATTTCAGCACTGCTGGGGCCGTTGGGGCTGGGCGCTCCGGGGATGTGGCTGATGGAGGCGGGATCGCGCTGGATACTGTTCATCGCCGCGTGGATCGCCGGGTGGGAAGGCGCGGTCACCGGTATTGGCGCGCCCGGACCCTGGGTGATGCCGGTCATGACACTGGGGGCGTTGTGGGTGGTGCTTTGGCGCGGTCCGGTACGGTTCTGGGGCGGCGCACCGGTTGCAGTCGCCTTGGTTTTATGGGGCATTTCAGAACGCGCGCCAATGATAATCAGCCCGGATGCGGCCTTGGTCGGGCTGATGGGGCGGGACGGCAGGGCACTTTCATCGCCGAAAGGCGGCAGCTTCGCTGCGGGAAGCTGGCTGGAGAATGACGGCGATCTGGCAGACCAGACCGCCGCCGCCGCGCGACCGGGTTTCACCGGCCCTGCGGGTGCGCGGTCATTTCGGGTGGGTGAGGTGGCAGCCGTGCATTTAAAGGGCAAGGCGGCTGCGGGTGCACTCGGCTCCGCCTGCCAGCAGTCTCGACTTGTCATCTTTGCGGGCGAAGCCACTTTCCCACCGAAAGGCGCTTGCACGTTGATCGACCGGTCCGTGCTGGCGCGACTGGGCGCTGTCGCGGTCTGGCCACAGCCCGATGGCAGCCTGCTGTTGCAGCCTACCCGCCGTGGGCAACGGATCTGGTCAGGACGGCCACCTGAATCGAACCCCGCGCAACTGGCGCAGGCCACTCCGTGAGGGGTCAGTAGCTGCGAATAAGTCCGACAAGCCTGCCCTGCACCTTTACCAGATGATCTGCAAGCACACGCGTTTCATATGCAGGGTTCGCGGCCTCCAGCGAAATCATGCTGCCACGGCGACGAAAGCGTTTCAACGTCGCCTCGGCATCTTCCACCAAAGCCACGACAATATCACCGTTCTCGGCGGTATTCTGTTCGCGGATCACTACGATGTCGCCATCGTTGATCCCGGCCTCGATCATCGAATCACCTTTGACTTCAAGCGCATAGTGCTGACCCTTGCCCGACAGCATCGAGCCCGGAACCGCAATGTGATGCGAGACTTCTGAAATCGCCTCGATCGGCACCCCCGCAGCAATCCGGCCCATAACGGGTAGCTCCAGCGCATAAACCCCTTCGACCCGCAAGGCCGCGCGTGGAGGTTCCGCTTTGTCGCCCGCAATGACACGCGGGTTGAATCCGGGTCTTTCCATCGCTTCAGGCAGCTTCACGATGTCAATCGCGCGGGCGCGGTGTGCGAGACGGCGGATGAAGCCACGCTCCTCCAACGCGGTTATCAGACGATGGATGCCAGATTTTGACTTGAGATCAAGTGCTTCCTTCATCTCGTCGAAAGATGGCGGCACACCGTCCCGGTCCATTCGCGTCTTGATGAAGTCAAGAAGTTCCATTTGCTTGCGCGTCAGCATCGGCCATCCTCCGGGTGGGTGGGGTAACAGTTCCCTTCCTGTTCTGCCCGTGTTCCCGGTTTGTGTCAAGCACTTGTGTCAGAGCGGCAAGTATTCCACCACATCCCCGACAAGATGCGGGCCGTCATCCATGGGGCGGATCAGCAATGCATCGGCTTCGGTCAGAATCGTCAGCAAAGCCGAATCCTGACGCTCAAAGGGGGTTATCGCGGGCAGTCCGTCGGTTTTCGCCAAGCGCGCCCGCATGTAATGCGTGCGCGGGCCGTTTGCCACGACATCCGCACCAAGCACCGCGCGGCGCAGTTGCGGG
>Ga0105051_10005808_pt1 | contig 13570 bp, 16 predicted proteins | sample FRY02_FD_78383 | JGI IMG/M metagenome (GOLD analysis project Ga0105051, IMG submission 78383) | Freshwater microbial communities from Lake Fryxell liftoff mats and glacier meltwater in Antarctica - FRY-02 (megahit assembly) | ecosystem: Environmental > Aquatic > Freshwater > Ice > Glacier... | reverse complement strand
CGTCGGGCGCATGACCCAGACGCCGCCCTCAACCTTCGCGGTCGCCACCGTCTCGTCCATCCATGACGAGAGCCGCTTGTTCGCTCCGAGGATGGCTCCGCGAACGCTCTTGGCAATCGCCACTTCAACATCGAGGTCGGCCGCTGCCGAGTTGTCCCCCTTGCCATAGAGCAACGCAAAGTAGAGAGTCTTGGCGGCGCCTCGCAGCCAGTGGTCCCGGTCGAGCGTGCCGGGGTCGACGTTGAAAATGCTGGATATAATCTTTGCGGTAGCAAGATGAAAGTCAACACCTTGTGCAAGTAAATGCAGCATCACCGGGTCTTGCGAGAGGCCGGCGGCCATACGGATCTCGACCGCGCCGTGGTCAAAGACGATGAATATCCACCCCGGCGGGGCCGAGTATATATTCTTGATCATCTTTGCGATGGGGTCATCGCCGGACGGGGTGTTCTGCTGGTTCGGCCCGCTTGAGGCGAGTCGAGCTGTCTCGGTGCCGTGTGGCTTAAACGACGAGTGAACCCGGCAGTCGTCTTGAATAAACCGCTCGATCCCCCACGCAAACGCTTTGTCGAGCGTGACAACCTTGCGACGCGCTAGAATCAACGGGACCACCGGGTGTTCCGAACCCAGCTTCAGGAGCGCAAACTTGTCGACGGACGGATTCTTTTTCTCCGTCAGCCACGGCACGGGTAGCTTCAGGTCACCGTATAAAAACTCGGCAAGCTGCTTCCCGCTGTCCCAGTTGATATTGCCATATTGTTTCAACTCCACGTCGTAATCGGCTATCGCGTGGCTAAACGCTTTTTGAGTCTCCCGGGCGTGGTCCCGGTCCGCTGGGAGTCCGGTCTTTTCCATGTACGTGCAAGTTTCGGTGAGGTCGGCAATGTACTCTTGCCAGCCCGCGGCAACGAACTCGGGCTCGGTCCTCACTTGGAACTTGTGAACCCGCATGGTCGTCAACGTATCTCTGGCGTTGTATTTGCACAGCACATCTTGGTCGACAAGCCCGTAAGAGTAGGTGTCCGGGTCCTTGTAGGCGGGGTCTCGCTTGAGCGTATCGGTCGGGTTATCCGTCTGCGACGCGGCGGCTTTTGCCGCCTGCCGCACGATTGCGCGGGCCGCCTTAATGTGCGGTTTGATCTCGTCCTTTGACCCGCCCATTCCGACCTCGTGCTGGCAGTGCGCCAGAGCGACTCGGGCGTTGCCGTTGATCAGCCGGTGTTTCATCTGTGTGCAAAACCCGACATTCGTCGGCGGCTCTTCTAACCACGCCGCGCTTGCTTGGAGTTCAAAGTTTCGGTTGTGTGCAACGATTGAGCGTTTGCGCATGATAAGCCGAAGCAACTTCCAGAGTTGGCTCTGCGGGACAAGGTCGTCGCGGTACCAAGTAAGGACATTCTGCATCTTGGAATCGGTGACCGCCGCCGACACGATCTCGAAATCAATATCGTAAAAGCGCCCCTGCGTCTCATAGTCGATTCCGACCTCGGCCAGCGCAGGGTTGTCCCGCAGGAACTGCTTGACGGAGCCCACGTCCACCCGCTGCATTGTCGCGTCGAACGGCGGGCGGGCCGGGTTGGATTGCCGTAGGACCTCCTCAAGTCGGGCGAAAACCTTGGTGGCGAGGCCGGGGTTCTCGATACATTCCCGCGCGCCGGGGAAGATATAGACCGGGGCCTCGTGTGCCCAGCTCCACGCCCAAGCATTAGGCGCGCTCGTTGTGTCAACGTAGCTCCCAAGGTAGGCGAGCGCCGCCTCTCGACCGAACAAAATAACTTTCTCGTAGGCGAAAAACTCAAGGGTTCTCGCGAGATAAGGCCGGCAGGCGTCTGCCCATTTTGCCTCGACCTTCGTTCGGCCGGGGGGGCACTTGACGCCATAGTCATAAACGGCGGAGTACGCCTCGAACATGTCGACTGTGCTTCGTACCCGCCGCCCGAACTCGCCAAGAAAAGGCTCGCCCTTTTTCGCCTCGAACAGCGTGGGAAAAGAGCCGACGATCAACACCGTTTCCGGTCCTTTCTTGATGATCGCCGGCTTCATGCACCGCTTGCCAAGGTCGAGCCCGCTGTGAAGCGGACACCCTGTGCAATCGGGGTTGCGCGCCCGGGCCTCGGTCTGCTCCACGATCGGGGCGTCGCCCTCGTCATAGAGCGGGGCTTTCTGGCCCGGGCGAAGCATCACTCGTTACCGGCTGCGGACGAGATCGCCAGCATCCCGCGAATACGGGCCGCGTTGAGGCCGGCAATGCTAGCCTGAATCTTCGGCGAGTAAGGGGCGTAAGCCTCCAGAAGGGCGATCATGCGGTCGGCGTCAGTCACCTTGTGGAGCTTGGACAGCGCCACGATCAGCGGGGCGATCTTGGTCGCCGTCGTGACAAACTTCGGGATCTTTTTCGGATTGATCCCGAAGTCCTCTTCTTCCTCTTCTTCCTCGTCCTCGTCCTCGTCCTCGTCCTCGTCCTCGTCCTCGTCCTCTTCTTCCTCGTCCTCGTCCTCGTCCTCGTCCTCGTCCTCTTCTTCCTCTTCCTCCTCTTCCTCGTCTTCGTCCTCTTCCTCTTCCTCTTCCTCCTCCTCCTCCTCCTCGTCCTCCTCGGGCTTGACCTCAGGCGGTTTCGCGGCCCGCAGGGCGGCCGGGGTGTCCATGGACATGTCCACCACCTCCTCGCTGTCGCCGAACAAGAACGATTCCAGCGCGACCACTAACTCGGCCTTGTTCTTGGCCTTGTACCACGGTCGGCCGTCGCCGACGATCTTGGCCAGTGCGTGTAGCGCGGCCAGCTTCATGGTCGAGAGGGGCTTCCCGTCGACCGTCCGATTCGCCGTGTTGATACTCGGCGCTGCGGGCGTGACCTTCTCGGCTACGGTCGCGGGGGTTGGGGTTGGCGTCTCCGCGGGGGTTGGGGTTGGCGTCTCCGCGGGGGTTGGGGTTGGCGTCTCCGCGAGGGCAGCTTTCAGCACCGGGGCTGGCGGGGCCGGCTCAGCCGCTTGCGAAGCGGGCTCGGCCTGCGCGGCCTGCACCGCGTGGCCAAGATTCCGAAGAACGCCGGCAATTCGCGTGGCGCTCTCGGTGTCAGTGTCTAGGATAAACTCTATCTTTATTTGCATACTATCTCCGTGGTGCTGTTTCCCCGTCTCGGGATCTAATGTTTACGCCGTAAACGGTTACTTATCAAGCCCTAAATCTCGGCCCCATACTCTTTTTTATAACCTCTTGAATCTTTTCGGTTTCCCCGGCTAGTTCGCCGAGGTCGTAGAAGCCCTTCGGGAGGCAAACGGTCCAGATCTGGACATCGGGAAACACTCTTTTGAATGCTGCTGCAAATGTCTTTGTTTTCCGGGCGGCGTCTTGGTCGAACGCCATTATGATAGGTCGTGCAATGGTTTTCTCGGCCCAGCGCGTCCGGTAATCGATATCGCGCACCATGTCGGGACTCGGTGACCCCCCTAGTGCGACCCCATTAGGCCAGACCGCGAGTGCGTCGAAACTGCCCTCGCAGACGAATAGGGGCTCGGGCGTTTCCAGAAAAAACTCTTCCCCGCAGTAAACGTCCGATCGGCTCATGCCCTTGGGATAGAGATATTTCGAAGTCGGGGCGTCCACAGCCTGCCCCGGGATAGCCCGGCCGGCGAACCCGCCTAGCTCGTCGCCCCACGTCCACCACGGGACGATCAGCCGACCGGTGTATCTGGGGTGCCCCCACGCCGACCCGAGCATTGCCTCTCGGATCGTCGTGTCGGGCAAGCCCCGCCCCTTTAAATACTCCCACGCAACCGAGCCCGGCTCAGCCGCCTCGAACCCCTGCGGCAGCTTTTTAGGGGCCGCCTTGACCCGGTCGAACGCCTCGTCGTCGAAAAGAACTTCAAGTTGCACGCGTTCCACAATCTCGGCGGCCTTGCCACCCGAGCCGCAGCGGAAACAGTGAAACCAACCCTCGACCGAGTTGAGCCCGAGCGTCGCTCGGGGGCGCTTTCCGGCGGTCTCGCAGACTGGGCAATCGTAGTTGTACCAAACACCGTTGATATTCCTATGATCCCCGGCGTCATAGGCCGCGATGATCCAAGACTTAAGGCTCTGCTCGATCATAGGCCCTCATAGGTGTCATCCGTGCGAGTGAGGATATCCACCGGGAAAGAACAGCCGTACGCGAACGCGGCGGGCTCGGGGCCAAATATCAAGTTGGCTTCCCCCTCACGATTTTTGAACAAATACCCGGTGACCGTCCGGGCGCCGGCCTTGCCTTGAGCGGTCACCGAGAAAGCCGCGTCGCACCGCTTCTCTTTGTGCTGCGAGTGCGCCATGTCACCCGGCCCCCATAGCGCGCCCGATTTCTGCCGGACGCAATGCGACGGGACCCACGCGACCATCTCGCGTTCGGAGACTTCCGAGGCGATCTCGTCATAAACGAACTCGCTCTTGGCATAGTCGCTTGACTTGGCGGGGGCGTTTGACGAATCGAATCGGTCGAAGTGGTCGATTCCTACCAGCTCGATCTTGACCTGCGAGCGTTGTTCGTTTTCGTCAATCCACTCGAACACTTCCCGGATTGTCGGCTTCCCCCGCGGGAGATCCCAGTGACGGAAAAAAAACGGCGCGACCTTGTGGCCGTCCGTCTCATATCGCTCGTCTAGGATCGTGGGATTTGCTTTGAGCACGTTGATTGGGATACCCCACAGCGCCGCCTCGAACTTCAAGATATTCTGGCGAGCCTTTAGCTCGCAACTCGCGAGCGCGCTCGGTATCCGCAGAGCCCCGGCCGTGAATGCGTGGATCTGCGAGAGCGTTGAACTTTTTCCGTCCCCCGGTCCGCCGACTATCAGCCCGACGTTCCCGACCACCAGCCCGCCGTCTAGCCCCGCATCAAGTGACGGGATGCCCGTTGGCATGACCTTTGTGACCGCAGCTTCTATGATGACCCGTCGGCGGTCGGCAGGGGTCAGCACTTGCTGGCCCATATCCGCCGCCGCCCCGATTGCGTCGGCGGTGTTCCATTCCCCGACCGCGCCGGAGGCGTCTAGCTTTTTGCTCCAACGGTCTAGGATATTGCCGGCCGCTTTGTCCTGCTCATATCGGCGCAGCTCAGCGAGTGCGAGGTTCAACACAGACCCGTAGTCGGTTTCGCCCGCCTCAAACATCCCGTGCGAATGTTCCAAAAACCCAAGCGCCTTGATGAACGACCGCCCGTCCTTGTCCCCCTCGCTGGCGAGCGTCTCCGCGACCTGATAGGCCAGCGCCAGACCGCCTGCGCTCGTCCCGGTATCGCCCGCTGACACCTTGGCCAGTCGGACGAGAATCCGCCCCTCGTTCGACGGCATGGCCTCGGGGCGTAGGATACGCCCGAGCGCCTTCCACGCGCGGGGAGAGGCCCAGATTGCCGCGCAGACGAGGCCCTCGAATGTTGGGTCCATCGTGTATTTCGGGATCGCGTCGTCCTTCGCGGGAACTGCGGACCCACGGGTCTTGGACTTTTTCATCTTTTCTCCTGCAAGTAACTCATGTCTGCGTTTGGAAATAGCGTGCCGCGTATTGAAGCGGCTTGCCAAGAGGCTTCTAGGCGGGCCTTTTCAACCGTCGCCCACGCCGTGTAAGCCGCGATCGCGAACTCGGACTCGTCCTGCCCCGGCGGGTCCCCGACGATAACCGCGCGGCCGCCGAAGAGGCCACGCGTTTCTTTTCTGAACCAGCCCCTAAACCGTCCTTCCTTGAGCCGGTCGGCCGATAGGATGACCGCCATGGCGAGCGGTGTCGTTGCTCTTGACGTCCGTTTCATCGCGGACCACGCGAGCCAAGCCGCCGGAGGTATTTCCTTGTCGCGCAAAATATCAATCGCGTTGAGCAGCACGTCTTTATTGACCGCGTAGGCGAGCCTTGATTGCGCGGCGGTCACCTTGAGCTTGAGGACCTTGCGCATCGTGAAGGTCCACGCGCCGGCCATTAAGATAGTTGGTGAAACAACTTCCTCGACCCGCGGGGGCCGGGGCTCATACGCCACGACCGGGATATTTGGGATCCACACGGCCGGCTTAAAAGCCCTGCCCGGTGCGGCGTAAGTGTCCAGATCGTCAATCATTTTACCGTCCCCGTGCGGACTAAACGCCCGCTTGTGTGTCCCTTATCTGCGGTGCTCCACGCAATCGCCTCGTCCATCCCGTACTCGACGGCGATGTCCACGAGAGTTGTGAGGTCGTCGATTGAGATCTCGTCAGACCACCGCCCCGAGCAAAAGGCCGCCCGGTTGAGCCGACCCGATATATTGGACGCGTCCGCCCCCGGAGCCGCGAGCTTAACCGCGAAGGCCCGCAGCGCAGCCCGTGCGCCGCCCGTGTAGCGTTGGACACCCACCCCGACCCTAGCCCCGACCCGCGCGCGCGGTAAAACTTCCAGCACGTCCTTCGACGCCCGCGCGAACGCGAAGTCTGCCGGCGGGGTGTAGGCGCCCCGTGCTGACCGCGAGCCCGGCATCGTGATAAGGCTCCCGGGGCCGAAAACGTCAACACCCGGCGCGTGGGCCGGGTGCGATCGTATACCGTCCGCCTTCAAATAAACGTGGGCGCTCCCGGACGGGGTGCGAACGGCGCCGCGTGTGGGAATCCAGCCGGGGAGGTTTTCCGCGAGCCAGACCCACCCGTTGACCGAGCCCTTGACGTCGAGGTCAAGCACGGCGACCCCCGGGGGGATAACCGCGAGGGCGCCGGGCCGTCCCTTGCAAGCTTGGATAATCTCGGCGGCGTTCTTGGTCGCCCGGCTCTTCGCCCAAGCCATCTTGAGGCGGTGCCCGTCGTCTGGGTCAGCCCAAGCCGGAACGAGCGCAAAGCCACGGCCCAGAAACGATTGCAAGAGCTTTTCCCCATTGACTGAAAGGAAAAACTCGCCTATAGAGTAGGAACTCATGGAGGTGATGACTCCGTGGGGTGGGTTCGAGAGGCTGGTGCTACAAACACCGGCCTCTTTTTTTGTCTTTTCACGTCTTAGGCTAGCTGCGCCGAAAAGGCCAGTCCTAACCTAGCGAGTAAATGCCTTTTTGTCTATATCCCTGCCATAAACACGGCGGGCGAGGCTGCCGCCGTTGTAGCTGGAGACAAGCGGGTTTTGTAAACCCTCTTCAGGAAAGGGTTGAACCGGCCCTGCCGCTCCCTCTCGGCTATCTCCGAATCGGAATATACTATTTTGATCATTTTGTAAACGATTAGGCGCATTTATTTTAAAAGCCCCCAGAATCTATACAGAATCGGAGGCCATTGCTTGCACCCGACCCGCCCTGCTGCCGGGCTCTATCGGTGGGTGCTTCTCCCACGGTCCGGTCGCCGCGTTTCCCACGAAAACCGCGTGCCCCCTTTTTCGGTACGTTTTCAGACGTTCGTGCGCGTGCTTGGCCATCCAAGTCCCCCGACCCTTTCGAAAGTTCTTCGACCAATCGAGTACGTCCCAGACTTGGAAAAACTTCTTTCCTTTGCTGTTGCGCATACCGCGCCCGAGCCGCTGGACGGTCCGGATGACTGCTTTGCCCCCGCCGACGATCACGACCGACCGAAGGGCCGGGACGTCTACGCCTACGTTGAAAACGGTCGACGCCACCGCTACGTCGAGCCGCCGCGCGTTGAGGGCGGCGATGACTTCCCGCCGCCGGCCGATCGGCGTTTTGGAGTCGACCAACTCGCAGGTGAAGCCCTCCGACAAGACCCTTAGCCTGAGCGTGGGTCCGTGGTGATGTTTAATGTCGGTGAACAACACAAGGCACGGCTTGAGCGCCAGCGCGACACACTGCGCGATCAGGTCGTTGCGGCCTTGGCTCTGGACGATCTGGGCCGTGTAGGCGGCCGGGTACTTCCCGAGAAAAAACTCGGCCTGCTCATAGACGACCATGCGGATGATCGCCTTCGGGATAAACCCCTCGCGGGCCAGCTCGCCCTCGGTCTTCCGATAGGCGAGCCCACCGAAGAGCGCCAAGAGCGGCGCCGACTTTTTATCCGCCCGGCTGAACGGGGTCGCCGACAATGCGAAGCGCCAGTAAGCGGTGACCGCCGAGCAAACAGACTCGAACGTCTGCGCCGGGACTTGGTGCGCCTCGTCCACGATCACGACATCAAACGTTTTCAGGGTCGCCCGCGTGGGCGTGGGAGACTTTTTGAGCTGCGCATAAACGCTTTGGAGTGTCATTGCGACGACCTCGCCCGGGGGACCCTTGGCCTTGAGCGTCCGTGATACCGGCAACCCGGTGTCCTTGACGATCGTCTCGGCCGTGCTCTCGACGAGCACCCGGTCAGATACTAGGAACAGCACCCGAGCGCCCCGGAACGCCTCGACGAGCAGCGCCGTCACGATGGTCTTGCCCGACCCCGTCGGGAGTTCAACGGTTGCAGCCTCGTTGCGGATGAACGCCTCGGCCGCCGCGATCTGATAATAATGGGGCGTCTTCGTCAAAAGTGACTGGGCGACCGGGGCCGGGGTGAAGCTCTTGCGCCGGGAGTCGTCAACCGTGACGGCGAGCCCCTCCTTGCGGGCCTCCCTCAGCACGGTGCGAATCAACCCCGCGCCGAAGTAACGGCCCGTCCCCGCAGCCGTGGCCGACTTGAGGTAACAGACCTTCGCGCCGTACTGCCCGCCTTGCGAGTAGGTCAGCGCCCCCTCTAGCCACGCCAACTCGGTCCCGCTCGCTTGGTGGACAAAGCATTTCAGCGTTGTCCGTTCTATCCTCATCATCCGCCACCCCGTATCTTGTCCGGATCTTTGACGAGCCCGAAGATCGGTTCGTCCCGATAACTCTTTTGCCGCCCGTGAAACGGCGTTCGCTTCGACCACGTTTCGACGTCGTCGAATAGCACGAAAACGCTAGGGTACGGCCCCCTTGCAACCCGCCGATAACTGCGAATAAGCTTTCGCTTCATCGCCAGCTCGATCGCCGACCGGGGCCGGTCAAACAGCCGCTGCGCGTCGCGAATGGAGATCCAAAGCCCGCCACGAATATCAGGCTGGTCGAGGCCCGTCTTGGTGACCCGGCCACCCTTGACGTCCCAGACCCGCCCAATGTCAACTGCTTTCGCCATTATGCCTCCGGGATAACGGCCAGCGTCACCTCTATGTCGTCGGCCGCTTGTATGATGTCAGCAAGCGACGCCCCGAGCAACCCTGAGTATTTGGCGAGCTTCGCCCGTAACCGCTTGATCTCTCGGAGCTGCGCATTGCGCGACTTGTCGCCAAGCCCCGTCTCGGCCGCTTCCGCCATGACCTTTGATAGGGCGTCAAGCGCGTTGTCGGACTCCCTGCGAAGCGCCGCGGAGACGGCCGCGATAGTTTCCTCGGTCGGCAAGGCGTCGATAGACGACACCTCGTTGGCGGTTTGTGCCGCAAGTACCCGCCAAAAGGCGGCCCATTGGTCCCGCATGGCGGCGGGGACGAAATAAAACCCGCCCGAAGACCTCAGCGACACGCCAGCGAAGCGGTCAAGATGGACGCGACTCAGCCACCCCGAGATCTGCGCTCGGCCGGTTGTCATTGCGAAGATGTCGGCCGCGCCAGCGATCTGGTAAGCGATCCCGAGCTTGACCTCTTTCGCGGGGTCGCTCTCCGACCCGTTGAGCGGCGTAACGACGCACTCCTCGTCGCTGACTTCGACCTTGGCGAAGGTTGCGAGGGCGAGGTCAACGCCTTCGTCCAGCAACGTACGTTCCACCAGAAACCACGACCCGCGGGGGCCGGCGACGGCAAAGGCCCCATGATCACGCGAGGCACGCCGCCCCGCGTACTTAGCGACCGCTTGCGACAGCGCGCGGGCCGGGCTTGTCCGGGGGACCTTGATGTCAAGGCCCGATTCCGCGAAGGCGTCGGAGAGCGCGTCGGGATCGACCCGACCGCGCATTTCCCACCACGCGATGACCCCCGCGCCAGAAAAGCCGCTTTGTACGGCTAGAAATGCTTTTTCCATGTTAGGACCCCTTTTTTGTTCCCTTCCTCGTCCTCAAGTAGTAGAGCTCAAAACGTTTAGAGCGTCAATAAATAAAACACACAACAGTTGAGAAAACGACCATGACCATCTTCATTATAATCTTGGCCCTCAGCGCCAGCCCGCTTGACAATCATGTTGAGCCGCCTTCCCTGTTTGCGACGCTCGTTGCCCGACACCCTAGCCGCGACGAGCGCGTCGAGGTCGAGCTACAGATCAGCCGGTGCAAGCGCAACGTTTCCCACCACGCCGACCCCTACCGGGTTCTGGCCCTCCTACGCTATGAAACGGTGCTCGGGGTGCCCGAAGACCACCGGGGGCTCTTAGGGGCCGCGTGGTGCTGGGAAAACGCGATGCGCTCCGAACCGGTTGTCGGCGACAATGGGGCGTCGCACGGCGCGTTCCAGATGCAGGCGTGGTTCTGGCATTGGTGCCGGCTGCCGATGCAAGACGAGGTCATGGGCGACCTGCTTATCTCGGCGGCCTGCTACTGGTCACGGGTCGAGCATTATCTCGACGACGGGAAATGCCCCGGCAACGTCACCCGAGCCGAGGCGATGGCCGCTAATGGGCCGAAGTACAAGCCCCACGGGTGCGCGGCGGCGTCAAAGCATTCTCTTGAGCTGGCTCGCTGGCGAGAATAGTCGCGTAGTCAAGTCGGGCGCGGGTGACGTATCCGGCTGCGCGTGCCGCGTCGATCGGGTACGTCTCGCCAAGATCCCGCCGCGCCTCGACGAACATTAGGTACCCAAGGACCCTAACGGCCCCGGCTATGGTCGGGGGCGTTTGCAAGTCGGCCGCGATACAGTGCAAATCCATGTCGAGCCACTCCGCCAGCGTTGCTTGCCCGAGTATCCCGATCAGCCGCTTTCGCAGCTTCCCCCACAACTTGACTCGGTCGGCCTCGGGTAGCGCCAAGACCCCCACGACGCGCCAAGGTTTCGTGTAAAACTTCCGGTGGCTCAAGAGCTTCGCTTCCGTGGTGCACGGCACACAAAGCCCGAACACCGACCGCATGGGCACGCGCGATTTTTCACACCGCCTGCACTCGCCCATCGTGAAGGCTGCGCCGGACATGCTTAAACAAGCAACTCGGGCAAGCGGACTTGCGACGGCCCGATGCTTTCCACAATCCGAAGGGTCGCCGGCAGCGTCAACGCTTGCAGCACATCTTCGCCGAACTCAAATGACGTCACCGTGAACATGGCGTAGGTGTAGACTTCTTCGGGAAGATCTGAAAAGAAGTGCGGCTCAAACGTCACAACGAACGTCCCGTCGTCAGGGTCGGCGATGATAACCGGATTGATTGTCAAGGCGATCTCGGCGTCGACGCCGCGCTCGGTTGAGATCACAAATATCAGCCCAAGGTCGGAGGCGTCAAACCGCAAGGGGAGTCGGCCTCGGTAGGCGCGCATCGTGATTACGTGTTTGGTGTTCCGGACAACGACCAGTTCCGGACCCTCGGCGGTCGTGTCGGGTGAACAGCTCACGGGAGTACCGCGGCGTTCTGGAGCAGCACGACCCGGATCCCACCGCCCGACAAGACGTCGACCCGGTTATCACTTTCCGCCTCACGGACAATCCGGATCCCGCCGCCGGACTTAATCTCGACCCGATATTGTTCGCTCATCGCGTCACCTCGGCGACACCGTACCCCGCGAGCCCGCCGACTGCAAGCCCCACGATACCGGTTACCCATGGCCAGCCGCCCCAAGGCGTGTCGCACTTGGCGACTTCGACCGCATTCGCAAAGCACGCGATGCGGCTCAACCTCTCGGATGTGGCGATCCTATTCGCCGCGGCGACCTCTGCTTTAAGCACGGTGTTATCGGCTTTGAGCTTCCTAAGCTCGGCCGCGAGAGTATCCGCGCGCGTTTCGGCTGCGAGCAAATAAGCAAGCTCTTCCGTCGGAATGCGCACGCCCTCGCACGGCGACACGTCCCCCGCCTTGATGTTCGCGTAGACCTCGCACGGCACCGCGCGCGCCGGTGCGGGCCAGATTATAATGGCCACCGCTAAAAGTACACCAAGTCGGTTTATCATTTCTTCCGGCTCCGCAGACGCTTGTTTGCTTCAGCAACTAAAAGGTCCGGGTCAACCCCGGCGGCTTCAAGTCGACCCTTCGCGACCTCGGCGCGCGTAGCCTCCACGCTTGCGGCCTCACGTTCGACCGTGGCCGCCGCGACGACGACCTTGTGGGCGGCCTCGGCTTGCAACCGCTCCGCCGAGATCTTTTCAACCGCGCGCGCGTGAAACTGAGCGTTCTTCGTTTGACGCTCAAGCTGCTCGTTGCGGTTGAGCGCCTTCCGCCAAGCGCGCCACAGCCACGCCCCGGCGGCGGCGAGAAAAGCGCCTATGGCCGCAGTCCAGCCCATCACTTTTCGAGCCCCTTCCCGCGCGCGCGGATGATGCCGCGGACCGCAAAAGTGAGCGACGCCCCGAGCTCCACGCCGGCAATGCCGATGGCGATCCCGAGCGACACGGGGCCGCTAGCGGCTTCGACCGCGATCAGCCCGCCCATCGCGCCCGCGAAAACGATCGCGCCGATATAGAGCACGAGCTTGCGCCCGCGTTGTTTTGCTATGCCCCGAATCGCCATGCTCGCGACCCCGATGGCGACTAGGGATATTGATACAATCCAAGCCTCGGCACTCATTCGTCCACCCCCGCTTTGATGTCGGCCTTACGTACCCCGAGCGTGTCCGCGATGGCGCGCAAATAGCCTATGATCTCGCCCATTTTAATCGACCGCTCGCGCTGAATCGTTTCGATTTTCTCAAGCCTAATCTCGTGCTTGTCGGTGACGGCCTTGAGGACCGCCACGCTCGGAGCGACGCTGAGCGACCCCGAGATTGCGCCCGCGGTGAAGCCGCTGAACAGCACCACGCCCGCGATGATGACGAAGGCGACTCGCCCCCAAGTCATGTAGCTGGCCACCCGCTCGGTCAAGTCCTTCATGCCTTTCCCCCCGGACGGACCGCGTCAAAACCGAAATCCAGCGGGGAGAGCCGGCCGCTGCCGTAGATCTTGGCGAGCGTGCGGGCCTCCGACAAGTCATAGGTGCACGTAACGACGGACTCGACCCGCTTCTCGCCAGCCGGCCCAGCGCCGGATCGGTTGCCCTCAAAGCATGTTAGCTGTTTGGTCGCAGGATCCCACGAACGAACCATCGTTATGTGGTCCGCCTCGTTCCGGCCCGACCAATCGATCAGCATCACGTCACCCGGCGCGAAGATGTCGGGCGAGCCCGCTTCGACCTCGCGCTTGATTCCATGGCGGCTCCACCACTCGCGGACCTGCCCTTTTTCGTCGTGCCATCCCGCGATCGAGACCCAGCCCGAGACCTTCTTGACATCGACGTCGAGGCGGGCGCGGTTGACGTTCGACAGCCGACCGTAGGTGAAGAACGCTTCAACGTTCTTGCAGTGCAAAAAGCTGGTGTTGAAACCTTTGTTTAGGCCGGCCTTGATAAACCAGCTCACGACGGCCATGCCGCACCAATCCGGGACCTCGTCCCCCGGGTCCTTGGGACAGCCCCGGGAAGACCACCCGGAGTCTTTGAAAATCCGGTCCAGCCCGCCGCCGACCTCTCGCCGATGCTCGCCGACATCCGCAATCCAGTCTTTTTCG
>Ga0105051_10005799_pt1 | contig 13594 bp, 3 predicted proteins | sample FRY02_FD_78383 | JGI IMG/M metagenome (GOLD analysis project Ga0105051, IMG submission 78383) | Freshwater microbial communities from Lake Fryxell liftoff mats and glacier meltwater in Antarctica - FRY-02 (megahit assembly) | ecosystem: Environmental > Aquatic > Freshwater > Ice > Glacier... | reverse complement strand
TAATTTTGGCTTTATGGATATAAATAGAGAAAGTCAATTTATGGATAATTTTGTAATAAATCATCAAAATATAACCGATTTGTATTTTCATCCAAATTAAAATTATGAAAACGCTATCAAAATATAAGGAATAGACATGAGTGATTTCAAGTAATTTGAAGGAGATATTTGAAATTAAAGGCTTTTTGTATATTGCTTCTAGAATCCTTTATTATGATTCTTATAACAAAGTTTTATTTATTTAAAATTGAAAGAAAGGACGAAAAAACTATATAGTAAAATTATGATTAATAAATATAATTTCAGCTTATAAAACCATTGAGATTGTACTATAAACCATTGAGATTGTACTATAAACCATTGAGATTTATATTATAAACCCTTAAGATTTATATTATAAAAACTTAAGATAGTTTTGACATTTTAGCAAAAAATATATAATAAAAGTTTATTACATGCATCGACAAAAGCAAGACACTAATTTACGTCCTCAAAATAGAAAATATGAGGAGCTTACACCTAAAATTCTAGCAAAGACCCCGATAAACTATAGACAGAGAAAATTAGCAGGTCAGTCATCGGCCTTACCAGCTAACAGATCAAAATCTAAAGAACTGAATTATTTCAAAATGCATCATCCTACGCATCGACTTTAGTCCTTGAATAAAGATAAGATCAGTTTAAGCGAGTAGCAGATAAAAAACTCTAAAATTTATAAGCTGTTGTAAGAGTAAATCGCAAGTTTGGCAAAGCGTCAAGAAATAGAAATTCTCAAAATGCTATAAGTACATTGTTTTAATATCAAAGTTAAAAAAGGCGAAGGAAAAATAGCTGGTTCAAATTAAGTCTTAACAACATTCTATCAAATTACAAATCTGGTAACTCAGAAACGAAACTATGGAACTCAAGGATTCTGTAAAAGAGGAAAAATAATAAACTGAGAGGTTAATGTAAGAGTTAGGAATCACTGAAGAAGATTTTTAAAATCAAAATTTCACAGGCTAAGATCAGGAACAAAACGAAAACGAAAATTAGAATTAAAACTAAAATAGCCTCTAAAATTAGCAATAACCTGAAACTGACTGATTGGATAAATAGAAACTAAAAAAGGCCTGAGAGTGTCTGAAAAGCCTTTATGACAAATTAATTAAAGGGAACTATCATTTAAAACCCCTTTTTGACAGGATTTCAATACAATATCTAAATAAATTTTGTGTTTTTTGTTTTATAATTCATCAAAATTTTTGCTCTCAAAAAGAACGTTGTCAATAAAATAGTTTTATAGAGAATTATAATTATATTGAATTTTTCCAAATATTTTAAAAAGATTTATAATTTTTAAACAAAAGAATAAGAATAAGAATGTTGAAGAAATCATAACAATCAGGGCATGAACAAGCTGTAAGTAAATCATAAACTAAAAATATGAGAGGGTCAATTTTGAACGAGTCCAAATTTTGTGAGGAGCAAGTTTCAGTATTCTGGAATAAAAAATCAAAAGTAATGTCATACAAGATAAAAACAGGTGAGTAAAGAAGATGTGAGCACGTAGTTGTGGATAATGAATATCATTTCCTTTACATCTAAAAAAAGACGATTCCAACCCTGAAACTTATCCATATGTATCCCGAGATGTACCCTCGATTCACGGTCGATCCTGGAGCATTGAAATTCGTTATTAAAGGGGCTAACATTATGTGCCCGGGTTTAACGAACTAGCTTGGCAGTATGTAAGATGTTAAATAGGATGCAGTAGTTTCTGTATACGTGAAAGATATCGAACACGCAGTCGTAATTATATGTCTAAAGTAGGGTCTTGGAATTGCTAAAATGTCCACAGAATAAATTCGTAAAGTCAACGAAGGAATCGCAGTTTAACTCGTTCATTTCATTGGTGATAGTTTCTGGAACTCCCTCTACAATAAGATTTGAAACATCAACTGCGATTCTATCGGGGGTTTCTCAGTCAATTGCACTCGTGATTACTAAGTTAGTTCTTCATTTGTTTAATTTATATGTTTAAGATAAAATAAATTATTATGCATTCAAGAGATTTTGTTACTGTTAGGATGTTTTTATAGCAATATTGGTTCGGTTTCATGCGGTAAAAACTTGATTTAATTTGTATCTCTTTGGGAAGTTTGAAATGTATTATTGATTAAAGTTTCTTCAATCACTTTCATATTCCTCCCAGTTTTCTTCAATTTCAAATTCTTCTTAGTTTCTAATCTTTTCCTTTTTAACCTTCTTCTCTACTTATCTTTTTATTTTTGATTCGTAGTTTCCCTAGTTGAGGTCAAGAACCTTAAGTTATCTCTCCATGAATTCAATTTAAATAGGATGGCTCATCATTAGTTGCATATTTTCCAATGTTAACTACTCAGCAAGGACTTAGAACTGTTAAAGACGATCATAGTAAGGAGTATAAAGCATTGGCCTCTCCAATTAAACTTATATTGCAGCCTTACCCAAAGCTTATCTCATATGTTTATGAAGTTCATGATACTTGTCCATATCATCGATTTTTCTGATACTGTCTTTGAAAATGTTGTATCCCTGGTACTTAAAATCGAATTAAATGGGCTGCGAATTTACGTGTTTTTATTACTTTTCCATTTTTTGCAACTTTTAGTTGATATTGTAAAGGAGAAATGGGTCGGTCATGCTCATAATTGATTTTACCCTTTTATCCTCCATTTATTTATCATTAATTTATGGTATGAACTTTCTATCTCGATGTATTTCGTACCATCTCTCCTGGCATGTTTGTTCTGTATATTTATAGGGTTATTATTTAAATGTATACACTAAATAAGGATAAATTTACACATTATTTCAGCTATTTTTATAAAGTCAAATTTCTCTTCAATAACCAAATGAATGAGCAACTTATCAGCATAAATACTGAAGCTATGCTTATTATTTAAAACTGTTTTCGTAGGTTTATAGTTTGCTTCATTCCAAATACTTACGTTCTTATAAGTGAGTTCGTTTTTTTTGTTTTAGTCTTACTTTTAATTTATCAGGTTGCTTTATTCTTATTTTATCAGTTTAAACTCTTCTTAATCTTCATTCATTTCTATTTTTTATGAAAAAATAAGCTTCTTTAGAATTGCTATATATATTTTTTTATAAATCTCTGTTTTAATTTTAAATTTTTTTACAAATTTTATGACATTTTATTTACATATATTCTGAAAAAAAATTAAGAACAATTCTTATTTTACTGGCTCATATTCTACCTTCAGGGGTATTTATTTTCGTTAAGCTATAACAAAAATTTTTCTGTTAAAACTAATTTTTAGAGTATAAAGAGTAAAGTAGTTTAAAATCATAAAAAATGAAACAGTAAATTTTATATATTAAAAGACTTTTCTTAATAGGGCTATGCTTGAATAATTCTAATTTTATAAAACTAACATTTTAGAAATAAATAAAACAGTAACTTATTATGAACTTCGAAGGATCTTTTCCGGTTTTTGATTTACAGATTGACTGTGATTTTTAGTCCTCAGATTAGAAATTTTAACTCAAAAGAAAAGAAAACTTGGCTTCTACTACTGTTATTTAAGATGGACATATTGCTGCTCTTTCCACCATTGGAAAAAGAAACTCCAACTTAGACACTGTATATTTTTTATTTATCAAGTTTTCCTTTCTAAGAAATGGGGATTTTATATTGATGGGTATATTTGATGGACATGGAGATGATAAGGTTTCTTCTCACCTGCAATAAAATTTGCTAAAACGACTCTCATAACATCAACTTTTCTAGTCTGATGTTGAGACTGCCATAAAATCAGGTATTTTTTATATTTATTTAGTTTTTCACCAAGTTGAACAATAAGTTTTACAAATTTTTGACAAAGGCTCTACTGCACTTATTGTGGTAGTCGGAGAAAAATAAATCGTAGCTGCCAACGTTGGGGATAGCAAACTTTTTGGACTTAAGAAAAATGATGGATCTTTAGTTTCTTTGACAAATTAACATGATTTGTCGAATCAGGCTTAAGTCGCAGAAATCATGTCAAAGGGAGGTCTAATTTTTAAAAGAGGTAATCAATACCGTATCAATGGATAATTGAACATTTCAAGATCAATAGGAGACAGAAAACACAAACAATACATGTCTTCTGAACCCCAAATTTATAGAATAAAAAAATCAGAGTACAAAAAAATTTTATTGGCTACAGATGGTTTTTATAACCATACTCTTTTCTCGACGTAGCTTTGCAAAAGAAGCATAAAATAAATTGAGAACAAAATAAGAAAAGGGATTTTAGGATTTGGCTTTGATGATAATGCAACTTTGTTGAGTTTAAAGTTTAAATAGATGTCTCCAAACAATAGCAGTGAATAATTTTTTCAAAAAAAAAATATCCCATTTCAATGAAAAGTGCAACATTTATTTTTATTTATTATTTTTTGTATTTTTAATTTGTTATTTTGGCATATTAAGATAAAATAGCCTTCAAAATTCAAAATAGACCTCATCATGGGTTTTATGAATAATTTTTTAATAAACGTTGAATTAAATTAAATTTAAAGGAATCAAATGTGAGAAAGAGATGTTAGATTAATAAAATAGTACTTGATGAGAAAATAGGCTGTGTGTTAATTATTCAACTGAACTAGTTATCTGCCCAGTAATTGATAAAAAGGGCGATTATAAAAAGGCCTGCAAAAAGTTTATTTGTTTTTGAGAAGATGGTGGAGGCCGCAGGTTGTTGTTGAAGTTTTGAGAGTAAATTGGCGTAGTTGAACAAAAGTGAGGCAAAGAGGTACCCAAAGAAGCAAACCATAGTGAAAATGTAGGTGCTGTGGGTCAAGATGCCAATGACCAATACGGACATCAAGATGGGTAAATATTCGTTAAAAATGGCATCTATCCGAATGTAGTATCTGATATGCTGATTTTCCTTTTATTATTTTTGCAGTATGTCCTCGTCTTGTAACTCAGGATTTACTTATGGCTTCTCTTAATCCTGCATTTCTACACTGTTCAACTCAGCTCCTTAGAAATTGGTTGTTTTTTTACGGGTTTATTTACTTTATTATCCCTCTTTGTTATCTTGCTTTCCACTGTTCGAATCTCCCTTACCACTGTTCGATGAGTCTCTTCTGTTTTAGGACGATTCGCTTTTATTTGAAGCATCGTCATTCTTTATTTCAAGTAATTATTTCGATAGATTCTATCGAGATCTTCTCAAATCAGTTAAAGATTTTCTTTCAGCTGACTATATTTCAGGGATCTCTTGATTTTATGTCAAATTTCTATCCGTTTGATCATGCTAGCTTTATATCAGGGATGTTTTCAGATTTTATTATTTAGGTGCTTAAGCTTATCTTTTTTACTCTTTTATTTATTTTCCTTCTTGTTAAACTTTTATTATTTCCTACTATCTTCTTCTTTATTATTATTGTTCTTGGGCAATGATTTCTTTTTAATGTGTAAAACTTTTTTCCCAATCAATTTGATCGTCGAATTCCTTCGCCCTTGCTCTAAGATACTTTTAATCGAGATTTTTAGACATCATTATTAATCTTTGCCCGATGAGAACTAAAATTGAAAAGCATAAAATAGTTTCATAAAACTGAGCAACATGAATAAATTATGCCAAGGTCATTGTAAGTAGTTGTAAAAATTTTTATAAAATAATACAAAGTGATTTATACCTAAAGTAAACAAAAATTATAACTTACAGAATTTCAAACGATATAAAATTCTTGTAATTTAAAGCTTAAGCATACTTTAAAGAATAAATGCATAACTACAATCCTCCAAACAAATATTCTCAAAACACTCGAATGGGTAATTGGTCATAAGAATGGTAGCTTGAGGAGGTCAAGTAAAAATTAAGCCTAATTTAGACGAAAGGAGTATCTGAGAAATAAGAACAATGGAACTTCATCTATAAACGATTAAGAAAGAAAACTATTGAAAAGTCTTCAACCAGTAATTAAATTATTAATATAGGCCTCTTTGACATACTCCAAAGACGGATATCGAAGATTCGGAGATCATGTAATGCTTTTCAACGGGAAAGTCGAAGGATTTTTAGTCACAGATATTCACGAAAAACTCCTCAATACATAAGAATCTTATAACGTATCAGCAGTTAAAAATATACACGCATGTGCCCGATCAGTATTCATTCTTTAAAGAGTTAACTATAACGATGGATTTAAAGACAATGTTCTTCACTACGGCCAGCAGGTAAAAATTAAAATTAATCCTATTCTCTTGGATAAACAAATTTATCTTTACAGTGAACCGACCTCGATCAGTCGATTCAGTAAAGTTTCAAAACTTCAGTAAGTTATCTTCATGCTTAAACAGAATTTCAATACAGTTTGGATACTTTAGCATCCTGATCCAAACGTAAGACTTTAAATGACAGGGCAGCCGATTACAACTGATGACACTTTACTGATCAAGCATTAGATGACAAATCAATGGTTGGCAGCTGATTTAAAAACATATGAAAATACTTTTGGAAAATAATTGGAGGTCATTGTTCATAATTTCTTGGTTCATAACAAGTCTCAAAATCTTATCCAGGAAAAAAGAGGTCTTACGACAATCGATATTCCAAGCAGAGCCCAGAGAGATTAAAACCTGTGGCTTATCTTAGGCGCTTCAAGTCCGGAGCAATAATTTGATTAATCCTAAATTAAGAATAATGTTGTGAACAAGACCACTTTGGATAAAAAGATGAAGCATTTGCTAACATAAAGAGGCATTTACAGTATCAGATTCCTTCACAAAATTTTCAAGAGCCTGGATAAATAAAACACGGGTATCTTATAATAAACCGATTTCAGGTGGGGAATTCAAAGCGGCAAGCTGCATCTTAGCCAATAAGAAGTCACATACCTTTCAAACAACTTCAGAGCAAAGGGAAGTAACGTATCTTATGAAAACTTCCTGAAGGATATCCGAAGCAAGTTGAACCAAAATCGATGCAAGGCTATCGAGGACGCATACAATAGAATAAGGAAACTTGCAGGTACTAAAATAACGCTGGAGTAGATGGGTAAGATTTATGATGCAGCACGTCATCCTGAGGTTATCAGCAATAAAAAATCGGAAAAGGAAGCCTTTAATGAGTTCATTTGGAGTTGGGATAACATTAAGCCAGCATATGAAATAACTCTGGAATAATTTGGATCTTATTTCGAAGACTTATCGGCAATCATTCCAAGGGATGAACATTTTGAATACCTTCTTTTATGTGTCTTTCACTTATGATCTCATATCGTATATATCATATCATGCCAACTTATCAACTCATATCTTACTTATTATTATTTAAATTATCACACTTATTCATCATTCATATATTATTCTTTTACTTCAATATATCAATTAATTAGTTTGTTATAAGTTGGAGCGCTGAAGCAATTTTTAATTGTATATATTTTTAAGAATAGCCAGTTTTAAGCATTTGAAGTCAATGATTCCTCTGATAAATAAGTAGACCCAGATAAGATTTAACTATATCAATACGCATCAACAATCCGTAATTATTTTTTTATTAAAGCCAGTTTATACAGTTAATAAGTAAAGGGTCCAGTCTCCTAAACAATTCCAAAGTATTAGGGAAGGATAATAAGGTAAAAATTGAGTGTAAAATAAGGAAAATATTTGGCGTAAACTTTCTCATCTTTGAGACTGTAAACTAAAAAATAGATCCCAAACGATATGAAAATATTGGTAAAAGAATACGGTTCTCCCGAATAGTAACAAAGGCAAATAATATACGATTTTCCTTAAACATGCCAGTCGTTGATAAAAGAAGAGATTTTATAACCTATAAAATAGACAAATTCTATGAATTCGTCTATCCCAACCCTTTATGCATCACTGAAGTAAAGCCAGGATAGAAAGTTCTAAATGATGTAAATTCCTGTAATGAGAGAGAGCGAATTCATGCATTAGGTTAACAAAAAGCCAAACAGGGCTGTGAATAATTCCAGCAAGCCGGTGAACTATTCCAACAATAAAACAGTCGTAAGCACTGAGCTTATCCGACAGACTATCGTAATTTTATACATGATTTAGCAAAACAATCAGTCTCCCCATAAGAATTATTAGAGACTAAATTATATTTAGAATAAGAACAGCTAGATTTACAAGGAACAGGAAATTATCGTAAATCAGTCCAAAAGAAGACAGACTAAGACATTTAAGATATAAAATATCCCGGAACAGAAATAATCACAATTCACAGGTTGCTGTGGGTTTGGAACCAGTCAGAAAATTGCATTCCAGTCCAGGTAAAATTGATTGGAAAAATGGAAATACATTTCAGTCTAGTAAAATTGATTGGAACCAATCGAAAATGCATTTCATTGAGGTAAAATTGATCGGGACCAATAGAAAAATGCATTTCAGTCCAGATTGAATGGAAAACACAATAATCATGTAATAATTTGTCATTGCCTTCGATACATATAAGTCTATAAAACAACATTCATATGATCACTATACTCTAGGTTTTCTTATATTATTTTATACTCAGTAAATCAATTATTCAAATATCAGATCTAAGCTATAAAAATTTACGATATATTGAGATAAAGCTTTATAATTTTAATGCTATTTCATATCATCAAAGGTTTGATTCCGGTTTCGCTATTCTGATTTCTAAAACATCGTAGTGAAGTTTTTATATTTTTGGAGCGATTGAAATGAGCTCTTAACACTCTGTCTTGACTATAATGCGCAAAGTGCTTACATTAATGTCTTGGTATCTCCTGAGATATTAGAAAAACTGCGTCAGGACTTATTTGCTGATCTATCCTTTTCTTATAAACAGAGATGAAATGTAGACTGTGAGGCCAAACCTCCATTCTGAGAATTATAAGAAGTATTAGCAATAGCCCTCTAATTTGCCTTCAAGAAAACATCCGAGACCTTTGTTTTTGCCTAAATCCCTCTGACAGATATTGATCATTCCTTATGTGTTGGGTTCATCGTCTAACTTTCTAACTTTTAAAAGAGGATTATCCAGAAACAGTATTTATATGCAAGTAAGGTCGTATCCGTAAAATTTGTCGTTTGTTTCCTACATTCCTAAGTGCTTGTAAGTATTTTTAGCCTTAATGTTTGATTATTAAGCATAGAGACGCAGGAATTTAATTCCCTTAATCAAGGCTAAACTTTTGGCAAAATTGAAGAGCTGCTTAAAAATTCCTTTACCTCGAAAAGCTTTAGTTACAAAAACAGAGCTTATCCACCAGATTTCTTAATTTTGGTATGTAAGAAACAAGGCTGCCACGGGTTGATTGTTGACTTTTTTAACGATTGTTTGTCCATAATCTGACTCGATCAAATACTCCACTGCCTTTGTGACAATTTTCTTATCGAGTATCTTGTTTTCAGTTTAAAAAGCCATTTCTACCATAAATTCAGCCATTGCCGATGCATTGTTTTTGTTTGCGACTTAAAGCATTCTGTTATTATATAATCAACTTAAATTATGAGATATTTAAATATGTAAATATAGCGATCAGGTCAGACTTAGATAATTATAGAAATATATTATCCTAAATGATATTAAATTTTTTAAACTAAAAATTTTGTTATTTTCAGACCATATGCTTAAAATTTTTAACTTTTAAGATATGATTATATTGAAATTTATCGTAAAACTCTTTGCAGATTTCTTATTTAAAGATAATGAAATATCATTTTATCAATTGAATTAAGGTAAATGTCTTCACCTGTCTGCAAATATATTAAATCACTGCCCCATCTATTTTCACTTTTGGGTTATTTTAATTTTTGAAACTTTCGAATATCTTTATTTTTGATACTTTTTAACAGCTGCATTAAACTTCTTTTGGCTTTGACAATCTTGCAGAATAGTACACATCTCTTTGAAACATTTTAGTAATGTTTATTTATCAGGTTTTTGAGATTAGTCAAGTAACTTTATTTATGATTTTGTCTTAAAAATTGAGTCAGATAAAGTTATCGCACTCAATACTAAAGTTATTGTGTTGTATCTTTTGCTGAGATTGTCAATCGAAGAAAGCTCAAGCAGGAATTTGCACATATCGAGGCATTTCTGAGATTATTTAGTCAATGAAAGTTATTTTCTGATGTTTCTTTACTTTTGCCATTTATCACTCAATGCTTAAAGAATGTTGAGAGATGTTGTAAAGGTGAGATTAAAGTTTAAAGATTGAATAATTTTTCCTTCCATCTATCTCAACTACTGAATGGTATACGAATTATCAGTAACATCTACATAATTGTTCATTTTGGGCGGATATATTTCTTAATATTTGCTGGCAATCCATAGGCACGTGATTCCAACAAGTTGGTACTAATTTTTAGTGATTTCATTTTTACTAGAGAACTCGTTTAAATATATCAAGGCTAAGTAAAGGGTTTGTTATTTGAGTTCGAAAGACTAATGTACCTCAATAAGCCAGTCAACGAGGACGTATCTCATATCTTCATGAATGTGTTTGTAGACTTCTTTTTCTTACAATTTCTAAAAATTAGGAATCTGGTACCGATATAGCAGCCATATGGTCGATTATTTACTTTTCGTACTGCGAGATTGGGTCTTTGCATTCTGATAGAGGCTTGTAGGATACTGAACGAGATTTTAATCGTTGCTCAACATTTTAAGATGTGGATGGCTTTTCTGAAATACTGAAGTTTTTTCCTCTTTTTTCAATGTTTGTTATATCACGCCCGAACATTCTTTTGGAGTAGAGATTTCTATTTCTGATATCCATGTGATTACTTATATTCTTTATAAGTGAATTTAACTGTATTCTAATTAATATTCAAACTTTAACAGATTTACAATTTTAAGAATAAAAGTTAAGAAAATGAAAAATATTGACAAAGATATTAATTTCAGAATATAATCCAAACTCAACTTGTTTTATTAGCCAAATATGGCATTCCTAAATTTTTATGATATGAATTAATATTTATTTGGAAATCAATGAGAAATTTAGAAAAAGATTTGAGAAATAAATAAATCTTTGATAAATATAAAAAAAGCATTGATAAATGGGCCGATATTAATTAAATCAATTTTTTCTCATCAAATCTCTGTAAGGAGATTATTTTTTGGCAGTCATTTGACAGTGGTTATTTTACTTGTTTTTTTTTTAGGGAGTAAATACAAGTTTTTGGTCCATTTAGGAAGATTTGACCTCATTTTGAAGTAAACCTCTGCTCTTTCTCGGAGAATTGATTAGTATGATTTAGAAAAGCTGTTTTCCTTTGATTTATTTGAGGCGGCAGTTTCCATTTTGAATTTTGTTTTTCTTACTCATCGAGGAACTGTTTGGGGAAAAATCTAGTTTTATAGCTCTTTTAGTAATTGACTAGTAATCTAATTTTTTGTACATAGTTTATGACCCAGTTTCTTCATCCAGTTAGCCTTCGAGTTAGGATACCGTCACTATGTCGTGAAATCTTTCGAAAAGATATTAGGCATCGATATCATTCAAGGAGGAAGGCTTTTTGTCTGTCAAAGCGATACTGTCAGCAGTATTCAGCTCTTAACATTACTATTTTCTTGTCTTTTTAGTTGGAGTTTAGATTTGAGTGTTTGTTTCGTAATTTTGTGATTCCATGTGGGTTTGAATGATTTACATTTATTTTTTTAACTTATTACTGTTAAAATTTTAAATTTACTTTTAACTTATCCATTTATTAACTTATATTTATCCAATAATCAGAATAATATTCACTTTAATTTACTTCAAAAACATATATTTCTCAAAATAACAAGCACTTTATCAAAAAATTACAATGTTTTATTATAGAAAAGACTGATGAGTTAAAGAAGTACTCATTTTATTGTCCCAGTATTTGTATAGGTTTTCTATAAAATAAAACGTTGTCGAATAAATCATTTTATTTTTTTACGATTAAACTCTTTTTTTAAATAAAATTATCTGACATCATAAGTAATACTTCTTAACTAATTGACCCATTTATTCTCTCAGTAGTTTTGCTTGTTTGGTTGTCTCGCTCGATTGGGTAGATTTGATTAAATATCTTTGCGCTAAAATAATTGACATTTAATCTCTTAGAGGTTTAGTCTTTTTAGCTGTTTCACCCTTTTATGGTAGAGCGTATTTTGAGCTCGTTAAATTAGTCATTTAGTCCTTACCCATGTTTTATTCAACAAATTTTTATAAACTTTTAGAACTATAAAATATTTACTCGAATCTTTATGAAATACACAGATAAAATAGTCATCGCACATATAATAATGACGCATAAAATAAATGAAAAATAAAAGATGAGGAAGGATAACAATTTAATTACTTAAACTGGCAGACTGTATGAAATGTAATTTTTATTTAGTTTAGTCTGAAACTTTAAACCAATCTTTTAATAACATTATTAAACCAATATTTTTATGATATGATTCAATCTATCTTATTAAATGATGGATTTCGTAATTCATTGTTAAAAGCTGTCCTAATTCCAATCGCATTCCCTACGTTTTCGCGTATCTTTTTCCTCAAATTGATGTTCCTGTTCCTTTACCATTTTATTCCTACCCTTAAGTGCGATTCTGTTCCTTTAAATTAAGTTTGGTTTCATACCTTAATATAATAAAAAATACTTTTTATCTTGGAAATGAATTTAGTGTTTGAGAGTTTCTCTTTTATCTGGTAAATGAAAGAAGACTTTTCATTGAATTATGGCTCATCCAGATACCTATTCCGCAGAAAACATTAAAAATACTTACTACCTAGTTTCTCTATCAAAGGCTTGTTGTAGCTTATTTCGTTCAATATTGCCATCTTGTCCAGGTAGTTTCGCTATTGCTATGCTGCCCATCGTACATGTGTCTTTGCCAATTTAGACCCTCCACAAAGACTTTATACTGAGGCTGATTTTCCATTCTGTGCTAAGGTACTACCTTTAGTTTCGCATTTTATTTCATTCCTGTCACGACTTCTACCGTATTTTTATTGACATGTGCTGCATTTTCGATTATTTTCAGTTAAAGGACTCGGTTGAGATTGATACTTACCTGTTGACTTTGATCCGTATATCTTATTCCCAATATGCACTGTATATTTTTACCTGCAGTCAGAATGCTGCTTTAAAATTTATTCTTTAAATTACTCATGGCCTCTGTCTTTTTATGTAATATTAACTTAGTTGTGACTGCGATAATGATTAACAGCTACTTTTTATCTTGAGTCTTTTATATGTTTTCTTGAACCTTTCCTTGATATACGAAGAGTTGATCCTTCTATTCTTAAATTTATTGATTTTTATATTTTTTTGAACAGATCGATACCTCCGATTGGTCTCTAAACATTATCGTCTAATGAATAATTTTTTACTGAATTATTCTTATCCCGAAAAATATTTATCGTTTTGGGTGAATTTTCTTTATATTGCTCACTAAATTTTGAAGGGGGGACATTATTTTATAGTTAAAAGTTTTAGTCCTAATCCTACACTTTTTTCATCACTTTATAAGTATTATCTTTTCTGAAACTTGCCTTAGACTTAGTTGTTGTAGGGAAAAATGACTGAACTGTTTTCATTTATTTATTTTTAATATATAATTTTAACTTATCGTTA
>Ga0105051_10005785_pt1 | contig 13622 bp, 12 predicted proteins | sample FRY02_FD_78383 | JGI IMG/M metagenome (GOLD analysis project Ga0105051, IMG submission 78383) | Freshwater microbial communities from Lake Fryxell liftoff mats and glacier meltwater in Antarctica - FRY-02 (megahit assembly) | ecosystem: Environmental > Aquatic > Freshwater > Ice > Glacier... | reverse complement strand
TCGATTGCCTTGGCGAATAACACCATTGAAGAAAATGTCGCATTTGAAGCTCTGGTCGGCACGCTGGCTACGGTCGATAGCGACGCAGGAAGCACGTTTACTTATTCCTTGGTCAGCGGTACCGGTGACACGGATAATGGGTCGTTCACCATCTTAGAGAGTCGGTTACTGACCGCAGCCAGTCTTGATTTTGAAACCAAGAGCAGTTACTCCGTTCGAGTGCAAAGCACGGACAATGGTGGGCTATCCACAGAGCAGGTATTAACGATCAACGTCCAGAACGTTAACGAAGCGCCGACTGCGTTAGAGTTGGATATTACCGCCGTCGATGAGAACATGGCCTCAGGCACCACGGTCGGATCTTTCGCGACCATCGACCCTGATCTTCAAGACACGCATATCTACAGCTTCGTCGAAGGGCTTGGCGATAACGATAACGCCTCATTCACGATGATTGGCAATTCGCTTCGAACCGCCGAGAGTTTTGATTTCGAAACCCAGTCAACGTACATCATTCGAGTGCGAAGCACGGATGCTGGATCGTTATCATTCGAACGTAGCGTGCTGATCAACATCAATGACATTAACGACGTTCCTGAGATCCTCTCATTGTCACCGAACACGATTGAGAGCGGTTCTTTTAGCGGCACGGTCGTTGGCTCGTTTGTCATTAATGATGCCGATATTGGCGATTCAGCGATTTACTCGTTGGTGAGTGGCGAGGGCGATACCGACAACGCCTCGTTCAATATTTTATCGGAACAACTTGCCATCGCGTTTGATGCAGATATCGAAGTCAAGAATTCCTATTCCGTTCGTGTGCGAGTTACCGACGTGGGTGGGTTGTTCTCAGAGCGAACGTTGACCGTTGACGTGACCGGAGCGAATGTTCCACCGACCGCGTTACAACTCAGTTCGCCCGCAGTTCCTGAAAACGTTCCCGTGGACACGGTGGTGGGTACACTCAGCACGATCGATGCAAATATAGATGATTCGCATACGTATTCATTGGTAAGCGGAGACGGCGATACCGACAACGCCTCGTTCACGATCAACAGCAATAGCCTGCTTAATGCGGTGCTGTTCGATTTTGACGTGAAGAGCGAATACCAGATTCGTGTGCGGACAACCGATGTCGGTGGATTAACGCTCGAACAAGAATTGGTGATCGCGGTCACCCAGGTGAACTAACGTCCCGATGACAATCACGTGTTTACCGCTTGCATTTGCGATTGGTGAACCGGTTGGTTTGATGACCGATATGAACGCTGGAGGCCAAGTCGAGATCCCCATTGTAAAAACGGGGAACTCGAGAGACGAAGTCATTTCTTGCACTGCGACTAAGGCAGCGGAGCTTCCTCTTCGCCTGCAGCAGCATCTTCGGGTGGATCAAGCCGAACGAGCAGATAGTTTTCAACTCGCTCAGTGCGGTAATGAACCAGCATCGGTGCTTCGGATTGCGTCAGATTGTAGAGCCCGGTTTCGCAGACAACGTTTTCGGATTCTCCAAGCCGAAAGGCAACCCGCTGCGTGTCTTTATCGACGCGACCTTGGATGGTGACGGTCGAATCAGTGGCGGTATTGACCATCGTGCCACTGACGATGCCTTCCTTGTTGACGGCAAGCTGCATGACACGAGTGGGCTGGGCATCTTTTTCATCCGTTGCCGCCGCAAAAGTCCCGAGTGCCATCCATTCGGATTCTTGCGCAACCGTCTCATCCGAAGGTGGTTCAACTGTTGCCAGAACAGCCGCCGACTATGCAAACTCCGCTGCCTTCGCTCAAGCTTCACCCCGCACAATCGACTGGCCATGAAGCGTCAGGACTAACTTGCGGCCCGATGCGGAATTCCGGTGCTCGCAGAGATAAATCCCCTGCCAGACCCCAAGATTCAACTCGCCGCCAGAAATGGGCACGGTGATTGACGTGCCCATCATCGACGCCTTCACATGCGCGGGCATGTCGTCCGGGCCCTCGAGCGTGTGGACGTAGTCAAGCGATTCCGGCACGACGTGGTTCATCGCCGTCTCAAAATCGATTCGAACGTCTGGGTCGGCGTTCTCGTTAATCGTCAGCGACGCGCTGGTGTGCTGGATGAAGACGTGAAGCAAACCCACTTCGATCGATCGCAGTTCGGGAACCGCTCGCGTGACCTGCGAGGTGATGAGGTGAAATCCGCGGCGCATGGCCGGAAGCGTGATGGTTTGTTGCGACCACATGGACGAAGCACTCGATGACGGTTGATCGGATTGAGGCAACATTGCCGATCAAAAAGACTCAACCGAGGAAGTTGGGGAGAACGGAGGAGGTTAACCGATAGCTAACAATGTTGTCAGTCGCATTGCTGATAAACCTACCCCTTCCATCGGTATTAGGAATCTATGCCATGTGGCGTTCCCTCTTTCTTGCGTTCGGCACGATGATGATGATCGTCGGCGTCGAAGCGATGTTGATCGACAGTGCAACCGTTTACGCCGCCGCAGAATCTTCGGCGGCTGAGTTCATGGATCCCAGCGGTATACCAGCTGTTAACACGAAAGTCATTCGTCCCGGCGAATGGACGCCGTGGGTGATCATCAGTGTCGGAGCGATCGTCGTACTGTACGCGTTCACATTGCCACAACGATGGCACCGCCCAGCCGCTGGTTGAAAAGCAGCGGTTTGAAAAGGCCTACCAGGACCAGTGAGCAGATGGGTTCTAAACCCGATTTACTTTTCGTTGCGAATCGAAATACGGCACAATTTGTCGTCTGCCGTGATGTACAGCGAGTGCCCATCGGCTCCGAGAGTGCAATTGCTTGTCCTGCCGCCGGTGATCAATCGTCCGAGCAACTTGCCTTCGGGCGTGAGCACATAGATGCCGCCAGGACCGCTGCCGAAAATCGTTCCATCAGACGCCACGGTCAATCCATCAGGCAAACCTGGAAATTCTTCCATGTGTTTTTTCGCATCATAGAGGACTTTTCCTTCACCAAGCGTCTTCTCGGGCGTGAAGGGAAACGACATCCAAATTGGCATTTCGGGATCGCTCTGGGCGACGTAGAGCGTCTTTTCATCGGGCGATAAACCGATGCCATTGGGGCGAGCGAGTTGTTTGGTTAGCAGCGTCAGTTTCCCATTCGGATCAAGCCGAAAAACACCGCAATAGTCCATTTCTCGTCGAGGATCATCCGCTCGCTGGGGCAGTCCATACGGCGGATCAGTGAAGTAAAGCGATCCCGCGGAGTCAAAGCAAAGATCATTGGGACTGTTCAGCCGCTTGCCATCGTAGCGATCGGCAAGCGTCATTTTGCCGCCGCCTTTGGTTAACACGGAAACTCGACGGTCACCGTGCTCACACAAAACCAACCTTCCTTCACGATCCAATGCCAGGCCGTTGCTTCCTGGCTCGAGCCCGTAGTAATCCACGCCGGTGTAACCACTGGGGTTCATGAACAAATGGATCCCGTGCGACGGCGTCCAGCGGAAAATGCTGTTTCGAGGAATGTCGGAAAATAGCAAATGACCACCTTTGTCATCACCAACCCAAACCGGTCCTTCAGTCCAGGTAAAACCGGAGGCGAGCACTTCGATTTGGGCGTTCGCTTCGACTAACTTGTCCAGTCCAGGATCAAGCCGTTCAACTCGACCGATCGTTTCCGCGTTGATTATAGAAGTGGTCATCAACAGAGCTAACAAGGCAAGGGATCTGATTTGCACGGCAGTGGCTCAGGCGGGGGTGGGGGAAGCAGGGCATTTAAAGCCATCCATCAGTATAATCGATCACACTGAACGCGAAAGATTTTGCCGGTTGAAAGAAACAACCCTGCCGATCGCCATTGAAATATCGAGGTTCCGCTCGGTTCGGTCCCGAGTTTGACTCGTTCGGTCCCGAGTTTGACTCGTTCGGTCCCGAGCGCGAAAACACCTCAACGAATCGCGCGGCGACCACCACAATGAGAATGGTCGCCGTTAGTTGCCGTCGTTCTCGCAATTTTGCGAGGACCAATCGCTCAAAAAACAGCGAATTGGCTACTTCAGAATCATGTCGTCGACGGACTTACCACCTGGAATCATCGGTAGCACGTGCTCTTGATATGGCACCTGAACGTCAAGCACATACGGTCCCTTGTGGGCAATCATTTCGCGATAAGCTTCCTTCAAGTCGGCCTTAAATCGCACTGTTCCGGCTCCGCATCCATAGCCCTTGGCGATGGCGACGAAATCAGGATAACGCTGCTCGGCGTAAGCAAATCGATCCGCGTCGCTGCGTCCGCTCGCTTCTTCGTGGGTGATCGGGCCAAGGTAAGTGTGAGCGCGATTGCGGCCCATGAAACGATCTTCCCACTGCACCACCATGCCGAGGTGTTGGTTGTTGAGCAACAACACTTTGACGGGCAAATTTTCGCAATAACAAGTCGCCAGTTCCTGAATATTCATCTGAAAACTGCCGTCACCATCAATGTCGATAACAAGCGAATTTGGATGTGCCGCTTGAACACCCATCGCGGAAGGCAAGCCGAAGCCCATCGTGCCCAGGCCGCTGCTGCTGTGCCAAGTACGTGGCTTGTTGAACTTGAAGAACTGCGCAGCCCACATCTGATGCTGCCCCACACCGACGGTGACGTACGTATCCATCTCCGCCGTCATTTCGCTCAGCGTGCGGATCGCGTGCTGTTGCAGAATCCCGTCAAACGCTTCGTCGTCGTAGCTGAACGGATACTTCGCCTTCAATTCCTTAACATGCTTTATCCAAGCGGTGATGTCCTCAGGGGCCTCCACAATCTTGTTCAATTCGGTCAGAGCTTGGCGGACATTGCCGCAAACACCAATGTGCGCGACCTTGTTCTTGTTCAATTCCGAAGCGTCGATGTCGATGTGAATGATCTTCGCCCCGCGAGCGAACGATTCGACGTGCCCAGTAACGCGGTCGTCAAAACGCACGCCGAGAGCGATCAGCAAATCGCAATCGCGAACGGCATAATTCGCATAAGCCGAACCGTGCATGCCGAGCATGTCGAGCGACAAAGGATCATTCGCGGGAACCAATCCCAATCCCATGACCGTGGTCGTGCAAGGAATCCCGGTAATCCGCAGGAATTCGCGAAGCTCAGCGGCTGAATCGGATGCCATCACGCCACCACCGGCGTAAACGATCGGACGTTTGGCTCGCAGAATCGCAGCGGTAACTTGACGAAGCTTCTCGTCCGCGACATCCGGTACCTCAGGCTTATAACCAGGAAGGTTCATCGGCACCTCCCAGTCAACTTCGGTCGAATCAAGCTGGACATCCTTGGGGAGGTCAACGATCACGGGACCAGGCCGTCCTGTCGTCGCGATGTGGAACGCTTCCTTCATCACGCGAGCCAAATCGGCAGCGTCGGTGACGAGGTAATGATGTTTGGTGATGCCTCGACAAACTTCTACGATCGGCGTTTCCTGAAAAGCGTCGGTTCCGATCACGGTTGTCGGAACCTGGCCGGTCAAGCAGACCAGCGGGATACTGTCCAATTTCGCATCCGCGATCGCCGTGACGAGATTCGTCGCGCCCGGACCGCTGGTCGCCATCACAACGCCCACTCGACCGGTGCTGCGGGCGTAACCTTGGGCTGCGAACGCCCCGCCCTGTTCATGGCGTGGAAGAATCGTGCGAATCGAATCACCGTAACGCGTTAGGGCCTGGTGAAGCGGCATGCTGCAACCGCCCGGATAGGCAAAAATGACCTCGACATTGTGGTCGACAAGCGACTTTATCACGATGTCGGCGCCGGTCATTAATGTCGTTTTGGTGGTGGCGGGACTGCTGCTCATTTTGTTCAGTATTAATTTTGAGTGAAACGCGGCGTTTTTCGGGTTGGCAAACAAAACTGACGTTTACGTAGTCCGACAAAACACCGAATCTAAAAGCGGTCAACAACTTAGGCAATGGACAAAAACCGATCGATCGAGGTTCACGGCAGGTTTTTTCCATTTTAGCGCCGATTTGGCCGCCTAACGAGCCTAACCCCGCCCCATTTCCGATTCCCGATCACTACCTTCTTAGCATAGCCGCGTGGTAAGGAAACCCCAATGTCGTCTCTTTTCGAATTACTCGCCGTCGCCGTCGGAGGTGCCGCTGGATCCATGATTCGATACTTTTTGGCGCTCGGGTCTTTGAAATTACCAGGCGGCACCACTCTGGCCGGAACCTTCATCGCCAACCTCGTCGGATGCTTGGCGATCGGTTTGCTGACCGCAATCATCGTTAATCATCCAAATTGGCTCAGCCCCACAGCCGCCCTCGGGCTCCGTGTCGGTCTGCTCGGAGGCTTAACGACCTTTTCAACGTTCGCTGCCGAAGCCGTCATGCTGGGCAGCACCGGTCGCACCGGTTTGATGGCCGTCTACATCGCCGCCTCCGTCGGATTCGGTTTGCTCGCCGTCTCCGCTGGCATTTGGATCGCTTCCGCTAATGAGGCTTCGTCATGATCAACGTTCAAAGGGCAATCCTTGTCGTCAATTATTTAATGGCGGCCGCCTGCGGGGCTCTCTTCGAAAACGTAAACGCGAGCGAAGGCATCGCAATTGAAGAAGCGAACCTTCACGCGATCTCATTCATCGACACCGATCGCGGTTGGGTGTCAGGCGAACGCGGTGCGATCCTGCACACGCAAGACGGCGGCATGACCTGGAAGTCGCAACCGACGCCGACAAACACATTCCTCGTCGACATCGCGATGTACAACAGCCAACGGGGCTTAGCCATCGGCGGCGCGACGCAGTCCTACACCGGCATCAGCGTCGGCGAAGTCGTGATCACCAAAGACGGCGGGCAATCCTGGGAAGCAATCGTCGGTCATGATTTGCCACGACTTCGCAAAATGCTTATCGGTGTCGGTGGCAAATGCATCGCAGTCGGTGATTGGTCACCCGTCCACCTGACATCGATCTTCGCGTCCCAAGACGGTGGTGCCACCTGGCAATCGCAAGCATGCAATATCGTCGGTTCGATTCCTGACATCGCCGGCGACATAAACGATTACTTGATACTCAGTAGCCACGGCGAAGTCGTTCGATTTCGCGAAGGTGTCGAACCTCAAACCATTTTTCCCTCAAACCATTCTTCCATCCATCATCCCCACCGCGCCGATGACACATGGCGAGAAGTTGCCGGTCGCGGTGAACAACGAATTCTATCCGGTCCCCTGGGCACCCTGATTTCTAATAACCAGGGCGAGACCTGGAAAGCGATTCCCCCAAGCGCAGCCGCTTCCCTTTCCATCAGCGCGACCGATTCAGCGACGATCGAATCGTGGGAATATGAACTCTGGTTTGCAAACGCAACCAGCCGCTCCATCACAACGCACAACGGTCAAGCGACCGAGACTATCGAGCACGCCGGTGGCTCCAACATCCGTTCCCTGTTGCGGTTTGATCGTGATCGAGGTTGGGCCGTCGGCGAATTCGGCATGATCCTGGTGACTCGCGATGGCGGTCGAAGTTGGCGAACGATTCGAGGCGGGAATCGATCGCCCGCCGTCATGGTTGTCGGATCGAAACCTGAAGCTTTGCCATGGTCGATTTTGGCAACGGAATCGCTGCAGCACCAACGTCGCGTTGCGGTAACGATCGATCGCAGCTCAATCGCCGCCAACCAAAACGATCGTGAACAAATCATCGAAGCTTGTTCGAAGCTCGGGCCGGCGACGGTTTATATTTCTGATTCCAGCCCGAACCGTATCCGCGAAATATTGTTAAACGCAAAACCCGCCGTGGTGGTTTTGGATCAATCATTGACTTCGGGCCAGCGTTCCACATGGGCTGCAGTCGCTTTGGAATCCGGTTGCAAACGAGTGATCGAAGTCAGCCCGCGAGGCACGCAAACGGTCAACGTGGTTGCCGCCATTCCTGCTCAGGGCATCCTCGCCAGTGATGTCTGGTTCGATGCGGTTTCGGTTTTGGCACCTGGATATTTGCCGCCCACGCGATTGATGTTAACGGCAAAGTATGATTCGACAGGGGATCTGCTTGCCGGCGATGGACTTGCCAGCTGCACCAGCAATCAACCGCAATATGGTTGGGCTCGACCAGCCGTTCCGAGTCGACGGAAATTGCAAGTATTGCAAGCCAGAACCGCTGAGATGAACTGGGTCCAGTCGCTAGTCGCCACCGCTCGAAGTGTCGAAGAGTTTAATTCCCAGCTCGCAATCGTATTGCCTCGAATGACCGACGAAGACCGAACCCGGTTGTTTGCACGCTTGATTGCGTTGACCGCTCAACGCGAACGCCCAGACCTCTATCTCGCTTCTCTGGAAGCGATGGGTCGTTATCCCGTTGATTCTAGCGCATCCGATTTGCGTCTCTCGGAATTGCAGGATGCCGTGAACCTGTCGCGAGTCGCGAAGCTTCGTCAGGAAGCGATCCGGTCCAGCGTTGAATGGCGTCAAACGTTCGGCGCGGCCGTCATCACTCAACCAATCAACCTATCAACTACCTCGTCGGCAGCCTCGCCATCACAGGTTGATCTTGCCGTGCAACTGTCTCCGTTTCAAACTCCCGCGTCCCCGAGCAATTTGTCCGGTAACAATCCGGCCGTTGGACTTGCCAATGGCTTCCTCGACCCGAAGCTCGGATCGAACTTCGCGTCCAGCAGTGTGCAGCTCGCCAGCGGACAATCAAGCGGTAGTCAATCAAGCGGTAGTCAATCAAGCGGTAGTCAGACAAGCGGTAGTCAGACAAGCGGTAGTCAGACAAGCGGTAGTCAGACAAGCAGCGCGGAAGCCGGTGTATCAATGCCAGCGGTGGTCGATCTGCGATGGGAGTTTCATCCAGCGGTGCTGATGGTGAATCGTGCCAACGAGCAATTGCAAAACAACTTGTTGACGCTCACCGAATCCAACAGCCTGACCTCTTCATCGGCAACCACAAACCTACGCCGAATCGCCGGACTACCTGCCGCAGACCGTTGGGGCTCGTTGGTGAATGACCAAAGATTGCCCAGCACGATCTTCTGTCCGATCGCATCGAAGCCTCCGTATCTTGACGCCACGTTTGTCGAGCCGTGGTGGAGTGACGGGCAAGTCTTTTCCATCGATTCACAACCCGCGATGATGCGTTTGGCTCATGATGACGAATTCCTTTACGTTAGCATCGATGCGCCGCTCCTGGACGAGACCGAGATTGCCTCTCAGGATCGTCGCCGCGACACCGCGCTAGACGATTCCGATCGATATCGAGTTCGTCTGGACCTGGACCGCGACCTGATGACGGCTTACGAATTTGAGTTCGATTCCACCGGCAACACTCGCGACGCCTGCGATGGTTTTCAGGCGTTCAATCCACGCTGGTTCATCGCGTGCAAAAATGCGGATGGACGAACGCGAGCGGAAATTGCGATTCAAAAATTGGATATCGCGGCGATGGTTGGTGTCCATGATGCGATTTGGAATGTCTCGCTCGATCGACTCGACAAGCCACAACCGTCTCCAGGTTTATCGATGCCCGATTCCACTTCTTGGCTGCCCGCATATTTGGAATGATGAGCAGATCGACGATCGCACATCATCGCTTCCTCCATTTCAGATCGATCCGGGAATGGTTACGATCCCACTCATGAACGAACAATTTTCTGGTCACGAACTTGAAACGGGATTGCTACAACGTGTCCGATCTTGGCGTGATGTCTTCCCGCTCATCGGTCTGGTGCCAGCGCTTCGCGTTTGTGGGTCGCCGCTGTACATGACCCTTTGGCTAGCGACCACCGCCGTGATCACTTGGCCGCTCCCCGACGCCATCGAAAGTATCGTCTTGAATGCTGTCGTCAACACGCATCCACTCTGGTTTATTGCTGCGCTGCTAATCGCCTTGTTACCGGCAACAATGACGATGCGCGCGGGTGCCTTGTATGCCGCGGGCCGTGATGATGAATCGATCACCGCCAACGCCAAGTGGGTCACCGCAAGGCTGGTGACGCTGTTGTTTGTACTCATCCTGCCATCGGTCTGCGTTCTCGGCTTGTCGGTTCCCTTGGCGGCTCTCGGATTGATCGATCGCTTGCCTCGCTTCGGTGAGAACGTATCCGAATTACTTTCCGTTTTCGCCTTGCCGCTGGTCATCTTGATTGGGTTGGTCGCCGCTGGTTCTGTCATCGCGGTACCGATCGGTTGGGCAGCGGTTTCGATCGAGAAACGCAACGACGCTTTCGATGCTCTGTCTCGCGGTTACGAATACCTTTATCGACGACCCGTGCAAACGATTGTTTATCTCCTCGTTTGCGGATTGCTAACTGTGCTGATTTCCGGCATCACGTATTGCGTTGCCTCGGCCGGTGAACTGGTCGCGAGCCACGTTCACTCGTTGGTTTCAGGTGGTAAAGCGTTGCCGACATTGATGCAGCGGTTGCTGACGCTGTTTCCTTTCGCGGCCGCGCTATGCACTTTTTTTTCAACGTTCGGTGCCATGTATTTGCTGCTTCGCAGCGATGCGAATCAACAGGAAGTCGAAGATGTCGCGGTCTCGGCAATCGATCGCCGTCGCAATGAAATGCCAACGTTAAAGACTGGCGGAACCTGATTCATCGATTCCGTATTTCTTGAGTCTCTCGCGCAGGGTTGCCCGGTGCATGCCCAGTCGTTCTGCCGCCGCGGCGCGATTGCCCGCATGAGCGTTTTAGACGACCCGCAGCAGCGCTGGTTCTGTCGCTGCCAGGAAACGCTCGTAGATCATCGGCAACTCATCGCCGTGAATCGCAAGCTGTGCGGTCATCACCACCACTGGTGCTTCATTCGTCGCGGCACGAAATTTCGGCAGTGCACTCAAGCCATCTTCGCCTGGCAAACGCACGTCCAACAACACGAGCGCAAATTGATTCTTTTCAGCCAACCGCAAACCCGCTTCGGCGGATGATGCGACCAAGACTTCGAAACCTTCCTCGCCAAGCAATCTTTCGAAACCCCAGCAGATCGATGGTTCGTCGTCGACGACTAGCACCTTCATATTCATGGATGGAAATCTTGAGTCCTTCATCATCGGTGCTCTTGCATTTTCGTTGGTGCAGCTCAATCGCCATTCAAGCCCCGGTCAGATGGTTGCGCAGATCATGAGCCAGTCCCGAGGCAACCTGAGGCAACCTAATGCAGCAATCGCTCTCCCTCGCGTTGATGCAAAGCTCGCCACAGCTGTTGCAATTGCATCGACATGGAACTGATCGAAGACGCCAGTAAACCGATTTCACTCGACAGCGTCGACTCGAGAATCATTCCGTCATTCGTTGTGGTCAACAGCTCCGTACCGGTCAAAGGCGCAAGAGAGCGGAGGACGTTTCGGTTCAGCGGAAACGAACTGCTTTGCAGAGCCGATGAGATCGATTCGAAACGAGTCTGACGTTCGCGTTCGGAGGCTCGCAAAGCTTCAAAACTCTCGTTTTTTGCGGGGCAGTGCGAAACCACTCGCGACGGCATGCCGCGTGCTTAAAGGCTGAACTTGGTTACCGACTTCAAGGTTTGCAGATCAATAAGAAGCACGCATGAGCAAGAACAATCGAAACGGATTTACGCTCGTTGAGTTGTTGGTGGTGATCGCCATCATCGCTGTTCTTGTCGGTCTATTGCTTCCCGCAGTCCAAGCCGCTCGCGAAGCCGCTCGACGGATTCAGTGCCAAAACAATCTGAAACAGATTGGCCTTGCGCTCCATAATTACCACAGCGCCTTCGATCGCTTTCCGCCTTCGGCACTGGTGGATCTTTCGGTCTCATCCACGGGCAACAACGGATCATGGAGCGTTCACGGACGCATTCTGCCGTATTTGGAACAGGGCAATCTCTTTGAACGCGTTGACCTATCCATCGCCTGGGATGGACAGACGGCGATCGACAACATGAAGGTGCCTGGCTTCGGCTGCCCCAGCGATCCAGGCAGCGATCCAGGCAGCGATCCAGGCAGCGATCCAGGCAGCGACCAGGCAGCGACCAGGCAGCGACCAGGTGAGAGATCCTGGCGGAGGCCGACCGAAACTCTATCCAACCACCTATGGATTTAACTACGGAACGTGGTTTGTCTTTAATCCAAAAACGAAGCGCGGCGACGGCATGTTCCATCCCAATGCGTTCCTGGGATTCCGTGATTGCTTGGATGGTTCGTCGCACACGCTGCTTGCGGTTGAAGTAAAAGCCTGGACGCCCTACGTCCGTTGTGGTGGGCCGCCGACAACAGCGGTTCCCGCAAATGCGGACGAGTTGGAGATCATTGTGCCCAGTGCACCCGACTTCAAAGATACCGGGCACACCGAGTGGCCTGATGGTCGCGTTCATCATGCCGGTTTCACAACCACGATGACGCCTAATTCGCGGGTTGAGTACACCAACGCAGGAAGATTGCTAAACGTCGATTACAACTCATGGCAAGAGGGACGCAACGGCAACATGGGCGAACCCACTTTCGCAGCGATCACCTCACGGAGTTATCATGTTGGATTGGTGCAGGTGGCAAGAGTCGACGGCGCGGTCAGCATCGGGACAGATTCGATGGATCTGCAAGTCTGGCGAGCGTTGGGAACCCGAAACGGCCATGAAGTTCCGAAGCCGGAATAAAAGCAGACACGCCTTAAGCGACTGCGATCAACTGTTTGTTCAAAAGAGACAATCGCATTTAGGCGTTGCCGCAGTTAAAGCTGCCGCAATGAAAAGGCATATTTCTGCTGTTGAGACACGTGCCTCTCCCGCGAAGGCGGGAGAGGTGGTGAGCTGGATGCCTCATCGAGTCCGTGACCAGATAAGGCGATTGCCTTCGCGATGCGTTTTGGCTTAGCCGTGGGTTTCGGCTTAGCCGTGGGTTTCGGCTGGAGTTTCGGTTGGAGTTTCTGCTGGAACGGGTTCGCCGATATCTCGGCCTCGAACTTCGCCCTTGAAATCCAAACGCATGATCTTGCCTTCGTCATTCTTAAAGACGTCGACCATGATCGTGTCCTTGCCCTCAAACGTTCCTTGCAGCAACTCTTCGCTTAGCGGATCCTCAATCTGCTGTTCCAGGGCACGACGTAGCGGACGTGCACCGTAATCGAGGTTGCTACCGTTCTTGATCAAGAACTCTTTCGCTTCGTCGGTCAATTCGATCTCCAAACCACGGTCGAGCAATCGCTCCCGCACCTTGGCGAGTTCGTAATCGATTACAAGCTTCAAGTCTTCCACGTTCAAGTGACGGAAGATGATCGTGTCGTCGAGTCGGTTAAGGAACTCGGGACGGAAGACGCGTTCTATTTGATCCATTACGCGTGACTTCATCGCTTCGTAACTCGCGTCTCCGTCAGGCTTCTGGAACCCGAACGCGGACTCGTTCTTGATCGCTTCCGCACCGGCGTTGGTCGTCATGATGAGGATCGTGTTTCGGAAGTCGATGTTACGACCGAACGAATCGGTCAATCGGCCTTCTTCCATCACTTGCAACATCATGTTGAAAACGTCAGGGTGCGCCTTCTCGATTTCATCGAACAGCACAACCGCGTAAGGACGACGACGAATCTTCTCGGTCAATTGACCGCCTTCTTCGTAGCCGACGAATCCCGGAGGTGCACCGATCAAACGGCTGACGTTGTGCTTTTCCATGTACTCGCTCATGTCGATATGCACGAGCGCATCGGCATCACCGAACATGTATTCGGCAAGAGCCTT
>Ga0105051_10005774_pt1 | contig 13638 bp, 10 predicted proteins | sample FRY02_FD_78383 | JGI IMG/M metagenome (GOLD analysis project Ga0105051, IMG submission 78383) | Freshwater microbial communities from Lake Fryxell liftoff mats and glacier meltwater in Antarctica - FRY-02 (megahit assembly) | ecosystem: Environmental > Aquatic > Freshwater > Ice > Glacier... | reverse complement strand
GGAGATTTTTCGAAAGCATCAGCAGCGTTGCAACTGGCTCGTGACGCAAACTACCCTCCCCAGGAAATTGCTTTCGAGCAGGTCCTGGCAACCGCTCAGTCGGGTCAAGTCAAAATAGTGGAAATGGAACTGCGACATATTTTTGAGAGTGAGCTACAGGCTGATGAAACGGAGGAAATATATCATGCGCTTGCGTTCGGGCATCTTGCTGCGTTTGATGTCCCGGAGTTTCTTAAATGTATTGATTTTTGGCTGGCGTGGCGTCCTCAGGCTGTGGTTCCTCGTCAACTGAAAGCCGAGCTTTACTCCCGACTGGGAGAACATCGCAGCGCTGCAGATCAATTTCAGGCTTTGTTGACTGAACATTCAGATTTTCTGCCTGCCCGAAAGGGACTGGGTGACAGCCTGTTGGCATTGAACCTTCCGACCGAGGCGGAAAAGGAACTTCGCGTCTGCTACGAACGAGATCCAACTTCACAACACGCGTTGGCCCTGGCAAAGTGTCTTATGCGAATTGACCGCTCAGACGAAGCGCGAAGCCTATTACAGAAATTCGAGAATGCTGCCGATCGAGTAACACGTGCGGAGATTCTTGAAGAGTTGGGACGGTGGCATCTAGATCGGCAGGAGGTCGATCAGGCGTTTCAATATCTTCAGGAGTGCATTAGGATTGCCCCCGAAAATTTTTCAGCGTGGCATGCTCTGTCTACCGCTTACTCCATGCAGGGGCAGTCGGAAAAAGCCAGTGATTCGCTCAAGCGAAGCCTGGTCGCTCAGCAACGAGTTCAGAGATTGTTTGTTATCGCCAATGAGTTGTCACATGACCCGGGGGCCATAACACTTCGGCTCGAGGCATCAGACATTATGTTCCAACAGGGAATGGATCAGGACGGTGTTTCCTGGCTAAGAACAATCCTGCACATCGACCAGGACAATCCGGAAGCCCTCCAACGGTTGGCCGATTACTACCATAGAACTGGGACCCAGAAACAGGAAGCACCATAGTCTGAGAAACCTATCGTTCGTCACGCGGGGGCGGCAATAGTTCAGACAGGTTCTGTTGATTATCAACGTGCGCCCACGGGCGGATAGGAAATCATCGCGGGTTTGCGGGTTTCCGAAGGACAATCACTATTTGCGGCCAGCTGTCATCCAGCTGTCATCCAGGTGGCGTCAACGTGGCGCCTGCTGATGGCAGTGTTTGCCTGCTTGCAAAAAAACGACGGCTCTGGCTACGCAGCCCTGTTTCGTCCGTCGAGCAATGCCCTGAATCTGACTGCATTGCTTCAGATCATGCCGTCTCAGAATCAGCTCTGATTTTCTGGCGTGTCGGCAATGAGCGATGGACGCTTTCGTCTCGCAGTTTCTGCCGGTCCGGACAATCCCCGAATTTGAGACACTGAAATTTAGCCTCCGAACGGCCCCGCGTTTCCCGGCGTCTTGTGATTTGTCGTCGATCTACTAGAACATAGATGTTCCAGTGGATCTTTCGGTGCGGAATCCGCTGGAGATGTGCTGCCCATTTTCCTGTCTCAGAAGCAAAGTTTCCTATCGTGTATCGAGTTCTCATTACCGACAGCCTGTCCAAGGCCGGCCTGAAAATTCTGGAACAGACAGAAGGCATTGAGGTTGTCGTCAAGAGTGGTCTGACTCCCGCACAGGTTCGTGAAGAGCTAAAATCCGCGGACGGTATCATTATTCGCAGCGGCACAACCTTGACGGCTGAACTGCTGGAAGGTCAGGAACGGCTGAAGTGTATTGCTCGCGCCGGAGTTGGCGTCGACAACATCAATCTGGAAGCCGCCACTCGCGCTGGCGTTCTGGTGATGAACACTCCGACCGGGAACACCATCAGCACAGCCGAACACACCTTTGCGATGATGCTGGCTTTGTCGCGAAACATTGGACCGGCTCATGCCAGCATGAAGTCCGGCAAGTGGGACAGAAAGTCGTTCCAGGGAACACAGCTCGCCGGCAAAACTCTGGCCGTGATCGGCTTGGGACGAATTGGGCTTAGCGTTGCATCGCGCGCCGCTGCATTTGAAATGAACGTGCTGGGCTACGATCCCTTCCTGTCTGACGAGAAGGCCAAGGAACTGGGAATCACTCTGTTTCGTGACGTGGATGAGATTGTCAAAAAGTGTGATTACCTGACCGTTCATACTCCGCTGACCGACGAAACACGCGGCATCATCAACGCGGCACGCATCGCCACGATGAAGAAGGGTGTTCGGATCATCAACTGTGCTCGCGGTGGCATTGTGGATGAAAAGGATCTGGCCGACGCGATTGAATCGGGACACGTAGCTGGCGCAGCTCTCGACGTCTTCGTTGAAGAGCCGCCAAAGGATCGACGACTGATCGATCTGCCGCAGGTCCTGGCGACACCACATCTGGGCGCTTCAACGGAAGAAGCTCAGGAAATGGTTGCGATCGAAGCGGCCGAGTTGGTTGTGGCTTATCTGAAACGCAACGAGATTCGCTGTGCTGTGAATATGGCTCCCGTGTCCGCTTCGGAGATGGGTGAGCTGAAAAATTATCTGAACCTGTCCTACCGCCTGGGCTTGCTGTCAGCTCAGATGATCAAAGGTCAGGGGCTGAAGGGCGCAGAAGTCATCTATCGTGGCGAAGCGGCCAACAAGAAGACTCGCATCCTGACCAACGCCTTCACCGCCGGACTTCTCGAAGCGGCGCTTGATGAAACCGTGAACATGATCAATGCGACGTCCGTTGCTCAGGCTCGCGGGATTCATATTCGTGAGTCCGCCAGCGGCGACTGTGAAAACTTTTCATCAATGGTTTCTGTTGTGCTGACGACTGACCAGGGGACGTTCGAAGCATCGGGAACGATTTTTGGAAATCAGTTCCTGCGCCTGGTTCGTCTGAACGAGTACCACTTCGAAGCGTATCTGGATGGCTTGCTGCTGATTTATCGTCACCGCGACGTGCCAGGTCTGATCGGCTTTATTGGTACCGTTTTTGGTGAGCACAATGTCAACATTGCTCAAATGGCACTGGGCCGGAAGCAGGATCGTCCGGGCGCAGCGTCGGTTGCTGTTCTGAACCTCGACAGCGAGCCATCGGCGGAAGCGATTCAGAAAATCAAAGGCCACAAAGAAGTGACGGGAGTCGACATCGTTCGGCTGCCACCTGCCGGTGCGCCGCTGCCCTGGCTGACAGCCTCGTAGTGCGGTGGCAAAACGGCGGACAGGTTAGTGCAAAGTCGATACGAACCCCCGAGACGAGCTCGGGGGTGTGGACTTAAGCTACAAAAATGCGTTAAGTCCACGCTATTTGAGACAAGCTCGAGGGCGTGTGGCGTTAGTGCTTGCGGTCTTGCATACTGTCTGTATTCGACACCGCCCAAAGTGAATTCTTCTTGTCATCCGGTCATCAAACTGCGGGACGTGAGCAGACGGTGCGGATTGAAAATAGACTAAACTCCGCGACAGATTATCCAGCTCCGGAACTTCAACAGAAACAGCGTTCTACTAATGCCACAGCCTGAATTCGGTGTCCTGTTTGATGTGGACGGCGTCCTGATTGATTCTTATGCGGCCCATTTGAAGACATGGCAGATCTGTTGTCAGCGTCACGGGCGTGAATGTACGGAAGCGCAGTTTGCAGCGGGATTTGGCCGAACCAGCCGCGAAGTGATTCGAGATACCTGGCCGAATCCACCGTGCGACGAGGACATCCGAAAATTCGATGAGGAAAAAGAAGTCCTTTATCGGGAGCTTGTAGCCACTGAATTCCCCTTCATGCCGGGAGCCAAAGAGCTGATCGATGCTCTTTATGAGCAGGGGATTCCAATGGCCATTGGTTCCAGTGGCCCGCCAAAAAATGTGGCCGTCGCGATTGAGAAACTGCAGGCCGGGGAAAAAATTCGCACCGTCATCACAGGGGCCGATGTCCTCCGCGGAAAACCGCATCCCGATGTGTTTTTGAAAGGTGCTCAGGGCCTGGGCCTGGATCCATCTCGCTGCATCGTGCTGGAAGATGCCCCGCCGGGGATTGAAGCGGCACTGGCTGCCGGCGCAAAATGTCTCGGGATTGTATCCCGTGGTCATGCATGGGACGATTTGCACAGAGCTCACGAACGTGTGATGGACGACCTGCGCCACGTCACACCTGAACTGCTGCAACGCATTGTTAACTCCCAGAGCGTTTGATCCAGAACATCTGCTTGAACGGATTCCATTAGTTCAGGAAGGCTACTTTCATGGCAACAGTGAACGATACAACGATTCTGATTTTCGGGGCTTCCGGCGACCTGACGTCGCGGAAGCTGATTCCGGCATTGTTCCGTCTGTCTCAGCAGCAGTATCTGTCGGAGAAATGTCCGGTGATTGGAGTCGCGCGGCGTGAAAAGTCGCACGAGGAATTTCGTGCGGAAATGCGGGAGGCTGTGGAGACTCGCGTCGGAGCCGACAAATTCGACGCGGCAGCGTGGGACACGTTTGCCAGGCAGTTGTTTTATCAGCAGCTCGACATTGCAGACAGTCCAGCGTATGTCGATCTGAATACCGCGACATCAGCCATCGAATCGCAATTGGGTGGAACCGGAGAATCAACGCGCGTGGTGTACCTTGCTACCACGCCCGGCCTGTTTGCCTTCGCGGTTGAAGGCCTGCATGAAGCTGGCATGATTCCTCCGCGCGACCAGGATTCACGGCTGCGAGTTGTTGTGGAAAAACCGTTCGGGCGTGACCTTGCATCCGCTCAGGAACTGACAGTAGCGCTGGCTCGCCGCCTGCAGGAAAGTCAGATTTACCGCATTGATCATTATCTTGGCAAAGAGACTGTTCAGAACATCCTGTTATTTCGATTCGGGAACGCGATCTTTGAGCCGCTGCTCAACCGCAATCACGTCGACCACATTCAGATCACGGTGGCCGAGTCTCAGGGCATGGAGGGAGCTCGCGGGGGTTACTACGACACATCAGGAGCGATGCGGGATGTTCTGCAGAACCATGTTTTGCAGCTGCTGTGTCTGATCGCCATGGATCCGCCGTCCCTCTTTCAGGCTCGCGAAATTCGCGATGAAAAGATGAAGGTGTTGCAGGCTCTGCGGCCGGGCACTTCCGGTCCGATTGGAAACTGGGCGATCCGCGGCCAGTATTCGGCCGGGCTGGTCAATCGTCAGCCTGCCCTGGCCTATCGCGAAGAAGAACGAGTCAGCTCAAATTCGAATCGCGAAACGTATGTGGCGATGCGAGTCGCATTGGACAACTGGCGATGGGCGGGAGTTCCGTTTTATCTTCGGACTGGCAAGCGGCTTCCAAAGCAGCTGACGGAAGTGGCGATTCAGTTTAAGAATCCGCCGCTGAACTTATTTTCCACGGTGGAATGTGACGGCGATCTGTGTGATCTGGTCGAGACACGTCCTAATCAGTTGATTCTGCGAATCCAGCCACAGGAAGCCATTTCACTGAGGTTTTCGACCAAGCGTCCGGGTATGAATTATCAGGTTCAGCCGGTCTCAATGGACTTTGATTACGACGAGCATTTCGATGCACAGCTCCCGGAAGCTTACGAACGTTTGTTGCTCGATGTGATGCGAGGCGATTCTACGCTGTTTACTCGCAGCGACGAACTGGAAGCGGCGTGGCGATTTGTGACGCCGATTCTGGAAGCGTGGGAAGGCAGCTCGTCTGCTCCGGAGTTTTATCCGGCAGGCACCTGGGGCCCTGCCGCAGCCGATCGGCTGATTTCTGACAGCAAAGCACTTTGGCGTGCACCTCGATAAGGTTAACCAATGACGGACGAAATTCAGGCAAGCGAAAATCTGGCAGAGGACGGCGACCTGCCGTTGTCTGATCGAAACAAAGGGCCTCAGCCGATCGCCGATCTGATGCAGCAGCTTCAATTGAAGGCCCATGATCTGGTCACTGCGTCTGAGGACCAGCTGACTCACAAACTGGTGTCGCGTGCGATGAAAGGACGCCAGCTGACGATTCGATCCAAGGGAATCATTCAGCGTGCTTTCAATCGCGCGACTGGGAAATCGTGGACACAGTCGCAGTTGTTCAATTACTGAATGCTGACTACGGCTTCATCCGGAGGATTCGGTTGTTCGCCATATCCACGACATACAGATAACCGCGTTCCCATGTGACCCCGTGCGGATGGCTCAGCTGAATTCGCGCATCGCCCTGCCCTTTTCCCAGCACCGTTGTGACTTCATGAGTCACCCCGTCGACTCGGCGAATGGTCCCATTTTCGTCATCGGCAATGAAGATGTTATCGGCGTCATCAATACACAGATGCTTGGGTGATCCAAACTGTGCCGACTTGCCTGGCCCATCCGCGGAACCGTTCTTTCCGGTGTCAGCCATTGTGTGAATCGTGCCGTCGGGACGGACAACTCGCAGCGCGTGCCCGCCACGTTCCAGAATCCAGACGTTCTGCTTTGAATCCTGAACAACCGCGCGGGGATCAACCAGCGGACTTTGAACAGCCCCAGCGCCATCCATGGGGATCCCCTTTTCTCCGTTCCCGGCAATTGTGGTGACGAGCCCCGTCTTCAGATTTACCGCCCGGATTCGATGGTTATTCAGGTCGGCAACGTGGATCACGTGATTCGCGGGATTCAGCGTGATGCACATGACAAAGTCTTAAGCAGACAAACGACGGTTAGTGTTAATATTTTCCGGGCCATGAGGAGAGTGAGTTCGAAAATCTTCATGAAGCATTTTCCTTCCGGTTCTGAACAATTACCACGGGGCGTTCGCAAGCAGTTTATTGCTGTTTCACCTCAAATCCCACTGGCCCATTCGGCGCTCGCACCGGACCCGGTCATTCTGTACCCTGCTCCGATTGAGTGCTGGCGTGCACGCCCGGCTTAAGTGCAACGGTTAAACAAGTTTTTACGCGATCATTCGGCTGGCATTTTTTCATGACAACAACACGCATTCTGCAACTGACTGATCTGCATGTTTTTAAGGATCCAGCCGCGCGGCTCAAGGGCATCCCGACGTTTGAATTGCTGAGAGACGTGACGGAGTTCATCAGGAACAGTGGCGAGACCTTCGATTATGTCGTCGTCACGGGCGATCATACGCATGATGAGCTTCCGGAAAGTTATTCGGCGGTACGCTCCTTATTGAATCCATGGATCGATCGACTGTTTCAGGTGCCAGGCAACCATGACGATCGCCGCGTGATGCGGTCCGTGTTTGGTGACAGGATTTCCGGATCAGACGGCGATAAAGTGAATTTTCGCTTTCGAGTCGGCCAGTGGCTGTGTCTGGGTTTGGATACGCATGTCCCCGGCACTGTTCCTGGCCATATCGAACCCGAACAGGTGAAGTGGGCTCAGCAGCAGCTGTTGGGCAGTGATGCCAAATTTGTGGCTCTGTTCTTCCATCATCCTCCCGTTGACGTTGGCAGCCAGTGGATGGATTCGATCGGACTGGAAGGAAAGGAATTATTGCAGGCTTGGTTTGCGGAAGAGAATCGCGTGCGGCTCGTTTGCTGTGGCCACGTCCATCACGAATTTCGGACGGTGGTGGGAAACGCAGAGATTTTGACATCACCGTCCACCGGAATTCAGTTCAGCCCCGAAGGCAATACGCCAACATTTGTCGCGGCCCCGCCCGGGTATCGTGTCATCGAACTGAATGACAACGGTTATTCGACGCGTGTGGTACGACTTCCAGACGTCCGATTTTCGCCCATTTCGATGTGACGGTCTGCAAAACCTGCCACGCTCTGTTCAGCGTTCGGCGGTTCTGATGGTCGTCTTATGTGCTTATCAGCTCGAACAAAAGTGGGACAGTCACCCTCGCATAAGCATCGTTGCAAGCGTGTCACCCGTCGTCAGTGAGAGACCGTGCGAAACGAAAATGGATCTCTGATTGATCTCTGTCAGTATTCTGAGAGAATCCGTCAACGGTTTTTCAGCGATCATCAGGGAATGGATTCGTGATTTCGTATCGAGCACTCAAGAAGCTGATCGGCGAAAGCAGTCTGGAAAGAAAGTGTCGCTTTCTCTTTGGCTTCGCGCTTTTGTTCCTGATCACAGCCAGCTTCTGGCTCTACGCTTCACGGACTCGCAGGCTGGTCGAATATCAGCAACATCTGGCGGCTGGCATGCTGGTCGAGCGTCTGCTGCAGCTGCGGCATTACGCATTGCTTATACCGGCAGGCTCCGAAAAGAACACTCCGGAAACGGTCGCCAGCGAGCCCGCTGTTGAAGTACCGCCTCTCGCGTCTAATGATCGGCCTGCAGGCGATTTGCCTGAGAATGCTCGGCCCGATCACACACCAGAGGCGGTGGACTCGGCAGTAATTTCAGCGAAACTCGCGTTGCCGAAGAACGTCATTCTGTTCAATCGGGTGCTCGATGAACTGCCCGACACGCCGAAACGAGTCGTGTGGAGTTTGACTTCAGCCACCGATGAATTTCCGGAAAGTGAGGACGGCTTTGAAGCTCGGCGACGTTTTTTGGACAACGAATCATCGGAAGATGAATATTCACTGATTAAACCGGCCGAAGGCGATCGTCCAAGAGAGCTGATTTATTTTGCGGCCATCCGCATTGAAGACGCATGTCGCACATGCCACGGCGATGACGGAGCCAGCGCGTTTGGGCTGCCAAACATGGATGCTTCCGTGGAGCCAGTGCCAGTGCCAGCGTCGATTGTGGAGCCGGAAAATCTGCCGGGGGTTGAGTCGCTCGCGAAAGTGCGGAAGCCGCTGTTGAGTATTGCAAGAATTCAGATTTCTCTGGAATCTGTCGACGCGCAGTTAAGTCGTAATCGAGCCATTTTGCTGGCCACCGGGATTGTCACATCGTTTCTGGCAATGCTGGCTGCTTATGCCATCGTGCGATACATCATTGTGAAGCCGGTCCAGCACCTGAAAGATGTGAGCGATGAAATTGCCAGAGGTAATCTGAATCTTCGAGCCGACATCAGCACGGGCGACGAATTTGAAGAGCTCAGTCATGCCTTCAATCGAATGCTCCGCCATATGATGACCGTCAACGATGAGCTGCGTTCGCTGAATGACAGTCTTGATGGCAAGATTGATCAGCTGGCTCAGGCGAATATGGAACTGTTTAATAACAATAAGCTGAAAGATGATTTCCTGGCCACGATCAGCCATGAGCTGCGTACGCCACTGAACAGCATTTTGGGGTTTAGCGATATTCTGCAGGGGGCCGTGAATCTTGATGATCGTCAGAAGCGATATGTCTACAACATCCAGACGTCCGGTCAGTCTTTGATGGTGCAGATCAATGACCTGCTTGACCTTGCCAAAATTGAAAGCGGCAAGATGGACCTGAACCCAGGATACGTTCATCTTGCGGACGTTCTGGAAATGCAGGTGCAACAGATCATGCCGCTTGCTGATCGCAAAAATATTGATCTGCGAATCGAGCCGTTTACCCAGCCCCTGCCAATGATGTATCAGGATCGCAGCAAGATCTGCCAGATTCTGACCAATCTGCTGTCGAACGCGATCAAGTTTACGCCTGAAGGCGGTCGAGTCCGCATTACTTCTCGTCAGATCGATGCCGATTTTCTTGAGTTCAGCGTTGAAGACACAGGGATCGGAATTCCGTTGCAGGAGCAGGAACACATCTTCGAAAAATTCCGCCAGGGTTCCACTGTCCCCGGCGGACGCGATCATGTAAAGCGAGAATACGAAGGCACTGGCCTGGGACTTTCGATCGTGCGCGAACTGGCCCGGCTTCTGGGAGGAGACGTTTCGCTTCGCAGCGAGTTCGGAAAAGGCAGTCTGTTTGTTGTACGGCTGCCGATCCGATCGCCGGAGAAAAAGAAACCGGAATCGCAAGAACCGGTGCTGGAGTCGCGATCGTCACCCGGATTGCCGCTGATTACAAGCGTCGATCTGCTGACCGTGTCGGAAGAATCCAGTTCGCATGCCGCTCGCCAGGACGTTCCGCTGGATGTCCAGTCGATCTGACCGGTGAAACCAGGGCCGCCTCGGTTCGTGAGCCGCAAGGCGCTAGCCGCGGGTATTGATTTAATCGTTTAACGGCAATACCGTTCAAAAAGTAGCAGGCACACTCCGTGTGCCGTCCGCCAGGCTGCGAAAACACTGCTCTTCTTACGGCTGCGACACATGGAATGTGCCTGCCACTATGAATAATTGAACGGTATTGCGTTTAACCGCAACGCCATCGGCGTGCGCGTCCACTTCCCGGTCACGAACGAAAATAATTCGACGTAAAGCTCGCAGCTCATTGGGCTTGCGGTTAAACGAACTCAGGAACATGGCGCTGTCCAGCTAAAACGACAACTCGAACACCATCGGCCACACGCCTTCAGAAGTTTTTCCCCGAAGGCATGCGTGGACAGTCGGCTTCACGCGGCTTTGGACTCAGCCTTATGGAACCAGCGCGGGTGTTGCTGAAAGGAAGCCGATGCTGAAGTGCGTCGGATGATCGGCCGAGCGGAACACGCGGTGCGTGGCTTTCTGAAAGTCATCAGGCTTTGCAAAATAGATGTTCGGAACAAACGTCTGCGGGTTGCGATCCACCAGCGGAAACCAGGTGCTCTGGATCTGCACCATCAGCCGATGACCTTTCTGAAAGCGATGCAGGACATCCAGAAGTTCCAGCTGCACCTGAGTCGGCTGGCCTGGAATAAATGGTTCTGGTTTTGCGTAATCATTTCGATATCGACCGCGGATGACTTCACTGCGAAGCAGCATCTGATAGCCGGCCAGCGGAGTTGTCTCAGGCCCGTCGGGACGAACATCGATCAGCTTCACAATCCAGTCCGCATCCGTTCCGGTTGTGGAGACCCAGAGATTGGCCATCAGCGGCCCCGCCACGACGGTCTCTTCGGTGAAGATATCGGTCTGCCATGTGAGCACATCCGGTCGACGGGACGCAAATCGCTGATCGTCGACCATGTATTCAATGGTCATGTGTGGAGTGATCGTTTCTGAATAAGGAACCGGTTTGGCCGGATCACTGACAAATTCCTCAAAGGCGACGCCGTTGCTTACATCCGCTGCAGACGCAGCCGGCGCGTTGAATGCCAGTTGTCCGGCCTCATGAATATACAGTGGCTTCGTCTCCACATTTTTCGGCGGCCACTGGTCGAACGTTCGCCAGGCATTGGAGCCCGTTTCGAAGACCGTTGCTTCCGCGGGCGCCGGGAAAGTTTGACCCCTGAGATACTTTTCGAAAAATGGCAGTTCAATCTCCGTCCGATAAAAGGCGGCTGTTTTGGAACCAAACGTGACATTGCCGAGTTTGTCGCCGTCCACGGACGACCAGCCACCATGATGCCATGGTCCCACCACCAGCACACTGTTTACGCCGGGATTCTGCTGTTCGATCGCCTGATATGTTTTGAAGGAACCATAAAGATCTTCGGCGTCGTACCAACCGGTCACAGTCATGACGGCTGGCGCCACATTTTTCAGGTGAGGCATCAGGGCTCGCTTCTGCCAGAATTCATCGCGGTCAGGATGCTGCATCATGTCGTTCCAGAAAGGAATGTTGCCCTTTAAATACAGCTTGTCGATATTTTCGATGGACCCTGCTTCCAGAAACATCTTGTAGCCATCGGACATGGGATACACATAGGGTTTTGCCGGTTCGGTCGTGGGCGTCTGGCGTTCCGTTGCGTTTGCGGACAGCCATTTGAAGGCGTGAGCAAGAAAGAAGGAACCATGATGCTGGAAGTCGTCGAAGTACCAGTCTCCGACCGGTGCCTGCGGTGATACGGCTTTCAGGGCCGAATGAGCGTCAATCATTCCGGCTGCTGCGTAAAAGCCGGGATACGAGATGCCGTACATTCCAACTCGCCCGTTGTGATTCGGCACATTCTTCAGAAGCCACTCGATGGTGTCATAGGTGTCGGAGCTTTCATCTACATCGGAAGGCTTTGTCTTGTTGGGATTGTGGGGCGTTACCTGGATGAATTCACCTTCAGACGCAAATCGCCCCCTCACATCCTGATTGACAAAAATGTAGCCTGCTTTGACGAAATGTTCGCTTGGACCAAGCCGCGCCGGATACTTGTCTGCACCATACGGACCAACGTTGTAGGGCGTTCGCTTCATCAGGATCGGATAGACCCAACCGGGTGCGTTCGGGATAAACACGGAGGTCATCAACTTCACACCGTCGCGCATCGGCACCATGTATTCGTGTTTCGTGTAGTGCAGGCGAATGTAGCTCTCCGACAATGCGGGGTCCTGGGCCTGAGCCAGTTTGCAGGAATCTGCCCCGACCAGACAGAAACCCACCAGAAGAACCGCGCGAGATCCGTTTTTCATGATCAAGGGCCACCTTTTGTTTTCGGACGGGCCATTGTTGTCGGTCGAATGAGATTGCCGAGCATGCAGGGTGACAGATGCGACATCATTCGCCAAGCGTGAGCAAGTCAGAAGTGGACGAGATGCCTCGCCGAAACATTCTCGGTTTCGGACCTGTGTGAAGCCTGGGAACAATCGTCGATGCTGATCTGGTTAAAACTGAGCAACCTGCGCGTCCTTTTCAGGCTCCGTCGCACCGTAATGACTCACTGGTACCCCGAATCGAGACTTTATTGAACTGCTTTCTGCGCTACATTGTTTGACTTTGCGGCCGATCGAGCGAACATGCTGTGCTGTGGCTTGTGAACTGCTTTCGCTGTGAGATCTCAGGAATGTCGTTGTTTGAGGATTTTGAACAGTTTCAGCGGTTCAAAGCCGCCTGGAGCTCTGTGCGCATCGAGCGGGCGGCCGAGTACGGGTTGTTCACGTTTGGCGATTCAGAATTGCCATACTATCTGGTGACGACATCGGGCGATCGTGATGCGTTGGTGAAGATTCGACGCGGCAAAGTGACCATCAGTCGAGCCCGCATTATTATGCCGGACAGTATGCACCCCGAGCTGCGAAATTTTTTCGAGGAGCAAGAAGAGGCCGGGCTGGTCAATTTTTTGATGTCTCGAACGGCCGCATTTTCCAACCTGAAGCTGGCCAATGAATCCGGCCCGGAACGGATTGTCACCGACACGCTGGAGGAGGCCGTTGCAAAGCTGAATCAGCAGCTGGATGCAGAAGAGGAGAACGGCGTCGCCGTTCTGTCGGCGCCTGCGGAACTGGCAGGATTCGCCGTGTTCCGCTACGCGTCAGAAAAAGTCATGTCCAGCGCCCCGGACAACATTCAGGAAATGCGAGAACGCGGACTGTTGCCGTAAAATGGGTTTTCAGTTTTCAGTTTTCAGTTTTCAGTTTTCAGTTTTCAGTTTTCAGTTTTCAAATCTCAAATCTCAAATCTCACAAGGGGCCCTGGCGGAAAGGGATTCATTCCGCAAGCTTCATCCGGCGGACTCGGTGATTGCTGCTGTCGCCGACATAAAGCCATCCGTCAGCGGAAACAAAAACGCCGTGCGGACGGTTGAGTCGGCAATGCAGCGGATCGCCATCCGGTCCGTCGCCTTCAATCCCGTCGCCCATGACGGTCTCTACAATTCCTGTTGCCGCCCGCAGGACTCGAATTGTGTGGCTTTCAGTATCGGCGAAATAAAGATCACCAGCGGCCGACAGGCTGACTCCTTTGGGACCAGCCAGCTGAGCATTTTTCCCCGGACCGCCATCGCCCGAGTATCCGCTTTTGCCTGTGCCGGCGAGATGGTGATACGTACGAGTCTTCAGGTCCAT
>Ga0105051_10005770_pt1 | contig 13644 bp, 9 predicted proteins | sample FRY02_FD_78383 | JGI IMG/M metagenome (GOLD analysis project Ga0105051, IMG submission 78383) | Freshwater microbial communities from Lake Fryxell liftoff mats and glacier meltwater in Antarctica - FRY-02 (megahit assembly) | ecosystem: Environmental > Aquatic > Freshwater > Ice > Glacier... | reverse complement strand
CCAAGTGTTGATGCCCCAAGTTATTGCTGGCGGTATAGCTCCACGATAGTGAAGGATTGCCGATGTCTGGCCGGAAGTCCAATAACCACATCCGCTGCTAGCAACAGAAACCGCGCGCCAGCCAGTATACTGTGCCACATAGTCTAAAGAAGCGGCTAGCTCTCCTGGATCACAATTATCATTATAATACGGGCCGTTATTATCGTTAAAAGCTTGTACCTGGGGGCTATTCCAGCCTCCATTGGTTCCGTCACCCCGAACGGTAATAACCGGGTTTGTCCAATTGGAACCACCCGTGGTACGAAAAGAGTAAATTCTCCCTGATTCCATATACATATCTCGGTACATCCCAGCACCCCAACCCGCCTGGTCTACCCAGTTCCCGGTAGATGAAATGGGATCTATGTTAAGCTGACGGTAACCAGTTGGATAATTCTCAGGTGTCCCCCCAAAACACTGCGCATTTGCCTTTGGCGCTTCAGAGAGGAATAAAGCTGCAAATACCAGTATGCCAACGGCAGCAGGAGTTCCAATACGAGAAAACAAACGAAATACGTTTGAGACAATGCTTGGGAGGGTAAAGTTTCTCATGAGCTAAAAAATCAATGTTTTACCTCCGCCTTTTATTCGGTGGTTGGAGCAGAAAGTAAACGTACCAGAAACACCATAATACGGTAACATTTAATATTACAATTAAAACGGTACAACGATACCTGCTCAACGGTAAAGCTAATTCAAAAGGTGTTTTCTCAGACATTAATGCGAACAAACTTCAAGTAGTATTTACTTTCCACTTTTTCCAATGAGTTAATAACACACAAAAAATGAATACAAACGTAGTGGTTATATTTAATTTTTAAAATCGCAAAAAACGCTGCTAATTTCTTGTTGGTAACTTAATTTTGGGCCAATAATTAAGTATACGGCTAATTAGATTACACAAAAAACGCTCAGACAAGTGCCTGAGCGTTCAAAATTATTAGCCCGTTAAGGCCCCGATAATTTGCGTTTAACTACGCAGTTGCTTTTGGTGCAGCGTTGGTAGAAACCCTACCGATTTTGCTTTCAAGATCAGCAACTTTTGACCTAAGATCAGCAAGAATTTCTTCTTGTGTTTTCTTTACGATACCAACTTTCTCTTTGATTTCGTTGTACTTCGCTTCGAATTCTTCTTTGCGAGCCTCTGTCTTTTCGAAAAGTTCATCTACCAATTTCTTTCCTTCAACGTCAGAGATTTTACCTTTCTCGATGAGGTCTTTTACCGACTCTTCGAATTTTGTAGATACTTCTGCAGCTAGATCAACACCAGCATAAAGGAATTTTTTGAATGCGTCTTCCATAATATTTGTTTTTAGTTGTTTGTGATTTAATGTTTGACGAACGGCAGTAGGCAATTACCGTGCTCATGGTCGTGCCAAACGCCTTTTACAAAAAACAAAAACTTCTGAAATCCCCGTTAATAAAGGGATGTAGAAATTATTGGCATGGTTTGGCACACAAGAATGCCAAAAAACGCTGCTACTGACATGTCTGACAGGGCATGTGTAAAATTTAGATTTTCGGCTAGTGATGTCAGGAGCGTCAGGTTTTTCGTTCTTTGGGGCAAACTCAGAAAATGAACCATTACGACAAACTCCGCAACCTAGTAGAAATTGATTCGCCAACCGGATTTACGGCCGAGGCCTGCAAATACATCTTTGACTATTTTAAATCGTTGGGATACAAGCCTGAATACACAAACAAGGGCGCGGTAAAGTGCGCTTTGGGCGAAAACCCAACCTTGGCTATGGCCGCCCATGTTGATACGCTTGGGGCAATTGTGAGCGGCATTCAGAAGGATGGACATTTGAAATTCTCCCTTCTAGGCGGTCTTTCACTAAATGGTTTTGAAGGAGAGTATTGCAGGATTCACACGCACAGCGGGGAAACGTATTCAGGAACATTGCTCCTGAAAGACCCATCTGTGCACGCTAATAAGGACACGAACACCAAGCAGCGATTATTGGAGAATATGTTTATCCGATTGGATGAAGAGGTGTCATCGGCTGATGACACCAAGAAACTGGGCATTGGAAACGGAGATATCATTGCTTTTGACACCAAGTATCAAGAACTTGAGAGCGGCTACATCAAAAGCCGTTTTATGGACAACAAAGCAGGCTGTTTTGTGCTGATGGAGGTTGCCAGAAAGCTAAAAGATGCAGGAAAATCAGCACCAGTAGAATTGTTCTTTAGCAACTACGAAGAAGTTGGCCATGGCGGCACGTGTGGTTATGCATCAACAATCAAAGAACTCCTAGTCATCGATATGGGCGTTATTGGCGAGGCTTGTGATGGAAGCGAAACCGCTTGTTCCATTTGTGCTAAGGACAGTAGCGGCCCCTATGATTATGATTTCCGAAAAAAGCTGGTTGACCTTGCGAAAAAGAACAAGATCCCCTTTGCTGTTGACATCTATCCATACTACGGCTCAGATGGTTCTGCTGCTTTGCGTGCTGGTAACGACTTCCGAGTTGGGCTCATAGGCCCGGGCGTAGCCGCTTCACATGGTATGGAGCGTACGCACAAGAAAGGAGTGGAGGCAACTGTGGAGTTGTGTTTAGCATATATTAACTAACAGAACAGTTAGAATTGCATTTCTATGTTGAGATTGGCTAAGTTCGCACCTCACCTCTCAAAAAATGAAAAACACACTCGTATTCCTGCTTCTAACCCAAGCGGTTTTTGCCCAAATTGACCCATCCCAAATCACTATCGCTAGAGACGATTATGGTGTGCCGCACATTTTTGCGAAGACCGATGCAGAAGTAGCTTACGGCCTAGCTTGGGCAAGTGCCGAAGACCTTTTTCCAACCATGCAGGAAATGCTGTATGCTGGAAAAGGATTTGCGGGGCGCTATCAGGGAAAAGATGGTGCTGGCCGCGATTTTCTAACTCACACCTTGGGTATTAGAAAATTGGTTGAGGAACGCTATGAGCAGGATATTTCTCCCGAATTCAAACGTTATTTAGAGGGCTTCTGTGCTGGGACAAACGCCTACGTTAAAAAGCATTGGAAGGATGAAAAGTTCATCAAAAAGGCTTTTCCCATCACACCTCAGGATGTGGTTGCGAGTTATGTTTTTTCGCTGAGCGTAATCTGCAATGCGCACAAGCCAATTGAGAAGATAATTGGAAACAAGTTTGACAAGGAAGAAGTGCCCATGGGCTCAAATGCCTTCGCCATGAGTTCGGCCGCAACGAAGGACGGCAACACTTACTTGGCCCTGAATCCACACATGCCATATGATGGCCCGTTTTCTTGGTACGAGGCGCATTTGAATTCTGAGGAAGGCCTGAATATTTTGGGTGGATTGTTTCCCGGTGGAGTGTCAGTCTTCTTGGGAACAAATGAAAACCTAGGTTGGACCCATACTTGGAACGGACTTGATTTAGTTGACACCTACAAGCTCAAAATGCATCCGAAGAAAAAGCTGCTATATGAGTATGATGGAGAATGGCTCAAGCTGGAAAAACGCCCCGTTTGGCTTAAGGTGAAAGTTGGTGGAATCGTAATTCCCGTAAAAATGATGAGCTATTGGAGCAAATATGGTCCCACGCTCCGTTCCAAAAAAGGAAAGATATTCTATTCTGTAAAATGTCCTGCTTCTGAGGACATCCGCGTTGCCAATCAATGGTTCAATATGAACAAGGCGAGCAACTTTACCGAATTCAAAACAGCATTGGAGATGATGGCACTTGGGCGTTTCAATACCATCTATGCTGATAGGCAAGACACGATTTATTACATCGATTACGGAATGATTCCTGACCGAGATACGACCTTCAATTACGAAGGATTGGTTCCAGGAAACACGTCAAAGACCAATTGGACGGGCGTTATTCCTATGGATAGGCTCCCTCAGTATTTGAACCCAACGTGCGGCTATGTTTTCAATACAAACAACACTCCATTCAATGCAACCTGCGAGGCCGAAAACCTTAACGCCAAAGATTATCCTCCGCACATGGGCTTTAAGGTCAATGACAACAACCGAAGTGCGCGTTTTCAGGAACTGATGAAAGAATATGGAAAGGTCAGTTGGGATGAGTTCAAGGCGATAAAATGGGACCAGCAAGTACCTGCCAATCACATTTTTATCGAAAGCATGGAAAACGCGTACAACCTTGACAAATCGAAATACCCAGATATTGCAGATGGAATTGATATTCTGCACCGTTGGGATTACAACATGGGGCCCGAAAATATGCAGGCCGCATTTGCCTATGCCACTACTCAAAAGATAATGAAGAAGACGGGAATGCGGTCGGAGGCTGTGGAAGAAGGTCTTTTTGTGGAAGACAGCCTTTGGGTCTGGGCCATTCGCAAGACGAAGGATGAATTCCTGAATCACTTCAATAAATTGGAAATGCCTTTTGGCGATGTTCAAACGTTTACGCGTAGCGGAAAAACAGTTAGACTTGGCGGCATTGCGGATGTGTTGGCAGCTTCTGCAAGTGAATGGGATGCCGAGGCAGGAACCATGAATTGCAAAGGAGGAGATTCATACCTTCAGTTGGTCAGCTTCTCCAAAGAAGGGTTGCCGCACATCGAATCGCTGATGGCGGGTGGAAACTGCGACAGACCCGATAGCCCACACTTCAACGACCAAATGGATTTGTTGGCTGGCCATAAGACCAAACCGATGACCTTGGACAAAGAAGAGATTCTGAAGAATGCCAAACTGGTCTACCATCCTGAATAGCCGACTAGGCAGAAGAGAGATAAAGAGAAGAGAGGCAAGGGATGAAACGAGCCTCGACCCCTTGCCTCTTTGTCTCTTATCTCTTTATCTCTTGTCCCGTACCCTCGTCCCTTTCATTAAATTTGACCCATGCTGTTTTCTCAGGTTGTAGGTCAGTCGGAATTAAAGAAAAAGCTGCGCGATTCGGTAACGAACGGCCGCGTGGCGCATGCTCAGATGTTGGTTGGACCCGTAGGTGCAGGTTCACTTCCGTTGGCGCTGGCGTTTGCCCAATATTTGGCTTGTACCAACCGAGGAGAAACCGATTCGTGCGGAAAATGTGCTTCGTGCATCCGTTATGCCAAGCTAGAACACCCCGACTTACAACTGATTTTTCCAAAGAACAAAACGGCTAAAATTGACCACAAGAATTTTTCGAGCAAGGATTTTTTGCCCGAATGGCGAAAAGCAGTTCTGGACAATCCTTATCTCAGCCTAAATGATTGGCTAAAAGAGTTGGGAATTGACAACAAGCAAGGCGCCATCAATGTGGACGACAGCCGTGAGGTGCTGCAGAACTTGAGTTACAAGGCATACGAAGCAGATTATCGTGTGGTGCTTATTTGGCTTGCCGAACACATGAATACGGCTGCCGCCAACAAACTCCTGAAAATATTGGAGGAGCCGCCCGAAAGAACGGTTTTCTTGTTGGTGGCCGAAAGCACCGAAAATATGCTTCAGACAATTCTTTCCAGAGTTCAAATGCATCGCTTGGGACGATTGAGTGAAAAGGAAATCTCCGTATCACTCTCTTCGGTTTCTGATGATTTGGAACAAATGGAAAAGCTGGCGCATTTGGCCGATGGCGACCTCAATCTGGCCAAACATTTACTGGAAGATCAAGCTACCATCAGCGCATCCATCAATTTCTTCATCCGTTGGATGCGGGCGTGTTTCGTCCTTAATTTGGAAATTCTACAGGAACTTAACGAGGAGTTCAATGCGTTGGGACGGGAACAACAAAAGGCATTCTTGGCACAATCCGAAACGATTATCCGAAAAGTGCTCATGTATCGAACACTGCCCGAAACCAAGGACAAGCTATTGAAGGAAGAACTTGATTTCGTTCACAAATTTTCCCGCTTCATTCAGGTTGAAAACACAGCTTCCATGTTGGAAGCCTTGAATGAAGCGCACTATCATATCGAACGCAATGCCAACGCAAGAATAACGTTCACCGACCTCTCTTTTCAGATGTCGGATAGCCTGATGAGTCAGGCCATGAAGTAAACTTCCCTGAACGAGGCCGAATGGATGTTCCTGTTACCAAAGGTTTCGACTGCGCTCAACCAAGCGGCTCAATCAAACCAACTATTCAACTAAATTTGCCTTCTTAGTCAAAAAAAGCAAAAGATAGATGGGATGTAGCGGTTGTAGCAATGGAAAGACCGAAAGTGGTCTGCCAAGAGGATGTAAAAATAACGGGGCTTGCCAAACGGGAAGCTGCGACAAACTGAGCGTATTCAATTATTTGTCGAACATGGAAGATACCGTAGGATATACCGTATCTGAGTTCGTGGAAGTTCGTTTCAAGAACACCAGAAAGCAGTTTTTCAAACAAGAAAACATGCGATTGGTTGAAGGAGATGTGGTGACGGTTGAAGCCTCACCGGGTTATGATGTGGGCACGGTTTCTCTTTCGGGAGACCTTGTGCTTCTGCAAATGCGCAAGCGGAATGTCGATTCGGCAACGGGAGATTTTAAGAAAATCTATAGAAAGTCCACCATAACAGATATCGATATGTGGCAAGAAGGTGTTGATCTGGAGCAGAAGACAAAAACGCGCGCTAGGATTATTGCCCGCGAGATTGGTCTGAACATGAAGATCAGCGATGTGGAATATCAAGGTGATATGAGCAAGGCGGTTTTCTTCTATATCGCTGAGGATAGGGTTGATTTCCGCGAGCTGATTCGCAGATATGCCGAGGAGTTTAAAGTGCGTATTGAAATGAAGCAAATCGGGGCTCGTCAGGAAGCTGCTCGTATTGGAGGAATTGGAACCTGTGGACGAGAACTTTGCTGTTCAACGTGGTTGACCGATTTTAGAACAGTAAGCACAAGTGCTGCACGTTATCAGCAACTTTCGCTCAATCCGCAGAAATTGGCTGGACAGTGCGGCAAGCTCAAATGCTGCCTCAATTACGAACTAGACAGTTACTTGGATGCGCTCAAAGATTTTCCAAATCAGAAGAGCAAGCTCGAAACCGAAAAAGGAACTGCCTTTGCGCAGAAAGTTGACATTTTCAGAGGCGTGATGTGGTTCACCTTGCGTGATGACCCAAGCAACTTTATCGAAGTGCCCGTTGAGCGCGTGAAGGAGATCCTCCAAATGAACAAGGATGGCAAAAAAGCAGCCGTGCTGGTTGAGAAGGAATATGTGGCTGCACCCGTTGTGAAACACGACTTTGAAAACGTGGTTGGGCAGGACGACCTAACGCGATTTGACCGTCCGAAAGGTCAGGGCGGCCAGAACAAGAAAAAAGGTTCGGGCAACAAACGAAGGAACAATCGAAACCGCAATAAGCCTCAGGGGAACAAACCGAATGATGCAAAATGATTGCCTGCATGTTTACCCAAAGCACGCAATTCTAGAACTGACATTAAAAAGCCACAGATACACAGATGAACACAGATTTTATCACTGATAAAAGAAAACACATCTGAGAAATCAGAGAAAATCAGTGCATCTGTGGCTAAAAATATGTTTCAACTGATATGGTAAACAATAGATGATCAAATTGACACAAACCCCTTTTGGTATACACACATAATCGTTTGATGCAAAATAGTTCGCGGCTTGTGTTTTTTGCGATAGCGGTTTTAGCACTTGTTGGGTGTCACGAAAGCCTGTTTCAGGAAAGCAGACCCGTTCCTAACAAAATTTGGGAGGTCGGAAATACGATTTCGTTCGAAGTGGAGGTTACAGATACCATAATGGGCTACGATTTTTACATCGACCTCCGCAATGAGGCCTCTTATCAATATGCCAACATTTACATGTTCGTGAATACTACGTTTCCCTCAGGAAAGAGCGCAACAGATACGGTTGAATGCTTTTTGGCAGACCAATCTGGCCGTTGGTTGGGAACTGGTTTGGGAGACGTATTGGACAACCACATTCTATTCAAACAGAACATTCGCTTTCCTAATGAAGGAACATACACGTTCGCATTCCAGCAGGGCATGAGAAACGAAGCATTACCTTCGATTTTGGATTTGGGAATATCCATCGAAAAACACAGGAAAAAGTAGTGGCACAGCAGAAGAAGAACACACCGATTAAGAGGAAATACGTCCTGTATTTCTGGCTGTTGGCATTAGCAGGTCCAGTGTTTATTGCGCTGCATCTTCTATCTATTTCTGTTGGACTTTGGGGGCAACTTCCTTCGTTTGAGGAACTAGAAAACCCGAATAGCAATTTGGCTTCAGAAGTTTATTCCTCCGACCAAAAAGTGCTCGGCACCTATTTCGTTCAGAACAGATCTAACATCAAATTCGAAGATCTTTCGCCTTATGTGGTCAATGCGCTTGTTTCTACAGAAGATGAGCGGTATTACAAGCATAGCGGTGTCGATCTCTACAGTTTGGCCCGTGCTATTCTTCTGATGGGAAAGCGTGGAGGTGGAAGTACCGTCACACAGCAGTTGGCGAAAAACTTGTTTGAAACACGCGGAAGTTTGCGGGGCGGAGCCTTGGTTCAGAAACCTGCCGAGTGGATTATTGCCACGCGCCTCGAACGCAGATACACCAAGGAAGAAATTATGGCCTTGTATCTGAACACGGTCGATTTCATCAATGGAGCGGTTGGAATCAAATCTGCCAGCCACGTTTACTTTAACACAAGCCCCGATTCGTTGAAGATTGAACAGGCAGCCGTGTTCGTAGGAATGTTGAAAAACCCTTCGCTTTTCAACCCTAAGAGACGATTGGAACTTACAAGAGACAGAAGGAACACCGTTTTTGGACAGATGAAGCGGAATGGGTTTCTGACGGAAGAAGAAATGGACTCGCTTGATGCGCTTCCGTTGGAGTTGGATTTTCGAAGTACGGACCACAACTTGGGTTCGGCTACCTATTTCCGTGAGCATTTACGGAGTGAACTGTCCAAGTGGTGCGCCAATCACACCAAGCCTGATGGCAGTAATTATGACCTCTATCGCGATGGTTTGCGCGTCTATACTACCATCGATTCGCGCTTGCAGGAGTATGCGGAAAAGGCCGTGACCGACCACTTGACCGAGCATCAGGCCAAATTTTGGAAGGATCAAGCGAACAACAAAATAGCACCTTTCCGAGGAGTGACCGAAGATGAGATTGAAAGCATCATGCTGCAGGCCATGAGGCGGTCAACCCGATATAATGAGCGATTGGACGCACGACCCGAGATTCGCAAGCGGTATCATGCGTATTTCGTGTTCAAAGGCGAACAGAACGGATACGATTCTGAGGTGGACAAGCTTTACAAAGAGTACGAGCGAGCGGGTCGGATGAACAAGGAAAGCGAGCAGGAAGACATCAAAGAACGTATTGATAAGCTCAAGAAGAAATCAAGCAAACTTCAGCCAGACCTTGATAAAACGTGGGCTGATTATCAAGTGATATGGAAACCATTTGATGATTCGCTGAAAGCGGAATTTCAGAAGCCCGTTGACATGACCATTTTCTCTTGGGCGGGCGAGATTGACACGGTTCTAACTCCGATGGATTCCATCCGCTACTACAAGCATTTTCTGCAAGTTGGTCTCATGTCTATGGACCCGCATACTGGATTTGTGCGCGCTTGGGTCGGAGGCATCAATTACAAGCATTTTAAGTACGATAACGTGAAGCAAGGAGCGCGTCAGGTGGGTTCTACCTTCAAACCCTTCGTCTATGCGCTTGCCATGCAAGAAGGTTGGTCTCCCTGCGAAAAGGTGCTCAACATTCCCGTTACGTTTGAGAAAGATCGTTGGAACCTGCCTCAGAACTGGACTCCTACCAATTCTGACAACAAGCTTAACGGGCAGGAAATGTCGCTGAAGAAAGCCCTCGCCAACTCGGTGAACATGGTCACAGCATTTGTGATGAAGAAATTCGGCCCACAGGCGGTCATCGACCTTGTGCGTAAAATGGGAATCACGGCAGCAATTGATCCTTATCCGGCAATCTGCTTGGGAACGCCAAGTATTTCGGTCTATGAGATGGTGGCAGCACACAGCACATTTACCAATCAGGGCGTTTACACCGAACCAGTGGTCATCACCCGAATTGAAGATAAGGCAGGAAACGTTTTGGAGGAATTTGTGCCAAAGACCAATGAAGTGATGGACGAGCAAACGGCTTATACCATGATAAATCTGATGGAAGGCGTTGTACAGTCTGGTTCGGGTGTCCGTTTGCGTTACAGGTACAAGCTTAATTACCCAATTGCAGGAAAAACAGGAACAACACAGAATCAATCAGATGGCTGGTTTATGGGTCATACGCCAGAATTGGTCACAGGTGTTTGGGTTGGTTGCGAGGATCGTGCTGCGCATTTCAGGACCATTCTGGAAGGACAGGGTGCCGCCATGGCATTGCCAATCTGGGCACTTTACATGACACAGGTTTATGAGGATAAAAGCGTTGGCATTTCAACAGGACCATTTGAGCGACCGGAAGGCGCGCTCAAAGTGGAGTTGGATTGTAATAAGTACGATAAGTTGCACGGGAACAAACCCGACACGTTTGGTGACGATGAGTATGACTTTTAACAATCAATGAAGTTTCCAACAGTTATCAGTTATTGGGTTATTCGTTATTGAATAACTACACCCCCAATAACTCAATAACCCAATAACCATTAAGACCGATGAACAAAGTAGTAAGCGGCCCACAAGCGGCATTGAAAGGCATTGAAGATGGCATGACCCTCATGTTGGGCGGTTTCGGACTGTGTGGAATTCCAGAGAACACGATTGCCGAATTGGTGAAGCTCGGAGTTACGAATCTAACTTGCATTTCAAACAATGCAGGAGTTGATGATTTCGGGTTGGGGCTGTTGCTGCAGAAAAGACAGATCAAAAAAATGATTTCGTCCTATGTTGGCGAGAATGCCCTTTTTGAGCAATTGATGCTGAGTGGAGAAATGGAAGTTGACCTCATTCCGCAAGGTTCGTTGGCAGAAAGATGTCGTGCTGGCGGTGCGGGCATTCCTGCGTTTTTCACACCAGCAGGTTATGGAACCGAAGTGGCCGAAGGCAAGGAAGTTCGCATATTCAACGGCAAGCCACATATTCTTGAATCAGCACTCACAGCAGATTTTGCCATCGTAAAAGCATGGAAAGGCGACCACCTCGGAAACCTGATCTACAAAGGCACGGCCCGCAATTTCAATCCTATGATGGCGATGGCAGGAAAGATTACCATTGCAGAAGTGGAAGAACTTGTCGAGCCAGGAGAATTGGACCCGAATTTCATCCACACACCCGGGATTTTCGTCAACCGTATTTTCCAAGGCGAGAAGTTTGAAAAGAGAATTGAACAGCGAACGGTAAGAGCGCGGTCGTGAGTTTTCTCAGCAAGCTCGGTTTGGAAAAGAGCGTTGCATTTGGGCTCATGGCCTGCGTGTTTGTCTATGTGGCCGTTCGGGCTGCGCTTGTTCCTCTTAGTTTTGACGAGTCCATCACCTTCTTCTACTACATTCATCAAGCAGAATTTTGGCCAGGTATAGCCCATTGGGACGCCAACAATCACATCCTAAATTCCCTTTTGGGTGCTATTAGCTATTCGCTTTTTGGAGAGTCTGAATTTGCCATTCGGCTTCCGAATGTGTTTTCGGCCATTCTTTATTTGGTCTTTTCTTATCTGATTAGTTTTCAGATTAACGAAAAATGGCCGCGTTGGGCATTATTCCTGTCATTGGTTTTTAGCCATTTTACGATTGAATTTCTAGGCTATACCAGAGGATACGGAATGTCGATGGCGTTGCTGCTTCCTGCCATTTATTTCATTCAGAAATGGATGAATCAGACTTCCAGCTTTTTATACCTACTCATTGGAATTGTGGCAATGCAATTGGCCACATTGGCAAACCTATCGCTGCTTACAATCAACTTGCTTTTGTGGGGTTGGATACCGTTTTGGATGCTAATCAAAAGAAAAAAAGTTCAGATTGTCCAAGTTGTGGTTTGGTTGGCGAGCGGTTATTGCATTTACTGGTTTGCGGATCTCTCGTTCCAAATGAAAGAATTGGGACTTCTCTATTACGGAGCTGGCGATGGTTTTTGGGAAATCACGGTCAAGTCATTGGCCGCAAATGGTTTTGGCCCGTTGACGGACGTGATTTTGGTTTTTGTTCCGATAACAACAATATCAATCTTAGTTGCCACCTCACTCTTGGTTTACCAATTTGTTAAAAAGGAGATAAAGCAGGAGCTGTTCTTTGCCTATCTCCTGTTCGCCAGCGTGGTCGCAAACCTCATACTGAATTGGCTTTTTGAGGTCAATTTCCCAGAAGACAGAGTGGGAATGTATTACCTAATCTTTCTGCCGTTGGCACTAGTTTTTACGGTCAACGCGGTTGTAGAAAATCAAAAATGGGTAGGGCTAAAAAAAAACCTTGCTTACGCTGCTTTTGTGCCGCTGCTGCTGTTTCCGGTCGGGTTTGCGCTTTCTATGAATACAACCCATGCAGTATTGTGGAAAGGCGATTCAGCCGTAAAGGAGTTTTATAAGGAAATTGCAGCCAGAACCGATAAGGAAAGCATGCCAACCATTACTGGTTATCACCTCAAGCGGATTCCGTTCTATTATTACAACCAACGAGGCGGAGACAGGCTGCATCTTCTGCAGCAGGATGCCTACCGAGGCGATGAGGCAGATTTTCAGATAGCAGACCTGAAAGAGGAAGGAAAGTGGGACATGTATGATACGGTGGCCTATCACAAACCATCTGACCAATACCTTCTCGAAAGGAAGATTAAAAGAGAAAAGACACTTGTTTTTTCCAATGAATTGAGCCCAAAAGAAGAGTTTGCGGATGAGTATTATGCACTCTTTCAGGCAGAAGTTGATTCTATAGGTGGGAAAGATTTGCTGTGGCGTATTCAGGTGGAAATGACCAACATTCCAGACCCGATTCCGGGCTGGATTGTTGCTGAGGTTTACGACAAGGACGGTAAATCGCAGATAATGGTAAATCTGTTTGTGCATTGGATTCGAACTTCTTGGAAGCAAGGCCAAGTATTTGATCACATGCTCATGTTGCGGAATGTTCCAGAAGACGGGGTTTATCTCAAGCTTTACTATTGGAACATCAAACAACGACCGATAGCTTTTGGTAAGGCAACAGTCGGGTTGTATGAGATTCTGCCTGATAAAAGTGACGCAACAAGCCCAGAATGAAACTACCTAATGTAGAAACCATGTAAAATCTGTGCATCTGTAGCTATAAAAGTGTCTCTTCACAAGCCAGTGTAAATAAGCAAATCATCATTTCATTTTTAAATATTTCTGCCCTGTCAACAATACCATCATTCTGTCCGATCCCGAGTTTAAGCACTACTTTTATCAGCAGATAGGACAACACAACCAACTTTACGTTTACAGACTTCATGCTCAATAAGAACCAGATCGCGCAGCGGATAGCACAAGAACTGAAAGACGGCTTTTACGTCAACCTCGGTATCGGAATTCCAACCTTGGTAGCCAATTATATCCCTGAGGGGATTGAAGTTGAATTTCAATCTGAGAATGGAATTTTAGGCATGGGACCGTTTCCATTTGATGGAGATGAAGATGCAGACCTCATCAATGCTGGCAAGCAAACCATCACCGCAAGGGCTGGAGCCGCTTTCTTTGATTCTGCCACAAGCTTTGCGATGATTCGCGGACAGCACGT
>Ga0105051_10005767_pt1 | contig 13648 bp, 9 predicted proteins | sample FRY02_FD_78383 | JGI IMG/M metagenome (GOLD analysis project Ga0105051, IMG submission 78383) | Freshwater microbial communities from Lake Fryxell liftoff mats and glacier meltwater in Antarctica - FRY-02 (megahit assembly) | ecosystem: Environmental > Aquatic > Freshwater > Ice > Glacier... | reverse complement strand
AATAATTTTCAATGCTGGAAGTTCGTACTCTTGCTAATTTGTCGCATTTACTAATTGAACTTACCATGAAAAATATTAAAACTCAACCTTCTGATTAACAACACCAAGCTTTTCACTCTTCACTTGTAAAATATAAAAACCATTCGCGAATTGATGAACCCAAACCAGGTGTTCATTAGCACCTTTAGTGGTTTTAAAAACTTCTGAATAAATGGATTGACCTAAATTATTGGTGATTGAAATTTCGACATCTTCTTCTACATCACTGTTAAATTTCAAGGTAATCTTTTCGTTAATAGCAGGATTTGGATAAATTGAAAGTCCCGTTAAATTTCTTTGAATTGATCTAATTTGAGAATAAGAATGTTTCCCATAAAAATACATCAAAACAATTAAAAAAACAAGCAACTTGTTCATTATTAAACAAACAAACAATTTAAATTATCATTTAGAGTAAATCATTGAAGAATTCAGCATAAATTCATTATACTTGTATTATAAATAAAAGTGAATTTTAAACACTAATTAAAATATTACAACAATGAGATTACTTTTTTTCATTTTTCTATCTATATCAATCCTAACTTCATGCGATTCAAAAAAGCAACAATTTGAGCATTCAGGTGGAAAAATAACTCTTTCTATTGAAAACGAACCATCAACATTTATTTCTAGAGATGTTAGTGATGTTTATTCTTCAAATGTGCTGAGTCAAGTAATGGAAGGCTTGGTTTCAATAGACCCTAAAGATTTAACACTTGTTCCACAATTAGCGAGTAAATGGGAGATAAGTTCAGATGGATTAGTTTACACATTTACGCTTCGTAATCAAGTTAAATTCCATCCACATGCAATATTCCATTCAGAAGCAGATCGCATTTTAATACCTAAAGATGTTCAAAAAACAATTGAATTTATTTGTTCAAAAGGTTCTCTTGGAATAGCAGGAACAGCTTATCCTTTTATTTTTGAAAAATACTTGGTTGGAGCAAAAGATTTTTATGATGGAAAAACAAAATCAATTACAGGAATAAAAACAGGAAAACATACCGTTACATTAACGCTGACAGAAAAAGACAATAACTTTTTAAACAAGTTAGCTAATATTTCTTGTGGTATTTTATCAGCTAAAATCATTGCTGAAAACCTAGAGCAAGATATGATTGGTACAGGGCCTTTTGTTTACAGAATGTTTAACAAAGGAGAAGTCAATTCAATTCTATTGACAAAAAATGAAGATTACTATCTGTCTGATGATAAAGGGAACAGTCTTCCATATTTAGACAGTGTTGAATTCATTATTGAACCAAGAAAACAGGAACAATTAGCATTGTTTGAAGCGAAGAAAATCGATTTCATTAGAGGACTGCCTTCTTCAAAAATCACAGAAATGTTAGATGGTAGAATTTCTGATTTCAATTTAACTCCTCCTCTATTAGTACTGCACAACAATCCAATTCTGACTACTCATTATTACTATTTTAACATGAACGACCCTCGTTTCAAAGATGAGCGTGTTCGAAAAGCATTTAATTATGCAATTGATAAAGATAAAATTGGTGCAGAAGTTCTAAGAAATCAATATTCTGAATTAGGACTATTTGGAATAGTACCTCCAGTTGAAAGTGCTTTTAAAGGATATGATTTCAAAGGCGTTAAAGAAGTTGGTTATTCATTCGATCCAGAAAAAGCAAGGAAGCTATTAGCAGAAGCAGGATATCCAAATGGACAAGGCTTTGGAAGTGTTAATATCCGAATTAACATTAGTGATATCAATTCTTCAATTGCTGATGAAGTATCCAAACAAATTACATCAGTACTGGGTATAAACATAAATTTAGATGCTTCTTCATTTGAACAATTAGCTAAAGATGGACAAAATGGTAATTTTGAAATATCTAGAAATGGATGGGCGGCTGATTATGTAAGTCCTGAATCTTTCTTGTTTAACTTTTACGGTAAAGTGATTCCTGCTGACATCAAAGAAAAATCAACTATCAATATGGCTAGATATACTAATCCTAAATTTGATGACTATTTTGAAAAAGCTAAAAAATCAGACAAATTAGTCGACCAAATGAAATTTTTCTCTCTTGCTGAAATAGAGTTAATGAAAAATCCACCTATTATTCCGCTTTGGTACAAAGGAGACTATGGTATTGTATATTCAAGTATCAGAAACTTATACTTTAACCCTTTGTTCTTATTTAACTTCACTAAGGTTTACAAAAAAGAGTGGACGACAGAAGAGTTTATTGAGGCTACAAAGAAGAAAAGCTGAAAGAGAAATTAGATCGCTTTGCTGTTAGTTATTAGGTGTTAGGGATTAGGAGCTGGGTGTTAGGTTGTAAACAAACTCTGTGTGACTCTGTGAAAACAACTCTGTGATACTCTGTGGTGTAAAAGACGCAAGATTTAAAGATTCAAGACACACGACCATTTCACTCTTAGAAATTACTTCACTTTAAAATACCTAAAAGTGTCTTTTGAAACAAAGAGTGTATCTCCTTCTTCATTTTCTTTTAGATGAATAATTTTATAAGGCTCAAGCTTAGAGTTATAGGAAATTTTTGAAATTGTTCTTGTAATAAATTCTGTATCGCTAAAAACAGAATCAATATATAGATTACATACACCTTTTTTATTATACGCAAAATCTCTTTTGTAAGTAAAAGGATAGTCTTTCTTAATTGTTGCAGCGATTTTTTGAGTATTATCTATATCGTAAACATATAACCTAACTTGATTTTCATTTATTGTATTGTAAACCTTATATCTCTTTATAAAATTATTTTGAGTCCCAAATACTACTTCATCTTTTGGATTAGGATGAATTAATGAATCAATTTTTAAAGGACTCCATAAGTTTTTATTCTTCACGAAGTACAAGAAATCTCCAGTTTCAGTTTCTTGATAAGAATTATAATTTATAGTCGTATTTATTTTTTCGAAAATTTTGTAATAATTTGATTTAACTATTTCATTCGAAAACTCATCTTCATCTTTAGCACTAAAAATAGAACTATTATCTACTCTATTAACTCTATAAAATCCGTTTTTATCAATTGGACCGGTAAAAACATAACGACTTGTACTAATCTCTTTAAAATCATAAAAATTCTTAACTGTTAAAACTACAGGTGTTCCATTTTCTCTGAATTGAAAACATTTAACTTCTCTTGGTAAAAATGGTGTTTTTCTATTTGATTCAAGGTCAATTTCATTCATTCGAATATACGATTTGCGAACTATTTTCCGAATACCGTGAGCTGAAATTATAGAATCATTAAACCAATTAGGAAAGGAGAGATAATTTTCTTCTTCAGTAAACAAAAGTGCTAAATTTATAATTGAAGGTGCCGTTTTAGCTATTTTATTTTTTTGATAGAATTTGCCTTCTCCACTTGAACAAGACTGCAAACCTAGAAACAGAACACTAATAATAAGAAGCTTCATTCTAAACAATAATTTATAAAACAATATAACCGATAGTAAAGGTAATTATTATTAAAGATATTTTTAGATTTCATTTTATGCCGGGTTTATTTTATTTTGAGGTGCTAAATAAAAAATTTATGTTTTAAATTTCTAATCATTATTCAGTAAAATAGTTGATATTATTACCGATTATGTATCCACTTTGGATTATAATATAATTATATTGGGTATAGGTGTAAAATACCTTTACCCCCAGAACGTCCTTAATAAGAATGGTAAAAATAACTATCTATTTAGTTCAACATTAAGGCATTAAGGATGAGTTTGATGCAATTAATTAAGATTGACTTTGTCAATTGTTAAGGAAAATTAATACCGATAGCTATCGGTAGGACTTAATAAGCTAAATCAAATAAAATGCCTTTACACACAGAACATCCTTAATTACTTAATGGTGAAAAGACCGTCTAATTAGCTTACAATCAAGTTATTAAAGACAGGCGCAATACAGTTAATTAAGATTGACTTTGTCAATTATTAAGGAAAATTAATACCGATAGCTATCGGTAGGACTAAACATATTGTCTATCGGCATTATACCTATTCACTTTGGGTTAAAAATATAAATATGTTGGGTGTAAAAAGCCTTTACACACAGAACTCCTTAATCATAATCTTAATGGTAAAAGAAACAATTCCGAAAGCTCGGAATCAAGTTCTAGCTATTCCGATCTAGCACTTCAAAATAATTTTAACCCCGATTACAAAACTTATCATTTTATTAAATCTAAATTATTAACTTTAAGTATTAACAAAGAATCTCAGGTTATTATATATTATTTTAAAAAACCAATTATGTTAAACTTCGAATACAAAAATCCTACTAAAATTATCTTTGGAAAAGATACAATATCAAAAATAGCAAATGAAATACCTGAAAATTCAAAAATATTGATGCTTTATGGTGGAGGAAGCATCAAAAAAAATGGTGTTTACGAAGAGGTTAAAAATGCATTATCTACTTTTGAAGTTTTAGAATTTGGAGGTATTCCAGCCAATCCTGAATATTCAATTCTTCTAAATGCTTTAGAAGTAATTAAGTCAGAAAAAATAACTTACTTACTAGCTGTAGGTGGAGGTTCTGTAATTGATGGAACTAAATTTTTATCCTCTGCTGCTCTCTACGATGGAGAACCTTGGGAGATTCTTTCAAAATATATTAGAACAGAAGTCGGAATGCCGTTTGGAACAGTGCTAACAATGCCTGCAACTGGATCTGAAATGAATTCGGGAGCCGTTATTACACGAAGTGAAACGAAAGAAAAAATGAGTATGGGAGGACCGGGGCTGTTTCCTCAATTTTCAATTTTAGACCCTCAAGTAATTCGCTCTATACCTAAAAAACAAATTTCAAATGGTATTGCTGATGCTTTTACACATGTGCTAGAACAGTACATGACCTATCCAACACAAGCATTTTTACAAGATCGATTTTCGGAAAGCATTATGCAAACATTAATCGAAGTCGCTCCAATGGTTTTAAGTGATAACTATAATCATGAAGCAGCATCTAATTACATGTGGAGTTGCACAATGGCTTTGAATGGACTTATTCAAAAAGGAGTTCCAACAGACTGGGCCGTTCATGTTATTGGACATGAGTTAACAGCTCTCCACGGAATAGACCATGCTAGAACACTTGCAATTATAGCTCCAAGTCATTATCGCTACCATTTTGAAACAAAAAAACAAAAACTTGCACAATTTTCAGAACGTGTATTTGGCATAAAAGATGGTACTTTGGAGGAAAAAGCAAAAGCTGGAATTGAAAAGCTAGAAGGATTTTTCCACCAACTAAACATTCCAACTAAATTAAGCGAATACACATCCGATTATCAAGACACTTCGAAAAAAATAGAAGCACGTTTCATTGAACGTAACTGGGTGGCTTTAGGTGAACATAAAACGATTACGCCAAAAATAGCTAAAGAGATTATTGAAATGAGTTATTAAGTTCGAATTTAAAGTAAAATAGAAATTCAGATAAATTATGAAATCGTCTAAACTTTATCAATAATGATAAGTTTAGACGATTTTAATAAATAGTAAAGCAAAATTTATCAACCTTAATATCACTTCATCAATTTCATTTCATCTACCAAGTGACTTGCACCAGCATATTTATCAATTACCCACAAAACATAACGAATATCAACAACTATATTTCTACATCTGTTAGGGTCAAAAATATAATCACTCATTGTACTTTCCCAACTTCTATCAAAGTTTAGTCCCATTAAATATCCATTCTCATCTAAAACAGGCGAACCTGAATTTCCACCCGTAGTATGATTGGAACCTGTGTAACAAACCCAAAGTTCTCCCTCTTGTGCATAGCTACCAAAATCTTTCTTTTCATACATTTCAACCATTTTAGGCAATAAATCAAAATCTGGATTTCCTGTTTGGTGCTTTTGTAAAATTCCTTTTGTGGTGGTATGTTCTAAATATTGCATACCATCTTTAGGAGCTGAACCTTCTAATTTACCATAAGTGATTCTCAATGTACTATTTGCATCAGCCCAATGTTTGATTTCAGGAAACATTATTTTTTTTCCTTCAACAAATAGTTTCAATAATCCATCCATTTCCGAATTAAAATTTCGAGCTTCTCCTAACGTTTTCGTTCTAAAATCTGATTGAATTTTTTTCCAATGGTTTAATCCAATGTCTTTCTTCAAAAGCTTCATTCCTTTTTTAGACTTACATGTTTCAAGTAATTTGATATAACGCGATTTGTTTGTTATTGCAGACTTCATATAAATCTCATCCGTCAGCTTTTTAACATCCATATTCTCGTATCCTTGTATTTTAGAAATATATTCCGCAGTTAACAACCTGAAAATTTCCTTATCTACATTTTCATCATAATTCTTAAAGAATCCTTCGGCACCATTTTTAAGCTCCGAAATTTTTTCTTCTAGTTTCCCATTTGCTTTTAATTCGTCGTATTCCATTTCAAATTTCGACAAAACAGCAGCTAAATCGAATAATTCTGGTCCAACATATAAATATTCGACTGCCATAACATAACCAAAATCAGCATGACTTTTAGTAGCAACTAAATTATTCATTTTATCAATAACAGATCCATATTTAGAATTCCATTCAGCATTAGAAAGTGCTCTTTTATTGTATTCTTTTTCAAATGTTTTTTTAACATCTACAGCTCCTAATTCTATTAAACCACCAATTTGACCTATCCATTTTTTATATCCATTTGCAATACTTGCCTGTTTAGCCGAATATTTAATTCTTACCTCGTCAGAAGATCGCATTGCGGCATCAATTACAGAAAGTGACTTCTCTCTCATTGAAATTCTAGCTGGACGTTCTTTTTCAATGATGTAAGCAATTTGACCTGAAACTAAGTGCTGCTCAGTTGTACCTGGGAAACCATAGACCATTGTAAAATCACCTGTTTTTCTATCTTTCATAGAAATTGGTAAAAAATGTAATGGAGTGTAAGGAATGTTTTCAGTTGAAAACTCAGCTGGTTTATTCTCATTATTCGCATAAATTCTAAAAACAGAAAAATCTCCTGTGTGTCTCGGCCAAACCCAATTATCAGTATCACCACCAAACTTTCCGATAGAATTAGGAGGAGTTCCAACCAGTCTTACATCATTAAAAGTTTCCTTTAGAATTAAATAATAGTCATTCCCATAATTAAATGCTTTAATTTCAGCTGTATAATGCGTGTTTTTAGTGAAATCTTCAATCAAAGTTTTTATGTTCTGTTTTAATCTTGCGTTTTTTTCAGCTTCATCTTTAATTCCTTCAATCCCAAACAATACTGATGATGTAACATCTTCAATACGAACCATTCTAATTGCTTCTAGACCTGGATTAGCTAATTCTTCACTCAAATTTTTAGCCCAAAAACCATTTTTTAAATAATCATTTTCTAGCGATGAATGTGCTTGAACTTGAGAATAGCCACAATGATGATTCGTTAAAATCAATCCTTTATTTGAAACAATTTCAGCAGTACAACCTCCACCAAAATGAATAATTGCATCTTTTATACTCGAATTATTCGCATCGTAAATATCTTTTGCCGATAATTTCATTCCCATTGCCTGCATATCCGACTCGAAAGCATTCACGATAGTAGGTATTAGCATTCCTTCTTCCGCAAAAGCAGAAATGTTGAATGTTACAATTAATAAGAGATAAGCTATTCCTTTTTTCATCATTTTAACAAAATTTGAGAATCAAAGATAAGTATTCAATTTTCAAAACACGTGACGATTGCTTATTATTTATTAATTTTACAAACTAATTGTATCATTTCTATCAAATAAATGTATGAGAATGAATACTTTTTAACTTTTATAAATACAACGAGTGGAATTTTTAAACTTTATTTTCAGAGTAGGGGTAGTTTTTGCAATATTTGGATTCATTTGGGGATTTATTCAATTAGGATACAATCTTTTAAGAGGGAAAAACAATAATATTGGAGAAGCCTACCTAATAAAATCAATCAAATATTTCTTTCTAGTGAATGTTGTTTTTTTATTTGGTTTAGATTCACTGGAATTAAATATGAATCAATTATCTATAATCGCATTAATCCTTCTAACTTATTTTATAGGTAAACTTCAAAATCAACAAGAAAAAAAGCAATTCTTAAATGTTGCAGCGAGTGGACTGCCAATCCCTAAAAAACATTTTAACTTATACGCTGAAATAACCGTCATCACCTTTTCTATAGCTGCATTTGTGTTTTTTGTCTTTTATCCAGAATTTGCCGAAAACAAGTTTTCATTATGGCTCCATGAAAGCATCATTGATATAGAAACAACTCCAATCTTTGGATTTATTTTTAAAATCATAGGTTTTATTTTCATTGTTTCTCTCTTTATGAAATTCACAAATTCCATTAACATGATTCTTTCTGGCAAAAAAATTGCCACTGAAACTTCAGGCACCTCTTCTAAAAAGAGAAAGGACGATGATTTTGATGAGTTTGAGGAAATTGAGTGATTTTAGGTATTGGGGATTAGTGACAATAACAAATAGATATAAGATGAAGAAAATTTCAATTTTATTAATGACAGTATCACTGTTTAGTTTACAAGGAAACAGTCAACTTTTTTTCTGGAAAAAAAACAAACTAGCTGATGGGATTTATGCTGAATTAACAACTGACAAAGGAATTATTCTATGTGAATTAGAATATCTAAAAACTCCTTTGACGGTTGCGAGTTTTGTTGGATTGTCAGAAGGGAAATTTGAGGTAATGGACAGCACTTACAATAAACCATTCTTTGACAGTTTAAAATTCCATAGAGTTATTAAAAACTTTATGATACAAGGTGGTGATCCAACAGGAACAAGTTCTGGAGGTCCACATTATCGCTTTTATGATGAAGTAGTTACTGACTTAAGACATGACAAGCCAGGTGTTTTATCAATGGCTAATTCTGGTCCAGTAACAAATGGAAGTCAGTTTTTCATTACACACGTACCCACATCTCATTTAGATGGAAAACACACTGTTTTTGGACATGTCATTAAAGGTCAAAATATAGTTGATTCAATTCTTCAGAATGATTATATTTTAAAAGTAAAGATTATCCGAAAAGGAAAAATTGCTAAAAAATGGAATGCCTCTAGTGTATTTAAACATGTTTACGATAGTTTAACTGCAAAAATTGAAGCAGATAAGAAGTTGCTTGAGGAATTAAAAACAATGTCTACTCAAGATTACAACAAGTATTTCTTCGAACAAGTAAAAGAAAAGTTTCCGAATGCACTACAAACTTCATCTGGACTCGTTTATATTATCGAAAAAGAAGGCGAAAAAGAAAAAGTGACAGAAGGTAAACTAGTTGACTTACATTACAGAGGTACATTTTTTAAAGATGGAAAACAATTTGACTCCTCCTACGAAAGAGGTGCTCCAATGGCATTTACTTATAAGGTAAACAGAATGATACCTGGCTTTGAAGAAGGGATAGCACTATTAGGAATTAATGGGAAAGCCAAATTATTTATTCCTTATCACTTAGCTTATGGAGACAAAGGTCGTCAAGGTGGAATGCCTGCTTATTCTGATTTGATATTTGACATTGAAGTAGTTCATATTTCTTCTCCTCCAAATTACAAAGAAAAAGGAGTGAAATTTCTAGAAAACAATAAATCTAAAAAAGGAATTCTAGTAACCGAAAGTGGGCTTCAGTATGAAGTAATGAAAGAAGGTACTGGAGCAAAACCATCAGCTACATCTAAAGTGACAGTTCATTACCATGGTACAACTCCAGATGGAATAGTATTTGACAGCTCAGTAGAAAGAGGTGAGAAAATATCTTTCGGCTTAAATCAAGTAATTTCAGGATGGACAGAAGGTTTACAAATGATGGCTGTTGGATCAAAATACAAATTCTACATCCCTTCAAATTTAGCGTATGGGTCAAATCCACCTCAAGGAGGAAATGGGCCAATCAAAGCAGATATGTCTTTGATTTTTGAAGTAGAATTATTTGGAATAGAATAACAAAAGAAAAAATATAAAATGCCTACAAATTTCATAAAAGAATTACAGTGGAGAGGAATGGTTCAGGATATAATGCCTGGAACTGAAGAACAACTATTAAAAGAAATGACTACTGGTTATGTTGGATTTGACCCAACTTCAGACTCACTTCACGTAGGAAACTTACTACCGATTATGCTTTTAAAACATTTACAATTAGCAGGACATCGTCCGATTGCACTTGTTGGTGGAGCTACAGGAATGGTAGGAGATCCATCAGGGAAATCCGCAGAAAGAAATTTACTTGATGAAGAAACACTTGATAAAAACATATTAGGTGTTGGTAGTCAGCTGAAAAAATTTCTTGATTTTGAAAAAGGAGAAAACGCTGCGATTTTAGTAAACAACCTAGATTGGATGAAAGAAATGTCGTTCATTGATTTTATTCGCGATGTTGGAAAACATATCACAATAAACTATATGACCGCAAAAGATTCTGTAAAAAAACGAATCGATACAGGATTATCATTCACTGAATTTTCTTATCAATTATTACAAGGAAATGATTTCGTTCATTTATACAATACATTCAACTGTAAATTACAATTTGGAGGTTCTGATCAATGGGGGAATATAACAACAGGGACAGAGTTAATACGTAGAAAAACAGGTGGTGAAGCCTTTGCTTTCACTTGTCCCCTTCTTACAAAATCTGACGGAGGTAAATTTGGTAAAACAGAATCTGGTACCGTTTGGTTAGACCCAGAAAAAACATCGCCTTATGCTTTTTATCAATTTTGGTTAAATGCAAGCGACGAAGATGCTAAAAAATTAATACGTTTTTACACCTTGTTAACGCAAGAAGAAATCGAAAAAATTGAAGCTGAACATAATAAAGCACCCCATTTGAGATTATTGCAGAAAACAATAGCCGAAGAAGTAACGATAAGAGTACATGGAGAACATGCTTTGAAAACTGCTATTTCCGCTTCAAATATCTTATTCGGGAAATCAACTTCTGAAGACTTAAGGTCTCTTTCTGAAAAAGATTTCTTTGCTGTTTTTGAAGGAGTTCCTCAAGCTACAGTAGCCAAAGAAAAAATAGATTCAGGGCTATCAATCGTTGATGCATTAGCTGGAGAGACCAACTTCATGTCTTCAAACGGAGAAGCAAGAAGAGAGCTAAAAGGAAATGCCATCTCTATTAATAAAGAAAAAGTAACTGAAGATTTTATCATTAAAAAAGAAGATTTAATTAATGATAAATATATCTTAATAGGAAAAGGAAAGAAAAATAATTTTATAGTAATAGCTGAATAAAACAAATAAAATCTTATCCTTAAATTTAACAAGGAATACTTGTTTTGTTAATCAGTTTTATTACATTGGTAAAGTCAAAAAAAAACAGAATATGTCTACAGAAAATATGAAACCAATCAAAGGAGGAGAATTTTTAATTCGTTCAACACAACCAAGTGAAATCTTTTCTCCAGAAGAATGGACTGAAGAGCATCAAATGATTGCTCAAATGTGTGATGATTTTATTGATCAGGAAGTTTATCCAGTGATCGATAGAATTGACAGCATGGAAGAAGGATTGATGGTTTCGTTACTTGACAAAGCTGGAGAGTTAGGAATGTTAGGAATGTCAGTTCCTGAAGAATTAGGAGGAATGGGAGTTGATTTCAAAACTTCTTTATTAGCAACAGAACGTTTAGGGAAAGGACATTCTTTTTCAGTAGCTTATGGAGCACACACCGGGATTGGATCTTTACCTCTTTTATATTACGGAACAGAAGAACAAAAAGCAAAATACATTCCAAAACTTGCTACAGGAGAATGGAAAGCAGCTTATTGCTTAACAGAACCAAGTGCAGGATCTGATGCAAATTCAGGAAAAACAAAAGCTACTTTATCTGAAGATGGAACTTATTATTCTATTACAGGACAAAAAATGTGGATCACTAATGGTGGATTCGCAGATTTAATGACTGTTTTTGCTAAAATTGGTGATGATAAAAATTTATCTGCTTTTTTAGTAGAAGCTAAATCAGAAGGAGTTTCTTTAAATCCTGAAGAAAAGAAAATGGGTATTAAAGGTTCTTCTACTCGTCAGGTATTTTTCAACAATGTAAAAGTACCAGTTGAAAACATGTTAAGCGAAAGAGAAGCTGGATTTAAAATAGCATTAAATATTTTAAATATTGGGCGTATTAAATTAGCTGCTGGAGTAATGGGTGGAGCGAAAGCGACTATCGTTGATTCTATAAGATACGCATCTGAAAGAGAACAATTTGGACGTTCAATTAATAAATATGGTGCTATTCGCTATAAATTAGCTGAACAAGCAATTAGAACTTATGTTATCGAGTCAGCTACATATAGAGCTGGACAAAACATTGATGACGCAATTAAAAGTCATGTATCTGAAGGATTAACAAAAGAAAAAGCAACATTAAAAGGTATCGAAGACTATGCGATTGAATGTGCTATATTGAAAGTTGCAGGTTCAGAATGCTTAGACTTTGTAGCAGATGAAGCTGTTCAAATTTTCGGTGGAATGGGTTATTCTGCTGAATCTCCAGTTGAAAAAGCATATAGAGACTCAAGAATTAATAGGATTTTCGAAGGAACAAACGAAATCAATAGAATGTTGATCATCGATATGTTACTTAGAAAAGCGATGAAAGGTGAATTAGATTTAATGAGGCCTGCTACGAAAGTTGCAAGTGAATTAATGAGTATTCCAGAAATGGGTGAAGCGAAAGAAGGTGTTTTTGCTAATGAATACAAATACCTTGAAAACTTCAAAAAAGTATTGTTAATGGTTGCTGGATCAGCAGTTCAAAAACTAATGCAAACATTATCTAAAGAGCAAGAAATCTTAATGAATTTAGCAGATATTACAATTCAAATCTACCAAGCTGAATCTGCTCTATTAAGAACTGAAAAATTAATTTCTTTAAGAGGAGAAGAAGCTGCACAACCTCAAATTGCAATGGTTAAAACATTTTTCTACGATGCTTCATCAAAAATTGAAAAAGCAGGTAAAGATGCGCTTAACAGTTTTGCAGAAGGAGATGAATTAAGAATGATGCTATTAGGATTAAAACGATTCACAAAATCAGATGCATTTAATCCAAAAGAAGCTCGTCAATTAATTGCACAAACATTAATTGATGCAAATACATACTGTTTCTAATTAGAACAGAATTATAACTTTAGGGCCATCATAGGATGGCCCTATTTATTTTACACCGATTGTAAATAATTATATTTTTTTTTGGAACATTAAGATTCTGTGTTAATTTCCAAGAAAAATATTTGTTTTTTATACCCTTATTCTAAATCACACAAAAGCTAGTTTGTAAGCGTGTCTTCTTTTATAAGAAGCTCTCTTTTTTTACCATTAAGTGATTAAGGATAGGCAAAGTACAATTAATTAAGATTGACTTTGTCAATTATTAAGGGAAATTAATACCGATTATGTATTCAAAAAGGTCTTTATTTCATCAGTCCTTTTTCATACTATATCGGCATTATACCTATTCACTTTGTGTTAAAATATAAATATGTTGGGTATGAAATACCTTTACACACAGAACGTCCTTAATCACTTAATGTTAAAAAGAAACAATTCAGAAAGCTCGGAATCAAATCCTAGTT
>Ga0105051_10005760_pt1 | contig 13667 bp, 11 predicted proteins | sample FRY02_FD_78383 | JGI IMG/M metagenome (GOLD analysis project Ga0105051, IMG submission 78383) | Freshwater microbial communities from Lake Fryxell liftoff mats and glacier meltwater in Antarctica - FRY-02 (megahit assembly) | ecosystem: Environmental > Aquatic > Freshwater > Ice > Glacier... | reverse complement strand
TCAATAATTCCTTTTAAATCTATTGTTTTGTTGCCGCGATATCCGCCATCTGATGTGATGACCATTTTGCAAGAGCAATCATTGATTCGAGAGGCTACTGCCGATGCTGAAAATCCAGCAAAAACTACAGAATGAATCGCTCCAATTCGGGCACAAGCCAATACCGCAACTGCCAATTCGGGAATCATTGGCAAATAAATGCAAACTCGATCACCTTTTTTTATGCCTTGTTCTCGCAAAACATTTGCCATTTTAGCCACTCGATTATACAATTCTTGGTAGGTAATGTGCAGGGCAGCTTCGTTTGGATTGTTAGGTTCAAAAATTATAGCTGTTTTATCGCCGCGCCGCGCCAAATGCCGGTCAATTGCGTTTTTGGTAATGTTTACTTTCGCGTTGACAAACCATTTGAATTGCGCTTCTTGCATGTCAAATTCCAATACTTTATCCCAACGTTGGTACCAAGTAAAGTTTTCGTCGGCAATTTTATCCCAAAATTTCTTGGGTTCACGCACCGATTTGTTGTACATTTTGAAGTAATTCTCTAGATTTTCTATTTTGTAATAACCCATTTTATTTTAATTATCTAAATTTTATTAATGACTTTAAAGCGCAATGCTTTATTTTCTGTTTTAGGATTTATATGCTATTATTTTGATTAAAAATTTGCTTTTGAAATTGTTTCGAAACAATTATAAAAACTTTAAAACATATTGAAACCGTTTAATGATTTCGATTAGATCCTCAAATTGTTTTTAAGATAAATTCTTTTATCAACATAACATGCTCCTGAAACTGCAATAGTATATAATCGGAATAGGAGTATAGCTTGTTTAAATCTAAATCGGAAAAATTTAAAACTGGATTCATTTCTTGAAATTTATACAAATATAAGAATTTTAAACCACCATCGTCAACTGAATTCTTTTTCTATCTTCATCAACCTCAACCACTTTTACTTGAACATGTTGGTGGAGTTTTACTACTTCATTGACGTCGGATACAATACCTGCTTTGAGTTGCGAAATGTGTACCAAGCCGCTTTCTTTGGTGCCAATATCGACAAAACAGCCAAAAGCGGTAATATTATTGACAATTCCGGGTAAAATCATTCCTACTCGAAGGTCTTTTATAGTTTTTACGTTAGGATCAAATTCAAAAACTTTTGCTGATTTTCTTGGGTCTAATCCTGGTTTTTCGAGTTCTTTGATGATGTCTTTTATCCCTAAAATTCCAATTTCTGGAGTAATGTAATTTTCTTGTTTTATTTCTGCGATTTTTTCTTTATTGCCGATTAAATCGTTAGTTTTTAAACCCAAATCTTTTGCCATTTTTTCAACAATTCGGTAGGCCTCGGGATGCACGGCCGAATTGTCTAAAGGATTTTTTCCGTCTTTTATTCTGATAAATGCCGCAGCTTGTTGAAAAGCTTTTTCGCCCAAACGCGGCACTTTTTTGAGCTGTTTTCTGTCTTCGAAAGCTCCATTTTCGGTGCGGTATTGCACAATACTATCTGCCAATTTTTCACCAATGCCGCTCACATAACGTAATAAATGTTTGCTCGCTGTGTTGATATTTACGCCAACCGAGTTTACGCATTTAATTACGGTCGAATCCAACTCGTCTTTTAATTTTGATTGGTCCACATCGTGCTGGTACTGACCAACTCCAATTGATTTTGGATCAATTTTTACCAATTCTGCCAACGGATCCGAGAGGCGTCTTCCGATTGAAACCGAGCCACGAACCGTAACATCATAATTTGGAAACTCGTCTCGAGCTATTTTACTTGCCGAATAAACCGACGCACCAGCTTCTGAAACTATAAAAACTTGAACTGGCTTGTCAAAAGCAATTTTCTTAATAAAAAATTCGGTTTCGCGACTAGCCGTTCCGTTTCCAATAGAAATCGCTTCGATATTATAGGCATTTACCATTGAACGAATTTTTTTCATCGCCATCACATCTTCCTGTTGAGGCGCGTGCGGATAAATGGTTTCATTGTACAATAAATCGCCTTTTTCATCCAAACAAACGATTTTGCAACCGCTTCTAAAACCCGGATCGATCGCTAAAATTCGTTTCTCGCCCAAAGGTGGCGCAAGTAAAAGTTGACCTAGATTATTAGCAAAAACATCAATTGCGATTTTATCGGCTTTGATTTTGTATTCTTGTAAAGTTTCGTTGGAAATCGCAGGTTCTAACAAGCGTTTGTAGCTGTCTTTTATGGCTAATTCGATGTGTTTAGTCGTGGTATTTTTCAATTTTATGATTTCTCTTTCAATAAAATCTATCGCTTCTTCTGATGCTACATCAACATTTAATTTAATAAACCCTTCGTTTTGGGCACGCAACATTGCCAATAATCTATGCGATGGTGCTTTTGCAAGGGGTTCTGACCAATCAAAATATTGTTTGAATTTTTGTGCGTCTTCTTCCTCTTGTTTTTTCTTTACAACTTTCGTTGAAACTACTGCTTTTCGTTGAAACAAGCGACGTAAATTTTTACGGATAAACACATTTTCATTAATCCACTCAGCAATAATATCTCGCGCGCCTTGCAGAGCTTCATCTTCGTTTTTGACTTTCTCGTTGATATATTGCGTTGAAATAAAATCGATGTTTTCATTTCTTTGACTAAAAATAAGCTTTGCCAAGGGTTCCAATCCGTTTTCTCGGGCTAGGTCGGCTCTCGTTTTTTTCTTCTTTTTATAAGGCAAATACAAATCTTCCATTTCTTGTAAATCAAACGAGTTGGAGATTTTTGATTTTAATTCTGGCGAAAGTTGTCCTTGTTCATCAATTATTTTTAAAATAGATTCTTTTCGTTTTACAATTTCGTCATATTGCTTTGAAAGTTTCTCGATATGCTCAATTTGTACTTCATCCAGATTCCCAGTTTGGTCTTTTCGATAACGAGAAATAAAAGGAATTGTGCAGTCTTCTGAAAGCAATTTCAAAGTGGCTTCTATGTTTTTATCACTCGTATTTGCCGCTGATTTTATGAATTGGATTTGGTTCATTTGAATTGTGTTTCCTTCAATTTTTAATTTTAACTGACTTTACTATTTGAAATTCTATTAATCTCGTTCACTAATTTCTCTAATCTTCCATCTTTTTTTGACATAATAAAATGCTGTGGACTGCCTAGAAAACGACTTTCATTTGTGATAAATGGTATATTATTTATTTTATAAACATAGCCATTTTCTTTAGATGGCAACTCCTGCTTATAATTTAATTCTTTTAAGTTTGAATGTAGCAGTTTGTCTGACCAAGCATTTGAAACCACAACAACTATAGGATTTAATGCTTCCAAAATTTCAAAAGTTAATCGCATTTGACTTTGTAAAAACTTTTTATCAGCTTCTGTTATATCTTTTGGATTATATTTTATTTGCAATTTTTCTTGAATGGATTCTCTTTCATACAGTAAATCTAATATCGTCCAATTTTTATGTATTTCATTTCCCAAATCATAAAATTTTTGAAAAAATCGATATCCAGCTTTGTCCAGAGTTGAATCAATTAATTCGTAAGGTTTAGCGGGATAATTTCCTCGTTTTGCATTTAGTCTATCCTTTGGCAATAATGAATGATTTAGTGATAAAAATGTAATTTTATTTTTTAGCATTTCTTCCTGATATAATGGCGACAATGGCATTTCATTATCGGGATAGCGTTCTGACCAAATTTTTTCTAATTTCAAATCAACTTGTAAATCATCTTTTAAATTTAATCTTTCCATATTTTAATCGTAATAATTCTGTATTTTCAATTTTACTACTCAAATTAGAATGGTAGGTTTTCGGTAAAGAAATTTATAAAATGAAATCTAAATAATTTTGTTTATTAATTACTTCAAAAGTGGCTTCTGGATAAGCTTTTGCGAAAGCACCTGGGATTTTAGCCTTCCTATTCTCGTTCCATTTGAATTCAAATCCTCGTAAATTTCCGTTTTCTTCTTCAAGCCAATCTAATTCTTGTTGGTCGTAGGTTCGCCAAAAATAATTAGAAACTGTTTTTTCCTTATAATTTTGATGTTTAACTCTTTCTGAGGCTAAATAATTTTCCCACAGAGCACCAACATCGGTTCTGTTTTCAAGTTTTGTGAAATTACTAATTATTGCATTTCTGATTCCGTTATCATAGTAATACCAGCGATTGGATTTGGTTACTTCCTTTCGCAAATTCCTACTAAATCCTGGAACTTTATAAATTACAAAAACTTTAGAAAGTAAATCTAAATAACTTTCAACTGTGTTTTTAGAGATTCCCAATTGTCTTGCTAATTCTTGCAAAGACACTTCTTGCCCCACTTGAAAAGCGATTAATTTAAGTAAATCTAAAATTTTGTTGGATTGTTTAATTCCTTCAAAAATCAATATGTCTTTTAACAGATAAGAATTTATTATTTCTTTTAGATAGTTAATTTTATCGTTCCAATCTGTAAATTGTTCTAATTCTGGATAACTTCCGAAAAGTAGTCGCTCTTCTAATTTGATGGTTGTTTCGCGGTAATTTTCTTGGGTTGAAAATTCCATTTGTGCAAACGGAAATAAATAAATAGTGTTTTTTCTGCCTACTAATGGTTCCCCTAATTTGTTTGACAAGTCAAAAACTGACGATCCTGTTGCAATTATTTTTATGCCATCAATTGAATCAACAATCAATTTTAAAATCATTCCGATGTCTGGAATATTTTGTGCTTCGTCAATAACCAATAGTTTTATATTTGATAGAAGACGGCTATAGTTTGAAACCGAACGCTCTTTAAGGAGATTTGCATCATCATTGTCTTCTCCGTTTAACTGTAAATAGCTTTCTTTTGGAATAGCTGACAGATAATTTCTTAAATAAGCGGTTTTGCCAACGCGTCGTGCACCCAACAAAATCAATACTTTATTTGGCAAAACCTTTTTATTAAATATATTGTCTAAGCTTCGATTTATAAATTTCATGTTCAAAAATTTTAAAACTTTGATACAAATATAATAAAAAAACGTGAAATCAGTCAGTCAACTGACTAAATTAATGCAAATTCAGTCAGTCAACTGACTGAATTCACGTTAATTTAGTTAACAAGCCTATGTTTATTGGAGAACTTATTGTAATAATTGAAATCGTAAATTTTTGAAAAAACTCAAAAACTGAATTTATATTATCTTTTAGCGCCAATTAATTTTTTTAGCAAAGCAGTTCTTTAATTCTTGCAGTTCAAGTGCAAGATAAACATAGATTACAATCTTTTAATTTTGTAGAATAAAGTGATGCGAGCCCCGATTATTTTGTTTTACAACCCAAACAAATTCTTAATTTTATCGACAATAACTTGGGCTAATTTTTCGTGACTTTCAAAAGTCCAACCTGCAATGTGTGGCGTCAACATAACATTGTCTGCTGCAATTAAATATTGCATAGCTGCTGGAATTTCTGAATTTGCGGTTGTTGGATTTATAAATAAATTTTCAAAAGATAAATTTTCATATTCCAAAACATCCAATCCTGCACCGAGGATTTTTTTAGATTGAAGCGCTTCAACCAAATCTTCTGTGACTACGCTATTGCCTCTCGCAGTGTTTATAAACCAAAACGGCTTGGCAAATTCGTTAATAAATGCACTGTTTAAGAGCTTGTCAGTCTCCGGCGTCCAAGGCGTGTGAAGACTAACTATATCTGATTTTTGTTGAAAATATTCTAACGAAACTTGTGTCGCATTCTCGTCTCCAACATGATCTGCAATATCATAAAAAATCACGGTAACATCAAATCCTTTGAGTTTTTTGGCCAAAGATTTTCCCATATGCCCATAACCAATAATACCAACTGTTTTGCCTTCAAGTTCGTGGCCGCGATTAGATTCCCGCTCCCATTTCCCATTTTTAATTTGGCTATTCGCAATATTCAAGCGGTTAAGAAGGGACAAAAGCATGCCAATAACATGTTCGCCAACTGCATTTTGGTTGCCTTCTGGCGCGGCAATTAAAGTAATATCTTTAGTTTTTGCATAATCACAATCTATGCTTTCAAGTCCAGCGCCGACGCGTGCGATAAATTTTAAATTGATTGCTTTGTCCATAAAAGCGCGATCTATTTTAAACCTGCTTCTAATGACTATTCCATCGTACTTGTGAATTTTAGTTTCGATTTCGATTTTTGTACTGATAAAATCTTCATCATTCACAAATCCCAGTTGGTTCAATTGATCAATCATCAAGCTGTGGTTGCTGTCGAGGTGCAGAATTCTTAAGTTTGATATTTGATTGCTATGTGTCAAAATGATTGAAATTTATTTCTTTGGTATTGTGTGTTATATAGTTATTCTAAAATAATTTATCGGCTTCCTTCTCATAAAAAGCATCAATAGAAAGTTCCTTTTTTCCAGAAGCAAAAACTGCTAATTGGTCGCATCTTTCGTTTTGAGGATGGTTATTATGGCCTTTAATCCATTGAAAATCAACTTGATGTTTTCGATAGATTAGTAAAAACCGTTTCCATAAATCAGGGTTTTTTTTGCCCGAAAATCCTTTTTTCTCCCAACCAAACACCCACTTTTTTACAACTGAATCTACAACATATTTTGAATCAGAAACTACCAAAACCTTCATATTTTGATTTTTTAGTTTTTCCAAACCCACAATTACTGCCAAAAGTTCCATTCTATTATTCGTGGTATGCCGAAAACCCTCATAAAATTCTTTTTTGTGGGGCGTTCCAATTAGCTCCATGACAATGCCATAACCGCCATTTCCGGGATTTCCTTTGGCTGCACCATCCGTGTAGATATGAACTTCGTGAGTCACTGTACAATTAACATTTTTATATTTTTAATATGCTTATTCAACTCCATAATATTTTAAAATTTTCTGAAACATCCTATCGTATTTCAAATGATTGCTTCCTAACTTTTAATTAACAACCAACAACCAACAACCAACAACCAACAACCAACAACCACTAACCCTTTTCCAACAAATCAATAATCACATTCGGAAAATGCGCCATCTCCAGCGAATGAATTTTGTCTGCAATCATTTCATATGTTGTACAGCTTATTATCGGAATGCTTTTTTGAAAAATGATTGCTCCATTATCATAAAACTCATTCACAAAATGAATTGTAATTCCGGTTTCTGCTTCTTTGTTTGCCAAAACAGCCTCGTGAATTTTATTTCCATACATGCCAATTCCACCATATTTTGGTAACAATGCTGGGTGGATATTAATGATTTTATTTGGAAAAGCTACCGTGATTGTCATAGGTAAATGCAACAAAAAACCGGCCAAAACAATCAAATCAGGCCGAATTTCTTTTAATTTACCCAATACAAACCCTTCTAAAAGTTCAGTTTTATTAAAAATTTGAGTGGCAACATTCAATTTTTCTGCTCTGTCTAATACTTTTGCCTTTGAATTGTTGGTAAAGATTGTAAATTCAACTTTAGTATTATTTTCTTTTAATTTCAATATTATATTTTCAGCATTAGAACCCGAACCTGAGGCAAAAATCACTATTTTTTTCATTTGGTGGTATAATATTTTGCAAAAAAAAGCATTAAAAACGATAAAAATTAGAAACAAGCGGACTATTTGATTTATTTTTTTTACTTTCGTCCTTATATTTATTAACAAAAAAGTGGATTTAAAGTAAAGTTTTTTATTTTTGCCAACAAATTAAATTTAAAATCAAACATTATGTCAGACATTGCATCAAGAGTTAAAGCGATTATCGTAGATAAACTAGGCGTTGACGAGAACGAAGTAGTACTAGAAGCAAGCTTCACAAACGATTTAGGAGCAGATTCATTAGACACTGTTGAGCTAATTATGGAATTCGAAAAAGAATTTGATATTCAAATTCCAGATGATCAGGCAGAAAATATCGCTACTGTTGGTCAAGCTATCTCTTATATTGAAGAAGCTAAAAAATAATAATTCAAAACCCACTTTCTGTTTTTGGATCGTGGGTTTATTATTTTTATAAAAACTGATTCAAAAATCATGTTTAAATTTCACGTAATACCTATGGCTTTTTATGAATTTGTATATAAAAACGGCATAGGTATTATTTGTTTAAATTTGTAATAATAAAAAATTGTATATGCAATTAAGGCGCGTTGTAGTTACAGGTTTAGGTGCGTTAACACCAATTGGAAACACAGTAAAAGAATATTGGAACGGGCTAATAAACGGTGTTAGCGGAGCCGCCAATATTACTTATTTTGACACTTCAAAGTTCAAAACTCATTTTGCCTGCGAACTCAAAAATTTTAGTATTGACAATTTTATGGATCGTAAAGAAGCCAGAAAAATGGATTTATATGCGCAGTACGCGATGGTTTCTTCGGACGAAGCAGTTTTAGACGCTAATTTTGATATGAACAAACTCGATAAAGACCGAATTGGTGTAATTTGGGGGTCGGGCATCGGCGGACTGCAAACTTTTCAAAACGAAATGCTTGATTTCGCAAAAGGCGATGGAACTCCGCGTTTCAATCCGTTTTTTATTCCGAAAATGATTGCCGATATTGCTGGAGGACACATTTCAATAAAATATGGTTTTCGGGGTCCAAATTTTACAACCGTTTCGGCTTGTGCATCTTCAACTAACGCAATTATTGATGCTTTCAATTATATCCGTTTGGGTATGGCAGACGCCATGGTTACTGGCGGATCAGAAGCTGCAGTCTCAATTGTAGGTATTGGCGGATTTAATGCCATGCACGCACTTTCGACCAATAATGAAAATCCGCAAAGCGCGTCACGACCAATGGACAAAGACCGCGATGGTTTTGTGCTTGGCGAAGGCGCGGGAACATTAATTTTAGAGGAATACGAACATGCCAAAGCACGTGGCGCAAAAATTTATTGCGAAATTGGAGGTGGCGGAATGTCGGCAGATGCACACCATATTACCGCACCGCACCCAGAAGGATTAGGAGCTAAAAATGTAATGTTCAATTGTTTGCGTGATGCTGGTTTGCAGCCAACAGACGTTGATGGTGTGAACATGCACGGAACTTCAACGCCTCTAGGCGACATTGCCGAAAGCAAAGCCATACTTCACGTTTTTGGCAATCATGCTTATTCTATGAATTTGAATTCAACAAAATCAATGACTGGCCATTTGCTTGGTGCGGCTGGAGTTGTTGAAACTATTTCGTCTATTTTATCAATCAATCACGGCATAATCCCGCCAACGATTAATCATTTTACTGATGATGAAAACATTGATCCAAAATTAAATTTTACTTTCAATAAAGCCCAAAAAAGAGAAGTTAACGTTTTGATGAGCAACACTTTTGGTTTTGGTGGACACAACGCTTGCGTGTTGGTAAAAAAATTAGAAGTATAATTGAAAAAACTGTTAAAAAATATTTTTTCAAAATCCCGTTCTCTTAATGAAGACGGGATTTTTTTTGGAAAAATTGAGCAAATTATAGGTTTTAAACCCCGTTCAATCGCGTATTTTAAATCGGCATTTACACATAAATCTTGCAATAAAATAGATAGCAACGGAAACCCAATTAGTTATGAACGGTTAGAATTTTTGGGTGACGCCATGTTAAGTGCTATTATTGCAACCCATTTATTTGTGGAAGTTCCGTCGGGCGATGAAGGTTATTTAACGAAAATGCGCTCAAAAATTGTGAGCCGAGAACATTTGAACGAACTCGGAAAAGACATGGATTTATTGTCGCTTTTAGACAGTAAAATCGCGGCGCAAAACTTTGGCGAAAACGTGTATGGCAATATTTTTGAAGCACTCGTTGGCGCCATTTATTTGGATAGTGGTTTTGACTTTTGTAAAAAATTTATATCACAAAAAGTAATTGAACCTTATGTTGACATTGCGCGACTAGAAGGCAAAGTAATTAGTTATAAAAGCTTGCTGATTGAATGGTGTCAAAAAGAAAAAAAAGTTTTTCACTATGATGTTTTTGACGATAACAGCATCTCTGGCGAACGATTATTTGGCGTAAAACTTAGCATCGACGACAAAGTAATTGCCAAGGCCCGCGCCACCTCCAAAAAGAAAGCCGAAGAAAAAGCATCTCAGCGCGCTTATTTTGCTTTTCAGGAAAAGATGGATCGGTCGGGGAAGTAAGGAATCAACATTTTACTTCAACTCCTCTTTTTCCAATAATTTTCGTTCTAATTCTGCTTGAAATTCTTCCATAACAGGTTTCATCGTGCTTTCTGGAATGTCCTCAATTTTAATATACATCAAGCCATCTATGGCGTTGTTAAAAAGTGGATCAACGTTAAAAGCTACCAAACGTGCATTTTGTTTGATGTATTTTTTGATTAGAACTGGCAAACGCAAATTGCCAGGCTCTAGTTCGTCGATAATTTTGTCGAGTTTGTTTAAATCCGAAGCTGTGGCATCAAAAATAAAATCTTTATCGGCGTCTTTTAGTTTTATCCTAAATTCTTTTTTTGGATGAATGTACTGCGCAATATACGGGTCGTAATAATTGGATTTCATGAATTCAATCATCAACGATTTTGAAAAATTAGAAAATTGATTGCTAATGCTCACGCCGCCTAACAAGTATTTATGATCTGGATAACGCAAAGTCGTGTGCATAATGCCGCGCCACAACAAGAACAAAGGCATTGGTTTTTGTTGGTATTCTTTGATGACAAATGCCCTGCCCATTTCAATCGATTTGCTCATCATGTCGTGCAACTCAAGGTCAAATCGGAACAAATCATTCAAATAAAAACCCTTGATTCCGTATTTATTATAAATTTCTACGCCCAGTCCCATTCGATAAGCACCAGCAACTACCTGCGCATCAGAATCCCAAAGAAACATGTGGTGGTAATAGCGGTCAAATTTATCAATGTCAATCGATTTATTGGTGCCTTCGCCGATGGCACGAAATGTAATTTCGCGCAAACGGCCAATTTCATACAAGACATAAGGAATTTTGTCTGCTTTAGTAAAAAAAACTTCATAGTTTTTACTTTGCAACAATCGAGAATCAGTTTTTCGCAATTCATTAACTTCCAAAATCATTTGTTGCTGACTAGCACCTCTTACAATAGTTTTGGGCGCTTTTGGTAATTTTAAAGTTGGTGCCTGCAATCTTTTCTTCTCTTTTTCGAAAGGATTGGCCAACATATAGGTTTTTTTCCGCAAAAATTCCGAGTAGTCTTCGAGTGTGGTGTATTCATTTTGCTCGGCAACCGAAATGGGTTTTCCAATTCTAACTTTAATATGTCTTTCTTTTTGCGAAAAAACTTCCGACGGTAATTTTGCGGTTCGTAGGGTTCCATTGATTTTTGACAAAAAATAAAACAATCCGCTGTTTTTGGCATGAAAATAAATAGGAACAACGGGCACTTGTGCCTTACGAATTACTTTTATTGCGCCATCCTCCCAAGCCTTGTCTACCAAAAGTTTTCCATCTTTATAAGTTGAAACCTCGCCCGCGGGAAACATCCCGAGTGGTTTTCCGTCGCTTAAATGCCTAAAAGTTTCTTTAAGCCCGATCACGCTTGATTTAGCATCTTTGTGGTTTTCAAACGGATTAACCGGCATAATGTATTTTTTTAAAGGCTCAATTCGGTGCAACAAAAAATTGGCGATAATCTTAAAATTGGGTTCGCGCTCTAGCATTAATTTCAGCAATAAAACGCCGTCAATGCCGCCAAGCGGATGATTTGAAATGGTAATATAAGCGCCGTCTTTGGGCAAGCGTTTTAAATCTTTTTCGGGAATTTCGAATTTAATTTCGAGTTGTTCTAAAATTGCATTCAAAAACGGAACATCGGTCAAGTGTTTATTTTTATCGTAAATGGCATTTATTTTCGAAATTTTCAGCACTTTCATCAACATCCACCCAAAAAAAGTGCCTAAAAAACCATATTTAGTTACATTAATTGCTCTTGCTACTTCTTTTGCAGTAACTATTCCCATCGTTCGATTTTGTTTTTGATAAACAAATATAGATAAAACTAGCCCAAAGAGTAAACATGATATTGTTTATTCATAAATTTTAAAATAAATATGAGTTTCAGAACTCAAAATCAATTGTTGGATTTTAATAGAATTTAAGTATTTTTGAAAAAAATAAGTTATCAATGAAAATAATTTCATACAACGTTAATGGAATCCGAGCTGCCATTTCAAAGGGATTTATTGAGTGGTTGCAACATGCTAATCCAGATGTAATTTGCCTTCAAGAAATTAAAGCGAATGAAGATCAAATTCCTATCGACGATATTAAAAATGCTGGCTATCCGTTTCAATATTATTTTTCGGCAGTAAAAAAAGGCTACAGTGGCGTGGCAATATTGTGCAAAACCGAACCTAAAAATATAGTTTTTGGAAGTGGAATTGAATATATGGATTTTGAAGGCCGCAACATCAGAGTTGATTTTGATGAAGTTTCTGTTATGAGTTTGTACTTGCCATCAGGAACAAATATGGATCGGTTGGGATACAAATTCCAATATATGGAAGATTTTCAGCTTTATATTACAACGCTAAAATTAGAAGTTCCAAACCTTGTCATTGGCGGAGATTACAACATTTGCCATGAGCCAATCGATATTCATGATCCAATTCGCAATAAAACTGTGTCAGGATTCTTGCCTGAGGAAAGGTTGTGGTTGGACGGATTTATGAAAGCTGGATTTATAGACAGTTTTAGACATTTCAATAAAAACCCTCATCAATATTCATGGTGGAGTTATCGGGCAGGTGCTAGAGCCAACAATAAAGGCTGGCGAATTGACTATTTGTTGGTCAACAATATTCTTGAAAATAATTTAAAAAGAGCGGTAATTTTGGCAGACGCAAAACATTCTGATCATTGTCCCGTTATGATTGAAATGGAATTTTAATAAAAAAACTAAACACTAATAAACTTAAAAATGATAAAAAAACTTTTTCTCGCCGTTTTAGTCACAACTACATTATTTTCTTGTGTTTCTAAAAAAATATTTAATGAATTAGAAAGCAAATATGCGGATTTAAAAAAAGAAAATCGCACAATTGCCGATGAAAACGAAGCCCTTTTAAATGCAAAAAATAAACTGAATACGAGTCAGACTTTACTTCAAAAAGAATATGACAAAACCAAAGCCGAACGCGACAAATTGCAAGCAGATATTACGGCTGCCAAAAATAGCCTAAAAACGTTACAAGATTCTTATGCAGCATTAGAGAAAAATAGCGGCGAAGCTTTGCAAACCAATCTAACTAAAAACAGAGAATTATTGGCCAAATTAGAAGCAAAAGAAAAAGCACTTTCAATAGAGCAAGAAAGAATTAACAAGTTAAAAGCCGATTTTGAAGAGCGATCTAAGAGAGTGGCCGAATTAGAGCAAATAATGGTGTCGAAAGAAGCTGCAATGAAAAAACTAAAAGAAACTTTATCTAAGGCATTGAATGGTTTTGAAGGAAAAGGATTGACTGTACAGCAAAAAAACGGAAAAGTTTATGTTTCTATGGAAAATAAATTATTGTTTAATTCAGGAAGTTATGCAGTGAGTGCAGAAGGCAAAAAAGCAGTTGTTGAGGTAGGCAAAGTTTTGGGGATTAATCCGGATATTTCAGTTTTGATTGAAGGCCACACCGACAACGACAAGTTTACTGGATCGGTTGGCCAAATTGAAAACAATTGGGATTTATCGACAAAAAGAGCCACTGC
>Ga0105051_10005749_pt1 | contig 13682 bp, 9 predicted proteins | sample FRY02_FD_78383 | JGI IMG/M metagenome (GOLD analysis project Ga0105051, IMG submission 78383) | Freshwater microbial communities from Lake Fryxell liftoff mats and glacier meltwater in Antarctica - FRY-02 (megahit assembly) | ecosystem: Environmental > Aquatic > Freshwater > Ice > Glacier... | reverse complement strand
GATGCTAATAAATTTGTATATTTAATTCTCATAAGAACCTCTATAATATAATATGATTATAACAATATTTTTAAAAAATTTATCTATTTGTTTTATTATTCTTTAGGATTGTAAATTAATATAATTTTTTCTAATTTCAAAAATATTTCGTAAATATATAAATTTGAATAATTAATATTAATTTTACTTTATAATTTTGAATAGTTTTATCTTCACATAAGTAATAACAAAGCAACCTTTCATTTGTTACACTTTTTTAAAACTTTTTTTATTTTTTTTTCAAATTCTTTCATTATTTTTATTTTTTTGCTTTTTTTCCACCAAATTAAAAATAATTATCAAAAATTAGTTAATTTGAAATTTATGTATTTATTAAAAATAAATAAAATAAAATTGCATAAAATTGAATGAAATTTAGATTTTTAAATGTTTTAATTACGACTAAAATGAATTCTTACAATAAACTTTTAGAGTTGATAAACTCAAAAAAAAACTATCTATGTGTTGGATTGGATACTGATTATAACAAAATACCTGAAATTTTCAAAAAAAATAATAATTATAATATTTCTCAAACTATTGTTGACTATAATAATACTATAATAGAAAATACGAAGGATAAAGCAATTTCTTATAAGATAAATTTTGCTTTTTATGAAGAATTAGGAAGCCGAGGGTTTGATATAATAGAAAAAGCATTAGATATTATACCAAATAATATCTTTACTATTGCAGATGCAAAAAGAGGTGATATTGGAAACACCTCCAAATCTTATGCTAAATCTGTGTTTGATTACTTTAAGTTTGACAGTATTACAATTAGCCCTTATATGGGAGAAGACTCAATTAGTCCATTTTTGGAATACGAGGACAAAATTACTTTTTTATTATGTCTAACTTCTAACAAAGGCTCAAATGACTTGCAAAGATTAAATATTGGTAAGTTTAGTCAAAAATTAAATAGTGAAATGACACTTTATCAATATGTTATGGACAAATATAGTGATATGTTTAACTATCAGAATATCGGATTTGTAGTTGGTGCAACTCACCCAAATGAAATATTAGAATTGAGAAAATTGAATGATAAATCAGTGTTCTTGATACCAGGGATTGGTGCACAGGGAGGAGATTTGGAGAATACATTGATTAATAATAATAAATTTAATAAAAATTCACCTTGCCTTATAAATGTTTCGAGAGCTATCATATATCCAGAAATTGATAATAAAGATTGTACTATTAAACAGTGTTCAAATAAAATTAAGATTAAATGTAATGATTTCACTGACCAAATAACCAATTACTTTTAATTAATTTTTCGTTAAATTTATTATTATTAATCCATTTTGATTTATTCATTTTGATTTATTCATTTTAAGAACTTTAATTAAAGATTATATGAAAGAAAGTATATTACATAATGAATTAAAGGCTCAGTTGATATTAAAAGAGTATTTATCTGAACCATCTAATATATATAATACTCTATCAGGCAGGAGGTTACAGATACTATCCCCTGGTAGAATTAATAAATTTGAAGGACCAGATTTTCTTGATATGGCTGTATTGATTAATGGTGATGTTATAATTGGCAATTCTGAATTTCATCTAAAAAGTAGTGATTGGGATAATCATAATCACACAGAAAATAATAACTTCAAAAATCTATTGTTACATATCGTAATTGATAATAACAAAGAAATTATAAATGATAATTTTTTGGATACATTAGTAATTGACAAAATAAAGTTCACCGAATTTGTAAGTCATTTCGAAAATAAGCAGAAATTAGAAGAAGAAAAATTTAGGAACAAAAATGAACTTATTAATATAATTGAAGATTTACAACACTTTTCATTGATGAGATTAATTAGAAAGACTGAGGAAATTCAAAATATTCTAAACAATAATGAATTTGAAAATGCTTTCAAGATAGTAATTGGGAATTTTATTAATAATTATAGTAGCAAAAAAAGAAGACCCGTTTATGACAAAGAAGGATTTGAAAAAATAATTAGTGATAGTCTGAAAAGTGATGCTTTTGAATTTGTAGAAGAAATTTCGAAGCATCAAAATACTATTCCAATAATTAAAAATAAACCTTTTGAAAATATGCTTTCTGTAAATATTCCCTCTGCAAAGAATAATTTATTATTTTCAGATGAAGAATTAAAATTATCAGATGAAGAAGATTTTGAGGAAATAGATTTTGATGATGATGAAAGTAATGATTTAAGTTCAAGTAGCAATGAATTTATTATTTTAGATAGTTTGCAATCTCTATTAAAGAAAAAAATCAGTGATGAAGGGTCTAATTTAAGGAAAGAGATAATAATTAATTGTATAGTTCCGATGGCAATATGTGTTTCTAATGAAAAAGATAGGATTAGTATTTTTTCTTGGTATTGGTCAACTCCAGCTCTAAACAGTTATGGTGTTTTGAAAAGGAAATTCCCTACAATTGGACAAAATTACATTTGGCAGCAACAAGGAATGCTTGAGTTTATAAAAGAACAAGGTAAAAAATCAAATGTAATTCAAGATTTCTTTCATAATAATAACATCAGTGAAGTTTTGAGTTTTTATAAATTAGCTACTTTTTCAAGAGATAAATTTGATGAGTATAGATAATTAAGCGATTAATCAAATAAGTAATTAAGTTTTTAATTAATTAAATAAAAAGAAGTTAAATTAAAAAAAATGTAACTATTTTTGTAGAAATCTCGTTAATTATAAAGTAAATATATAGAATTAAGTAAAATAATTAATTTAAAAGAATAAAAAGAATTAAATACAAACAAATTTTTAAAGGTATATATGAATAATATTTTTACTACTTATGTAAATAGGTCAAAAAGTTTAATAAAACTAACTACTATTAATGTTTTTTTATTATTGGCTGTAATTATTTTCTCAACTAATTTTGAATTAATTGGTCAGAGTATCTCTGATTACAAACCAGGTGAAAAAATACCAAAACCTGTATCAAGATATCATTATTATATGCAACAGAGAGCGTATCCATTTGAGAATATTCCAGATAGAGCGGTAGTTAATTCTTTTGAAGAAAAAGACATTATGTCTTACAAACTTTCAAAAAATAGTAATTATACTCAGTCTTTGCATAATGAATGGAGATTAGTTGGACCGAGTAACATTGGTGGTAGGGTAAAATCAATTGCCATACATCCAGACAATGACAATATAGTTTATATTGGAGCTGCGGCTGGGGGAGTTTGGAAGACAACTGATGGCGGAAATACTTGGAAAGCTTTATTAGATAAAGCTAATTCAATTGCTTTTGGTTCTATATCTATTGACGAGCAAAACCCTGAAGTTATCTATGTTGGAACTGGTGAAGCAGTTTCTGGTGGTGGTAATATATATGCCGGAAATGGTATTCTAAAATCTGAAAATGGTGGAGAAAGTTGGAAACAAATAGGTTTGACAACCATTGGTGCATTTTCTAAAGTATTTTGCCATCCACTTAATTCTAAATTAATAATTGCTGGTGGTTTTGGTAGAAGTGGAGGATTGTATATTTCGGAAGATGCCGGTATCACTTGGAAAAGAACAGTCGAAGGTTCTATCACAGATGTATCAATTAATGAAAGAGATGAAAATGAAATGTTATGTGCAATTAATGGTGCTGATATTTTAATATCAAATGATAAAGGTAAATCTTGGAATTCAATCAAAAAAGGTGACTTAGCAAATAATAATTTGGGGAGAATTTCAGTACAATTTTCTAAAGTTGCAAGTAATGTAATTTATACACTTTGTGAAATGGGTCCAGATAGAATTGGAAAGGTATATAAATCAATTAACAAAGGGCAAACTTGGTTTTTGGTGCACGATGGTAAAACTGAATTTTTTGGTAGTAATAGTCAAGGATTTTATGATAATTATATCGAAACACACCCTACTGATGTAAATAGAGTATTGGCTGGCGGTATTGATACTTGGCTAACTGTAAATGGAGCTCAATTTTTGAATCAAACAAATGGTTATACAGGTGGCAACGTTCACGTAGATCAACATTGTGCTGCGTTTTCTAGAAAGAATCCAAATATAGTATATATAGGTAATGATGGTGGTGTGTATAGAAGTACTAATGGTGGTTTATTATGGACTGACAAAAATTTGGGATTACCTATTACTCAATTCTATGGTTTAGGAATTGATAATAAACAAGCTAACAAAAATGTTGGTGGTACTCAAGATAATGGAACACTTGGCGATTTATTGGGTGGAGATTGGAGTTTATTATTAGGTGGTGATGGGTTTCAAGTTGTTGTAGATTCTGAGAAAAAGTTTTTTTATGGTGAATCTCAATATGGTAATATATCAAAAATATCTTATGGTACGGGGCAACTTACTCGTCAGTCATTTACTCAAGGACTTACTCCAGCAGTTTCAGGTAATTCACTTTTTGATTCCCCATTAATTGGTGACCCTAATAACAGCAGTTATATTTGGCACGGCAGAAAATCAATTTATTTGAATTACGGCTCTGGCTCTTGGTATGAATTTCCACAGACAAAAATTACGAATTTTTATTCTGCAATTGGAGTTTCTCACGGAAAAGAAGAGTTAATATATGCTGGTACTAATAATGGCGAAGTATATGTTTCTCAAAATGGAGTCGATGCACCTTTTATCTCTGTTCAGGGAAATGGTTTAGTAAATAGATTTGTATCTAGTATCAAAACATCTTTTGTTGACCCCAAAGTAGCTTACATAACATACTCTGGTTACGGCACTCCACATATTTTCAAAACAGCTGACGAAGGAAGAAGTTGGGTAAATATTAGTGGGAATCTACCAAATACACCAATCAATGAAATTGAAATTGACCCAGATTATCCTACACACATTTATGCTGCAACTGATGCTGGTGTTTTCGCAACTTATGACGAAGGACTAAACTGGTTCCCATTTGGTCGTGCTTTACCAAATTCTCCTTCTATTGCATTAGAATTTCATAATAATTTATCTGTGATTAATAATAAAATATTGAGAGTTGCAACTCACGGAAGATCTATTTGGGAAATCGATATACCCGCAGAAAATGTAACTGAACATACTATCGTAAAACCAATTGGTGGTGAGTCATTTATTGCTGGTACAAATTCATTAGTATCTTGGTATGGATTTACTCAACCAATCAAAATTGAATACTCTACTGATAATGGAGACACTTGGAGCAAAATTATAGAAGATGAATTATCTGGTAACACATTATATTGGAATGTGGCAAATAGACCAACATTTACAGCAAGAATTAAGATTACAAGTATAGCAAATCCAACACAAGTTGCAATTTCGAATACTTTTACTATTGAACAAAAAAAGATTGGTTCATTGTTATCAGAGAATACTATTAATACAGTACCTTATGGGATTGATATTGACTCAAAAGGAAATTTGTGGGCAACTGATTTTAATGGTGGAAAATTAATTTACTTAGACCCAAATAATTTTCAGATATTAAATTCATTTAAATTAAAAGCTGATAGTTTGTACACTGACATAACTATTGATGAAAATAATAATAGGTTATTTGTACATAGATTAAATAGTACTGCAGGTGGTGGTGGTGTTATCGAATCATATAGCTTAGATGGTAATTTTTTGAATAGTTACAAAAGTCCTGCTTTAAGTTATCCAATAGGTTTGGAAATTATTAATAATATTCTATATGTTGGTGATAGAGATGACCAAAGACTTGTTAGAGCAGTAAATCCAGAAAACGGAAGTGTATTTCAAACATATAAGTCCCCTTGTGATGTGAATTTTGGACCGAGAGGTGTAGATTATGACGGACAATACTTCTTACAGATTTGTACAAACTTCTCATCGGGATCTCTTTCTGATGCAAAATTAATGAGATTAGATTTAAGTTCGTTGACTGTGGAGAAAGATAATGTTGCTCTGGAAGGTTATTCTGGGGTAATTAATGCGAGAGGTATTACTTTTGATAAATCGGACAAAAACTTTTGGATTTCAGATTTTGGTGGAAATATATATAAAATTGCTGGATTTGAAACAATTACATCTGTAGAAAATGATGATAAAATAAATCAAACAAATGATGACATTTTTTCATTAGAATTATATCCTAACCCAGCGAATAATTATATTAATATTAATTATAAAGCAAACAGAGACAGCGATGTAAAGTTGTTTTTGAGTGATAATTTTGGAAATAATGTTGGCATAGTTTTTGAAAATTATATGTTAGAAAACTCTATCAAAAATGTTGTTTATGACATTGCTAATCTTTCGAGTGGAATGTATTATCTAAATGTACAAGTGGGTAGTGGAATAGTATCTACAAAACAAATTGTGGTAATTAAATAATTTTTATTAAATAATTTTGTTAGATAATTTTTTTGGGTGAGTTTTTTGATAAAATTTTAATAAATTTTTGATAAAATTTTTTGGTGAAATTTGGGTGAAATTTGCATAACAGATTTAAGAAACATTATGAAGAACAAAGTAGAGATAGGTATTTGATTACTTATGCAGATTTGATTACTTTATTGTTGGGATTATTTGTTATTCTATATTCATCTTCACAAGTTGACCAAGAGAAATACGAAAAAGTCAAAAAAGCATTATCTAAGGCATTTCATAAAGATAACAAAGGAGTGCTTAATGGTGGACAGGGAGTATTGAATAATAAAACTAATTCACCGATAGCAATAGCTGAGAATGATGTAATTAATTTAGAGCAAATTTATCAGAAAACACAAAATTCTTTGAGTGATTTGATAAAAGATAATTCGGTCGAAATTCGTTATAATGGTAATGAAATAGTATTAGATTTGCCAGAAAATTTATTATTTGAGTCTGGACAATTTGAAATCAAGAAAAGTGCTTACGTGGTTTTGGATACAATTACAAAAACTATATTTAAATTTGAAAAATTGATAAGCATTGATGGACATACTGATAATGCAGTTATCAATAATAAAAGTCTTAATGGTAATTGGGATTTGTCAGTCAGAAGATCATTGAGTGTAGCTCAAATTATGGTAAAAAGTGGCTTGCTAGAAAATAATTTAATTATTAGAGGATTTGGCGAATACAGACCAAAAGTTATAAATACTAATTCAAAAAATATGAAAAAAAATAGAAGAGTAGAAATAAGTATTTCTGAAATACCTATAAATTTACCTTCTACGAAAGGATATGTTAAAAAAGAAAAATAATTTTTATTTCTTTTTGTTAATTTATTTGATATATTGCCGAATTAAAACCTAACTTTGTTAAAACTTATTTTAGATTATTCAAATATTTATTTTAATAATATTTTTTACTAGTTTATTTTTTTTATAAATTAGTATTTTAAAATTCTTTACGAACTAATTTGTTTGTAATTTACTTCAAAAAAGAATAAAAAATCCAATTCAGGAAGAACTAATGGAACATACTTCTATGGAACATACTTCTATAAAAATTAATACCCCTCATTTTGGTGAATTAGAAATTGAGGCAAACCAAATATATAATTATATTGATGGTTTGTTAGGATTTGAGGATTTAACAAAGTTTGTTTTAATTAGTGAAGAAGAGACAGAACCTTTTAAATGGTTGATATCTATTGACAATCCAGATATTGGTTTTCCACTTATAAGTCCATTTTTCATTGACCTGAATTACAATGCGGGTAAAGGCGTTGACCTCGAATATGATGTACCTTTATGTGTTGTTACACTTGGTGATACTGATAATAATATGACAGTAAATCTAAAAGCCCCCGTGATATTTAATACAAAAGAATTATCTGGCAAACAAATTATTTTAGTAACAGATAAATATTCAACTAATCATATTATCGGAAAATCAAAAAAATAATTAATATTTTTATTATTAGATTAATTTTTTTTATAAATTTGAATTAAAAAAAAAACATTATTTATATTATATTTAATAATTTAGTAAGTTTAATTACTAAATATTCATAATTGACTTAAAATTATATAAATATATTACAACAAGGACTAAAACATAAGGTTTTTATGTTAGTATTATCAAGGAAGGTAGGCGAAGTAATTACAGTTGGATCTTCTGTAAAAGTTACAGTTTTGAGCTATGATAGAGGAATTGTTAGGCTTGGTATCGAAGCACCTAAATCAATACCTGTTCATAGAAAAGAAGTACACGACAAAATTGTAGAAATGAACAAAAAAGCTTCTAAAACTAAGTTTCAAGCGTTCAAAGATGCAATTTTGAGCAATACTGTAAGTTTTAATAATAATACACAATCTCAAAATATATTTGATCTTAATTTGCAAAAACTAAGTAAGTCTTCGTTGGAAAGTAATAATGAAAATGTTACTGAACATAATATGTTAGAACATAATATGTTAGAAATAGGTACAGAAAAATCAAAAAGTAATTCTTCTGATTCTAAAATAAAAAAAAATAAAATTGCAAAATAAAACTGTATTTTTTAATTTTTTCATCTATAATACGTTTGTAATTGATAAGTTTTTAAAGTGGTAGTTTTTTTTTAGATAAGTTTTTTAGATAAGTTTTTTAAAGATAATTTCTAATTTTTTCAGTCGGTAATGTATTGGTTAATATGATAGAATATTCGGTTTTAATAATTGATGATGATATTTGGATGCAAAGAATTCTTTCCAAAACTTTTGGAAGTTATGGTTTTAAAAAGAGTTTTTTATCTTCTAATGGTTTTGATGGTATTTCAAAAGCTTGTGAATTAAGACCACATATTATTGTCTTAGATATTCTGATGCCCGAACTTTCTGGTCATCTTACTCTTAAAATTCTAAAAAGTATAAAAACAACCAAAGATATTCCTGTAATTATGGTTTCTGCTTTGTCGGATATTGAGAACTTAGGTAAAGCAGTCAAAAGTGGAACGGCAGGATTCATTTCCAAACCATTTACAAGAGCTACTGTGTATGAGAAATTATTAGATATATTTGGAAAAGAAAAATTAGATTTGATTTCAAGAGGTAAGCCAATTACGGACTCAAATTTGGGTTATTTCTCGGATACTGATTTGGGTGTTGATTTCTCAAATCTTAAATCAAGAAGAGGCGAAAATACAACTAATTTCTCTGACTATGCTGATAATTATGATTTTGATTCACCTCAAGGCAAAAAACAGGATAGTGATTCTTCTTCATTCAATGTTACCCAAGATGTATTGAGTTCGCACTATCAAGAAGACGAGAAAAAAAGTATAGACTCCATCAAAAAACTTTTACTTAAAAAGTCAGATGATGATGATGAGTTTTAATCTATTTTGATATTCATAATGTTTGTCATATTTATAATGTTTACGACTTTCAGAATATTAATTATCTACTTTGTCTTTAAAATGTCCTCTAAGAGAATCAATTTGCTTTTGATTCAGATATTTTAATAGTTCCTCATCCGATAGATTAAGAACTGCTTTGATTGAGCCTACTTTTGTTAGCAATTTTTCGGCAGTTTTAATTCCAATACCAACTATTTCGGTAAGTTCTGTATGTAATGTTCTCTTATCTCTCAAACTTCTATGAAAGGTAATTGCAAATCTATGTGCTTCATCGCGTATTTGTTGAATAAGCCTTAATGAAGTAGAGGTTCTGGGCAACATTACAGATTCTTTCTCAAAGGGGAAGAACACTTCTTCTAATCTTTTGGCTAATCCAATGACAGTAACTTTATTTTCGATACCCAATTCTTTCAGTATTTCGTAAGCAGAAGACAACTGACCTTTTCCACCATCAATCATAATCAAATCTGGCATTTTGGTAGCGTTAGCTTGACCCTCTTCATTTTCTTCGATTATTCTTTTATATCTTCTATAAACCACTTCCCTCATAGCAGCAAAGTCATCATTTCTTAGAACAGTTTTATTTTTATATTTTCTATATTCTGATTTTTTGGGCTTACCATCTACAAACCTTACCATAGAAGATACCAATTCACTACCTTGTAAATGCGAATTATCAAAGCATTCAATTATCTGTGGTGGTTTTTTCAGTCTTAAATCCCTTTGCAATGACAGAACAGCTCTCGGTAAAACGGTTTCCCTTTTATCCAAAGCTAATATTTCTTCTTTTAGAATAAATTCTGCATTTTTACTTGCAAGTTCTATTAATTTTCGTTTTTCACCAATTTTAGGGATTATAATTGATAATGTTTTCCCTTTTTTGTTATTCAGCCAATTTGTAATTTGCTCAATGTTTTCAAAGTCATTAGGTATAAATATCTCTGTAGGTATAAATTCATTTTCGATGTACCAGGTTTGAAGTGTTCTTGATATTAACTCTTCGTAATCTGATTCTAAGACATTTTTAAAAATAAAATGCCTCTTCCCTATCAATTTTCCTTCACGGATTTTGAATATTAAAGAGCAACACATATCTTCTTCGATATGTAAGCCGATTACATCTCTATCAACCAAATCAGAGCTAATGATTTTTTGTTTGGAAGAATAATCTTTGATTAACATCAATTTTTGTTTGTATTGATTTGCAGCTTCAAACTTTAATTCTTCAGAACTTGCAATCATTAATTTTTCTAAAGTATTTTCTAATTCTTTGGTTTTACCATTAATTATCTGGTAAGCACTTTTGACATACTCATTATATTGAAGTTTTGAAATAAGACTTTCACAAGGTCCATCGCATTTTTGGATATGGAAATCAAGACATACTTTATGTTTTTTTTGCTCTAATGATTCGGTTGTTATATTCAAATCACAGCTTCTAAAACGAAAGATTTTTCTTAGAGTTGTCAAAATATTATTCATTGACCTGATATCTGTAAATGGTCCAAAGTATTTTGAGCCATCTTTTATAACAGTTCTTGTCGAAAATATTCGAGGATAAGCTTCATTTGTAATTCTGATGTAAGGATAAGTTTTGTCATCTTTTAGAAGAATATTGTATTTTGGCTTTAAATTCTTAATTAGAGTATTTTCCAAAATTAATGCTTCTGTTTCAGTATCGGTAATTATATATTCTAAATCAAAGATATGTTTTCGTAATGCTTTTGTTTTGGCATCAAATATTTTTCCATTCAAAAAATAAGATTTAACTCTATTTTTTAATTTTATGGCTTTCCCAACATAAATCACTTTTTCGTTACGATTTTTGAATTGATAAATTCCGGGCTTAGCAGGTAAATTGTTAACTTTATCCAATAATAATTGGTTAAATTCAAGTTCGTCACCAAACTCACCTTTAGTATTATCCTCAATTATCAAATTTGCAACAACTTCTTGATTATCGCTCAAATTTAACATCTTATCTAATTCTTCATAATTCGGATTTAATTTCAATTCCAAATTAGTATCATATTCTTTATTTATTATATGTAATTCTTGGTTCAAATGTATTTCTATTTTTTTCTATTTTTAATATATACAATTTTGTTATAACTTTTTCTGTATCTATCTAATTAGACACATTAATGACTACTTTAATACTTATAGCATTTAAATCAAAATAATTGTATTAAATTGAAACAATTTTAATATTTAGACGTAGATAATTGTTAAGTTGTGTCTTTTTTTTATTAATAATGTTTATTTAAGATAATTAACTTAATCAGAATAATAAAAATAAATCAAAACTTAGAAATAGTAAAAAATAGAGGATTAAATGAGAAAAATATATTACAGTATTATTGCAATAGTTGCAGGAGTTATAATTGGATTATATGTTCAACCAATTCTTTCAAAAGATAATGTTTACGAAGAATTTGAGAAATTCAAAGAGATTCTATTCAGTGCCCAAAGAAATTATATGGAAGAGGTTGATACTCATCAGTTGATGGAGGCAGCTATTGTGGGGATGCTAAGTGAATTAGACCCACACTCTACGTATATTAACGCTGAAGATATGAAGCGAGTTAGCGAAGAGTTTGATGCCAGTTTCGATGGTATTGGTGTTGAGTTTGACTTGATTAATGATACAATAACTATTGTTTCACCAATAGCTGATGGTCCTTCGGAGAAATTGGGAATTATGGCTGGAGACAAGATAGTTAAAATCAATGGCGATAATTCAGTAGGAATTAAAAGAGAAGATGTACCCAAAAAATTAAAAGGTCCAAAGGGTACAAAAGTAAATATAGATATTAAAAGAAATGGTTTAAAAGATCTCATTAATTTTACTATTACAAGAGACAAAATTCCATTACATACTTTAGATGCCAGATATATGGTAGAAGGTACTGATATTGGTTATGTTAGTATTGGTAGATTTGCCCAAACTACACACGAAGAAATGGTAAAAGCAACAGATGAACTAAAAACTATGGGTATGAAAAAGTTAATTTTGGACTTAAGAGGCAACCCGGGTGGATATATGACTCAAGCTATTGACATACTTGATGAGTTTATGCCAACTGGTGATACTTTAGTATTTACAAAAGGAAGAAGAAGAGAATTTAACGAAATCCACATGTCAACATTTCAAGGTACATTAGAAGAAATGCCTGTAATAGTATTGATTAATGGTGGCTCCGCTTCTGCGAGTGAAATCGTTTCTGGTGCAATTCAAGATTTGGATAGAGGATTAGTTGTTGGGCAAACTTCTTATGGTAAAGGATTAGTTCAGAGACAATATCCTGTTCAAGACGGTTCTGCATATAGATTAACTATTTCGAGATATTATACACCTTCTGGAAGATGTATCCAAAGACCATTCAAAGATAAAGAAGAATATAGAAAATTAGTTGGTAGATTAGAGTTGGAAGAAGGCTCTAATACAGCTCTAACTTTGGAAAAATACAAAGCTAAACTATTAGAATCACAAAAGAAAACTGGTAAACTAACTGATAAAGAAATTGAAGAAAAAATTGATTTAGATTCTATAGATATACATTATACAAAAACTGGCAGAATTGTAATTGGTGGAGGTGGGGTAATTCCTGATTATATCGTTAAGCCAGACACAAACTCACGCTGGACTGCTTTTGTGAGTGGATTATTTGGTAAAAGTGTATTCAATGATTATATCGCAAATATGACTACTTCATCGGATGGCAAAGAATTAAAAAACAAGTACCAAAATAAATTCTCTGATTATTATTCTAATTATACAGTTGATGGAAAAGTATGGGACGATTTTGTTGTACTTTGTAAATCTAAGGTAGATGAGTGGAAAGAAGACGATTTCAAAAAAGATGAGAGTGAAGTAAAATTATATTTAAAAGCATTGATAGCAAAACAGATTTGGGATAGAAGTAAACAAATACAGATTTTTTCTCAAAGAGATTTGCAACTCAAAATGGCAATTACATTGTTTCCAGAAGCAAAGAAAATTGCAGATAGCAGAAAAAAAATGAAACGATAAGATATAAATAGAAACGTAAAAATACTAAAATAAATACTAAAATAAATGACGACTTATATTACACAATATAGGTCGTCATTTTTTTTGTGGGTTGAGTATATTTGGTAGCACTGTTTCGACCCAGCTAAAATTAAATGTTGCGTGGGGTTAACACTAACTCTAATATTAATCTTAATTTCATAATATTTATTCCTTAATAAATTTAAAGTTAATATTATCTTGAGTTGAGAATAGTCTTAGATTGTAATTTCCTCTTGCTAGAGTTTCAACTTGTATAACATCTGTATTTTGTCCAATGTTTTTAAATCCTAAATGATTTAATAATAATACTTGACCATTTATATTTGT
>Ga0105051_10005742_pt1 | contig 13704 bp, 13 predicted proteins | sample FRY02_FD_78383 | JGI IMG/M metagenome (GOLD analysis project Ga0105051, IMG submission 78383) | Freshwater microbial communities from Lake Fryxell liftoff mats and glacier meltwater in Antarctica - FRY-02 (megahit assembly) | ecosystem: Environmental > Aquatic > Freshwater > Ice > Glacier... | reverse complement strand
TGGACCTGCTGGCGTTTGTGCTAGGGCACGAGGTGGCCGAATTGTCTAACGCGGGTGTGCGACTGCATTTTCCCGGTGATCGCAGCGGTCTCTCGCCGCGCGTGGTTCAGGGTCTGGTGGCGGCCGAGGCGGGCACCGCACACAACCAGCGACTGGTGCTCAATGTCTGCTTTAACTACGGCGGGCGCTGGGACATCGCGCAGGCCGCGCGCCGCTTGGTGGCCGAAGGGCGGGAAATCACAGAGGAAAGCCTAGGCAAGTACACCGCGCTGGCGCATGTGGGTGACCCCGATCTCTTGATTCGAACAGGCGGTGAGATGCGGATCAGCAACTTTTTGCTCTGGCAGTCCGCCTACACCGAGCTGGTGTTTTCCCCCTGCCTTTGGCCCGATTTCGATGGCGCTGAACTGGACCGGGCGCTGGGCGCCTTTGCTGAGCGAGAGCGGCGTTTCGGCCAAACCGGCGAGCAGGTCAAGCCTTGTGCCGGGCAGCGATATGCTTAGGCAGCGAATAATCACAGCGCTGTTGTTGCTGGCCGTGTTGTTACCGGCGCTGGTCTACCCCCATGTCGCTCCATTCGCTGTGCTGTCGCTGCTGCTGATCGCTGCGGCGGGGTGGGAATGGGCGCGGCTCAATGGCTGTGGGGCGGGCAGGGCCGTGCTGATGGGCGTGGGTCTGGGTATTGCCTTGCTTTTGTTTTGGTGGTCTGGCGGACTTGCTCGCAGTTGGCGCTTGCTGTGGCTGGTATTGGCTGTGGCTTGGGTTTTGCTGACGGTGGTTATGCTGGCGCGGGGCGTGGCGGGGTGGGCTGTTTGGCCCGCCTTCCTGCGCCTGTGGGCCGGGCTGCTGCTGATCGCTTGCTCCTGGCTGGCGCTGGTTCAGGCGCGGCAAGTTGGGCTGGAATTTTTGCTCTCTGTGCTCACCCTTGTCTGGCTGGCCGATATTGCCGCCTACTTCGGTGGCAAGGCGTTGGGGCGGCGCAAGCTGGCGCCCACCGTGAGCCCGGGCAAAACCTGGGAGGGCGCGATCAGCGGCGCTGTCGGGGTGTTGCTGCTGGCCAGCGTGTGGGTGCTGGTCGATGTCCAGGGCTGGGGTGCGACCGGCAGCTTGTACGCTCGCTTGTGGTTATTCGGGCCGCTTTTTGCGGTGATCTGTCTGGCGTTTCTCACCGCCATGAGTGTGGTGGGCGATTTGCTGGAGTCGCTGGTCAAGCGCAGTGCCGGTGCCAAGGATTCCAGCCAGCTGTTGCCAGGTCACGGCGGCGTGCTTGACCGGGTTGATGCCCTGCTGCCCGTGCTCCCTTTGTCCATGATGTTCGTTACTTTCTGAAGCCATGTCTTTACCGCAACGCGTCACGGTTTTGGGCTCCACCGGTTCGGTGGGCAGCAACACATTGGATGTGATGGCGCGCCATCCCGAGCGCTTTCAGGTTTTTTCGCTCACCGCAGCCACGCAGGTGGACGCGATGCTGGCCCAATGCCAGCGCTTTTTGCCGCGTTACGCGGTGATGGCCAGTGAGACGCACGCGGCGCAACTGCAAGCGAAGGTGCGTACGCTGGGGCTGCCGGTCGAGGTGCTGGCGGGTCCGCAGGCCTTGTGCGATGTCAGCGCTGCGCCCGAGGTGCACACGGTGATGGCCGCCATCGTGGGTGCGGCGGGTCTGGCGCCGGCGCTGGCGGCCGCGCGCACCGGCAAGAAGCTGCTGTTGGCGAACAAGGAGTCGCTGGTGGTCGGGGGTGATCTGTTCATGGACGCCGTGCGTCGGGGTGGCGCCACCTTGCTGCCGATCGACAGCGAGCACTCGGCTATCTTTCAGTCGCTGCCAGCCGATGCGTCCACCTGGGCGCGTCGGGTGGAAAAAATCGTGCTCACCGCATCTGGCGGGCCGTTTCGCAGCCGCGATCCAGCCACGCTGGGCGATGTCACGCCCGACCAAGCCTGCGCCCACCCCAACTGGGTCATGGGCCGTAAGATTTCGGTCGACTCGGCCACCATGATGAACAAAGCATTGGAGGTGATCGAGGCCCACTACCTTTTTGCTGTTGCCCCGGCCCAGATCGAGGTGGTGATTCATCCGCAAAGCGTTATCCACTCCATGGTGCAGTACCAGGACCGCTCGGTGGTGGCGCAACTGGGTACGCCAGACATGCGGGTGCCCATCGCCTATGGCCTGTCGTGGCCAGAGCGCATGGCCTCGGGTGCGTCAGCGCTCGACTTCAATACCCTGGGCGCCTTGACCTTCGAAGCACCCGATCCCCACCGATTTCCCTGTTTGGGCCTGGCCTGGGACGCGCTAACAGCCCCGAGTGGCACCACCACCGTGCTCAATGCAGCCAACGAGGTGGCGGTGGCCGCGTTTCTGGCGCTGGGTTTGCGTTTCGATCGCATTCACGCGGTCAACCATGCAACTTTGTCGGCGCTGTCGCCCTCAAAACCGCACTCGCTGGACGATCTGCTCGCCATCGATCACGAGGCGCGAGCCCTGGCCCGCTTGCAGGTCCAGCGTCTCGCGGCCTGATTCCCATCCTCACTTTTTATCCTCCATATGTTCACGTTGGTTGCTTTCGTTGTTGCCCTGGGCCTGTTGATTGCGGTGCACGAGTACGGGCACTACCGCGTGGCCGTGGCTTGCGGTGTGAAGGTGTTGCGGTTTTCGGTCGGTTTCGGTAAGCCGCTGCTCACTTGGCGGCGCAAGGGAAGCCCGACTGAGTTTGTTCTCTGCATGCTGCCCCTGGGCGGCTATGTGCGCATGCTCGACGAGCGTGAAGCACCGGTGGATCCGGCTGAGCGCCATCTGGCGTTCAACACGAAGCCACTTCGTTCGCGCGCCTTGATCGTGGCGGCGGGGCCTGCCGCCAATCTGTTGCTCGCGGTTGTGCTTTACAGCGTGGTCAATTGGAGCGGCGTGGAAGCGCCCAAGCCGGTGCTGGGCTCTCCAGTGGCCTCCTCTGTGGCCGATCGTGCTGGCTTGCGGGGCGGTGAGTGGGTGTTCCAGACCGCCCAGGCCGACGAGTCGGCCAGCGATGTGAATTCGTTTGATGACCTTCGCTGGCGGCTCACCCAGGCGGCTTTGTCCAATCAAGACATGACGCTTTGGGTGGCCGACAGCGAGACCGGCAGCCCGCGCGCTGTGACCCTGCCTTTCGCGAATCTCGATGTACGCGAGGCAGATGCCAGTCTGTTTCAGCGCATTGGCATCGTTGGCCCTTGGAGTGAGCCGGTGGTGGGCGAGGTGATGGCTGGCGGTGCGGCCGCCGCAGCGGGTTTGCGCGCGGGAGACCGTGTTCTTAGGGTTGACGACAAGCCTGTCGGCGACGGGCAGCGGCTGCGGGCCCTGATTCGGGCTGGGGTTGGACCAGCCGGGCAGGCGGTTGAGCAGCGCTGGGAGGTTGGTCGCGGTTTGCAGACGCTGGTTATTCTGGTGAAGCCTGCGCCTGAACAACAAGACGGCGCCTGGACTGGGCGTGTGGGCGCTTACATCGGTGCTGCGCCCCAAATGATCACGGTGCGCTTCGGCCCGCTCGACGGCCTGTGGCAAGGGGCGGTGCGCACGGCAGAGGTGTCGTGGCTCACCCTCAAGATGATGGGGCGAATGGTGATCGGCGAAGCATCGCTCAAGAACCTCAGCGGGCCACTCACCATAGCCGATTACGCAGGCAAATCCGCCAGTTTGGGAATCACCTCTTACTTGCTGTTCCTTGCACTCATCAGTGTGAGTTTGGGGGTGCTGAACCTGCTGCCGCTGCCGGTCCTCGATGGCGGACACCTGATGTATTATCTTTGGGAGGGTGTGACCGGGCACGGTGTGAGCGATGCTTGGATGGAGCGCCTGCAGCGCGGTGGCGTGGCCATATTGTTGGCACTTATGTCTGTTGCTTTGTTCAATGATGTGGCCCGCTTGACTGGCTGAACCCTTCCTTTACATGAAAAAAATCACGATGGGTCTGCGTGGCCTGACATTGTCTGTGCTCGCGTCTTCCCTGCTGACTGTTTTGCCAGCATGGGCAGTGGACCCATTTACCTTGCGCGACATCCGAATCGAGGGCCTGCAGCGCATCGAGCCTGGCACTGTGTTTGCTTCACTGCCGTTCCGTATTGGCGACCAGTACAACGACGACAAGGGCTCCACCGCCATTCGTTCCTTGTTTGGTCTCGGTTTGTTCAGCGACGTGCGCTTGCAGGTCAACGACGGCGTCCTGGTGGTCATTGTGGAAGAGCGCCCTTCGGTTGCCGACGTGAGCTTCTCCGGCATCAAGGAGTTTGACGCCGAGGTGCTGAAGAAGTCGCTGCGCGACATTGGCCTGACCGAAGGCCGGCCGTTTGACAAAGCGCTTGCCGATCGCGCCGAACAAGAACTCAAACGCCAATACATCAACCGCAGCATGTACGCCGCCGAGGTGGTGACCACCGTCACGCCCGCCGATCGCAATCGGGTAAGCCTTAATTTCAGCGTCACCGAGGGCGACGTGGCCAAGATCAGCAACATCCGTATTGTTGGTAATCAAACGTTTACCAATGCCACGCTGCGCGGCTTGTTTGACCTAAGCACCGGTGGCTGGATGACCTGGTACACCAAGTCCGATCGTTACTCGCGCGCGAAACTCAATGCCGATCTGGAAAGTCTGCGCTCTTACTACCTGACACGCGGTTTTTTGGAGTTCCGCATCGACTCCACCCAGGTGGCGATTGATCCAGGCAAGGAAGACATGACGATCGCCATTAACATCACCGAGGGCAACCGCTTTGTTGTGTCGTCGGTGGTGCTGCAAGGGGACTACCTGGGCAAAGAGGCCGAATTTCAGTCGCTGGTGGCCTTGCGTGCCGGCGAGGCTTACAACGCCGAAGATGTGTCGAGCACGGTCAGGGCTTTCACCGACTATTTCGGATCCTTTGGCTACGCGTTTGCACAGGTTGAGGCGGCGCCGGAGATTGATCGGGCAAACAACCGCGTGGCCTTTGTGTTGCGTGCTCAGCCGGCGCGCCGCGTTTATGTGCGCCGGATCAACGTCGAGGGCAACGACCGCACCCGCGATGAGGTGATCCGGCGCGAGTTCCGGCAGCTTGAATCGGCTTGGTACGACAGCGACCGCATCCGACTCTCCCGTGACCGCATTGACCGGCTGGGCTTCTTCACCCAAGTGGGCGTGGAAACGCAGCCTGTGCCCGGCTCGCCTGACCAGGTGGACCTGACACTCACCGTTGCTGAGAAGCCCACGGGCAACTTGACACTGGGCGCGGGGTTTGGTCAGGCCGAGGGCCTGTCGCTGATTGCCGGCATCCGCCAGGAAAACGTTTTTGGCTCTGGCAACTACCTGGGTCTGGATGTCAACACCAGCAAGTTCAACCGCCAGCTTGTGCTGAGCACCACCAACCCCTACTACACAACCGATGGCGTCTCCCGCACCTTCGACCTGTACTACCGCACGACCCGACCGCTCAGCGAGCAAGGTGGTGACTACCGGCTCGTCACGCCCGGCGTGTCGGTGCGCTTTGGTGTGCCTTTTACCGAGCAAGACACGGTGTTTTTTGGTCTTGGAGCCGAGCAGACCCGGATCGAGGCGGGCAACCAGATCCCGGATGTCTACGTAGAGTACGCCAAGCGCTTCGGCGACAGCAGCACCTCTGTGCCGCTGACCCTGGGCTGGAGTCGCGATAGCCGGGACAGCGCACTGGTGCCCACCACCGGTCGGCTGCAGCGCTTGAATGGGGAATTGGGCATTGCGGGTGACACCCGCTATTCCAAGATCAACTACCAGTTCCAGCAGTATGTACCGCTGAGCAAGCAGTACACCTTGGCTTTCAATGCCGATTTGGGTTGGGGCAAGGGCTTGGGCGGGCGGCCGTTTCCGGTTTTCAAGAATTTCTTCGGTGGTGGCCTGGGTTCGGTTCGCGGGTTTGAACAAGGAACATTGGGGCGACGCTCGGCTGTCCAAGGTTCCACCGAGCAGGTGAACATTGGCGGTACACGTAAATTTGTGTTGAATGCCGAGTTCGTCGCTCCCTTCCCTGGTGCAGGCAACGACCGCACCTTGCGCGTGTTTGGCTTTTTCGATGTGGGTAACGTATTTGGGGAAAACGACAAAGTGTCTCTTGATCAGCTGCGCTCTTCGGTTGGTATCGGTTTGGGCTGGATTTCGCCGATCGGTCCATTGCGCTTTGCCTTCGCCACTCCGGTGCGCAAATTCGCTGACGATAAAATTCAGAAATTCCAATTCCAGATCGGCACCTCCTTCTGATGAAGACTTCTCTCGCCCTTTTTCACCGCGCCGCATCGCGCACCATGCTGGTAGCGCTTGCGGCTGGTTTGGTGGCTGGAGCGGCAATCGCACAAGATTTCCGTATCGGTTTTGTGAACACCGAGCGTATTTTTCGCGAAGCTAACCTGGCCAAGCTTGCGCAGACCAAGCTGGAACAGGAGTTCGCGCGCCGGGAAAAAGAGGTGCAAGGGCTGTCGGCAGCGCTAAAAACAGCGTCTGAAAAGTTCGAGCGCGAGGCGCCTACGTTGCCCGAGTCGCAGCGGTCAAGCCGCCAGCGTCAGCTGGTCGATTTGGACCGTGACTTCCAGCGCAAACAGCGCGAGTTCCAGGAAGACCTGAACCTGCGCAAGAACGAAGAATTGCAGCAGGTGCTGGAGCGAGCCAACCGGGTGATCAAACAGGTGGCCGAGACTGAGAAGTACGACCTGGTGATCCAAGAGGCGGTGTACATCAATCCCAAGCACGACATCACCGACAAGGTGTTGGCCGGCTTGAACAGCGCCAAGTAAGCCGAGGGATTCAGGTGTCCCAATCGCTGGGCTCCATGGTTCGGGCCCTCGGTGGCGAGTTGGTTGGAGCTCCTGAGCTGTCCATTGCCAGACTGGCGCCACTGGCTACCGCGCAAGCAGGCGAACTCGCTTTTGTGGCGCAGGCGCGCTACGCCAACCAGATCGCCAGCACCCGGGCCTCGGCCTTGATCGTGTCACCTGTGCTGCGTGACGCAGCGCGAACACGAGGCGCTTGCATCGTCACACCCGACCCCTACCTGTACTTCGCCCGACTCACCCAATGGTGGCGTGCGCAGCATGCGACTGTGGCACCACCCCGGGTAGACCCGCTGGCCAGCATCCATCCCGACGCCCAGGTCGACCCCCTGGCCGATATCGGCCCGTTTGTGGTGATCGGTGCCGGTGCCCGCGTGGCAAACGGAGCGCGCATTGGGGCCCACGGGGTGATTGGCAACGGGGCCAGCGTGGGTAAAGACTCGGTGTTGCATCCTCGGGTCACGGTGGGCGAAGCCTGTCATGTCGGTGCGCGCTGCATCCTGCATTCGGGTGTGGTGATTGGTGCCGACGGCTTTGGATTTGCGCCCCATGAGGGTCGATGGGTGAAAATCGAACAATTCGGGGCGGTGCGCATTGGCAACGACGTGGAAATCGGCGCCAACACCTGCATCGACCGTGGTGCACTCGACGACACCGTGATCGAAGACGGGGTGAAGCTGGACAACCTGATCCAGGTTGGTCACAACGTGAGCATCGGCGCGCACACAGCGATGGCCGGCTGTGTCGGTGTGGCCGGCAGCGCCAATATTGGCGCCCACTGCACGGTTGGCGGTGGCGCGGTGGTGCTGGGGCATCTCAGCCTGGCAGACGGCGTTCACATCTCGGCCGCTTCGGTGGTGACCCGCTCGATCCGCGTGCCCGGCCACTACACCGGCATGTTTCCCATCGACGACAATGCGCGCTGGGAAAAAAACGCCGCTTCACTGAAGCAATTGCACCGCTTACGTGAGCGCCTGAGGAGCTTGGAGCAGGTGCTTGCCCAGACCAACAAAGACCTTTCCGCAACATGATGGACATCCACGAAATTCTCCGGCAGCTACCGCACCGCTACCCCTTTCTGCTGGTGGATCGGGTGCTTGAGTTGGAAAAAGGCAAGCGCATTCAAGCGCTGAAAAACGTCACCATCAACGAGCCGTTTTTTGTCGGCCATTTCCCACACCGCCCGGTGATGCCGGGTGTGTTGATGCTGGAAGCCATGGCCCAGGCGGCAGCGTTGCTGGCGTTCGACGCGGTGGACAAAACGCCCGACGACAAGACGGTGTACTACTTTGCTGGCATTGACAGCGCGCGCTTCAAGCGGCCTGTTGAGCCAGGCGATCAGCTGATCATGGACTTGACACTGGACCGCATGAAAGCGGGCATTTTCAAGTTCACCGGGGTGACCCGGGTTCAGGGAAATATTGTTTGTCAAGCCGAGCTGATGTGCACCATGCGCAGCATCTCTTGACCTGCTCAGGACTGTGAGCGTGACACCCATCCACGCCACCGCCCTGGTGGACCCAGCTGCCGAGCTCGACAGCTCTGTGTCGGTGGGCCCCTACACCGTGATCGGGCCGCATGTGAAGGTGGGCGCTGGCACCACGATCGGCGCGCATTGTGTGATCGAGGGGCACACCACCATCGGGCGAGACAACCGCATTTTCCAGTTCAATTCGCTCGGTGCGGTGCCGCAAGACAAGAAATACGCAGGTGAGCCTTGCGAGTTGCACATCGGCAACAGCAACACGGTGCGCGAGTTCTGTACCTTCAACATCGGCTCGCCGGGTGGTGGCGCGATCACCTCGGTGGGAGACGACAACTGGATCATGGCCTACGTGCACCTGGCCCACGACTGCCGGGTCGGCAACCACACGATTTTTGCCAACAACACGCAGCTGGCTGGCCACGTGCTGGTCAATGACTGGGTCATCCTCGGTGGCTTTACCGTGGCGCACCAGTTTGTGCGTATCGGCGCGCACGCCATGACCGCCATGGGTTCGTTGCTGTTTGCCGATCTGCCGCCGTTTGTGATGTGCCAGGGCCAGCCGGCCCAGGCGCGCTCCATGAACTACGAGGGACTGCGCCGCCGTGCCTTTTCGCCCGAGCGCATTGCGGCGGTGAAAGCGATGCACAAGGCTCTTTACCGCGACGATCTCACGCTGGAACGAGCGATGGAGCAGATCGCTGCGCTGCCCGAGAAGACGCCCGCAACAGCGCTCGACATTGCGCCAGATGTGGCACTGATGCTCGACTTCCTCAGGCTCAGCTCCCCTCGGCGCGGCATCGTGCGCTGACGCCATGAACGGCGGCCAACGGTTTGCCCTGGTGGCGGGCGAGACCTCGGGCGATCTGCTGGCGGGCCTGCTGCTGGGCGCCACGCGCAAGCGGTGGCCTGACCAGCAAAGCTATGGCATTGGCGGCCCGCGCATGGCGGAGCAGGGGTTTGACGCTTGGTGGCCGAGCGAGCGGCTGGCGGTGCGTGGCTATATCGAGGTATTGCGCCACTACCGGGGCATTGTGGCGATCCGTCAACAGCTGCGTGAGCGCTTGCTTGGGGCTGGGCGGCCGGACTTGTTCATCGGTGTCGATGCGCCCGATTTCAACCTCGACTTGGAAGCCGATCTCAAGGCGCAGGGCGTGCGAACCGCGCATTTTATCTGCCCGTCGGTCTGGGCCTGGCGGCCCGATCGGGTGGCGAAGATTCGCCGCAGCGCCGACCATGTGCTGTGCATTTTTCCGTTTGAGCCTGCGCTGCTGGCGCAGCATGGCATTGCGTCCACCTATGTCGGGCATCCGCTGGCCCAGGTCATTCCGTTGCAGCCCGACAAAGCTGCTGCCCGCGCCGCGCTGGGTCTGCCGGCCGAGGCGGATGTGGTGGCGCTGTTGCCGGGCAGCCGCAGCTCTGAGCTGCAGCACCTCGGGCAGCGCTTCTTCGAAGCGGCGGTCTGCATTCTGGCGGCGCGGCCTGCCACCCGTTTCGTGGTGCCTGCAGTGCCCGCCTTGCGTTTGCGCGTGGCCGCTCTGGCGCAGGCCAGCGGCCTTGGCGCAGCGGTTCAGGTGTTGGCGGGTCAGTCGCACACCGCACTGGCGGCTTGCGATGTGACACTGATCGCCAGCGGCACCGCCACCCTGGAGGCAGCCTTGTTCAAGCGGCCGATGGTGATCGCTTACAACATGAACGCGCTGTCGTGGCAGATCATGCGCCGCCAACAACTGCAGCCCTGGGTCGGGCTGCCCAATATCCTGTGCCAAGACTTTGTGGTGCCCGAGCTGCTGCAGGGCGCGGCCACACCGAAGGCGCTGGCCCAGGCAACACTGGCCTGGCTTGATGCGCCTGAGAGCATCAGCGCTTTGCAACATCGCTTTGAAGTGTTGCACCAAACCCTGCGGCGCGACACTGCCCGAATTGCCACCGATGCCATCGAAAAAATGCTTGACCGTTAACCAAGCCAGGCTCCTGTGGGACATCCCTGGCCTGATCGCAGGTGTGGACGAGGCAGGCCGCGGTCCGCTGGCCGGCCCGGTGGTGGCGGCAGCGGTGATCCTGGATGCCCGCTCGCCCATCCATGGCCTGGCTGACTCCAAGAAGCTGAGCCCGCGCCGGCGCGAGCAGCTGTTTGACGAGATCCGAGGCAAGGCGCTGTGTTGCAGCGTCGCTCAGGCGTCGGTGGAAGAGATCGACCGCTTGAACATCTTGCAGGCCACCATGCTCGCCATGCAGCGCGCGGTGCAGGGGTTGCGCCTCAAGCCCAACAAGGTGCTGGTCGACGGCAATCGCCTACCGTTGCTGGAGGTGCTGGCCGAGGCGGTGGTATCGGGCGACGCCCTGGTACCAGCAATTTCTGCGGCGTCCATCTTGGCGAAGGTCACGCGCGACCGCCTGCTCAACGAGCTGCACGCCTTGCACCCGGGCTACGGATTCGACCGCCACAAAGGCTACGGTACCGCGCAGCACATGCTGGCCCTACAAAGCCTTGGACCGCTGGTGGCGCACCGTCGCTCGTTTGCGCCGGTGGCGCGAGCGTTGCAACGCCAGGCGGACGCCACATGACCACACCACCCGGGCCGTTGACCATCGTCTCGCGCGACAACCCGCTCATCAAGCGCTTGCGCCTGCTGGCGCACGACAGCACCGCCTACCGCAAGCAAGGCCAGGTGTGGCTCGAAGGTGCGCACTTGTGCCAGGCCCTGCTGGCGCGCGGTGGGCGGCCCGCACTGGCGTTGTTCACCGAATCGCACTGGCCGCAGGCCGACCAGGCCCTGCGTCAGGCGACGCCCAGGGTGCATCTCGTGCCCGATGCGCTGATGGCAACAATCAGCGGCCTTGAGTCACCCGCACCGATGGGATTTCTGTGGGATTTGCCGCCAGAGGTGCGGTTGCAGATGGGTGTTGCCAGCGTTGTTTTGGACCGGTTGCAGGACGCGGGCAACGTCGGCTCCATCTTGCGAAGTGCCGCTGCCATGGGTTTTGGTCAGGTGCTGGCTATCAAAGGCACGGCGGCGCTCTGGTCGCCCAAGGTGCTGCGCTCGGGCATGGGCGCGCACTTTTCGTTGAACCTGGTTGAAGGCTTGTCGCACAACGAGATAGCGGCCATCGGGCTGCCACTGCTGGTCACCAGCTCCCACGAGGGCGACTTTCTCCACCGCGCCGAGCTGCCCTGGCCTTGCGCTTGGGTACTGGGGCACGAGGGGCAGGGCGTGGCCGCAGCGCTGGCCAAACTGGCGGCGCGTTCGGTACGCATCGCGCAGCCGGGCGGCGAGGAGTCGTTGAACGTGGCGGCAGCGGCCGCGATCTGCTTGCACGCAAGTGCCGCGACGCGCTCAGCGCTCTCGTTATAATTCAAAGGTTTACCCGCGCCCGACGCAAGCCCCGCGTCCATCTGGCTGCCAAGCTTGGCGGCTGGCCCAATTGAATCGATGCTCGGCAGGCCCGAAGCACGGTCAACCAGCCCGATTTTTCCCCGGCTGTGCCCTGTTTGGGGCTGGTGTGCGACCAAAAATTTCTGGAGAAAACCTTGCTGCCCGTCCACCCGAAAGCCCTTTTTGCGCTCGCTGACGGCACCGTCTTCACCGGCTCCTCCATTGGTGCCACCGACCAGACCACCGGCGAGGTGGTGTTCAACACCTCGCTGACCGGGTACCAGGAAATCCTGACCGATCCGAGCTACTGTCAGCAGATGGTCACCCTGACCTATCCGCACATCGGCAACACCGGTGTCAACCCCGAAGACGTGGAGGCCAACCGCATCCATGCTGCCGGTTTGATCATCAAGAACCTGCCGCTGCTGGCGTCCAATTTCCGCAGCACGGAGACGCTGTCGCAGTACCTGGTGCGCGAGCACACGGTGGCGATTGCCGATATCGACACCCGCGCGCTCACGCGCCGCCTGCGCACCCATGGCGCGCAAAACGGCTGCATCCTGGCGCTGGCCCCGGGCGAGGCCATCACCGACCTCCACCGCGCCCAGGCCATTGCCGCCGCGCGGGCAGCGCCTGACATGACCGGGCTGGACTTGGCCCGCGTGGTCTCCAGCACCGAGCCCTACACCTGGAGCCAGACCGAGTGGCAGCTGGGCTTTGGTTACGGCCAGCAGATCGCGCCCAAGTTTCATGTTGTCGCCTACGACTTTGGCGTCAAGTTCAACATCCTGCGCATGCTGAGTACGCGGGGTTGCAAGGTCACGGTGGTGCCGGCGCAGACGCCCGCCAGCGATGTCGCCAAACTCAAGCCTGACGGCGTTTTTCTCTCTAACGGCCCGGGCGATCCTCAGGCCTGTGGCTACGCGGTGGCCGCTGTGCGCGAGATCGTGGCCAGTGGCATGCCCACCTTTGGTATCTGTCTGGGCCACCAGATTTTGGCCTTGGCCAGTGGCGCCAAGACCTTCAAAATGAAGTTTGGCCACCATGGTGCCAACCATCCGGTCAAAGACCTTGACAGCGGGCGCGTCAGCATCACCAGCCAGAACCACGGTTTTGCGGTCGACGAGCAAACGCTGCCGTCGCACCTGCGCGCCACCCACACCAGTCTGTTTGATGGCACCCTGCAAGGTCTGGCACACACCAGCCAACCGGCGTTCAGTTTCCAAGGGCACCCAGAGGGCTCGCCCGGCCCGCACGACATCGGCTACCTGTTCGACCGCTTCACCGGTCTGATGGAAAAAGCCGCATGAGTTTTTACGGTGTCACCGACATCTGGACCTATGCCCTTGGCGCGCTGGGAATCATCTTGCTGCCCGGGCCGAACTCGATGTTTGTGCTGGCGGTGGCCAGCGCCCGTGGTGTCAGGGTGGGCTACCAGGCAGCGACCGGCGTGTTTGTGGGCGACACGGTGTTGTTGCTGCTGACCGCGCTTGGTGCCGCCACGTTGCTGCAAACCTACCCCGCCCTGTTCGTGGTGGTGAAGTATGCCGGCGCTGCCTACCTGACCTGGCTTGGCTTCAGCCTGATCCGCAACACGCTGCGCGAGGGGTTTTCGGGGGTGGCGTCGGGCGCCCGGCGCCCGGCCGAGCAAGCGGTGGCGCCTGTTGCCAGTGCGTTTCGGCGTGCCTTGCTCATCAGTTTGCTAAACCCCAAGGCGATTCTGTTTCTGTTGTCGTTTTTTGTGCAGTTTATCGATCCCGCCTACCCGACCCCGGCCGTGCCGTTCCTCATCCTGAGTGCCATCGTGATGCTGTTCAGCGCCTTGTATCTCTCGGCGCTGATCGTGGCGGGCGCGCATCTTGCACAGGTGTTTCGCGCGCGCCGACGATTGTCGGCGGGTCTGGCCAGCGGTGTGGGGGTGCTGTTTATTGGCTTCGGGGTCAAGCTGGCCACCGCCAGCTTGTGACCGCCCAGTTGTTCCCGCGTGAAACGCCGCTTCTTGTGCTGTTGGCCCAAGAATTTTCCGCTGCCCGTGCGCCATC
>Ga0105051_10005736_pt1 | contig 13712 bp, 12 predicted proteins | sample FRY02_FD_78383 | JGI IMG/M metagenome (GOLD analysis project Ga0105051, IMG submission 78383) | Freshwater microbial communities from Lake Fryxell liftoff mats and glacier meltwater in Antarctica - FRY-02 (megahit assembly) | ecosystem: Environmental > Aquatic > Freshwater > Ice > Glacier... | reverse complement strand
ACTGGCAGAAAGCATTGGTGCTGCCACGCAAACCCCGCGATGGCCTGGTGGGCGCCTTAGTGGTTAGTGCGCTGGGCACAGCGCTGGCTTTCCCGTTGTTTTTAGGGCTTGGTCTTGCCCGAGCCCCGTCCGTACAAGCGGCCGTGGTCACGGGATTCATGCCAATTTGTACAGCGGTATTTGCCAGTCTCTATTTCCGGCAAAAGCAACCACTCAAATTTTGGCTTTGTGCGCTAACCGGCTTCTTACTGATCGTGGCCTTCTCCGCCTACAAGGGACTTGGCGTGTTGCGTCTGGCCGATGTGTTCTTGGTACTTGCTGTGTTGACCGGTGCCGTGGGGTACATCTCAGGGGTAAAGGTTTCCTCGGTCATGCCAGCCTCTCACGCCATTTCTTGGGTCTTGGTCATCAGCCTGCCCTTCACGGTGCCTGCCACTATTTGGCTTTGGCCTTCAACACCCCTGTCGTTTGCACATGTTGCGGGCCTGAGCTATTTGGGGGTCTTTTCTATGTGGTTGGGTTTCTTTGCTTGGTACAAAGGTTTGATACTTGGCGGCACCATGCGTGTCAGTCAGGTACAATTGTTGCAACCGTTTGTGGCGCTGATTCTGTCGGCCTGGCTGCTTGGGGAGTCACTGGAGCTAGGCACCATCGTCTTTGCACTGGCCTTGATCTTGACGGTACTGATCAGCAAGCGTGTTTCCAAATGAGCCATAAAACACTAGCTTTGCGGCTCACGCCATACCGCAGGCACCAAGTTGACTTGATCATCTTCTGTCGAAATAAACAACTCTTGTTCTTGAATATTGACGTGTAAGACTGTGTTTCGCTTGATCCGGGTGGCCAAGACTCGAATGGGATCTGGTGACAAGAAAACCACTGTTAGATTTCTGGCGCGAGCCAGTTTGTTCGCGATGGCATCCCACCAGAGTTTGCTAGCATGACCATTGTGACAATACACAATCACCTGCTTGGCGCGTCCGCATGCTTTCAGAATGCGGGTCTCAGTGGGTTGGCCCACTTCAATCCACAAATCAATCGCACCGGTCAAGTCTTTTAACCAAATATCAGGCTCATCGGCGTCACTGATGCCTTTGGTGAAAGCCAAATTCTCTTGGGCGTTCATTGAAAATGCAATCAAACGAACCATCATTCGCTCAGCCGTTTCGGACGGATGACGGGCAATGGTCAGCGTGTGACTGTCATAGTAGTGACGATCAATATCTGACACGTGCAATTCGGTTTTGTAAATCGTTGCGCCTAAGGCCATTGGTTCTTCTTCGACAAGCGGCAATGAGTAGATCGGAGCCAAAGAATACGACCAAAACGCGCCAAACGGAAATCCAAAGGTCGCAAGCATTCGCCCAAACCAGCACTGACACCGATGGCAAAGGGTCTCCGGTCATGTTTTTTGCAACCCACCAGCGCCTTTTAACGCAACGCAGCCGGACTAAACATGGTTTCTGGCAGCCAAGTCGCAATTTGTGGGAATACGGTGATAAGCAAAGTACCCACGCACATCAGGATAAAGAATGGCACCACTGCTTTGGCCACATAAAAGATACTTTTCCCCGTCAGTCCCTGAAGCACAAATAAATTAAATCCAACGGGTGGTGTGATCTGTGCCATTTCAACCACGAGAACAATGAAAATACCAAACCAAATTAGATCAATACCGACGGTCTCGACCATTGGCATGATGACCGCAGTGGTCAAAACAATCATCGAGATGCCATCAAGAAAGCAACCCAGAATGAGGTAAAGAACCAGCAAGGCAAAAATCAGCTCGTAGGCTGTCAGGTTCATCTCGCCAATCCATGTGGCAAGCCCACGTGGAATTCCTGCATACCCCATGGCAACTGACAAAAATGCGGCGGCCGCAATGATGAAACCGATCATGCAAGAGGTTTTGGTGGCACCCACCAAGCTGCCTTTGAAGTTTTCCCAAGTCAAACTGCCTGATAAAGCAGCAATCACAAACGACCCAACAACGCCTAATGTGGCCGCCTCAGTGGCGGTGGCCAAGCCACCATAGATCGAACCGATAACCGCCATGATCAAGCCAATGACTGGCAAGATCAAACGCAAGCACTTAACCCTTTCCCAAAGTGGCATGGATGGATCGGGGGCTGGCATTTTGGATTTATTGAACCATGACCACACCATGATGTAAGCCATAAAGAGCCCGATCAACATCAAGCCAGGCAACACGCCAGCCAAAAACAATCGGGCAATCGATACGTTGGCTGAAACGCCATAGACTATCAAAATGATTGACGGTGGGATCAGCAAGCCCAGTGTCCCTGAAGCCGCGATCGAGCCAATACTCAGGCGAGTGTCGTAGCCGCGACGCTCAAGCTCGGGCAAGGACATGCGACCAACGGTCGCTGCCGTGGCAGCTGATGATCCACTAACGGCTGAAAAAATACCACAACCCACCACATTAACGTGTACCAACCGCCCAGGCAGCAGATTCATCCAAGGTGACAGACCATTGAACAAATCACTTGCCAAGCGTGTTCGAAACAGAATTTCACCCATCCAAATAAACAAGGGCAAAGCAGTCAATGTCCAACCACTGACTGATCCCCAGATGGTGCTCGGCAAAACCAGGTAAACGGCCGCGCTTGAAAACATGAACATACTGACAATGGCCACCAGCATCAGTGCTGCCGCGACCCATAACCCTGTGGCCAACAGCAACAGCATGACAACGGCAATAACCGCACTAGAAAGCAAGGGATCCATGATCAATCCTGCTCGGTGTAGAAACTTTGCGTTTCTTTGGTTTCATAAACAGGTGAATTGCCCTGAATCACACGCACGGTTTCTTGTATTAACGCTATCGCTAACAAAACCATCCCTAACGCCATTGGAAACTGAGGTATCCATAGCGGAATCACCAACATGCCGGTTGAAACATCAGCGAAGGTGTAAGAGTCATGCACAAAATTGATACACGAGTACGCCAAAAAAACAGCCAGCACACTAAACACACCAAGACACCAAATCTCTAGTACGCGCCGAAACTTGGGGTTCACATGGTTTAGTAATAAACCCACACGGATATGTCCGCCCTCTCGCAAGGTATAAGCCAGCGCCAAAAATATAGACGCGGCCATTGCATAACCCGCAATTTCACCGGCATCTACGATCATCAAACCGATTGCCCGGCCTACCACTTGAATCAGTGTCAGCAAGGCAATCAGAACCAAGCAAATAGCGGCCAGCACAGCGCCACCTTGGTATATGCGTTGCATCGCGATTACTTGTTGTACTGAGACATGATTTTTTGACCATCCTCGCCTGCTGATTTCACCCATTCTTGAATCAGCTGCTGCCCAATAACTTGCATCTCTTTCATGAGCTGAGGACTGGGATCAACCACCACCATGCCATTTTTTTGCAAAGTCGCGACAAGCTTATCGGTTTCTTCTGCTTGCATTTTCCAACCACGGGTTTGCGCTGTACTGGCTGCCGCCAAAACGGCCTCCTGTTCAGCCTTGCTTAGCTGATTGAAAGCACGCTCGTTGACAACCACCAAATTCCACGGCGTCATGGCGTTGACTGGGTAGTAGTACTTGACGAAATCCCACGACTGCGTATCTACACCTGTGGCAGGTGACGTAATCATGGCGTTTATCACGCCAGTTGAGAAGGCTTGAGGTACCTCGGACTGCTGGACAGTCACAGGCGTTGCACCCATCAGTTCAGCCATCCGGCCAGTCACAGGGTTGTAGGCACGAAACTTGACATCTTTAAAACCCGCGGTTGAAGTCACTTGTTCGGTGAAATAGATGGCTTGCGGGGGCCAAGGCACGGCAAACAGCATTCGCATGCCTTGCTTTTTAAGGCGTGCATTGATCATCGGTTCAATGATCGTCAGTAACTTTGCATTTGCTTGGGGTGTTGGCGCCATAAACGGTACTGCCTCAACCCCAAAAACAGGCCACTCATTAGAGTGCATGGACATCAAAAACTCACCAATCGGCACTTGTCCAGTCTGAATGGCGCGCTTAACTTCTGGTTGCTTAACGAGCGCATTCTCCGTGTGCAGCACGATGTCCAACTTACCACTGGTTGCCTTTTTAATTTCAGCGGCAAATTCGGTAATGTTACGGGTCATATAGTTGCGATCATTTGAGCGCGTTGGCATATCCCACTTTTCGGCCGTCGCGGGCAAGCTAATCGCCAGCATGGTCGACATAGATGCGGCAATGACAGCAAGTTTAAAGACTTTTTTCATGGCTTTCTCCTAATGATAGTGCTCGGCTGCTTGCGCAGAATTATCACAAATCGCTTTTGGCGAGGTCCCACAGCAAGCGATAGGTACCCATTGAAACCAAAGGGATGCCCAGCGCTTTAAAACGCGTTTCCATCAATTCAACGACCGCTGATTTCGTTGTCCCTTCAACCAACACGAACCAATCGGCTGCACCTGGATTTGGCTTGTCGGGTTCAGTCAAAGACTTTGACAACACAGGATCGCTTTCAATCAGGTGCATGGCGATGATGTGGCGTTGATCACCCGGGGCCATGGCTACTTTCAGTGCCTCCCGCGCTTGACTCGTCACGTTCTCGGGGCGCAGCCTCACGACACCAAGAACCGCACCCCTACCCTGCCCTTGAGAGTCCGTGATGCGACCAACGACTCGGACCATGTTTTGGAAGCGGGCCAAATTTTCGAGCGACCATTGCGTCTGATTCGCGAGCGCCTGCACATAGGCTGGGCTGCTAAGGTCTTCAAAAGCAGCCGTGCTATATGTTGCAAAATACTTGGGGTCAGCATCCTCAGCCACCCAACGTCGCGCTTCTAAAAAACCATCGATGGCCACACGCTCAGCCAAATGCTCGCGGTCATACCACAGGTTAAATTCGTCTTCGTGTTTTGGATCGATGTCCATCGAAGTGATGAGCATTCCCTTACCGCTTAATGGCATTTAATTCCCCTGAAATATCGTTATTTGTCAGTCGAGCCAGCAAAGGCTTGACGTCATCTAGCGTTTGAAGGACGTCGAGCTGTGCCATGGTTGAGTCTGGTGGCTCAAGCTCGGCTGCGCCAAGCGCCCAACAATCTCTGAACTTCTTCTCACGTGCTTCTTTGCCCAATCGACGCGATGGGCTCGCGAGCACCTCGTTCAATGCTTTAACCAAGCACTCACCATTGGTCAACTCGACCGTCACGGTTTGCGGTGCGAAAGTGTTCGGGTCTGGGTTGCCATCAGACACCATGGTCACCTTTTGTGACAACGCAAAGGTCACGGGATCATTAAGAGCGTCTTGGTCGTAGTGCGTTGGCTCGATCTTACCGTGTTGCAATACTTTTGCCAAAACATAGGGCATGCAAAGACGGGCATAGTTTGGCGACGGGTTTTGCATGGGTGGCCGGTTTACCAAATGGTTAATTAACGGCGGCCCCTTGACCGTGATGCGACTGACCTGAGCAACACCAAATCCATGCTCACGACGCAGCGCCATCAGTCCCTCGACACCGCCGTGGCAGGCACGTCCACTGGGAAATGGTTTGTGACTGAGTTGCTCAACCCGCCATTGTTGCCCGAGCTCATCGAGCAATACGTCAATATCAAAATCACCTTCGAACAGGGGTAAGTAACCGAACTTGCCCGTGATTGGTTGGGTAAGGCTCGGGAAACCGGCTGCGGTAAGGTCGCAGGACTGCCAAGCTGCTCGGGCGTTGACCCCCACTTGCAAGGGCAGTATCACGCTGCCTTCCGTATGCCCTTGCATGGTGCCACTGACTTGTGCCAGTTGATGGCCAAAGGCCGATAGTGTTTGTTGCACGTTGAAGCCGCGTAAGTTCGACAATCCCGCAACTGCCCCAAAACCACCGGCTGTGGCAGGCCTGAAAAAACGCAGTCCTTGATTGGCTGCCAAACCCAGCGTGCAAGCGACATCAACCCCAGCGGCAACCGCGGTCAAGAACTGACGCCCCGAAACAGGTCCGGCTGCTGTCTGCGCTTGCGCGGCCAGCACCGGCAGCAAAGTCGCCATGGCATGCAACACGGCCCCTTCATGCAAGCAATCGAACTCTTGGCAATGAATCTGAAATGCGTTCAGTAAAACAGCTTGCGAGGGGTCTGCGCACCAGTTTTGCCCCCAAACACCCACCGATGTTTGGGTTCCCCAGCCCTTGACGGCACGAATTAAGGGCTGAAGTTCGGGGACTCGGCTGCCTGCCACACCAACCGATAAGGTGTCAGCGACAAAAATCTGCGCCTGCTCAACGGCAGCGCTTGAGAGCGCCTCAAACGTTAATCCGGCGGCATGCTGGGCCAATCTCAACTCTACCGCACCACTGTTTTGCATATGGCCAGCTCTAATCATTAAATTTCGGAAAGTCAATATGTTTTGCCGAGCGCCCAATGGTGAAGAATGCATCTTTAAACTTCTCAAGTCAATCAGTAGAGACAATCCCCTTTGATCAAGCAACATCGCGTTTGTATGGCTATCAATTGACCCAATAAAACATCCGATTGTTTAGCCAGCTGAAGCAATTTTTATGCCAATTGCAGCTGTTTATGGCTTGATTATTGGTTAATTCCGTCTAATTAATTAATTAAAGGAATAAATGCAACCAGAAGGCATGACTGCAAAATTGAGATTTTTTTACCACGCCCGGCTTCACGACCAAAATGACTAGTGCGTCGGGACAGTTAATGCTGTAATTGCGCCAATCGGGGTGCCAATCGTGAGCAAGCCAGGCTATCTGGGCTTGGCAAATGGGATAAAAGTTTAGATTACTAACAACCAACGACGCACATCACACTTTTACGGAGCAAAACCATTATGTGGGAAATTAATCGCTTAGCCGCTCTCTTGGGAATTGGCTTGTTGGGCTTTTCGATGACAGTCGCCGCATACACCGTCAGGGGTGCACCTGACTGTCAAGAATGGCAAGCCGATAACAGCGATCAGTTTTGGGTGATGGGGTATATCTCAGGGCGCAACGCCGCCTTAAATGAGTCTCTCACTAGCGGGCGCAACATGGACGAGGTTTATCAATACGTCACTCAATTTTGCAAGGCCAATCCCAAGAGTGATGCCGACGACGCTCTACAAGAATACGCCAAAGGAGCCCCTTTGGCGGCAGCGCCAGCCGGTGGCACGGCTAGCGGATATCAGCCTATTGCAATGATCGACTTAAAGTTAGACATTGGCAGCATGCTGAATCAGAAAATTCAAACCAAAACCCGACTCATTTCTTTTGGTGGCATGTTGATGCTCACCGACCCGACTCAAACATTTGACGGCAATGGCATTTTGGCTGAGCAAGACCAAATGTCACGTGATGATCGCGCCTATATCTTGCAGCAATGTGCAACCGGGTGCGACGTTACTGTAGAAGGTGAGGTCAAAGAAGTGATGTTTCAGACTGGCGTGAAACTAGACCGTTTGATACGCTAAAACTTACATTTTTGGGGCTGATCGGTCGAGATCGATAGTGTCAGTGTTGCTAGCCCAATCACCGAGGCTGTTTTAACAAAAAGAGCAATTCGATACTGGATACCCCATAGCGCGTAGCGCATTGCTCTATCCATGACACAAGACAATCAAGCACATTATCGCAAGCGTCAGGTCGCAACAAACCAAACGCTTGGACATCGTTGCGTTCTCAAGAATAGATTTTACGCAACCGGATAATCCCGAAGAATATGCCTTTACCCCCTTTTTTGAATCACAATAATTCTCTTTACACGAGGCCGCTCAGTCTCTAACCTCGATTTTCGATAAAGTCTGTCCAACAAAAAATTCACAATGTGTTTTGTTATAAAAAAATAGGGACAAATAATGCGTAAATACTCACCAAAAAAATGGCTTCTTTCAATCGCTGTCGCCACCATGGCCACTGGCGTTGGCACAGCATTTGCTCAAGCCGATAACTACCCCGATAGACCTGTCAAAATCCTGGTTGGCTTTTCTGCTGGCGGAACAACTGACATTATTTCTCGAGCCGTGGCCAATGAATTGGTCAAAATCATACCGGGCTCAAACTTTGTGGTCGAAAACAAGCCTGGCGCCGGTGGTGACATTGCGGCAGCCGAAGCCACCCGAACTAAGCCCGACGGCTACACCTTACTCATGGCGTCAGTCGGCCCCATGGCCATCAACCCAACGTTAAAAAAACTCAAGCATGACCCACTAACGGAATTGACACCGATTATTTTGGTGGCAGACGTTCCCAACGTTTTGGTGGTGAATCCATCGACGGGCATCAAAAACTTCAAGGACTTTGAAGCTTACGTCAAGGCAAAAGGCAGTTTGTTGAACTACCCCTCCACGGGAACGGGTACATCAGCGCACTTGTCTGGCTTTATGCTGATGCAACGCATGGGCATCAACGCCACACACATTCCTTACAAGGGCGCTGAGGCATTGAACGGGTTATTGGCGGGCCAAACAGACTTCATGTTTGCCACCATTCCTTCTGTCATTGGACAAATCAAGGCGGGCAAGTTAACAGCAATCGCCGTCACGAGCTTGAAGCGTTCACGCTCAATGCCTGACATTCCCACCGTTCAAGAACTTGGCTTCAAAGGCTACCAAGCGGGATCGTGGTTTGGTTTACTGGCGCCAGTCGGCACACCACAAGCTATCATCGACAAAATCAACGTTGACGTTAACAAAATCCTACCAGCGCTAGAAAAGCAGTTTATCGCCGCTGGCGCCGATCCAGTGGGTGGCCCCCCAAAGGTCTTTGCTGACTTCATCATGAGTGAATACACCAAGTGGAAGAAAGTCATTGAAGACTCAGGCGCTGCAAAGAAGTAAAACAAAAATCAAAAAAAACCAGAACCACATTAAAAATTAAGTCAATCGTGTTGTGAACGTCGGGTTTGGTCTTTGATCAAACCCGTTTTTTTTTGACCACACTTTTTTGACCACACACTCGCTGCCCCACCCAACGGCAGCACATTCAACAACCAAAACCAAAACCAAAACCAAAACCCTAATGTTATTTGGTGCACCACACCGTTAATATAGGACTATCGGATAGGAAAGCTGTTGGCACGCGAACTTTGCACCGTCGCCAGCTGCACTGAACGTCGCCACACAATGCCACTCACACAGGCCTTTTCACCAGCAAACCATGACTCAAAGCTTATTTCAAAAAATATGGACACCACACGCTGTCGTTGCCCGCCAAAACGGCCCTTCCTTACTCTATATCGATCGTCATATCGTGCACGAGGGCTCATTTCATGCGTTCAATCAGTTGCGCGCTCGGAACCTGTCGCTTCGCCACGCTGAGCAGGTGTTTGGTGTGCCCGATCATTACGTCCCAACCACAGGCAGACGGGCGCAAGACGCCGCCACTGAGGAAATCGGAAAAATGATTACGCAGTTCGACAGCAACATGAAATGGGGTGGTATTGCACACTTCGCGCTGTCAGACGAGCGTCAAGGCATTGTGCATGTGGTGGGGCCTGAACAAGGCATCACACTGCCGGGCATGACCTTAGTTTGCAGCGACAGCCACACGTCTACCCATGGCGCGCTCGGTGCCATCGCATTTGGCATTGGTCAGTCTGAAAGCATGCACGTGATGGCCACGCAAACACTTTGGCAGATCAAGCCTCGCGTGATGCGCATTCGAGTCGACGGCACTTTGGGCCTGGGTGTAACCGCTAAAGATATCATTTTAGCCATCATCGCTAAGATCGGCGCATCTGGCGCGGTGGGATACGCCATCGAATACTCAGGCATGGCAATCACCACATTGGATATGGACGGTCGCCTAACGGTTTGCAACATGTCCATCGAAGCAGGCGCGAGACTTGGCATGATTGCACCAGACGACACGGTCTATGACTACTTACACAACAAGCCACAGGCACCCAAAGGCAAACAATGGGATGGTGCGCTTGCCCACTGGCAAACGTTACGCTCAGACGACGATGCGTCATTTGATCTAGAAGTGACATTACACGCACGAAACATCAAGCCCATGGTGACTTGGGGCACAAGTCCCGATGCGGGCTGTGGCATCGATGAAGTCGTACCAGACCCCGCTGATTTTAAAGACGCCCAAGCCCGGGCAGGCGCTCAACAAGCGCTCGATTACATGGGTTTGGTGCCTGGCACCCGACTCACAGACATTGCGATTGACCAAGTTTTCATAGGCTCTTGCACCAACAGTCGACTCAGTGATTTGCGCAATGCGGCTCGCATCCTCAAAGGTCGCCAAGCCAAAATACCCGGTTTTGTTGTGCCAGGCTCAGGACTGATCAAAGCCCAAGCCGAAGCCGAGGGACTGGACAAGATTTTTACTGCTGCCGGCCTTCAATGGCGTTCAGCGGGTTGTTCGATGTGCGCGGCCATGAATGGCGACATTGGCAAGCCTGGTGAACGGATCGCCTCGACCTCAAATCGAAATTTTGTGGGTCGCCAAGGACCGGGGGTTCGCACGCACTTGATGAGTCCCGCCATGGCGGCCGCAGCTGCTATCACGGGCAAACTAACAGACGTTCGTACTTTGTTAGGAGCCCACGGATGAACAAGCCCCAAACTTCCACCACCTTTGAGCCTTTGACGACACTGACGGCCACCGTGGCTGCCGTGCCTGGACCAAACATCGACACTGATCAAATTATTCCCGCGCGCTTTCTAAAAAAAGATCGGTCACTGGGTTATGGACAATATCTGTTTCATGACGTGCGCTTTGACGATACTGGCAACCACAAGCCCCATCCCTTAAACGCCGCAAAAGATCAAACACCCAAAGTCTTGGTGGTAGACGATAACTTCGGCTGTGGCTCATCACGTGAAGGCGCAGTTTACGCATTGGCGGACTATGGCATCAGGGCTGTGGTGGGTACCACTTTTGGTGATATTTTTCACAACAACTGCTTCAAAAATGGTGTGTTGCCCGTTAGGCTCGACTTCACTGATCATGCGCGACTCATGCAGTGGACCAAAAGCCTCTCATCCCAAGCAAATATCACGGTCGACCTCATGCAGTACGAAGTACGCTGGGACAAAGACTGCGCCAAGTTCGAGGTGGATGAATTTTGGCGAGAGTGCCTCACCAAGGGGCTCGACGAGTTGTCCTTGACCTTGAGCTATAGCCAAGAGATTGACGCCTTTGAAGCACAATATCAAACGCGATTTCCTTGGCTAGTCGCTCACAGGTCCTAGCGCCCCATCAGTGCTGCGTAGCGCTTGGGCCGCTCACTAAAAACTGCTCCTCTCGCCATGGCATTTTTCACAAATCATTTTATTCAATCCGATCCCATTTGCTCGCGCCTTATTTTTGGCTTGGCTTGGGTTCATAACGTTGACCGAGCTCGAGCACCGCGGGGGTCTGGAGCACATCATTTAGCTGTGTAAAGTCCAACATCTGCGAGCGCCAGCTATCTGTGGTGCCGGTGCTTTTAAGCGCCGCAAAGTAGCCCTGCATGGTGTGAGCCAGTGCTCTAACCAAACCCCCAGGAAAGATCACCAAAGAAAATCCTTTGTCATACAGCGTTTGGGCAGCATCGATTGGCGTGTCACCACCTTCAACCATGTTAGCCATCAAAGGCGCACGCCCTTTCAGGGCTTGCATGATTTTGGTGACGTGGGCGTCTTCACGGTAGCCTTCGACAAAGACAATATCGGCACCCGCCGCTTGGTAGGCCACGGCGCGTTCAATCGCCAGTTCAATCCCTTCGACAGCGATGGCATCGGTACGACCAATAATCAGTGTCTCACTCGAACGGCGCGCATCAACGGCGGCCTTCAGTTTGCCAACCATTTCCTCTTTCGGAACGAGCGTTTTGCCTTTCAGGTGTCCACAGCGCTTGGGAAAGCCTTGATCCTCAAGCTGGATAGCATTAGCACCCTCGCGTTCAAGCAAGCGCACCGTGCGCATCACATTAATGGCATTCCCAAAACCAGTGTCGGCGTCGACAATGACCTGGACATCGGTCTGCTCAGAGATGTAACGCAAAACATCAGCAACCTCAGCTAAGCCCAGCAGACCAATATCAGGACCACCAAGCCGGGTATAAGCAATACTGGCCCCAGAAAGATAAACCGTTTCAAAGCCAGCCTGCTGCGCCATGCGCGCAGATAGCGCGTCGTACACGCCAGGCGCAAGACAACCGCCGGCATCCATTTGTTCGCGCAAGCTGGGCATTGTTACGTTACGTGGTGTCATCAGAAATCCCCTTTGTTATTTTTTAAAAATATTTATTACGATCCTCTGCTTCTAGCTGCGACAAAGCCGCTTGTTCACCAGCCGTTCGTCAATCGCACACAGCCGAGCAGAACCAACTGAAAATCTTCAAAAACAACACCAAACCATTTCAGACGTAATGACGCAAAAAAACCAGTTTTGAAGTGAGTTCTGAGGCAAATCTTACCCTCGAGAACATCTGATCACCAAACACACGGCCGCCTGAGTGTTCGTGCACCATTGAGCGAGTGCAAGCCAGACCTTCAGCCGATTTTCAGTTGTAAAAGCTTAGCTGTGATCCACATGAAGGGGTGGCAGATCAGGTTTTTTAATTTACGTCTTGTCAATTCGTTTGAGAAGGATATGACACGGCTCATCTTGGTGATTTCGCCTTATCGGTTAAGCGGCTGAGGCGCTGAGGGACTTTTTCTGTTGTGCTCTAGTGGTCTTCCGACCACCAGAGGCACCCCGCCCTTTGGTCTTGATGCAGAAACCTGCTGATTAACCGTTCAGGCTGACTGTAATGGGTCGCTTCATTTCAATGGGCCAGCCCGAAATGCCAAACGTCAAATTCTTTAAAACCAACAGATCAAAAAATCCTGATGTGCCGGCCAAACAACCTAATCCAGGCTGGATGTGGACTCAAGAACTTACCCCCAGAACTGACCAATTTCTTTGGCTTGCGCACGACCTCTTTGCCTTCCGTACTCAAGATATGGCCCGATAAGCGCTGGGTCCATAATACTTTGAACATGCGTCATACCAGGTACCAAACCCACTGCGACCAACATGGTCTGAGTACCACTTGCTTCAAGCCTCTTGATTTCGTCAAACAAGATATTCGGCGAGCTCGACGTTCTGAGACCTTGAGTCACGTCATTAGGCGTGCCGTGGCCGAGAGACAAGATGATCGCTTTCTTCACACCACCGATGACATCACTGTGCGTACTCGTTTGGCAGATACCGCCGTCCATGCAAATACGGTCTTTGAGGAAGGTGGGCCCTAAGCCCCCTGGTAACGAACAACTTGCCCCACAAGCAACATTCATCGGAATGCCTGCCTCGTGAGACACCACGAGTCGCTGCCCGGTGTAACAATCATTTGATGTTGTGTAGAGCTTGGGTGAAGCCCAATCGGTCATCCCAATCAGTTTTTCAACCACTCCGGGTAGTTCCGAGCTATTCGGGTCATTGCGAGCAGTGGCAGCCGCATGTCCAATTGACTGTATGGTCCAAGACGATGCGTCTTTCGCCGTCAAAGCCAAATCGCTCGCACGAGTTTGACTGGGATTCTTCGTATGTTCCGGGAGCAACATTCCAAGCATCTTCGGAAACTCAGAAAATAAGTCCATTTCATCGCGCATGCGCCATATGTTTCCGTTCATCAACATAGCACCAAACAACGCCCCTGCTGACGTACCGACCACAATATCAGCATCACCCAAATTAACACCTTCGTCCTTTAAGGATGTGAAAAAACCAACGTACCATGCCATCAAAATCAAGCCTCCACCACCCAGAGCAAGACCCTTTT
>Ga0105051_10005704_pt1 | contig 13763 bp, 11 predicted proteins | sample FRY02_FD_78383 | JGI IMG/M metagenome (GOLD analysis project Ga0105051, IMG submission 78383) | Freshwater microbial communities from Lake Fryxell liftoff mats and glacier meltwater in Antarctica - FRY-02 (megahit assembly) | ecosystem: Environmental > Aquatic > Freshwater > Ice > Glacier... | reverse complement strand
TGATAAATCCTGACCCGGCCGAGATTACTCTGGTGGCGGATACTGGCGGCGAAGTCATTTTCTTCTTCGCTTACTGGCGGAAGACTCGGCGTGTCGGCCTTGTCCAGGGGCTTTGGCAGGACAATCGGGAATTTCTGATCTCCGACCTTCTGGTATACGATGAACTTCTCATCTCAAAAACTCCCTTCCTCCCATTCGAAAAGTGGGGCAATTTTCGCAAGATCGGTGTCGGTAAGAGACTTTTGCGCGAGATGGTGAGCTTCGCTAAAAATAATGGAGCGGCAAGGATCTACGGTTCCGTCGTGCCTGGCGATGTGCGTGCAAATGGTGACCTGCTCGACTGGTATCGCCGGGAGGGGTTTACCGTCCGCGACCCTGATGAGAAGTCTCTTAAAAATGCGGTGGCCGTTATTGAGATGAGGTTGGGCGTCGAAGGGCGGAATATGGGCGAGGAGGGTTAAGGTTCATTTTCCGAACTTGCGCTCCCGCCCCTCCGCCCTACGTTCCCGTCCCCCGCCATGCACGCGTTCGCCCATCTCCTCGACCTTTTCAAACGGCTCCCTCCCACTCCCCGAAACCTCACCTTCATGGATATCGCGGGATATTCACACTACGAGAACGTTTGCAGCAATATTCTGGCCTTTTATTTCGACCCAAAGGAAGATCACGGCTTGGGGGACCTCATGATCCGGTCCTTATTCTCCCTCCATGACAAGGCAGTCAACCGGCCCGTGAATTCGATCGAAGTCATCCGTGAATACCCAACCTCGAATGGTGGCAGGCTCGACTTGGTGCTCAGTGGAGAAGGGTTCGTCGTTGGCATTGAGAATAAGATCTATCACTGGTTAGCGAACGATCTGGAGGACTACGGTCGTACAATCGACGTGGCCGCGGGGACCGATAAAGAGCCTCTGAAATACGTCCTCGGACTGCGAGCCGTCGCCGAAGTCCTTCCCGATGGGTTTCAATCGATCACGTATGAGCAATTCTGGGAGGCAGTCGAGGATCGTATGGGGCCCTACCTTTCCAAAGCCAACCACAAATGGTTGCAATACTTGCTCGACTTTATCCAGACAACCCGAAACCTCACTTCAAATGCCATGAACGAATCTTTGCCGAACGACCAGTTCTTCATCGAGAACAACGAAGTCATCGAGAGGCTTTTCACGGAGCGCACTCATTTCATTGAAAGGCTGAATCATAAAGTTTCCCAATTGAAAATCCTTGTCTGTGAAGACCCAAACCTCCGGAGCCTCTTAACCCAGGATCCATGGATCTACCTCAAGTCAGTTTTGGTATTGGATTTCATCCCGACTGAAGATCTGAATCAGATTGCCCTCGACCTCGGAATCAACCCAAATGGATGGGAACTCACCATCCTTGGTCGAGGCCGGAGCGAATCTTTTCTAGCCCAGCTCATTCAAAACTCCCCCCAACTCCTAGGGCTACGAAGCTGCGAACGGGCACAAAACGGACGTCGTATCGTCAAACGCTGGGATCTTGAGGCCGGCTTCGAAGAGATTTATTCGGATCTCGCCCAGTTCGCCCAACAGGTCTGCGATGCGACACGAGCGAACCAGGAGCCTGTGTCCTAACGCAACCTTAAATTTTGTTAAAAGGCTGGCCTACTGGACCTGCGCTTGAAACTGCCGAAGGCCTTTTTCCCTCCATCCTGCCAGGATTATCCCTGCCCCGGGCAAGCCGGGGCCTGGCGATGGCGATGCTCCACTTTTAAGACCGAGACGAGAATGTCATGGTGTCAGCTCCATGATCCGGATCCACCTTTCATAGGTCGCTGGATCGGTTACTTCACTCCCATTGACCTACTCACCTCGATACCTCGTGCTCACTGCACGGAAGCGCCGGGCAGTATTTTCGTCGCAACTCGAACCAATGGAGTCTTTCCTTCTCCGAAGTCGCGTAGGCAATGAGTGTTTCCGTCCAGGTCTCAAGGTCTTTCACGATCACACGATGGACGATGGCGGGCTCCAGAAATCGCTTGAGGAAATCGTTGAGGTGTCCATACGCAGGTGATCTCGCGGGAAGGACGAATAGCACCCGATTGCGATCAGAGAAATTGCCCACCCCGAGATGGGCAATGTTCCGGAGGATCTGGTAATGGGCCTGGAACCATGGCAGATCATCAAGAAGCCCCGGTGCGATCAAACCCGCGAGCATGGAACGATAGATTTGATCGATTCGACCTCGATAATCTGTCGATGGGCTCGTGGCCTTTCCGAAGCCGGACTCGGTGAACTTTACTTCGCAAAACAGTTGCCCACCGTTATCAAACTCGCCCCACCAGTCGAGGTTCGTCCCCTCCCGGCGATTCAAAATCTTCTCGAACTCCGCTCGCTTAAGTTTCAGCAGGGGACGGTCGAGTAGTGCGGAAATTCGTTCTGGGACACCCCACGCCAACTCTGAATCGGATGGCGGCAGGAGCGGGAAGAAGAGGTTGAAGGCCAGTGCCTGAGAAGAATTTAGATGGGCGAAGTCCCGGTGCAATCGAATGTTCTTTCTCGCGGCGTAGTCCTTGAAGGTCGCGCGAATTCCTTCGATGAGATTGAACCCGTCTGCCGAGTCGGCGGTGGAGAGAATGTGGGGGTAGGGTAGATTCTGCCACGTCCCCGAGTCGGGGCGCTTCAGCACATTTTCGCGATAAACTCCCAGCCAATCCCGCATCTCGCGGGAGAAATTGGGACGGATGTTTAAATGTTTTTCTTTCATGAGTCTTTTAAAGTTTTTTGTCTAGCAAGGGGGGGCATCAGTCTTCTTTCCCGATGCCTGTGCGCTCCACCACCTCCCTCTGCCGCGCCGCCTCGGGCCAGCCCGGTTTCCCGCGGCGTTTGTGGATCCCGTCCAGAAAGGCCACGATCTCGTCCGTCGGGTGGCCCAGCTCACGCAGCACGCAGCCGAGCACGGTTCCGGTTCGTCCGCGTCCGCCGGCGCAGTGAACGATAACGCCTTCTCCTTGTTGAAGGCATCCGACAATGGCGCGGGGGATGAGTCGGATGGCCCGCTCCTCCGTCACAGGATCTTCGGGCAAGGGCTGCTCTACCAGGTCGCAGAGTTCCACGGTGACGAGCCGTTTCAGCGGAGAAGGATCGTAGAGGGGGTGATCACTGGAAAGGCAGGCGACATGGCGGAAGCCGATCTCGTGAAGGCTATCCCACGGCGTTTCACGCGGCGGCAAAGTCATCCCGGCCAGCGGGGCAGGGGTGGTCGCCACCGAATAGAACTGGTCGGGCATCGCGAGTCCGGGCAAATCGAAGAGAGGGTCAACGCGGGGATCGAGTGGTTCAGGAAGTGGGTGATCGGATGTCATGCTCTCTCTTATACGTAAACGCAGCGACCTCGCTGGAACTTTCTTGAAGAAGCGGCCCGGGGATGTCCCACCCCCCCTAAGATAAACTGACGCCGAAATCAATCGCGACCTATTCTGTCGCAGGAATGCGTATGTTGTTGAAAGCTCGAAAAAGCATCCCACCTCCGACCCAATGCCCCCAACATCCCAACCTCATCATCTCTCCCTCCAGGAAATCGCCTCCTGGCAGTTCCCCGAACTCCAGATCAATCCGTCAAACGGAGCCCCGCTTGGCCAATCCGATTGGTAGATGTCGGCCGAATCGGCGATCATCTCATCATCTTAGATCTCGGCTATGGCCTGTCGCAGGATCGGGGCTATCGGTGCGCCGAAAGGGCTTAAGCGGCCGCGCGGGAGGAAGTCGTGGGCCTCACCACGTTTTCGAAAATCTACTTGAAAAAGTTCACCGTCGATGATAACGGTTTCCAACGGGCAGAAGGCCCGTTGAATCCGAGGTTATTTCGACACACCTTCAAAAGGGTGTCGCTTTGTTGAGGGTGGTTCGCTTTAAGCGACCCAAAATTTAGAAGGTGAGGCAATATGCGGAGATCATTCCCATTTGCCTAAGAAGGAAGAGTCCGTCTTGGAAACAGGACGAGATTCCGTCTTTTTTAAGACGAGTAGAAGGTGGGGGCCATATGCGGACATTATCCGCATAGCCCAAAGAACGAGGAAAATCCGTCTTATATCTAAGACGGCAGACCGTTACTATACCTATTCGAAAAGCTAGATCACTTCCCTCAGTAACCACTCACCGAGCATAGCTCTATCGGGCTTACGGGTGCCTGCATTGCCGTTTTGCGGTCGAGCGCAGCGCTGCGCAGTTTTGTCTCAAGGCGAACAGCCTTGACCCTGCCTGATTGCTCAACAAGCATCCGTCGCGGGTTCGTCGATTCCTGTCGTTCCATGGGTCGGCACCCCGTCGCAGACCCGAATGATGCGTCGGCGCGAAGTTGAGTGGGCTGGAGGATTCTCGCTTCAGGATTGGAACCCAGCGTCTAGGCGCGCGGGGGGAGATGTCCAAGCCTTTAAGAGAAAAAAAATGGAAAATCACCCAATTAAAAATAGTGGCCATGGGCCACTGGAACTCGACAAATCAATCGAACCACTTGTGAAATGTAAGGAACCCATCCCTCCAGAAGGAGGGGTGAAGTTCCCGGATCAACTCGAACTCTTTCCGGGACTCTTCCCCGGTGAACCTATCGCTGGGAAAGAGAAGGGATTGGGTCCCGCGCTGGAAAACCCTGAGGACGAAGGTTCAAAAGGGACCAGCCATGCATATCCGTCCGATCAAGAAGGTGAAAAGAAGGTCGGTCAATTAACGAAAAATCCATACTTCATCAAGCCCACCTACTCGATTGCGGAAGCGGCAGTGTTTGTGGGGCTCTCCCAGTCTTCGATCAGGAGAGCCGTGAAGAGCGGGGACATCATAGCCATCCGTTTGACCCGTCACATCCTCATCCCTTATTCCGAAATCCAGAGATTTCTCAGGGTGAGAGATTGACCCGGTATAGCAAATCGGGCCGGATTCCGCAAAAGGGAGCCCGGCCCTTACCTGCACACTTATATGAAAAATATAGAAAACTTAGGAATGATGGGATCCTCATCCGAACCTTCAAAGGTGCCGAGTACACCTCCGCAAAGGTTATTGCGGGAGAAAAGGGCGGTGGGATTGCAACTCTTTAAACGGAAACTCGACGAAATAGACTGGTTCAACGGCAACACCAAGCACTTGCAGATGCAGTCCGCTTTTGCGTCTGCCGCTGCTCGCAGGATCGATCCGGAAATCGCGGAGGAGCTCATCAGGGCGAAGATTGAGAATCACGGAGGCCGGTTCGATGAGCGAGCTATTTGCCGGAATCGGGATCATTTTTATGGTTTGGAGCCGGGAAATCCGGGCTGTCCAACTACCGGGGGCGGGCGTGTCGTTATTGATCCGGAACTCGTAAATCGTGTGGTCGAGGCTTTCGGTGAAGGCGATGCAGCTGAGGTCCTCAGGCGACGATCCGATGTTGATCCCTCCGGCGCCGGGCTCGATATTATCCTTTCTACTCTCTATGAGGAGGGAGAGAACGTGTTGATTTTTGAAAAGGTGAAGAGCACGGATTATTATCTTTACAAAGTCGGGACTCCCATCCCCGACGATCTTCCTCTGAAAGCAGAAGGTGGAATTTTCTTCCTCACCAACCCGGTCGACGGATTGTGGCATCTGAATCCCAGAGAGGGCAGAGAAAGCAACAGAAGTGAGGAGTCGATCACCTCGTTCCGTTATCTCCTTATCGAGTCTGACGAAGTTCCGGCGGAGGAGTGGCTCAAAATTCTGGTCCAACTGCCGGTTCCGATCGCTGCTGTCTACTCGAGCGGTGGCAAGTCGATACACTCGCTGGTCCGAGTTGAGTCCGAAAGCAAAGCGGACTTCGACGAGGGCCGGAGACGGATCGTAGGATTTCTGCAAGCACTCGGCGTCGACAAAAATGCCACCAATGCGGTGCGACTCTCAAGGTTGCCGACGGCTTACCGAGGTGAGAGTGAACAAAAACTCCTTTATCTCAAACGTAACCCCCAGTCCGAGCCGATCCAGAAAATTCAAATAATTCGATAATCACAGAAATTTCTATTATGAAAAAAAATATAGTTGAAGCCTTTGAGTCATTCGCTTCCGACAATTGGAGAGCAGATTTGATCTCCCCCCCTAAATTGGCAGTGGCCGAGGCTCCCGAGCCGAATCCCACCGAAGATTCGATGCAGCCCAAAGTTCCCGGAAGGAGAATTCTCGCAAGCATAACAGCGGAAGGAGGTTTGCCGCCAATCATCACCCTTTCCGAATGGGTGCAGGCCGAGTCCATTCCCCGAGAATTGGTGGAAGGTGTTCTTCATCGAGGAATGAAAATGATCCTTGGTGGCGGTGCAAAGACCTTCAAGTCCTGGAACTTGATCGATTGCGGTTTGTCGGTTTCCATTGGAGGGGAATGGATGGGGTTCCCTTGTCAACAGGCACAAGTTCTTTACATTAACTTCGAGCTTTCTCCGGCGTTCTGTCAGCAACGCATTAGAGAGGTCGTCAGCCACCGTGGTTACACATTTGCTGAGTTTAAGGACTTCCATGTCTGGAACCTGCGAAGTTTCCCCGTGGAAATCCACAAATTTATCGAACTGATTGAGGAGAAGATACGGTTGGGAGGCTACGGGTTGGTCATTTTTGATCCCATTTACAAGCTCCTGGGTGGACTCTCGGAAAACTCTGCCGAAGACGTGGCGGATTTGATGAATGCTCTCGACGAATTAACAGTCCTATGCGGCGCCGCAATCCTGTTTTCCCACCACTTTTCTAAAGGTAACCAGTCCAGAAAGGAGGCGATCGATCGTGTGAGCGGCTCTGGGGTGTGGTCACGGGATCCCGACACTCTGATGATGCTCACCCGCCACAAGCAGGAAAATGCCTACACGATTTCCACGATCCTCAGGAATCATCCCCCTTTGGATGACTTTGTCGTTCAATGGGAGTTCCCCCGGATGCGTCGTCGTGAGGATCTGAATCCCGCCCAATTGCATTGCGCCGCCCGGTCCCCGGTGTTCACCCCCGAGCAGGTTCTCGAAGTGCTGAGGGACGCTGGCGGTGAGGGGATAGCCACGGGCGAGTGGAAGGGGGCATGCAATCAGATCCTGGGTATGTCGTCATCGGCATTCTACAACAAACTGAAGATACTCCGTGAAGACGGGAGAGTCGTCTGTGTGAAGGGAAAGAATGTCATACCTGGACCGGCACTCTCTCCGCCCGGAGAATCCGCAGCTGCCTTGGAGGGGCTGCCCGACGCCGCAGAGTAGGAGGCTGCCAACTCCAACTCCAACTCCAATTTGGATTCAAATTGAACTAAGCTCACTACTACTACTACTCCACCACGCTTTAGCGGTGGAGTAGTAGTGGGTAGGTGGGCTTAATGCTTTTCTGGACGACACCACGCCCCCGGGTTCTTGCACTCCCACTCGACGGGGAACTGACCCTTCGGGAGTCATCTATCGATTCCGGGGAGGGTCCTGCAGGCGATGTGTATTCAAGATAAGCGCCACTGATGGGACGCATCCTCCGAAGAGTCGTCGGTTCGTCTTCCGTCCTATAATCTGCTCCCGGCATCCCGTGCTGCGATTCCCCGAAAGTTTCAAGCAGTAAGGGTTGCCAGCACCGGGAAACAATTGTTTTCTTGAAGGGTGATAGATCATCCCGCGTCAGGAACTGGTAACCGAGTGCTTCATCTATGACGGTTTTCCCGCCCGCAGCCGGTGGCGACCCCCGTTTCCCTGATGAAATTCATTCGCCGGAAACGTCGCCCTCGGTCTGGCGGATCCGAATCTGTCTGAAAATTATCGCTCTTAAAGGAAAGTTGAACCTTCTCGGTAAGTTTGACCGCGCGTCCCTCTGATAGCGCCAGAAGGGGTGAAGATATGAGTCCGCTTAGTCCAACACGAATACCCTTCGATTCAGAATGAAGTCACATTGTCGCCGCCCCCGTCCGAGACGTGAGTTTCTTGGACTTGCTCACAGGATCGATCCACACTTCATTCGTGAGGCATGGGAGCAGTTCTTCGACTCGCTGAACGGTCAGGCAACTCAGGGGACCTCATTCCAGGAGCAGTTCCAAATCCTCGAGCGACTCCGGCTGGCGAATGCCCGGCGCGATCGATACAATAGAAAACGACGGTTTAGCAAGTTGTGGCGTGCCCGGGCCTTCCTCCGCCTGAATCCTCGCGGGGTGGCGAACTTCGGGATGTTGCTGCGAATAGGTGGCCGTGCCTGGACGCCAAGCGAATCCAGGGAGGTGATCTCTGGGCTCTTTGGACTCGACCAACGATTCTCCCATAAGCTGGCTCGGGAGTGCGAAGTCATTAGGGAGTGGATCTCGACGGATCGTGACCCCGCCCGTATCGATTCGATCCCATGCACCAGAGAAGATGTCACGGCCGGGGAGGGCGGACGACAGAAATTCCTTGCCCTGTTAGCCGACACTCCGGTCCCGGCACCTCCCTGTCCCAACACCGTCGCTATCGATGACGATCAAGGTGAAATCTATGATTCGCAATTTGCTACACAAGAAGCCGCTGCCTTTGTCGCGTCCGCCTGATCTCTCCCGACTCCTCGCAGCATGCGGAACGGGGGAGCAGGGGGGGCGCGTAGGCGGATATCTCAAATGCCCGCTCTGCCATGGCCAAAGCAGAGAGCTGAGAGAGTCCGGGCGGCCCGGGTTGGCACCGGGGATGGAGTCGCTGCATGTCACCGCCACCCTGGGGAATGATTATGCCCTGAGGTGCCATAACTGCGGCTTTGCCGGGAACGGCCTCAGCCTTTACTGGAAGTCCCGACTAAGTGGGACCACCTGGGAGGAGGCGATACGCCGACTCGGCGAATTTGAGCTTTTTGGCGAGGAAGCTGCTTCCCCGGACTGGGTGGAGCGTGGTGAGGCTTGGTCGGACTTCGAGTCCCTCTTTGAAATGGCCCAGGCGCGGATGCGGGCATTCGAGAATCCCTCCTGGAATGGACAATTCGGGGAGATCGGGGTTCTCCCCAAGGACGAATTCGTCGAGCGTTTCAAATGGGCGGGCAAACTTTCCGGCTTCAAAAAAAGTAAGGTCTATTTGCGGCTCGTTCGAACCCTCCACGGTCTCCCTGCCTATGTCGCGATCGATGAGCGGATTCCGGGAATGGAATTCTCCCGATACTACTTCAATGATCCCGGGCCGCTGGAACTGGCCGTGCCGACCTGGGCTCTATTTCGGGATTGGGCGACGGAACTCGTCATAACGACCGACAGGGACACGGCCGTCGCGTATCAGAACACGCTCGCTGAGACTGCTCCGATCGGCCATTGTGTTGCAGCGATTTTGGTAGTGGCTTGCACTGGGCCGCTCCACGAGGAGATTCCGGCCCGCCGCATTCACTATCTCGCCGGTCCGGGCGAGACGGGTGAGTTTGCTCTGGCGTTCTGTGCAGGTTCGGCGGAGGTCAATGTCTGGAAGGCACCCGACAAGTCGCGAGACATGCGCCTTCCGAAGCTCGAGGACATCAAAAAGGAAGAATACTCTGCGATTGAAGCCCTCGCCGACATGATCGTGAGCAGGACTGAGTCGGGCAGCCATGCGGTTGCCTATCTTGACTCTCTTCTGAAGAAACCCTGGGTTAATCCCGCTACCACTGCAGTGATCACCGCGGCGTTGCGCCGAAGGTTAGACGCACCCCTCGACGATCTGGTTCGCCAGATGGGTTCGATCCAAACCATATTTTCCTTCCGCGGTGAAAGAGCAACCTACCTCTGTCGGAATGGGCTTTATCTGAAAACGAATGACAAGCTGCGATCCAGCTTTTCACCCTGTTCGAATTTTAGCCTCCAGATCGAGGAGTCGGCGACCGATGGTAGGGACGTGCTGGGCCACTCGATGCAGCTTCGGATGGGGCGGGAGAGGACGCGCTTCCGGATTGATGACTCCGATTTTCAGGACGGTAAGAAACTGATGGAGAAAGCCACCCGGGCCGCTCTCGCTGCGAATTGTCCGACTCTCCCGAATCTCGCATCCCCTTCGGACCTGCGGCTCCTACCCTCGATCGTGCGAGGCACCCAGTCGGCACCCCCGTCCAGCCTGTCGGTTCCCGCACACTGGGGTTTCAGTCCCGGTCGCTTCCAGGGGCCAGACTATTGTATATCAGCACTGGGAGTCCATTGCTACCGGAGTCCGATGGCTCCTCCCGGATGCATCAACCTGCTCGACCGGGAGATGGCAGGGATAGCCCCCGGTGAGGAGCTTGAATTCCTGAGTTTTCGGGCCAACGAGTTCGCCTCCTGGTTTTCCCGACTTCCACCTGAGCAAAAGGGAATTGTCCCCGTTTTACTTCATGCCGCACTCTTTTGGCTGTTTCGGGGAGCGGGCGGGGGAGAGTCGTATCTTGCCCTCCCGACACCAGAGCATCACTCGCTCTTCGCGAGTCTCCTGGGGATCCGTCCCATCGAGGTGGGGCGGGCACGGATCGAGTATCCGGGGGTCCCTCGCATCATGGCAGCATCGTATTCTTCGTCCGAGCAGTTCGGACGCCAGGGGCGAATTGTGGCCGCTTTGGAGGCGACCGATCGCCGACTCGACAACAGTGTAACCAGCCTTTTGCGCCGCCATCGATCCGCTTCGTATGATTCGGTTGTGGCTCCGTTCTCGCTTCTGCCTTTGCTCGCTTACGCCGTGGTCGGCCAGGGGGCGATCGACGGGGCGAAGGAAACCTTTCTCCAACTCGTAGATGACAATTACGTCCGCCGGGAACTCCACGTCGGTCTTTCGAAAAGTTCTAATCTCCTTGTGCCTCCGTTCAAAAACCTCGACTTTTTTCTGATGCGGGCCGCCGAACTCATCGATGCTCGCGCCAATATCGTGGCTCGGGAAGTGGAAGGGGGGATGGTGTTATTCAAGACAGAGGCGGTTACGCAACTAAGGGGGCTGGGATACCACTTCGATGAACGTCGCATCGCGGATGAGCTGGCCACGAATTATGAATTGGCGGCTCCGATTCGGAATTATGGCCGGAAGAGGATTCGGGTCTTTCAGATCCCGGCGAAGCAATTTGAGATCTTTGAGACCTCCGTCCTGAATAAACGCGAAGTCCGGGTTCCCTTTGGACCGTGATTCTCCGTCCTGACCAGTGGTTGGCGCGCAGCGCTGGCGGGGGAAGGAGTAAGGGAGGCGCTTGTTGCCTCAAAAGGGGGATCAATGCCCGGGAACAGCGATAATGCGAAACCCCAGATCACCCTCTTTATATACCGGAGGTCCCCACCAACGATAGTAACTGCGGCAGCCGTCCGGATGCGACTTCCACGAGCCGCCCCGGAATATTTTATGGTTGGACCAAGGCAGCCCAAAAGGATCGTCTAAAGGGCCAACCTCGTTAATTTTCCGGTATTCATCCCGGCACCATTCTGAGACATTCCCATGCATATCATAGAGCCCCCAGGGGTTTGGTTTCTTTTTGGCCACGCAATTTGTTTTTCCATCGCTGTTTCCTGAAAACCATCCCATCTCCTCGAGATGCTCTCCCGCAAAGACGGTGGTCGTGCCGGCGCGGCAGGCATACTCCCACTGCGCCTCAGTGGGGAGGCTATAGGAGAACCCATCGAGGTCTGCGGTCTGCTCCGTCGCGCGGCGGCAAAAATCGTTTGCCTCCTCCCAAGTCACGTTCGTGACAGGATGGTTGTTGAAGGAACCTCGCCCTTGAGGACATTTTCTCCCCATCACCTTATTAAACTGACGCTGAGTCACGGGAGTTCGGCCCATCCAGAACGGCTTTGTGATATTCACCACACGAGGCGCTTCGGGGCCGTGCGGGAATAAACCTACATTGTCGCGACTCCCCATTGTGAAGCTGCCGGGACTGACTCGGACGATTTCCAATCCGAACTGGGTTTTATGAGACTCCCCCCTGCGGGGCGTGCTTTTTCTCAGGGGAGGTTTCTTGCTAGGCTCCCAAGCCTTAACTGCGGCGGCAATCTGGGTAATCCGGCGGTCATCACCGTCGGCCTTTGCCGCATTGAGCGCTTTGGTAAATTCTGTTGCCTTGTCGATGTGAGCTTCAGCGACCAGGTCCGGATGACAAATTCGAATTGCGTCTTTGAAAGCCCTTATAGAGGCGGCGGATAATCTCATATTTAGATGAATTGAATTTTGTGAAGCGGGGCAGATGCACCCACAGCCATTTTTTAGGTCGGCGGATCCCGTCGTCGTGGTCAAGAGCGACGCAAAAGTTCGGGATTGCTACGCCCGCCTGACACTTACTTAGGCGAGCTCCCGCGATACGGGATTTTTGCGAAATTCATCCCAAATGTGAAACAGACCCCTTGCGGTGACGAAGTCGGTTCGGGCGTTTGTAAAGATGTTCTGCTGAATCCAGGCCGGGGAAGGCCGGACGCTTCTGGCTCCGGAGATGATCAGATACCCGCGCTCTCGCAACTCCCGAACGAGGTTCTTCGGTTCGATGGGCAAATTTAGAGCTTGGTGAACAAAGGGCAGGGAGTAGGTCTTGTCGCCATCAAGAAGCTTCTCCAAGAGTTCCACCTTTCTTTTGAGCGGCTTGATGCTTTCCCTCAGACACTTCTCTGCGTCCCTCAGGTGTCCTCGAATTGCGTCGCGGAATAGTCCTGAACTGCCTTTGAGCAATTCCCCGATCAATCTTTGCTCATTCAGCAGAATGGTGAGTTCTCCGCGGCAGGTAAAGTCATCAGGGACGATGAACTCTTCATATTGATCGTCAGGATGTTTAGAGAAAAGCTCGCAGCTAGCCTGAATGGCGAAGTATTTTGGTTCAGCCCCCTCTAGAAACAAGCCCAGGGTAACGACCCCGAGCTTTGTCCAGAAAGTGGAGTCTTCACCTTCTCCCGCCCCCGCGGCACGGATTAGATAATGTTCTCCCGCTGTGAGATGTGTTTTGAGTTTCTCGATCTCTGCTGGCTGAACGTCGAAACCATCGGCAACATCTTCAGTGGTCATGGTGTATCCATGCACTGGGTCCAGTTCAACCGGAAATAGACGCCATGTGCCGAAATCGATAACGTAGTGTTGCTCTCCTAATTCCTGTATACTCGTCGAGGCATTTTTGAATTTTATTACACGCATTTTATATTAGAGTTTTGGTTGTTTATTACAGTTGTGATATCCAGGCCACGGCCCGTAGGTTAGGTCTATCCGACATTTATGGCTTGGAGGCTGCTTGGTAAGAGCGGCTTGCCAAAGGTCAGCCGAACTTACGCGGTTAAGCATACTCCATACCCACTTCGTCCGAGGGAGGCGAAGGCCTGTCGGGCCCGCTTAATCCCTCGGTAACGGGAAAGTTCCATCTATTCGAAAGGTGCGTCAAGCGATAGACATCCGCTCGCTGGGTTCCGCCCTTTGGTTTGCTCTGCGGATACACACTCACGACCACTCAGGACCATTCAGGAATGTTCTGGAGCTTCTCGAAGAGTAACGCTTCTACGCAAAAAAATGTAACTACTCAGCCCAAAAATCGATCTCGCGCGAGAAAAAGTGCTTGTACTATGAAAATTATGGATTTGGGTATTCTTCGTGCCTTCCGAACGTTCTGATCGTCATGTTGTCCTCTCTCGGGAGCTCTTTGCTACCCCTATATGGCGCGATCACGCCACCATTTTTTTCTATATTGTCTCGGGGCCTGAATTGCGAGGGATTACTAATACCGCCGCTCCTATTCTTGGGTGGCCGTTCAACATTCTTCCCAAGAAATCGGTCCCCAAGGGCTAAAAAAACGGCATCACCGCCCCGGCTCTCGCCAGGGCGGATCTGTCCGGTTTCTTTGCTTGGCTGACTGTCGGGACTTTTCCCTTATTCCTCCCCTACCCTCTCGCACTCCGTGCCCGGCCGC
>Ga0105051_10005700_pt1 | contig 13767 bp, 11 predicted proteins | sample FRY02_FD_78383 | JGI IMG/M metagenome (GOLD analysis project Ga0105051, IMG submission 78383) | Freshwater microbial communities from Lake Fryxell liftoff mats and glacier meltwater in Antarctica - FRY-02 (megahit assembly) | ecosystem: Environmental > Aquatic > Freshwater > Ice > Glacier... | reverse complement strand
AGCGCCATAATTGCCTGCAGTTCAACGTATGCCTCAGGGTTAACAACACCTAAATGAGTAAGCGGGAAGGCATTACGGATACCTGCAACTACATCTTCACCTTGTGCGCGCGGAAGGTAATCTCCATAGGCACCTACAGCACCACTACCAGGGTCACGAGTAAAACAGACTCCAGTACCTGAGGTGTCACCAATATTTCCAAAGACCATTGCTTGAACATTTACCGCGGTACCCAGATCTGCGCTGATACGTTCGCGACGGCGATAAAGTTGTGCGCGTTCTGAATTCCACGAATGAAATACCGCCTCGATTGCGCGAGTAATCTGACTCCGTGCATCGAACGGGAAATCTAAGCCAGTGTGTTCTTCCACAACTCTTTGAAAAATCTCACCGATAGCCCGAAGTTGTGGCCCGTCAAGGTCCGCAATTGTCTTCCCGCCAGCTTTTTTAATAAATGGAGCACCAGCTTTATGAAAATGCTCTGATGGAATATCACAGACAGTTTTACCAAACATTTCAATAAATCTGCGGAATGAATCCCAGGCAAAACGAGAGTCACCAGTGATTTTCTCTAACGTAGTTGCAACTGCTGGCGACATTCCAACGTTAAGTACCGTCTCCATCATGCCTGGCATTGAAAATTTTGCACCAGAGCGAACTGAGACTAGAAGTGGGTTCTCGGCATCACCAAATGACTTTCCAATCTTTTTTTCAAGTTCCACAATGGCGGCATCAATTTCGACAAGTAGCTCTTTGCTTAATCCACCTGTGCGCAAATAATCTTGACAAGCCCGAGTCGTGATTGTGAAACCATCGGGTACTGGAATTCCAAGCGTTGCCATTTCAGCCAGATTTGCACCCTTGCCACCCAATAGGTCGGACATGGTGCGATTACCTGCGCTAAATGAATAGACCTTTTGGTCCATCAGTAATTACCTACTCCTTGATTGAGCCAGCAAGCATTCCTCGAACGAGGCGCTTCTGGGAGATGAGAAAGACGATCATGATCGGCAACGCGATCAATACACCGGCGAGTGCAATTTCAGGTTTATAGATTGGCACTGATGTAGCGCCAACTCCTGGGTTAATTGCTGGAGTTGAGAAGAAGAGGAAGCCGAGACCAATCGGCAAGGTGTAATTCTCACTCGATGGAAGCAGGATATAAGGAAGGAAATAATTTGCCCAGTTGCCAATAAAGGCGAAGAAGGCAAGGAGTGAAATCAACGGCCAAGAGAGCGGAAGTGCGATCTTGGTAAAGAGTCTAAAATCGTTACATCCATCTAATCTGGCCGATTCATAAAGTTCTCGCGGAATCGTTGTCGAGTAGTAAATGTATGAAAGAAATACACCGAATGGGTAGAGCGAGGAGACTAGGATCACCGCAATCGGCCTATCCATTAATGAGATCGCGTCCATCAATACGAAGATCGGCACAACGAGTGCCATCGGTGGAACCAACATAGTGACCAACGTTGATACCAAGAATGATCGCTTAAATCGAATATTCGAAGCTGAGAGTACAAAGCCGGCCATGGAGGCGGTAACCGTTGCTATTAACACAATTGCTCCCGTATACCAGAGCGAGTTAATAACCCACTTGAGAATTACGCCGTCATCAAAGAATTGAAGATTTTCCCAGGCTTTGAGGTAGTTTCCAAAATTTCCAAAGGCAAGTGGATTTCGTGTTGTGAGTTCGGCATCTTCCTTGCTTGGGGCAAGAATCAACCAGATCATTGGGATCAGGCTTATGACCGCGAAGAAGGTGAGCCAGATATTAACCAGCCATGAGCTAATGCGACTTTCTTGACGTAACTTTGTGCGGCGTGCCGCCTTAGATAGATTCATTAACATCAATTACGCCTCGACCTTCTGATTGCGAGTAACTTCAGCATCTTCAAACATATCCGTCTTGAAGATCACAACCAGGGCGCCAATAAGACTTGGGACCAAGAGCATGAGTGAGAGCGCCGACGCTCCACCAAAGTCACCAGATGTAAAGGCTAATTCAAAAGCAAGCTGATCAAGTGACCATGCTTCTGCAATTCCAAGATAAATACCCCGATTGAGCAGCTCAGGCTCTACGAAAATTTGAAGTCCACCCGCAAAGATAAGTACACCCATGTAGACAATATATTTTTTAATCAACGGTAATTTAATTTTCATCGCAATTTGAAACGCTGAACAGCCGTCTACGCGAGCAGCTTCAATCACTTCACCGGAGATAGATTGAAGAGAGCCGAATTGAATCAAGATCCAGTTACCAGCAATGGCGAAGAAGGCCATAAGTGCAAAGATATAGACCAGATTTTTGGTTTGCCAAATTTGATCACTTTTAGTCAGACCAACCCATGCAAGTGGTCCCTTAATTGGAGAAACGGTGGGCTGCAAGATTGCATACCAAACCAAAACTGCAACAGCGCCCGAAATTGAGGCTGGAACGATGTAAGCCATTCGCAACCACTTTTTCCATGCTGTTGGATTTACATCGAGCATGAGCGCCATCGCTATTACGAAGACAAGTGTGAATGGAACAAAGATGGCCATAAATCCAAGTACATTCCCAACAGCAGGAAGAAAACGGAAATCTTGCAAAACAATTTTAAATGCATCCCAACCACCATCTGGGTTGGTCCGTGACTCATGAGGCACTTCAAGAAATGCCATAATTACCGGGATTAGTCCGAAAGAGATAAGAAGAAATAGATATGGGATGAACATCACCCACATCGCAAAATTATTTTTATTCTTTATTTTCGTGTGCTTAGCCATCTGAAACAGACTCCCTGATTAATTTTCGTATTTCATTAATTATGCGAATTTCTAAAACGTATCTTGCTTTTGTAAGTGAGAGCGCGTTGACCAAATTTCTTTAGCCAACGCGCCCCACCAGTACTTACTACTTAGTTAGAAGTTACCTTGTAACCAAGTTGCTTTGCGAGATTTGTTGCATATGTTGAGAATGCTTCAAGGGCAGTCTGAGCGTTCTTAGATTTCTTAAGTTCGTTCGAGAATGTTCCTTCCATCGCACCATTTGTGTCATATGAAACAGGCTTTTCGCCAGCGAAGATCTTCTTAGACGCATCTAGCATCGCTGGATAAGGATCTGCTGCGTAGTACTTATCAGCAGAAACCTTTGCCTTCCAGAGTGCATTTCCCTTTGCTGAAGCTGGGAAGGTTGGTGCGCCCTTTGATCCATCTGGATTAGCGACATCAACAACGTTGCGCTTATCGCTGACCATGAAGATTGCAAATGCAAGAGCTTCTTTAGGGAACTTAGAATGTGGAGATACGGTGTAAATTCCGCCGCCCCATTCACCTGAGTAGTTCACCTTTTCGCCGGCCCACATCGGCATTGCAGCCGCTGTGATCTGACCTGCTGGTACGTTCCATGATCCTGCTGGACGGATTACGAATTCACCAAACCATGATGGTCCGATTGTCATAACAACCTTGTTGGCTGCTCCAAAATCTTTGATGAAGTCAGCATCCCATGGAGCAGAAGTTGAAAGTGTTCCAGCAGCAAGGAGATTATTAATCATGGTGGTTGCACGTGTGCACTTAGGTGAATTTGGAGCAATCTTTACTGCAGTTGCAGAAGTTGCTTGGTTCACAGGGCACTGGGATGGCCAGAGCCATGATGAATATGCACCTTGTGTTCCAACTGCACCAACTGAGTACCCTGGGTGGTTCTTACCAATATCAAGACCGATCTTTTCGAAATCAGCCATTGTCTTAGGGACTGTGTATCCAAAGTCCTTCATCAACTTGGTATTTACCCAGAGCACTGTCTGTGCAAGGTCATTCTTGACGCAGTAGTACTTACCGTCTTCTCCAAGACACCACTTGTTACCGGCTTCCATATCTTTCCAGAATGAAGCAGGAGCGTACTTATTGAGTGCTACTGCATTGTCTGCATCGCGTAGAACTGAAACGTCATTTGGTGGACCGAAAACTACATCTGGCCAACCCTTTTTCACACGATTGAATAGTGCAACCTTCTGTACGAGGTCGCCTTGTGCGTGAAGTTCAACCTTCACGTTTACTTTGCCCTTCATAATCTTTGCGTACAACTTTGCACCTGGTAGGCGCGGTGCATCTACCCAGATGGTAATTGATGGTGTTACCGCTTGAGCTGGCATCGCCATCACAGTTGTACCTGCAATTGCAGCGGCCGCAGCCACCGCAACTAGTGAGTACTTCTTCTTCAAAGTGTTCCCCCTCTGTAGGTCTGGCGATGGCATCTGTAGCCAGTCGTACCAGTTGCCGAAATACTATGGGTAGGAATAGTATTTCGTATAGTATTTCGACTAATTCTTTTTCAGGGGTTTCTACGATTTACGCATGAAATTGCCATACGTTATGAAGACGTTATGAAGACGTTATAAAGAAATGGAGCCGCCAAATGAAGATCACCAATGTAGAGGTTGTTCTAGAAGAACGGGCCGGCTTCTCCCCCGCCTTTGTTTGGCGAAAAAATCTTCCTGGTTCGGATGGCTCAAGTACCGGCGCCTGGCTTGTAATTGAAACTGATGCCGGAATTACGGGCTTTGCTTCGGCCCCACGAGGAATCATCTTTAAAGATTATGTAGATCGCAGATTTCGGGCAGAACTTCTTGGCCAGGATCCATTGCAGCGAGAGTACTTATGGGAACGCGCATGGGAACTTGATCGAATTGAAAGATTTGCACCGAATATGGCACACGTGGTTGATGTTGCGTTGTGGGATATTGGTGGAAAGCAAGCCAATTTGCCAGTCTACAAATTACTTGGTGGCTTCCGTGAATCACTTCCGGCATATGCCTCAACTGTTACATATTCTTCAATTGAAGAATTTTTAGATATTGCCGATCAAGCACTTGCTCTCGGGTATCCAGCAATTAAATTGCATGCATTCGGTGATGCTAAAAAAGACGCTCTGCTCGGTGAGAAACTTCGCGCGCACGTTGGTGATGACATTCCGCTGATGTATGACGGATCCGCTGGCTTTGATTTAATGGATGCTGTTTATTTAGGTAACGCTCTATATGACTCAGGATTTGCCTGGTATGAAGAGCCGATGCGTGAATTTAGTATCACCGCATATAAGTGGCTTGGTGAAAGAGTAAAAATTCCTTTGCTGCTCGGAGAAGTAACCGATGGGGCACATATGAGCGCGGGTGATTTTGCCGCAACTGGTGTGGCAACTTCACTGCGGACAAGTACTTTCTTGCGAGGCGGATTTACCGGCGCAATGCGTATTGCCCACCTTGCCGACGCGTATCACCTTCGTGCTGAAGTACACGGAATGGGACTTGAAAGTGCGCATCTCTGCATGGCCATCAAGAACACGACCTATTACGAATCACTCGTCTGGGGAAATCCAATGAAACGAGAATCTCTCGTTGATGCACAAGGTTTTGTCCATGGTCCAAAAGGCCCTGGTGTAGGTTACGAAACTCTCTGGGCCGAATCTGGAATTCCTGCCGGATTAGAAAGATATGTGAAGTAATGCCAAAAATTGTCGCGGTCGAATCATTTGATGTTCGCTTTCCAACATCAAAATCTCTCGATGGTTCAGATGCAATGAATCAGGATCCTGACTACTCCGCTGCATACCTACGGATCAAGACGGATCAAGCCGAACTTCATGGCGATTCACTTGTCTTCACAATTGGCCGCGGAAATGATATACAGATCGCAGCAATCGATATGTTGTCTCCGAAAGTTGTTGGGCTCACAGTTGAAGATGCATTCACTCGCATCGGTGATATCGCTCGCGATCTCAGCGCCGACAGCCAGATTCGTTGGCTAGGTCCAGATTACGGCGTCTTTCATATGGCGGCCGGCGCAGTCTTAAATGCTCTCTGGGATCTCTTTGCTAAGGCGAAGGGTGTGCCATTGTGGAAATTACTTTCAGATATGACCCCCGAGCAAATCGTCGATGCAATTGATTTTAGATACATCACCGATGCGCTCACTCGTGAAGAAGCCCTAGATATTCTCTACCGCGCCAATGATGCAAAAGTTTCGAATGAAAAGATTCTGCGCGAAAAGGGACTTCCTGCATATACAACATCACCAGGATGGCTTGGATATTCAGACGAAAAGATGCTCGACCTGACCAAAAAGGCAATGGCTGACGGCTTTGCGCTCATTAAATATAAGTGCGGTAAGTCAATTGCAGATGACCAACGACGCCTCACAAAGGTTCGCGAATTGGTAGGCCCAACATTTCCAATTGCAATTGATGCCAATCAAGTCTGGGATGTTGATGTTGCAATTACCTGGATAAATGCGCTGAAAGAATTTAAATTGCGCTGGGTAGAAGAGCCAACAAGCCCTAATGATGTGCTCGGGCACGCAAAAATTGCGGTAGCGGTCGCGCCAACTCCTATCGCTACTGGTGAGATGGCTAGTTCGCGAATTATCTTTAAGCAGCTACTGCAGTCCAAGGGATTTTCGGTAATGCAAATAGATGCCACTCGAGTTGCTGGCGTCAATGAAAATATTGCGAACATACTGATGGCCGCCAAATTTGGGGTTCCAGTCTGTCCGCATGCAGGAGGGGTTGGGTTGTGTGAGATGGTCCAACATTTAGCAATGTGGGATTCGGTGGCCGTTACCGGACATCACAGTTCTCGCGTTGTTGAATTTGTGGACCATCTCCACCAACACTTCCTCGAACCGGTATCGATAAAAGCGGGCCACTATGAAGCGCCACGACTTCCCGGTGCCGGAGCACAGATGCACCAATCAAGTATTGATGAGTACTCTTTTCCGGGTGGCTCTTACTGGAAGAATGAGACTCTCTAATGTCTAATGAATTTGCTGGTTTACATGCAGTAGTTACAGGGGCAGGTTCTGGAATTGGACTTGCCGTAGCTCAGCACTTTCAGGAGCAAGGCGCAACTGTCTACGGCCTAGATTTGGAGCTAGGTGGTATGGCGCCATTTGCAACTTTTATTAAGTGCGACATCGGCGATCCTGCTAGCGTAACTAGTGCCTTCGAATCTCTGGCTGCAAAAACTCAGGTTATTGATATCCTCGCAAATAACGCGGGTATCGGTGCGACTGGAACAGTTGAAGATGCCACTGACGATGAATGGCAAAAAGTTTTAAATATTAATGTTGTAGGTACATCTCGCGTCAGTGCCGCGGCAATGCAATTATTGAGAAAAAGTAAATCTGCGTCAATTGTAAATACCTGTTCAATTGCAGCCACCGCTGGAATTCAAAAGCGTGCTGTCTATAGCGCAAGTAAGGGGGCGGTCTTGGCTCTTACCCTTGCGATGGCGGCAGATTTTGTAAAAGAAGGAATTCGCGTCAACTGTGTAAACCCCGGAACCGCCGATACCCCATGGGTCAGTCGATTACTTTCCAAGGCCAATGACCCTGCGGCTGAGCGTGCCGCGCTGGAAACTCGTCAACCTATGGGCCGCTTAGTTTCAGCGATCGAAGTTGCTAGCGCAATTGCCTATCTAGCAAGTCCCCGTCAGAGCTCAACTACTGGCACAATTCTCGCAGTAGATGGCGGGATGCAGGGACTTCGCCTTCCTAAGTAGGACTCTTTTTCACTAATAGTCCATTGAAGATTGGCAGGTGGTGCAATGGCATCGAAGAAAGTCGTCAGTTCAACGACGAAGAGAACTCCACGCCGCTCTGTCCTCTCAGATGAAATTTACGAGATGATAAAAGCGATGATCTTCAACCATGAAATTGCCCCTGGCTTGCGAGTTAATATCGATGCACTAGCTCTGCAACTTGAAGTTTCACAAACTCCAGTTCGCGAAGCACTCGCGCGATTAGAGGCAGATGGATTAATCGCGAAAGAACCACTCAAAGGATATAAAGCCACAGAGTTGCTTTCTATTAAAGAGCTCAACGACCTATTTCAATTTAGATTACTGATTGAGCCGTGGGCAGCTGAGACTGCCGCGAAACTTATTGATAACACTGGAAAAACAGCGCTGAAGGCTGAGATGCAGAGTGCGAAAACTGCCATCAAATTTGCCGGTGATCATCAATTTGAGGCGCTAGCCGAGCACGACTCCCGATTCCATATGTTGGTCTCTAGCATCTCCGGAAATCAAACAGTCGCTGATTTTTACGAGCGCACACACTGCCATCTCCACTTATTCCGTCTATACATGGCTAACAAATTGCATCGCATTGATGGCGAATCACGAGCTGCCTTCGTGCAAGACCTTTTTGAGCAGTACTACCAAGGTGGTTCTGGGCAATTAGCGATTAAAGAACATGACGCAATTGCCAAAGCGATCCTTGGTCAAAATCCAAAGGCTGCAAAGGCTGCAATGCATTCACATATTGAATCCTCACTTAAGAGATTCTCACCCGCCGCCGAAGCTGCCTATAAATAGCCCGCAGATACTCTTGCAAATAACGGAGTAATCCTTTAAATTATCCTATAGGATTATCGAGCAGAGGATAAATGATGCTTTCAAAGATCAAGAGTATTGAAATTCGTGCGTGCCGTGGCGGAGATGAACTCGAAGAACTCAACGCAGTCGCTGCAGTCAAACTCCCTGGCGGCTCTCGCCCAGATTTCACGGTTGTCACCGTAACCACAGAAGACGGCGTCACTGGAACTTCATTTGGTTTCGGTGCCCAAGATTCAAAAGCAGCAGCAGCAACCATGTCGCAGGTGAAGCCGTTTTTTATTGGGCGGAGCGCTCACGATTCAGCGAAAAATATGAAGGACTTTGAAATCTTTGATCGTCGGTGGAACCATGTTCCGATTTATTCCTATGCCCCTTTTGATAATGCATGTTGGGATATCGTCGGAAAGATGGCTCATCTGCCCGTCTATAAAGTTCTCGGCGCAGCTCGTGAAAAAGTTCCACTATATGTATCTTCGATGTTTCTAGATGGACCAGAAGATTATGCACGACAGGCACTCGAGGTAAAAGCCAAGGGATACAAGGGCTACAAGTTGCACCCACCAGGGGGCTTAGATCTCGACATCGCTTGTTATCGCGCAGTGCGCGCCGCTGTCGGTGATGATTTCGTACTGATGGCAGATCCAGTGATCATGGCATCGTATGAAGAAGCTCTTAAAGCAGGGCGCGAACTTGAGCGCCTTGGATACAAATGGTTGGAAGAGCCGTTGCTTGATGTCAATCTAAGCGGGCTAAAGAAACTTCGTGAGAAGTTAGATATTCCAATTTGTGGAACCGAAGTGATTGCTGGAAATCAGTATGCGGTAGCCCAATGCATTAAAGAGGGTATCGTCGATATCGTCCGTACCGATGTCTCATGGCGCGCTGGCATTACAGCAGTTATGAAGACTGCTCACTTGGCAGAAGCTTTCGGTGTGCAGTGTGAACTTCACACCACGATTTATCATGGCTTAGAACAAGTACAGCTACATGCTTCACTTGCAATCACAAATTGTGAGTACTTTGAAACGCTATATCCATTCGATGATTTTGAATTTGGTACAAAGAGCAAACTCAATATCGTTGATGGCTATGTAATGGCGCCAGAGGGCGAGGGGTTATGTATTGAGTATGACTGGGACTTTATTGATAAGCATACGGTCGCTGTTCTTTAGCGACCCGAAGGTATAGTTGCTGTTCTTTAGCGACCCGAAGGTATAGTCGCTGTTCTTTAGCGACCCGAAGGCATAGTCGCTGTTCTTTAGCGACCCGAAGGCATAGTCGCTGTTCTTTAAGCGATAATTACATTAATTAGTTCTTGCTTAGCTACATAGCGTGCGATCTGCGCTTCCACTAGTTTGCGGCCGCGTGGAATAAATGCAGAACTATCTCCACCGACATGTGGAGTGATAATTACGTTTCGAGCACTCCACAATGGGTGCCCGGCAGGAAGCGGTTCTGGGTCGGTAACATCTAAAGCGGCTGTGATTCGCCCGCTATTGAGTTGAGTAATAAGTGCTTCAGTATCAACTACTGGTCCGCGAGCGACATTGACCAGCGCGCTTCCATCTTTCATCGCCGCAAGACGAGTGGCGTTCATCAGATGGTGAGTTTGGGCTGTCAGTGGAACGATCAAGATGATCACATCAAAAGTTGGAATCAGCGAATCAAATTGATCAAAGGTTAATGCGCCATCTCGCCCTGACTTGGAAAAAGCGGTGATTTCGACATCAAATGATGAGAGCATCTTGGCGATTGTCTTACCAATATTTCCATACCCAACAATTGCAATTTTTGAATCAGTCAGTGATGACATTCGTGCGTGACCCCAACGTTGCGCCGCCTGATCTTGTGCAAATGCAGCGAAACCACGACGCGATGCAATCGATAGCGCGACGGCAAGTTCGGCTGTGGATGCATCATGTACACCGGCTGCATTACAAAGAGTGATTCCGGCAGGCAAAATCGCAAGTAGATCGTCCACACCAGCATTTGGCGATTGAATTACTTTAAGGGATGTCATCTGCGAAATCATTGAGATTGCCTTTGCACCACCCATATATGCAGGGACAAAGAATTCAATGGAATCTAAATCTTGTGCAAATGGTGCAACCCCATCAGTTGCTGCGTGGGTAATTCCAGCGGGAAGATTTAAGTCATCCCATTGAGTCCAGATCACTGTCATAGATTGCGACCAGTAATGATCGGATCCCAATCTTGGCGAGCAGAGAATGGAGTCTCATAAGTAGGTGAATTCACGTAGCGAGTATATGTAAATTCAAGAGATGCACCACATCCAGGAGCTAAATCGAGTGAGAGCCACTGTGATAAGACATCGTGCTTCTGCGATTTCCCATCCTCAGTCGTGATGACCACTGAATCAAATCTGTGCTCGGCAAATGAACCGGCTTGGATAATGAGATTGCGTGCATTAATTGGACTTAAATTCGCAACCTTGAGTGAGAGCGTCTCCCCCGTCAAGGCATCAACCATCGCGCTGACATCAGATGGAAGTCCTGGACGTTGATTTTCACCGTCAAAGTATCGAACCTTTGCATGTTGTAAACCGCCATGTGAAATATGCATAGGTGCACCAAATAGCAATTGGCCCAGACCCTCAAAATAGACTGGGTTAAATTCTTGCCATGCATGGATGTTGTAGCCAGGCACTCGTAAATCCAGTCCGACAACAACATCAGCTGTTGCTGGATCATAGGTATCCCAATTTCGAGGATTACCAGTGTGAGAGCGCATCTTATGTAGTTGCATTGCAATAAGTTCTAAGTTGGCCTTCAGAATCTCGGTTGGGTAATTCGGTAGGTGCCCCTGAATGAATTGGAACCACGGCAGAGTATTTGCAATGTAATGTTTAGTATCTCGTCCGGTGAGTGCATCTTTTCCGGATACGCCAGGAATCGCAATTGCATCCCAATTATTATCGCGCGGAAGCGCGAGAATTCGATCGAGATCTTCTTGAGCCATCGATGTCGTCCAGATATAAATCATATGTCTAGCCGATGGCAGGCGATAATCGCCCCAGCCAGCATCAAAGTGGCGATGTGGAACCTTGATCACGCCATCTTCTTCCTTGCGGAGTGACCAAATTAGATCAAATTGAGAACGTGGAAGATCGAGATAACTGTAATCACCAGTCATCAACACCGCATTCATTGCAGCATTTGTAATTGGTTCCATAATTGTCATAAAGCCGTGAGGCCAACGCCAACCGTAATACCCGCCCCACCATTTTCCATCGTTAAATTCACCGATGGCACCCGATGTGCCAATGTTGTCGGGCATAATCCCGCCATTGTCATCACGTCGACCCATCCAGGCTTTGATATAATCAAGTGCGATATTCTTTGTTCGCTCATCGTGAGAGTACATATATGCATGTGTCAGTAATGAAGTGGAATTGAGATTAAGTGGGACATCCCCTCGGTTCATTCGCTCATTCATTTTCTTAATAAGGTCATCAAAGACCTCGGGATCTGACCAATGGCAGAGCATGGAAGAGAAATCTGTTTTCACAATATCTTCATAAGGTGCTAAGTAATCATCCAGAACTGTGCGGTGAGTCTCCCAATCTTCGTGCGTGACAACTTGGCGTGGACCTCGGCTGCCGGTCAGAGGTGAGAGCATCTGTTTTTTGGCAACGTCATAATTCTTTGCCTCTTTGTCATCGCCAGTATAAAAACTTGCAAATCGGGCCGCACGTTGGCGATCTATAAGTGAATCTGGTTTGGTGAGTCCAAAAAAGTAGTGATAGAGATATCCCTCACCGTGATGCATCCAGTCGTAGTACCCATCAAATTCACGATAGATCTGTCCGTACTCAGTCCACTGCATTGTGATCGCATCCCACATCTTTCGTGCAAGTTCGTAGACTTCTTCACTGCCACCGATTGAATAGAAGAGTGCAAGATTCATAAACGCTTCGTACGGATCATCAGAGCCATCCATACTTGGCCATTGATCTCGCCAAATTAGCGATCCATCACTTCGCGTGTACCTAGCTACAAATTCAGGTGCTGCCGCATTAAGTTTGTCGATGATTTCTTGCTCAAGATGAGCCCACTCTCCTGGTGTCGATGGAGTTGTGATTTCGATGGAGGGCAGCTTCGATTTACTCATTCCGAGATCGTATAGGATCAAATAGAGGTAATCAATGGTTAAAGCGTGTTGCTAAAACTTTTCCCGCTTCAGTGAGCCATTTCTCGCTCTGAGCCATCGCTTGCTCTTGCGAGTGAGCCAAATCAACCAGACTAATGACTTCAGTGCTGGCTGAATTTTTATTGACTCCACACGCAATCATCACCGGAATATTAAAGATGGCCGCTCGTTCGAGAACATGTCCAACAACTTTTCCAGAAAAACTTTGGCTATCAAATGCGCCCTCGCCGGTCACAACACAATCAGCTACTTCGATTTGGTGATCCAAGCCAACTAGATCGCTGATGGTTTCGACACCGCTGACTATTTTCGCACCCCACAGCGCAGATAAACCAAAGCTAACTCCGCCGGCAGCCCCATAGCCAGCAGCATCTGAAACACCAGCAACGGACAATAAGTGGGCCAGCCCCTTTTCCAGGATCAGAACTTCCTGCGGACTAGCACCCTTCTGTGGTGCAAAAACATTCGCAGCACCCAAGTCTCCAAGAAGCGGTGATTGCACATCGACTAACACTTTGACGCCACGTTCGGGCAAGGCCAACACGGAATCTTTTACAATTTTTGAGAGCTGACCAAGCGCACCTCCACCAAGAGCAATCTCACAATTATCATTATCTAAAAATTTAAAACCAAGTGCGCTCAGTGCGCCAACTCCACCATCTGTTGATGCCGATCCCCCGACTGCAATATAAATCTCTTTCACGCGTCGATCGCTACATGCCGCTGCAATGACCTGACCAAGTCCGAATGAATGTGCCGCAAGTGGCTCGAGTGGATCTATCGTTGTAATGCCACAGATTGAAGCCATCTCAATAACTGCCGTATCCCCATTTATCAAAAGCCATTCAGCAGAACGCACTCGCCCATCTGCACCTTGTGCCGGCACACTTATTCTTTGGCTCTCATTTTGAGTTGCGGCAATACTCGCAAGTGTTCCTTCACCACCATCAGCAAATGCGATTACATGAATTTCATCGTTGTTGCGAACTTTAAGCCAGCCCCGCGAAAGCGCTACTGAAACTTCTTGGCTAGTAGCGCTGCCTTTAAAAGAATCCGGTGCAAAAAGGATGCGTGCCATTCTCGAAGCCTACCTTGTGATCTAGTTGAAATTTCAACGACCGTGAGAAATGCTCGCACCATCACGACAGCAGCTCTCTTGTTTCTAACCAAACAAAAACCCCTGAACAGAATATGGTCAGGGGTTTTGCCTTTAATTTTT
>Ga0105051_10005698_pt1 | contig 13772 bp, 15 predicted proteins | sample FRY02_FD_78383 | JGI IMG/M metagenome (GOLD analysis project Ga0105051, IMG submission 78383) | Freshwater microbial communities from Lake Fryxell liftoff mats and glacier meltwater in Antarctica - FRY-02 (megahit assembly) | ecosystem: Environmental > Aquatic > Freshwater > Ice > Glacier... | reverse complement strand
TATACTAATACTCCAAAAATTTTAAATAAAAAAACAAGCTCTGGAGGTTCTATTTCAATAAAGTAAAATAACAATATTATAAGTTTTAAAACATCTCTGTAAGATATAGAGATGTTTTTTTTTATATATTTGCTTATACTCTAAATAAAAAAACAACGTTTAACTATAAACGAATAACAGAGCCTGCATTATGAAAAAAAATACATATTTTCTAATAGTACTATTATTAGTTACTTCAGTTATTTTTTCGCAAACTAAAGAAAAAATAAAAGCTTCAAGAATTGTTACTATATCTCAAAAAGAAGTTCAAGAATTTGAAAATATTGAGCTACAAGACGAAATAGAGTTTACTTTAATAAAAGGAGATAAGCCATCTATAGAAATTGAAGCAGATGATAATACCCACGAAGCATTTAATGTAAATTTTATTGGTTCAACTTTATTTATAAATTTAAATAAAAGCATTTCTGGAGCTAAAAAAACAAGTGTTAGAATTACTTATACAGACGCTTTTAAGATGCTAACTGCAAAACAAGATGCATCTGTTACAGCACTTTTAGAAATTAAATTAAGTAATGTAACATTTAAATGTTTTGATAACTCAAAATTATTTCTAAATGCAAATATTACAAACTTTACATTAATTGCTAACGACAAATCTAAAATAGAATTAAATTTAATTTCGCAAGATGCTTTATTCGAATTAAGTAAAAATGCAACCGTAAAAGCATTAGTAAAAGCACCTAAATTAAAGTGCGATATGTATCAAAAAGCAACAGCAGTTTTAGAAGGAGAAACTAATGAGTTTAGAATAAGAATAGATAATAATTCTAATTTTAACGGAAAAAATCTAATTGCAACAAATGCTTTATTAATTGCAGAAGGTAGTTCTAATTGCAACATAAATGTAAGTACAAAACTAACTTTAGAAGCTAGCGGAACATCTGAAACTCATTTTTATGGTGATGCCAAATTAGAAATTAAAAAATTTGCCGATAAAGCATCCTTATTTAAAAAATTAATTAATTAAAATAAAAATACCCCCAATAGTGTCTAACTTTTTGGGGGCAGTCTATTTGGGGGTATTTTTATTTATAATTTAATCTTTAGAAGCTATATATCTTTCTGCATCTAAAGCAGCCATACATCCTGTTCCAGCGGCTGTAACTGCTTGTCTGTATACATGATCTGCAGCATCTCCAGAAACAAAAACACCTGGTACATTAGTTCTAGAAGAACCTGGTACATTTTTAATATATCCAGTTTTGTCTAAATCAATAAATTCTTTAAAAATATCTGTATTTGGTATATGTCCAATTGCTACAAAAAATCCAGTTGCAGGAATTTCAGTTTCTATTCCAGTTTCTCTGTTTTTAACTAAAATAGAAGAAACAACTTGTTCGTCTCCTTTTACTTCAAGTGTTTCAGTATTAAATAAAATATTTATATTCTCTGTTCTTTTAACTCTTTCTTCCATTATTTTAGAAGCTCTAAAATTTTCACTTCTAACTAACATAGTAACTTTTTTACAAAGTTTAGATAAGTAATGAGCTTCTTCACAAGCAGAATCTCCAGCTCCAACTATAACAACTTCTTGGTTTCTATAGAAAAACCCATCGCAAATAGCACATGCCGAAACTCCTCCGCCAGTTTTTAAATAATGTTGCTCAGACGGAAGTCCTAAATATTTGGCAGAAGCACCAGTAGAAATAATAACCGTTTCGCAATGAATTTCTTTAGTATCGTTAATCCATACTTTAAGAATTGGTCCACTAAAATCAACTTTTGTCGCCCATCCATCTCTAACATCTGTACCAAATCTTTCAGATTGTTTTTGCAATTCAATCATCATTTCTGGTCCAGTTACTCCATCTGGGTAACCAGGAAAATTTTCTACCTCGTTAGTTGTAGTTAGTTGACCACCTGGTTGAGTACCTTGATATAAAACAGGACTCATGTTTGCTCTAGCAGCATAAATTGCCGCAGTATAACCAGCAGGACCCGAACCTATTATTAAACATTTTACTTTTTCTATAATTTCTGACATAATATTTTAATTCTAATATTTATGCAAATGTAACTTTTATATGAAAACATTTAAATAATAAACAATTAGATTTTTTAATCATTATATAACTTAAACTTATAAATGCTTTTGTCAAAAATTATTTTACTCTATAAGATTAAATTTGTATATATTTGCACTCTCAATTCGGGGTGTAGCGTAGCCCGGTTATCGCGCCTGCTTTGGGAGCAGGAGGCCGCAGGTTCGAATCCTGCCACCCCGACTACCAATTGATAAAAAAGTTTGTAAATATTTTTTACAAACTTTTTTAGTTTATATCTACTTTACAAAAACTAGATTTCTTTAAAAAAACAAAATTAACTTCTTATTAATTACTATTTTTGCTTTATATTATAAAATCGAAAAATATGTTAATTATTGGTATTGCTGGAGGAACGGGAAGTGGAAAAACAACTGTAGTTCATCAAATAATGAATGAATTACCCGAAACAGAAGTTGGTATTATTTCTCAAGATTCTTATTATAAAGCAACAAGCAATTTATCTTACGACGAAAGAACAAAAATAAATTTTGATCATCCAAGAGCAATAGATTTTGAATTACTTGTAAGTCATTTATTAGAATTAAAAAAAGGAAATACAATAGAACAACCTGTATATTCTTTTGTTACTCATAATAGAACAGATGATACAATAATTACACATCCTAGAAAGGTAATGATTGTAGAAGGCATTCTTATACTTACAAATCCAGAATTAAGAGATCTTTTTGATATTAAAATATTTGTTCATGCAGATTCTGACGAACGCTTGATTAGAAGATTAAAACGTGATATTGCAGAAAGAGGAAGAAATATGGAAGAAGTTTTAGATAGATATCAAAACACTCTAAAACCAATGCATCAGCAATTCATAGAGCCTACAAAAGCATTTGCAGACATTATTATTCCTAATGATAAATACAACACAGTAGCTATAGATGTTGTTAGAGCAGTTATAAATCAAAGAATACTTTAAATCTTATGAAACAATTCTTTAAAAATTTAAAAGAGAAATATCCAATTCTAAAAATAATTGGAAATAGATATGTTCTAGGTATTCTTTTCTTTTTAATTTGGATGGTTTTTTTAGACAATTATTCTTATTTTGAACACCGGGCCATTAACAAAGAAATTGATGAATTAGAAATAAATAAAAAATTTTATCAAGAAGAAATAAAAAAAGATTGTCTCAATATTAAAAAAATGAGAAACCCCGATTTTATTGAAAAATATGCTCGAGAGAAGTACTATATGAAAAAAGACAGCGAAGATATTTTTATTATAGAATATGAAGGTGAAAAAAAAGAGAACGACAGTCAGAAATTTTTTATAAAATGAAAAATAAATTATTTAGTGATTTTAACCCTGTTTTATCAAAAAAATGGAAACAACAAATTCAATTTGATTTAAAAGGTGCAGATTATAATGATGCTTTAATATGGGAAAGCCCAGAAGGCATTAAAACAAAACCCTTTTACAATTCTGAAGAAGAATTAAACAACTTTAATTACAACACTTCGGCTTCTCAATTTATAATTTTACAAAACATCTTTGTTTATGATGTGACTAAATCTAATTTAAGAGCTTTAGAAACATTAAATCGTGGAGCAGAAAGTATTAGATTTACTATAGAAAACAAAGATATTTCTATAGAAGATTTAATGAAAAATCTCCCGAAAGAAAATATTGAATATTATTTTAACCTGACTTTTTTATCTGTAGATTATATAACTAATTTAAATAAATATTCAGAAAACAATAATTATCAATTTAATATTTTAATTGATCCAATCGGGAAATTAGTTTTAGAAGGTAATTGGTTTTTAAATCTAGAATCTGACATAGAAAACTTAAATCAGATAAACATATTTTGCTGTAAATCTAGTATTTATCAAAATGCAGGAGCTAACATTGTACAACAACTTGCCTACATATTATCTCATTTAAACGAATACTTTAATAGAGTAAAAACCTTAAAAAATCCGGTTGTAATAGAAGTCTCTATAGGTTCTAATTACTTTTTTGAAATTGCAAAGTTAAGAGCTTTACGAATTTTATTTTCTGCTTTAGCTAAAGAATATAATTTACCTACAGAATGTAAAATTATAGCAACACCAACTAAAAGAAACAAAACTTTATACGATTATAATGTAAATATGTTAAGAACCACTACAGAATGCATGAGTGCAATTATTGGTGGAGCAAATGCAATTTCTAACATATCATACGATTCAATTTATCATAAAGACAACGAATTTGGAGACAGAATTTCAAGAAATCAGCTTCTAGTTCTTAAAAAGGAAAGCTATTTTGATGTAGTAAATAATCCTGCAGACGGAACTTATTACATAGAATCTTTAACAGATCAACTTGCAGAAAAATCTTTAATTTTATTTAAAGACATTGAAGCAAATGGTGGTTTTTTAAAACAACTTTATGAAGGTACTATTCAAAGAAAAATAAACGAAAGTGCTAAAAAAGAACAAGATTTATTTGACTCTGGAAAAGAAGTTTTATTAGGGACTAACAAATACCCAAACAAAAATGACAACATGAAAAATGATTTAGAATTGTTTCCGTTTGTTAAAACTAATCCTAGAAAAACATTAATCATTCCTATTATCGAAAAGCGTTTAGCAGAAAAAATAGAACAAGATAGATTGTCTCAAGAATAAGAGTAAAATTATGAGAAAAGACATTCAAAATATAAAATTAGAAAGTTTAGTTAAAAAAAAATCAAATGATAAATCAAATGATTTTTTAACAGCAGAAGGTATTTATTTAAAAAAAGATTATTCTAAACAAGATATAAAAGATTTAGAGCATCTAAATTTTGCAGCAGGATTTGCTCCTAATTTAAGAGGTCCATATAGTACAATGTATGTTAGAAGACCATGGACAATTAGACAATATGCTGGGTTTTCTACTGCAGAAGAAAGCAATGCTTTTTACAGACGAAATTTAGCCGCTGGACAAAAAGGTCTTTCTGTTGCGTTTGATTTAGCTACTCATAGAGGATATGATAGTGATCATGAACGTGTTGCAGGAGATGTTGGTAAAGCAGGTGTTGCAATAGACTCTGTAGAAGATATGAAAATCTTATTCGATCAAATTCCTTTAGGAGAAATGTCGGTTTCTATGACAATGAATGGAGCCGTTTTGCCTATTCTTGCGTTTTATATAGTTGCCGCAGAAGAACAAGGCGTTAGTCTAGATAAACTCACAGGTACAATTCAAAACGATATTTTAAAAGAGTTTATGGTGAGAAATACATACATCTATCCTCCTACTCCTTCCATGAAAATTATTGCTGATATTTTTGAATACACTAGCCAAAACATGCCTAAATTTAATTCTATTTCTATTTCTGGCTACCATATGCAAGAAGCTGGAGCAACAGCAGACATTGAATTAGCATATACTTTGGCCGATGGATTAGAATATATTAGAACAGGTTTAGCAACTGGTATGAGTATAGACGATTTTGCTCCTCGTTTATCGTTTTTTTGGGCAATCGGAATGAATCATTTTATGGAAATTGCAAAAATGCGTGCTGGAAGAATGATTTGGGCAAAAATTATAAAACAATTTAACCCTAAAGACGAAAAATCTTTAGCTTTAAGAACACATTGTCAGACTTCTGGATGGAGTTTAACAGAACAAGACCCTTTTAATAATGTAGCAAGAACTTGTATAGAAGCTACAGCAGCAGTATTTGGAGGAACTCAATCATTACATACAAATGAATTAGACGAAGCAATAGCCTTGCCTACAGATTTCTCTGCAAGAATTGCAAGAAATACCCAAATTTATTTGCAAGAAGAAACTAAAATTACAAAAACTGTAGATCCTTGGGCCGGAAGTTATTATGTAGAGAGTCTAACTAACGGTATTGCAAAAAAAGCTTGGGCTTTAATTGAAGAAGTTGAAGAACTTGGCGGAATGACAAAAGCTATAGAAGCTGGTATTCCTAAATTAAGAATAGAAGAAGCAGCTGCAAAAAAGCAAGCGAGAATAGATAGCGGACAAGACATTATTGTTGGCGTAAACAAATATATATTAGATAAAGAAGACCCTTTGCAGATACTTGATGTAGACGACCAAATGGTTAGAAAACAACAACTAGAAAGACTTGCCAATTTAAAGTCTAATAGAGATAATAATAAAGTTGAAAAATCGTTGTCTAATTTAACAGAAGCTGCTAGAAATAAAAACAATAATTTATTATCTTTAGCTGTAGAAGCTGCTAGAAATAGAGCTACTTTAGGAGAAATAAGCGATGCTCTTGAAATAGTTTATGGCAGATATAAAGCACAAATAAAATCTTTTAGTGGCGTGTATAGTAAAGAAATAAAAAATGACGAAAAATTTGAAAAAGCTAAAGAATTAGCCAACATTTTTGCAAAACAAGAAGGTAGAAGACCTAGAATAATGATTGCAAAAATGGGTCAAGATGGTCACGACCGAGGAGCAAAAGTGGTTGCTACTGGATATGCCGATGTTGGTTTTGATGTAGACATTGGACCTCTTTTTTTACACCTGCAGAAGCTGCAAAGCAAGCAGTAGAAAACGATGTGCATATTTTAGGCGTTTCATCTCTAGCGGCTGGACATAAAACATTAGTTCCTCAAGTTATAGAAGAGTTAAAAAAATACGGTAGAGAAGATATTATGGTAATAGTTGGCGGTGTCATTCCGGTTCAAGATTATCAATTTTTATTCGATTCTGGTGCAGTAGCAGTTTTTGGACCTGGAACAAAAATTAGCGAAGCAGCAATTTCTATATTAGAAATATTAATAGAAGATTAGATTTTTCTAAATTAATAAAAAAACATCAAATATTTGATGTTTTTTTTATTATGCATGCATAATATTATTTATCTTTACGAAAACAATAAATTAAAAGATATGGATTTTAAGGTAAAAATGCTTCGAGATAATGCATTAGCAGATAAAGTAATAGTTATTACTGGTGGAGGTAGTGGATTAGGAAAAGCAATGACAAAATATTTTATGGAACTTGGTGCAAGAGTTGCAATTTCTTCTAGAAATCTAGATAAATTAAACACTACTGCTGCAGAACTTGAAACAGAAACTGGCGGAAAATGTTTAGCTATTCAATGCGATGTTCGTTATTACGACCAAGTAGAAGCTATGCTTCAAGAAGTTCTTAAAACTTATGGAAAAGTAGATGTTTTACTAAATAATGCCGCTGGAAATTTTATATCTCCAACAGAAAGATTATCTGCAAATGCATTTGATACTATTATAGATATTGTTTTAAAAGGGTCTAAAAATTGTACTTTAGCTTTTGGTAAACATTGGATAAATGTTAAACAAGAAAATACATCAATTTTAAATATAGTTACAACGTATGCTTGGACTGGTTCTGCTTATGTTGTTCCAAGTGCTACTGCTAAGGCAGGTGTTCTTGCAATGACTAGAAGTTTAGCAGTAGAATGGGCAAAATATGGTATAAGAACTAACGCAATAGCTCCAGGTCCATTTCCAACAAAAGGTGCTTGGGATAGATTAATGCCAGGAAATTTAGCCGAAAAATTTGATATGGCTAAAAAAGTACCCTTAAAAAGAGTTGGAGACCATCAAGAACTAGCAAATTTAGCCGCTTATTTAGTCTCTGATTTTTCTGCTTACATAAATGGAGAAGTTATTACAATAGATGGTGGCGAATGGTTAAAAGGTGCAGGTCAATTTAATTTATTAGAAGATATTCCAGAAGAAATGTGGGATATGCTAGAAGCCATGATAAAAGCTAAAAAGAGCAATTAATACTAGAATTTAAAGTATTATATAAATTATTAAAAGAGAATAGTATAGCAAAAATATATTATTCTCTTTTTTATATTTAATATTTACCTACCTAACTAACTGTAAATAAATAATTAACCTTAATTAAGTGTTTTAAAATTGTTAACAAAATATATTTTCTAAACCCATAAATAATTGTAATTTTACCATTCAAAAATTGTACAAAACAAATGGGTAAAATCATTGCGATTGCAAATCAAAAAGGTGGCGTAGGTAAAACTACAACAGCTATAAACCTAGCAGCTTCTTTAGGCGTTTTAGAAAAAAAAGTTCTCTTAATTGATGCAGATCCACAGGCCAATGCAAGTTCTGGATTAGGAATAGATGTTGATAGCGTAGTTATTGGCTCTTACCAAGTCATAGAACATAGCAATACTGTAGAAGAAGCAATTGTTTCTTGTTCTGCTCCAAATGTTGATATTATACCTGCACATATTGATCTTGTTGCTATTGAAATAGAATTAGTAGATAAAGAAGATAGAGAATATATGCTAAAAAAAGCATTAGAAACTGTTAAAGACAAATATGATTATATTATAATAGATTGTGCTCCATCTTTAGGTTTATTAACTTTAAATGCCTTAACAGCTGCAGATAGTGTTATTATACCTATTCAATGCGAATATTTTGCATTAGAAGGATTAGGTAAACTTTTAAACACAATAAAAAGTGTACAAAAAATACACAATCCAGATTTAGATATAGAAGGTTTATTACTTACTATGTACGATTCTAGATTAAGACTTTCTAATCAAGTTGTAGAAGAAGTGCAAAAACACTTTAACGAGATGGTTTTTTCTACAATTATTCAAAGAAATGTTAAATTAAGTGAAGCTCCTAGTTTTGGAGAAAGTATTATATCTTTTGATGCAACTAGTAAAGGTGCAAATAATTACTTAAGTTTAGCAGAAGAAATTATCAAAAAAAATAGTTAAAATAGATGGCACAAGTAAATAAAAAACAAGCATTAGGTAGAGGTTTATCAGCATTATTAAAAGATCCAGAAAACGATATTAAGTCGGCTACTGATAAAAATGCAGATAAAGTTGTAGGTAATATTATTGAGCTTGAAATTGATGCTATTGCTATTAATCCGTTTCAACCTAGATCTAACTTTAACGAAGAAACGCTTAGAGAATTAGCCTCTTCTATTAGAGAATTAGGTGTAATTCAGCCTATTACAGTTAGAAAATTAGAGTTTAATAAGTTTCAATTAATCTCTGGAGAAAGAAGACTTCGTGCTTCTAAAATGGCTGGAATAAATGTTATTCCTGCTTATGTTAGAATTGCAGACGATAACGATTCTTTAATGATGGCACTGGTTGAGAACATTCAACGTCATGATTTAGACCCTATAGAAATTGCTCTTTCTTACCAACGATTGATAGAAGAAATTCAATTAACTCAAGAACAAATGAGTGATAAGGTAGGAAAAAACCGTTCTAAATTGCTAATTATTTAAGGCTTTTAAAATTAGACCCAATTATTCAAACTGGTATAAGAGATGGTTTTATTTCTATGGGTCATGGTAGAACTTTAATTTCTGTTGAAGACGAAGATGCACAATCAGACATTTATCATAAAATTATAAGCGAAAATTTATCTGTAAGAGAAACAGAAGCTATTGTAAAAAAATATCAAAAAAGTTTAAACCCAAAACAAGCAAAGCAAGTTGCTAATTCTGCTTTTAATATTTCTGAATCTGAAAAAAGCGATGTTTCATCTAAATTAGGTTCTAAAATAGATGTAAGTGTTGCAGCAAACGGAAAAGGAAAAATTACAATTCCGTTTAAGTCTGAAGCAGATTATTTAAGAATAATTCAATTAATAAAAGGATAGTGAATAGGTTAGTTTTTATACTTACCCTAATCTTTATAATTTGTAATAAGAATCTTGTTGCACAAGAAAGTACTTTGCAAATTAAAACCAAAAAAGACTCTTTAAAAACACACGTTATAGATCCTTTATCCCCTTCTAAAGCAGCATTTTACTCGGCTGTTTTACCTGGATTAGGACAAGCATACAATAAAAAGTATTGGAAAATTCCGTTAGCTTATGCAGGAATAGGAGCTGGTATCTATTTTTATAATGATAATAATAAAAATTATAAAAAATTTAGAGCTATATTCAAAAGAAGACTCGAAGGTTTTACAGACGATGAGTTTGCAAATATATACAGCAACGATGTATTAATAAATGCACAAAGAATGTATCAAAGAAACAGAGATATTTCTCTACTTGTTACAATTGGTGTTTATATTTTAAACATAATAGATGCTAATGTAGATGCACATTTAATACAGTTTAACGTTAATAAAAACCTTTCTCTAAAACCAGATTTATATCAAAACGAAATAGATTATAAATACAATCTAGGTCTAACTCTTAACTATAAATTTTAATGAAAATTGCATTATTAGGTTATGGCAAAATGGGTAAAGTTATAGAAAAAATAGCTTTAGAAAGAGGTCATGAAATTGTATTAAAAAAATCAAGTTCAACATCTTTTAACGGACTTGAAAATGCAGATGTAGCTGTAGATTTTAGTTTGCCTGATATAGCTGTAGAAAACATAACAGCTTGTTTAACCAAAAACATTCCGGTAATTTCTGGAACAACTGGTTGGCTGCAAGATTATAACAACATGGTAGATTTATGCAACCAAAAAAACGGTGCGTTTATTTACGGCTCAAATTTTAGTTTAGGTGTTAATTTATTTTTTGAATTAAATAGTAAACTAGCAAAAATGATGCAAAAATTTAATCAATACAATGTTAGTATAGAAGAAATTCATCATACTCAAAAATTAGATGCTCCAAGCGGAACTGCTATTACATTAGCAAACGATGTTTTAAAATATACTAATTTAAACAATTGGAGTTTAAAAAAAACAGTAGATGCTCTACATATAGATGCCAAAAGAATTGATAATATTCCAGGAACTCATACTGTTTTTTATAATTCTGATGTAGATACTATAGAAATAAAACATACAGCACATACCCGAGAAGGTTTTGCATTTGGAGCAGTAATTGCTGCAGAATGGATACTTAACAAAAAAGGTGTCTTTACAATGAAAGATGTTTTAGATTTAAAAGACTAAATTGTAACAAATCTAATTTTAAAGATACCTATTATATACATTTAAATAAAAAGCATAAATATGACACTATATCAATGGTTTGTAGTTTTTTTAATTATTCAAGTTATTCATTTTTTAGGAACTTGGAAATTATATCAAAAAGCAGGTAGAAAATCTTGGGAAGCTGCTATTCCTTTTTACAATGCTATTATTTTAATGAAGATAATTAATCGTCCGTTTTGGTGGATGTTCTTACTTTTTATACCAATAATTAACTTAATAATGTTTCCTGTAATTTGGGTAGAAACTTTAAGAAGTTTTGGTAAAAACTCAAATTTAGATACCGCATTAGGTGTTTTAACATTAGGTTTTTATACTTATTATATAAATTACACACAAGATGTAACTTATATAAAAGATAGAGATATTAATCCGAAAAATTCAACTGCCGAATTTATAAGTTCTATTTTATTTGCAATTATAGTAGCAACTACGGTTCATACTTACATTATGCAACCTTATACAATACCAACATCGTCTCTAGAAAAGTCGTTATTAGTTGGAGATTTTTTATTTGTAAGTAAGTTTCATTATGGTGCAAGAACGCCTTCTACAGCAGTTGCTTTTCCTATGGTTCATGATACAATACCTTTTATAAATAAAAAATCATATTTATCATTTCCACAAATACCATCGTTTAGATTTCCTGCTATAGAAAAAATAGAAAAAAACGATATTGTTGTATTTAATTGGCCTGTAGACACAGTTTACTTCTTTAGAGAACCATCTGCAAGAAAAGCAATAAAACCAATAGATAAAAAATCTAACTATGTAAAAAGATGTGTTGCAACTGCTGGAGATAGTTTACAAATAAAAAATGGAGATGTTTATGTAAACGGAAAAATGCTACCGTTTCATGATAGACAAAAAGTGCAATATTCTTATAAAATAACAACAGATGGTTCGCAATTTGACGAAAATTTTATTTTTAACGAGTTGCAAGTTACAGATGGGATAAGAGTAAATTCTAATACAGAATACGAGTTTCAAGCTTTAACAGACGAATCTGTTGCTAGATTAAAAAACAACCCGATAGTTAAAAGTGTAGAAAAAATAATAGACACTATTGGTAGTAAATCAATTTTTCCTCATACTAAAAACTGGACAGTAGATAATCTTGGGCCTATATACATTCCGCAGCAAGGCAAAACAGTAAAGTTAAATATAGAAACGTTGCCTTTTTATAAAATGATTATAGAAGAATACGAAAAAAACGAATTATTAGTTAACGAAAACGAGATTAGAATTAACGGTAAAGTTGCTACTACTTATACATTTAAGCAAGATTATTTCTGGATGATGGGCGATAATAGACATAACTCTGAAGACAGTAGATATTGGGGTTACGTTCCAGCAGATCATGTAGTTGGCAAACCTGTGTTTATTTGGATGAGTTTAGATCAAAACGTTCCTTGGAGCAAAGTTATAGACAAGATTAGATGGAACAGATTGTTTACTACTGTTGGTGCTTCTGGCGAACCTGTGTCTTATTTTATTTATTTTATAATTGCATTAATAAGTTATAACGGATACTCCTTTTTTAAAAAAAGAAAAGATAAAAAAGCATAAGTAATACTAAATGAAAGCCTTACTATATCCTACATATTTTCCGTCTGTAAGTCATTATGTTGCAATGGCAAAAGCCGAGTTTGTTTCTTTTGAAGTTGGCGATAATTTTCAGAAGCAAACAAACAGAAACAGAATGTATATTTATAGCCCCAACGGCATACAGTTACTTAATGTTCCATTAAAAAATTCTAACAAAAAGCAACCAACAAAAGATGTAAAAATAGATTGGTCTGTAAATTGGCAAAAACAACATTTACGTTCATTAGAATCTGCTTATAGATCTTCGCCTTTTTTTGAGTATTTTGAAGATGATTTTATAACTTTCTTTACTAAAAAGTTTGAGTATTTATACGACTTAAATTTCGAAACATTCAATCTTGTTAATACTTGTTTAGGAGTAGAATTTAGTTTTGATAAAACTACCGAGTATTTTAACGAAGTAAAAGGTTATAAAGATTTTAGACACTTAGCAAATGGTAAAAAAGACAAAGCTGTTTTTGAACCCTATACACAAGTTTTCGAAAGTAAAAAAGGGTATATAAACAACCTTTCTGTATTAGATTTACTTTTTAACGAAGGTAGACATGCTGCAAATTATATTGAAAAACAAACAATTTAATTTGTTTGTAAAGATAACCTAGTTAAAACCGGAAAGTGATCTGAGTTTTTAAAATCTGGATAATTACTAAAACTCTTTACATTAAATTTTTTATCTGTAAAAATGTAATCTATCCTAGCTGGATAATATTTAAAATTAAAAGATTTACCAAAACCAGAACCAGCTTCTTCAAAAGTGTCTTTTAAATCACCTTTTACACTTCTATAAACATAAGAAAAAGCACTGTTGTTCATGTCTCCACAAATAATAATTGGGTATTTACAATCTGATTTGTGCTTTCTAATTATACTTGCTTGTTGTTGTTGCTTACTAAATGCATGACTAAATCTTTTTAGCATTCTTAGAGACTTTTCTTGAGTAACACCATTTTGTATATCTTCGTCTATTTCGTGTACATCTGGCGTAATTTTTACAGATTGTAAATGTATACTATAAATTCTTAAAGTGTCTTTTCCACGCTTTACATCAGCATAAATAGCATTATTTGTAGAATTAGGAAACGCTATTACTCCTTTATTTATAATAGGATATTTAGAAAAAATAGCTTG